>Ga0181520_10002787_pt1 | contig 31808 bp, 22 predicted proteins | sample PEATcosm2014_Bin_29_FD_132451 | JGI IMG/M metagenome (GOLD analysis project Ga0181520, IMG submission 132451) | Peatland microbial communities from MTU Mesocosm Facility, Houghton, MI, USA - PEATcosm2014_Bin02_30_metaG | ecosystem: Environmental > Terrestrial > Soil > Wetlands > Peat | place...
GGAAAATATTTTGATGTAAAAAACCATTAGTTATATAAATATTATTTTTGATTATTTTAACAATCAAAATATTTATTGTAAACTACGTTTTTAGAACTTTCTTTAAATATAATAATAGGTAAAATTATGAAAAGAATAAAATTACTTTTACTTACAATAATCTCATTAATTTTTTTTCAAATAGGATTTGCACAAACTGATTATGTTCCTTCTGCCGGGAATCTTAAAAACCGGGAATGGTTTCATGATGCAAAATTTGGTTTATTTATTCATTGGGGAATTTACAGTGTGCTCGGAAGCGGTGAATGGGTTATGCAGCAAAAAGCAATCAGCAAGGAAATATATCAGGAACTGCCGGAGTTTTTTAATCCCGTGGATTTTGACCCAAAAGAATGGGTTGCAATCGCGAAGGCTGCAGGAATGAAATATATTACTATTACTACAAGACATCACGACGGATTTTCAATGTTCGCTACAAAGAAAACTGATTGGAATATAATGGACCGAACCTCTTATAAAAAGGATGTAATAAAAATGCTTGCAGATGAGTGCCATAAACAGGGCATAAAATTATTCTTCTACTATTCTCAATTAGATTGGTACCAAAATGATTACTATCCCCGCGGCAATACCGGTCAGTATTCCGGACGACCGGACAGCGGTGATTGGAATAAATATCTTAGTTTCACGAATGCCCAGCTTACCGAACTTTTAACAAACTACGGTGAAATTTCCGGCATCTGGTTTGATGGCATGTGGGATAAACGAAATACCGATTGGCAGCTCGATAAAACTTATAGTCTTATTCATAGCCTCCAACCAGGATGTATGATTGGAAATAATCATCATCTTGCCCCAAATCCCGGGGAAGATTTTCAAATGTTTGAAAAGGATTTACCCGGGAAAAACACTGCAGGATTTAATTCAGAATCAAAAATCGGATCACTACCGTTAGAAACTTGTGAAACGATTAACGATTCGTGGGGATTCAATTTACTTGATAATAATTTCAAATCGGTAAAATCATTAGTGCAATATTTGGTCAAAGCTGCAGGGAATAATGCTAACTTTTTATTAAATGTTGGGCCTATGCCTAATGGTAAATTTCATTCCCGATTTATTTCAACATTAAAAGAAATTGGGAAATGGTTGGATAAAAACGGAGAAACAGTATATGGCACAAACGGAGGTCCGGTATCTCCCAAATCTTGGGGTGTTACTACTCAAAAAGACAATAAAGTGTATGTGCATATATTAAGCGCTGAAAATTCAAACTTTTTGATTCCTGATTTCGGGGAAAAAGTTAAAAAGATTAAGCTATTCTCCAATGGTAGTGAAATAAAATTTAAGCAAGATGGATTTGGTATTACAATTCAGGTTCCGAATGACAAAATAGATGATATTGATACTATTTTAATTATTGAGATATAATCATTAATCCATAGCGCGCTAAAGCGCGAGAGCAAAGTTTAAAGTTCAATGGACAAAGGGAAAACATCAAAGAAAATATTTACTCACAAAAAAAAACAAAAACTTATATGACAATACTATAAAAGGTTTTTGAACTAAGAATAAGTGTAAGTTATTTATCCGAAATAAGAAAGCTTCGATTAAAGTATTCAAATAAGCTGAAAGTAGGAATAATACGATTTAATTATTTCTTTTAAAATTATATTATCAAATTTATGCTTGTTTTCGCCTGAACTTTATTATATTTATAAAATTTATTATTTTCATTTTTAACAATTTAAAAGTGCAATAATATAATCTCTTAGATATAAAAACTTTTTCAGGCAGGCTTTATCAAGAACACTTACTTTTTAAAAGAAACCTTAAAATGATTTACATCAAAGAAAGAAAGATGTAATAATATTAGTTTTACGACTGTATAAAGACGGATTAAAAATTGACGGAAAAAATCTTACTATGAAAATATTTCTTCTTTTATTATATGCAGTTTTATTATCAAATAGTCCATTACATTCTCAGCCTCAAATAAAATCAGACTCTTTACTTCAGAACGGCACTTTGCAAAATTGCGTGCAATATGCTCTCGAACATCAACCTCAGATGCAACAGACATTAATAGATGAACAAATAACAGACCGGGAAATAAACAGTAAACTTGCCGACTGGTTTCCGCAATTAAATTTTAATTTTAATGTACTACATGACTATCAACTTCCTGTAACAATATTCGAGGGCAGCGGGGCAGTTGTTGGAGTAAAAGATAATTCTGGCGGTTTATTCTCTCTAACCCAGAATATATTTAACCGCGATGTTCTCTTAGCCAGTACCACCGCCGGAGATGTTCGCAAACAAACTAAACAAATAACTATTAATAATAAAATTTCAGTTATCATAGATGTGAGCAAGGCATTTTATTCCGTCTTACTTGCACAAGATCAAATAGATTTAATAAATGAAGATATTACAAGGCTTGAACTTAGTTCTAAGGATACATATAATCATTATAAAAGCGGAGTTGTTGATAAAACGGATTATATGCGAGCCAGTATTGCACTAAATAATGCCTTAGCTGAAAAAAAACAGGATGACGAGTTTTTGAAAGTAAGCAGGGCCCAGTTAAAGCTGCTAATGGGTTATCCCCCTGATAGTGATTTGAAATTGGATTATGACAGAACCCAAATGGAAAATGATGTTTATTTAGATACTACACAGAATATAGTTTATGAGAATAGAATTGAGTACAAGCTACTACAAACACAAAAGCGTCTGCAGGAAGCAAACTTGAGATATTACGAGTGGAGTTTTATTCCGTCAATTTCTGCTTTTGGCGAATACAACCTAAATTTTCAATCTGACATATGGTCAAAGCTTTATAATACAAATTACCCGAGCTCTTATATCGGTATTGAGTTATCATTCCCAATTTTTACAGGAGGTAAACGCATTCAGGAAATCGACCAGGCTGAATTAGAGCTTAAGCGCTTTGAGTATAATTTTGCATCAATAAAAGGAAAATTTAACACTGAGTACGCTCAGGCTTTGGCAAATTATAAAAGCGACCTGAACAGTTATGGTGTACAAAAGAGCAACCTTGAACTTGCGAAAGAGGTTTACGATATAATCCAATTGCAATATAAATCCGGATTTAAAACTTATTTAGATGTTATAACTGCAGAAACAGATTTAAGGACAACTCAAGTAAATTACATTACTTCTTTGTACAGAGTATTAAGCAGCAAATTAGATGTTCAAAAAGCTTTGGGAACAATTAAATATTAGAAAATAAAATTGTCAAGTATTATGAAGAATAAAATATATTTATTAGGATTTGCAATTATTATTACCTTTGCAATTACCTCGTGCAATAGCAAAAGTGCACAGCTAAAAATACCTGCTACACCTGTTGATGTATATATAGTTAAGTCAGAGCAGGCAATTTATTATGATGTTTACCCCGCAAGCGTAACTTCATTAAACCAGGTTGAAATCAAACCGGAAGTCTCGGGTTATTTAACTGACATTTACTTTACAGACGGGCAGCATGTAAATAAAGGAGCAAAGTTATATGCAATAGATCAGCAGCAATACAAGGCAGCTTATGAGCAGGCTATTGCTGATTTAAATGCGGCAAAAGCAAATCTTTTAAAAGCCCAGCAGGATGCCGACAGGTATAACGATCTTGCAAAAGAAGATGCTATTGCCAGACAAGTGCTTGAACATTCAGAAACAGATTTACAATCCGCAAAAATGCAGGTAGCCGCTGCTGAAAATAATGTCAAAGCGGTTCAAACGAATCTGCGCAATTCCATAATTTATGCGGCATATGATGGTACAATCGGAATTTCACAGGTAAAATTAGGTTCCGCAGTATCTACCGGCCAAACATCATTAAATACATTATCTTCCGATAATCCTATTGCAGTAGACTTTAATATAGATGAAAAACTTATTAATAAGTTTACAGAATTATTACATAAAAAAACCGGTACTAATGATTCAACATTCACTATTGTCCTTCCGGACCAGACAATATATCCATATCCCGGGCACCTAATCCTTTTGGACAGGGCGGTTGACCCCCAGACAGGGACAATAAGAACGCGTTTAATTTTTCCGAACTCAAATTATTTATTAAAACCCGGCCTTACATGCGATGTGAGAGTATTAAATAATAATGATTCAAGTAGTATTATAATTCCATACAAAGCGGTAACCGAGCAAATGGGAGAATATTTTGTATTTGTTGTAAATCAGAATAAAGTTATTCAAACAAACGTTAGCCTGGGTGAACAGATAAATGAAATGGTAATAGTAAAAAGCGGATTAACGCCAGGCGAAATAATAGCAACCGAAGGCATACAAAAGCTGCGTGATAATTCTCCGGTAATTATAATTCCGACACATGCAAAACAGGTTGCGCAGGCGGTGCCCGGTAAATAATACTCAAACTGGATAAGAAATGATTGCAAATACATTTATAAAAAGACCGATGACCGCGATAGTTATTTCAACTATAATTGTATTAGTGGGTTTAATAGCTATTTTTAATTTACCTATAAGCCAATACCCGGACATTACTCCGCCTACCGTGCAAATATCAGGATTATTTAACGGTGCTGATGCACTAACAGTAGAGCAGACAGTTTCGACTCCAATTGAATCACAGGTAAACGGAACTCCCGGCATGGCTTACATGCAAAGCAACAGTACCAGCGACGGGAGATCTACTATTAATGTAACGCTGAATGTGGGAACCGATCCGGATATAGCAGCACTCGACATACAAAACAGAGTTGGAATTGCAACTCCGCAATTGCCTGATGTTGTGAAACGTTTGGGTTTAACTACAAGAAAACGAACACCAAGTATTCTACTTCTTGCGGCAATATACTCTCCAAACGGAACTCATGGAATTACATTCATTGACAACTATACAAATATCTTTATCAAGGATGCATTGCTAAGAGTTAATGGAGTAGGAGATATTTTCACACGAGCGGATGATTTCAGCATGCGTATCTGGCTTCAGCCTGATAAGCTAGCGCAGTTAAACCTTACAGCCAATGATGTAATAAATGCATTAGCACAGCAGAATTTACAAATTGCAGCCGGTTCAATTGGCGCTCCTCCACAAAATAGTGCACAGGCTTTCGAATACACTGTATTTACCAACAGCCGATTGAGTACGGAAGAACAGTTTGGCAATATTATTATCCGTGAAAATCTCCAGCAGGGTTCGGCAGTTCATTTAAAAGATGTAGCAAGGGTTCAACTCGGCAAGTTTAGTTATGGAAACAATTCATTCGTTGATGGGAAAAAAGCCTCTTATTTACTGATTTTTCAGGCGCCCGGCAGTAATGCTTTAGATGTTGCAAACGGTATTAATAAACAATTGAATGAATTAAAAAAATCCTTTCCGAAAGATATTGATTATGTTATTCCATTTGAGGCTGTCTCGGTTGTAAAAGTATCGATAAATGAAGTAGTGACAACACTTCTTGAAGCATTGGGACTTGTTGTACTGGTGGTATTTTTATTTTTACAAAACTGGCGTGCAACTTTAATCCCGGTGCTGGCAATACCCGTTTCTATAATCGGAACTTTTGCATTTTTCATCCCGTTGCATTTTACGATTAATACGTTAACTATGTTTGGATTTGTATTAGCCATCGGTATAGTTGTTGATGATGCAATTATAGTAGTTGAGGCAGTTCAACATTACATTGACGAAGAAAAGCTTTCCCCTGTGGAAGCTACTTCAAAAGCTATGAGTGATATTTCAGGGCCGGTTGTTGCAATAGCCTTGATACTTGCAGCAGTATTCATCCCCGTTGGTTTCATACCGGGAATTGTTGGTAAATTATATCAACAGTTTGCAATAACAATTGCCGTATCAGTATTAATTTCTGCTTTTGTAGCATTATCTTTAACTCCAGCATTATGCTCCCTAATGTTAAGACCAACAATTCCCGGAAGAGAAAATAAAGGCATAAACAAGTTTTTCACAAAGTTTAATACCTGGTTTAAAAAGACAACTAATACTTATAGTTCAGGTGTGAGTAAGTGTATAAAGGCAACTCCTTATTTTATCATAATATTAATTATTGTTTATGCCGGAACTGCATTGCTCTTTAAAATCAAACCAACCGGTTTTATCCCGACTGAAGATGAAGGCAGATTGTTAGTTACATTTGAATTACCTGAAGCTTCATCTACGGCAAGAAGCTTAGATGCACTTAACCAAATGATGTCTATTTTAAAGCAGACTCCCGGTATTGCTCATTATTCTGCACTTGGAGGAGTTAACGTAGTTACTTTTGCGACAAAATCAAATAGCGGCACTATGTTTATTCAATTAAAACCATGGGATGAAAGAACTGATAAATCACTTCAAATAAATTCTATAATAGCTACTCTCCAAAGAAATCTGTCTTCTATCAAAGATGCTAATGTAGTGGTAATTTCCCCACCGGCAATTCCCGGATTAGGAGCGACCGGCGGTTTTACTTTTCAATTGGAACAACGCGAAAGCACAGATAACATAAAACAATTTGAAGGTGTGGTAAACTCATTTGTTGCAGCAGCTAACAAACGTCCTGAACTAAGCCGGGTCTTTACATTTTTTTCTGCACACACTCCCGGCTACGATGTAAATATTGACAGGGAAAAATGTGAGAAACTTGGAGTTTCAATAGCAGATGTTTTCAATACGATCCAAACTTATCTTGGCAGTAATTATGTAAATGACTTTACTATTTACGGCAGGAATTTCCATGTTGTTGCGCAGGCTGATACAGGATACAGGAAAAAAATCCAGGATTTTCTCAGATACTATGTTAAAAGTTCTTCAGGAGGTATGGTTCCGTTAAGCACTTTGGTCAGTTATAAAGTAACGGAAAATGCCCCGATGATATCTCATTATGATCTTTTCCGTTCGGCAGAAATAGATGGTACTGCGGCTGAAGGATACAGCAGTGGTGAAGCTATAGACGCTATGAAAGAAGTAGCAGCAAGCATACTGCCTGCCGGATACGGTTATGAATTTTCCGGTTTAAGCCGGGAAGAAATAAATGCAGGTAATAGTACACTGACCATATTTGCATTATCAATTGTATTTGTATTTTTATTTTTAACTGCGCTTTATGAAAGTTGGTCAGTACCTTTTTCTGTATTATTAGCTGTCCCTATAGGAGCTTTTGGAGCAATATTAACTCTTATTTTTATTCCCCGTCTTAGCAACAACGTTTATGCACAAATCGGGTTAATTGCACTTATCGGTTTATCGGCAAAGAATGCTATCTTAATCGTTGAATTTGCCAAAGACAGATTAGAAAGAGGTATGCCGCTTATTCAATCAACAATAGAAGCAGTTAAATTGCGTTTGCGTCCTATACTAATGACATCTTTGGCATTTATATTCGGTGTATCCCCTTTGGCTTTTGCAAGCGGCGCCGGCGCCCAGGCAAGATCTACTATTGGCTGGACGGTACTGGGAGGCATGCTTGCAGCTACTCTTCTGGCAATTTTTATCGTTCCCGTTTTATTTGTAACAATTACACGAATTGCGTACGGTAAAAAGAAACTTGAAGAATTGGAGGCTAAACTAATAAAAACTGATGAAAATAATTCCGTTATCGAATAATAATTTATTATTTCAAAAGTAACTTTCCTGTTTAAGCATTATATAATTTTTAAGGCAAGTATTTTGGGATTTATCCGGTTTTATTTATCTTTCTTATTATGATGAATACATAAAATCGATGTACAAAATACAAAAGATATTATTTATTCTTTCTATTGCACTTTTTTGTTTGACTTTCTTTCTTTTTGCATTTGTCCGGTTGAAGCCTATATCCATATATACTATTGCTTTTATTTCTTCATCCCTGCTATATATATCAATAAGCTGGCAAATTATAAAGCATGAACTGCCGAATAAATATGTTTATATACTTTTAGGTTTATCTTTTATTTTGCGAATAGCATTCATTCCCGTACATCCTATTGGTTCTGATGATTATCACCGTTATGTGTGGGATGGGAAAGTCCAGGCACATGGAATAAATCCATATGAGTACGCGCCCTCAGATAGTGCATTAAATAGCCTTCATACGGATACTTTGCCGGTATTAATCAACTTCCCTGATATGAAGACTATTTATCCCCCCCTCTGCCAAATTATTTTTTATTTTTCATATCTAACCGGCGGAGAAAGTTTTATAGGAATAAAAATATTCCTTCTGCTATCGGATATTATTTCTCTTTTGGGGATTTCCCTTATATTGAAAAAATTAAAGCTCCCTTATAAAAATATTCTGATATATGCTTTATGTTCTCTGCCAATATTCCAGTTTTTTATAGACGCCCATCTTGATGGGTTCGGGCTTCCGTTATTTATCTTCACTATCTACTTTTACCTAAATAAGCAAAAATTATTGTGTCTGATTTTTCTTTCGGCTTCTATTTGTATCAAACCACTCGGGCTAATTTTAATTCCGATATTTTTCTTTAGAGAAAAAAGATTTAAAGACAAAATAGAAGTGGTTATAATTCCTGTTATACTAAGTATGCTAATGTATCTCCCTTATTTATTTACAGGCTCACCATTCCAGGCATTAATGAACTTTACCGAAAACTGGACTTTCAACGGAGTAATATTCGATATATTAGATTTATTCTTTAAAGATAATCAGCATACAAGGCTTATTTGCGGTATTATTTTTATTATTATGTACCTGCCGGTTATATTGAGCCGAAGAGATTTAATAACTAAAATATATTTATCAATATTCCTGTTGTTTATTTTTTCACCTGTTGTTCATCCGTGGTATTTAAACTGGCTTGCAGTATTACTACCATTTATCCCGAGGTGGAGTGGTATCATTTACGTAAGCTTAATAAGCCTTACAACATTCACTATTTTAAATTACCAGTTAAACGGCGTATGGAAGGAATATATTCCTGTTTTACTTCTTGAGTATATTCCTGTTTTGACATTGTTCGGTTTTGAATTATTCGTTTTAAGGAAGGAGAAATTGAAAGATTCAAAAATTTAATACTCACTGTTCCAAAACCCCGATATTGGGATGCAAATTTCTGCTAAAATTAATAAAAAATGATATTTCTCAAGCGTTATATGTAGAAGAAGCTGTCGCCCCACCTTTTCCGGTCCAGTTGGTGTGGAAGAATTCGCCTTTGGGTTTGTCAATTCTTTCATACGTATGAGCACCGAAAAAGTCCCTCTGTGCCTGTATTAAATTTGCTGGAAGTTTGTCATTTCTAAAGCCGTCAAAATACTCTAAAGCAGTTGACATTGCCGGAATCCATATTCCGTTCAATACAGAAGTCGAAATGATTCTTCTCCAGCTTTCCTGTGCCTGCTCAATTTTTGCTTTAAAAAACGGGTACAATAACAGATTGGATAAACCGGGATTTTTAACATAAGCATCTTTTATTTTCTCAAGGAAAACAGAACGGATAATACATCCTCCTCGCCACATCAAAGCTATACCTCCGTAATTCAGGTTCCAGTTGTACTCCTTTGCGGCAGCTTTCATTAATAAATATCCTTGGGCATAAGACACAAGTTTGGAAGCATACAGAGCCTGTTCCAAATCAGAAATCAAGTTTCCCGGATTACCGGAGAATTTTGTATTTAAATGGGGGAATGTTTTTGATGCCTCAACTCTTTCTGATTTCATTGAAGATAATGTCCTTGCAAAGACAGCTTCCCCTATCAATGTTAAAGGAACGCCTAGATCAAGCGCTGCCATACCTGTCCATTTACCTGTTCCTTTTTGTCCTGCGGTATCAAGAATTTTATTAACAAGCGGAGTACCATCTTCATCTTTAAAAGCAAGAACATCCCCCGTAATTTCAATCAGGTATGAATTTAATTCTCCTTTATTCCATTGTTTAAATACTTCGTGCATCTTTTCCGCATTCAGGTGCAGCAACTCTTTCATTATTTGGTATGCTTCGGAAATTAATTGCATGTCTCCATACTCAATACCGTTATGAACCATCTTCACAAAATGTCCTGCCCCGTTTTCACCTACCCAGTCACAACATGGCGTACCATCTTCAACTTTTGCAGCAATTGATTGGAAAATAGGCTTAACAAATTCCCAAGCTTTTACAGAACCGCCCGGCATTATCGAAGGACCGTGTAAAGCGCCATCTTCACCTCCTGAAACACCTGTCCCGATATAAAGCAATCCTTTACTTTCAACATATGCGGTTCTGCGATTTGTATCTTCAAAATATGAATTTCCCCCGTCAATGATAATATCGCCTTCTTCCAAATAAGGTAAAAGTAATTCTATAAAATCATCGACGGGCTTACCAGCCTTAACCATCAACATTACTTTTCTTGGTCTTTTTAGTACTCCTGCTAATTCAGCAATTGAATATGTTCCCACAATATTTTTACCTTTAGCTCTGCCGTTAACAAAATTGTCAACGCGTTCAATAGTCCTGTTAAAAACAGCGACTTTGAAACCCTTGCTTTCCATATTAAGGACTAAGTTTTCTCCCATTACTGCTAAACCTATAAGACCAATATCAGCAACACTCATTAAATAACTCCGTTTTTATAAATGAAGAATTGACCTATAATTTAAAAAAATTCATATATAAATTTAATGAAATTATCACATTTTGCATACCGGTAATTCTCTGATATGACTTACCTAATAAAATAAAAAATAATATTTGTCTTTTTTTATAGGGTTACTTATTTTTTAATGTGCTCATTACTTCTTGATAAGCAACTAATGAATTTTAATTTTTGAACATTAATTTATTGTAATATTTGAAAAATAATAAATAACTTAATAATGTTAAAATCAATTTACAGAACCCGTAAAGGCTTATTTACAAAATACTTAATATAATAATATAAGACAGGAAAATGTTACAACCTGGTATTCAATCAAAGAATTTTTCACCGATAAAAATCCGCAATTTGCCGATTTTGCATTCTTCAATAGAAAACAGCATATTAACTTTGGAATGAGGTTAAATAATTATAATATTTAACCCGGGTAAACAAATATTTTTCTAATAAAGGCTATTTTTATCAAAAAAAATAAAACGAACCTAAAAAAGAAGTAAAAACATCTGAAAATTTCATGGAAACAAAGAACTCTGATTTAACATCATTAAAAATTGATCGTTCTGAAAAGCAAGCGTCAGGCGTATCAAGAAGGAATATTACAATTATTACTTCACTAATAATAGCAGCGGTTTTGGGCTTATTCGGATACAATATTCTAAGTTCCGCATTAAATTCGGCGGAAGAAGTAAAGCTTATTACAGCAACATTACAAACACCGGCACAAAGTAGTGCAATCTTTACAGCCAGCGGGTATGTGGTTGCCCAGAGAAAGGCAGCAGTAGCTTCAAAAGGAACGGGCAGGCTTATGTATCTTGGAGTAGTTGAGGGTGATAAAGTAAAAAAGGATGAGGTATTAGCCCGTCTTGAAGACAGCGACGTCAATGCACAATTAGCCGAAGCAAAAGCTAACTTAGAACTTCAGGAATCAAGTTTAAAAGATGCCGGCAACAGCTATGAGCGGCAAAAAGCTTTATTTAAAACAGGATCTACCACCCAGGCTGATGTAGATGCGGCTGAAGCAAATTATAATCACGTACTTGCATCCATTAACGTAGCTAAGGCACAAGTACAATCCGGTGAAGTTGCATTGGAAAATACAATTATACGGGCTCCTTTCAGCGGGACGGTACTTACAAAAGATGCCGACGTAGGTGAAATAGTCGCTCCAATGGCAGCCAGCATAAATTCCCGCGGGGCAGTCGTGACTATAGCCGATATGAGTTCCTTACAGGTAGAAGCCGATGTATCCGAATCAAATATTGAAAAAATTTATTCAGACCAGGAAGGCGAAATAATTTTGGATGCTTATCCCGGACACAGTTATACCGGTTATGTAGCTAAAATTGTTCCAACCGCCGATAGAACTAAGGCAACAGTTCTTGTTAAGGTAGGTTTTAAAAATTATGACTCCCGTGTACTTCCTGAAATGAGCGCCAAAGTTATATTTTTAGGCAAAGATTCAAAAAATTTATCCTCAATCAGACAACAACCGATTTTGGTTATTCCATCTACCGCAATTGCCAACAGGGATGGGAAAAATGTTGTTTTTATTATTAAAAATAACCAGGCAGTAAAGGTTCAGGTAATTATAGGGCAACAGTTTGACACATACGTAGAAATTAAGTCGGGATTGAAAAACGGAGATCAGGTAATTGATAATATTACCGATAGAATTAAAGACGGATTAAAAGTAAAAGTAAGCTAAGAAAAAATAAATAATTTTGACTCAAAAAGTTTTCAATAATAATATCGGAGCGAAAATGCCGGATATAATTAAAGTTCAGGATGTAAACAAATCATATTGGCGGGACAGCATTGAGATTCCCGTCCTCAATAATATTACTCTAAATATAAATGAAGGAGAATTTCTTGCCCTGATGGGACCTTCCGGTTCCGGTAAGACTACTCTGCTTAACCTCATATCGGGAATAGATAGACCTTTAACTGGAAAAATAATTATAAATGAAACCGATATTACAAGAATGGGAGAATCTGCGCTTGCAAAATGGCGCTCGACAAATATAGGTTTTGTGTTCCAATTTTATAACCTGATACCTGTATTAACGGCTTATGAAAATGTAGAACTCCCTCTTCTTCTGACAAAACTTTCTAAGTCAGAAAGGAAGAAACATGTTCAGACTGCGTTAGATATTGTTGGGTTGAGTGACAGGATTGACCACTATCCGAAACAACTTTCCGGCGGTCAGGAACAAAGGGTAGCTATAGCGCGTGCGATTGTGACCGACCCGATTATACTTGTTGCAGATGAGCCTACGGGCGACCTGGATAAACATTCCGCAGATGAAATTCTTACTTTAATGGAAAGGTTGAATAAAGAATTTAATAAAACCATTATAATGGTTACACATGATCCTCATGCGGCTTCAAAAGCCCATATAATTCGTCATCTTGAAAAGGGGGACCTAATTCAGGAGCGAGTATGAAAATATTAAAGTTAATTTTTAAAAATACACTTCGCCATAAGCTAAGAACTTTTCTCACAATATTCGGAATTTCAATTGCGGTAATTGCCTTTGGAGTACTCCGAACTGTCGTAACAGCTTGGTATCAGGGAGTTGAGGCTTCTGCGGCAAACCGTCTAATAGTTCGCCAGTCAGTATCATTTATTTTCCCGCTGCCTTATTCATACAGAGAAAAAATTATGCAGGTACCCAACGTTACAAAAGTTACTTATTCTGACTGGTTTGGGGGTGTTTATATAGACCAAAGTAATTTTTTTGCAAGGCTTGCAGTTGATCCAGAAACTTATTTTGATGTCTACAATGAATTCGTAGTACCAAATGACCAACTTGAAACTTTTAAAAAAGAGCGCAGCGCATGTGTAATCGGAGTTGAAATAGCAAAGAAATATAATCTTAAAATTGGCGACGTTATGACGGTTGATGGTGACATTTACCCGGGCAGGTGGGAGTTCATTGTACGCGGAATTTATCAGCCAAAATTTAAATCAACAGACGCTACGCAAATGCTTTTCCATTGGGATTATGTTGATGAAACGATGAAGAAGGAAATGCCGGGAAGAGCCGGCAATGTAGGTTGGTACGTGGTTATGATAAATAATCCGGCAAACGCTTCGATAGTTTCAGCGCAGATTGATGCTTTATTTAAAAACTCATCAGCCGAAACAAAAACAGAAACAGAAAGCGCTTTTCAACAAGGTTTTATTCAGTCTTCAGGCGCAATAATTACTTCTATGAATTTTATTTCTTTTATAATAATTGGAATAATAATGCTTGTATTGGGTAATACGATGATAATGTCTGCAAGAGAAAGGACACGGGAATATGCAGTTTTTAAGACACTTGGATTCTCAGGAAAACATTTAGCCGGAATTATTATGGGTGAATCTTTATTGATATCAATATTGGGAGGAGTTATCGGCTTATTTTTAACCTATCCTATTGTTTCAGGGATAAGTGATTTCATCCCGAGAGGTATGTTCCCTATATTCGAAATTGAACCCGTTACGTTAGTATTAGCAGCTTCGGCAGCGCTTATTATCGGATTTGCTGCGTCAATTTTCCCTATTCAAAGAGCTTTAAAAACTAAAATTGTGGATGGATTCAGATTCGTAGGATAATTAAAAATTTAGACTAACATACTCAATCTATATTTCTATTTAAAGGTTTGAAAATGAAAATTCCATTGAAATATACGTTAAGAAATTTTAAAACACGTAAGCTTACTACAGGTATCACAATTACCGGAATTTCACTTGTAGTATTTGTATTTGCAGCAGTACTAATGATGGCTTACGGAATACAAAAGACATTGAAGGCAACAGGCAAACCTGATAATGTAATGATATTTCGTAAGTCTGCAAGCGCTGAAATATCAAGTATAATCGATCCCGGTACACAAAATATAATTCGTACACTTCCATATATCGCAAAAGGCGCTGAAGGAAGTTCTGAAATATCGTTTGAGCCGGTCGTAGTTATAAATCTTGAAATATTCAGCGGAGGATTGAGTAATGTAACTGTACGCGGCGTATCTCCGGCAATAAACGAAATACGCCCTCAAATGAAGATTATTCACGGCAGGATGTTTAATTGGGGAATGCGCGAATTAATTGTTGGAGAATCGATTTTCAAGAGGTTTAAAAATACTCAGCTCGGCAGTTTTGTAAAAATTGCAGGCGATTACTGGAAGATAGTCGGCATTTTTTCTACTGACGGCAGCGGTTTCGATTCTGAAATATGGGGGGACGGATTACAGCTTGATAACGCTTTTAAGCGAGGGACAACTGTATCTACTGTTACACTAAGGTTAGACAATGCAGAAAACTTTGCAAACTTCAAGAGCATCTTTGAATCGGATAAAAGATTACAACAGTTTGAGCCCAAAATTGAACAAAATTATTTTGAAGACCAGTCACGAGTTATGGCAACGTTTATAAGAGTATTAGGAATTTTTATCACCATTATATTTAGTTTCGGCGCCACAATTGGCGCTACTATTACTATGTATGCTGCCGTTGCCAACAGGACGGTTGAAATAGGTACTTTGAGATCACTTGGGTTTAGCCGCCGAAGTATCCTTTCAACATTTTTAATTGAGTCTCTTCTTATTACCTTGATGGGAGGAGCGATTGGATTAGTGATTGCATCATTTCTTCAAATATTCACGATTTCGACCCTGAACTTCGGTTCATTTGCCGAACTAACATTTTCATTTGCATTATCGCCTTCGATCATAATCACTTCTTTGGTCTTTGCCGTATTGATGGGATTTATAGGAGGATTTCTTCCTTCGGTTCGTGCAGCAAGGTTAAATATAGTAAATGCATTGAGAGCAGGCTAAGAATAAATACGGCTGAAGTAACCTATTTTAGTGAGTAAAAAACCTCTGTAATTATGAAGAATTCTTTTAGTTGAAGAACAAATCTTCTCAAGAAATCTTTTAGAGAAGAACATTACTGCCCAATTAAATTCTTGTTCTCAATTTAAGTCAAATTTTATTGAGATACTTTACTTGCTGCTAGTTAACCGTCAGTAACTGTAAACCATTAAAACGGTTATAATTTCAAATTTTTATTTAAGCAGTCCATGACTTAAAGTCATGGACTGCAAAGGATAAAGCTCATATTTGTTGACCGTTTCAGCGGTTTATAAAATGATAAAACAATAAGCGGTCAACTTGAATCACTTAAATATAAAAAATATAAACTACTTTGGTTATTATTAGACTGCACTTACCTACCTCATTTGGCATACTGCTTGATACTAATTCTTAAAATTATATTATTTTACAAATATACGTGCCTTAAAAAGTGAAGATGATTACCTACGATTATTTTTCAGCATTTTATCTCTTCATTTTTTTATCTTTCTGAGGCGGATTTTTGCGGATTAATTCATGTATAATACAAAACCGCTGATGTATTTTAAGAATATTTTATATAACTTAATCATATCCGCATTTAGAATGTGTATAAAACCGGCTTGCTTATTTGTAATATACAGTTGAAAATATGAAAACTCCGAAAAAGGAAAAAAAAAGCAATCTTAGTGATATTCTTATCGAGTTTTTTGATACAAATACTATTTCAAAACTCAATAAGAATTTGCCAATAAAAACGCAAGTCATCAGAACTCCTAATATTTCAATTAGAACTACAGACAATAACAGCAATGAAATCATCAATTTATTTCAAGCCGAATCACCAATCGATTTTATTATCACCGAAGCTGAAGCTATATTATCCAAAGAAAACTTTTATAAATTATTATCGAAACTTGGAAATTATTCAATCGGTTCAGGACAATTCGCATCGGCAGTCTATACTTTTGAAAAGTTGGCTACAATTACTAAGGGTAAGGGTAAATTAAATAAGATAGCTGCCGATTCACTTTTATCTTTGGGAGATATTTTTAGCAGGCAAGCCTTATGGGGGATTAGTTTTAATTATATTTATGACGCGTATGGCATCTTTAGAAAACTTAGCAATGATGAAGGTTGTGCTGATTGTGAAAATCTTCTTGGCGCCATTCACGGTGAATTAGGAAATTTGAGCCAGGCGTACATTCATTTCGAAAAGGCATTGTCATTATTAAAGAATAAAAAGGATAGTAGCAGAAAAGCTAAAATTGAAATTAATCTCGGCATCATAAATAACATTCAGGGCAATTTTTATTTAGCTTTAAAACATTTTAAGAACGCTTTAGAAAAATTTAATTCCGTGAAGGATCTAAAAATAATTGCCGAAACTAAACATAACCTAGGCATGCTACATAGTAAAATGCATTTGTACCTGAAGGCAATTAAAGAGTTCGATCAAAGTATCAATCTTTCTTTAAGAAAAGGGTACCTGCCGACATTAGGAATCTCGTATCTTGGTAAAGCAGCGGTTTATGCAATTCAGAAAGATTATAAACTAAGCAGCTTTTTTGCCGAGAAAGCTCAGGAAGTATGCCATAAGCTTAATGATAAGCTTTCCTTAGCAGAGGTATATAAGATTAAAGGAATAATTCACCGCGATACAAATAATTATGAACTTGCGGAAAGCTATCTCAGCACCAGTTTAAGAATAAATGAAGAACTTCACAATGAAATGAATAAAGCCGAAACTGAATTTGAGCTTGGATTGCTTTATAAATATATGGACAAAGAAAGCAAAAAAAAATCCTGCTTAATAAACGCTAAAAAATATTTTATAAAAATAGGCGCCGTAAAAGAAGTAAAAGAAATCGACAATCTGCTTAATTAAGAATATTTTTTTATGCCTACAATAGAGTAAGAAGTACAAGGATTTATCATACCAAATATATATTTTACATTTGGGAAATAGTTAAATTATTTAAAGAATACCCGTTATTCTTTGAAATTAATATAAGCTTTAGATAATAATAATTTTAATTAAACTGACCCGCTAAATTTTTTTACTTCCATTATGAGGAAGATAATAGCAATTGCAATTGGTAAAGGGGGCGTAGGAAAGACTACTACCGCTATTAATTTATCCGCTTGCTTAGCTGCATCCGAGAAAAAAACTTTACTAATCGATTTCGATCCGTCAGGTTCGTGCTCCGGATTTTTAAACTTTGGATCAAACAAAATTGAATCCGGTATTTTCAAAGTTTTTAGCTTTGCCAAGTCAATAATGCAAGTTATAAATAAAACTGAAATGGAATTCCTTGACTTTATCTCTTCAGACATTTCCAGCCCGGATATTGAAGAAAGATTAATTCGCATAACAAGCTCGGTATATCTTTTTAAAAACATTCTTAATTCACCGGAACTCCATTCTTATGAATATATCATTTTAGATTGCCCTCCATCATTAAAGGGATTAACTTCAATTGCATTAACAACTGCCGACACTATTCTTATCCCGATTAAGGCAGGAGATTTCTCTATTCTTGCATTAAGAAAAATGTTTGATTATTATAATTGGATAAAGAGTCATTATAATGCACATCTTAAAATCGAAGGCATACTACGTACGATATACGAAGCGGATACTATAGCCTGGTCACTAACTAATGAGGAATTATTCAGGAGCTATAAAAGCTATCTATTTGAAACAGTCATACCTAAAAATACAACTTTAATAGAAGCCGAGTTTTTTCATAAACCGGCAATATTGTATGATTTAAGAGCGCCCGGATCCCAGGCATATTTGAATCTTGCTAAAGAAATTTTATTAAAAAATAGACAATAATTACCTTTCTGCCAGGTAAATTTCTTGTTATTCAAATTATGACATTACCCGGCATTTTGATTTTCTCAGTTTTTATACTAATTTTTAATAGAATATAGTTTAAGTATTAAAGCTATATTTATTAAAGCTAAAAAATAAATCCTGGGGCATTTATGAAATACTTTCTTATTCCAATCAGCATTTCAATTTTAATCTTCACGGGGTGTGTTGATACGTATACCATAAAAGATTTTAAATCTCCTCAAGAATTTTATAATAAGATTAATGAAAAAGTAAATGGTCGTACCGTAAAGGTTGTAACCGACTCAAATGAAGTTTATGAAGCTGATAAATTGACCATAAGTCCCGATTCAATATTTTTTATAACCACAAAATTAGCGCGATTGGAAGAATTCAAGAATTCTTATAATTACTCAGAAATTAAGGAAATGAAACAAAAGACAGATTATAAAGACGGATTAGTCCATACGATTCTTTTAAATAATGGCGATATAATTACCTCCAAATCTATTAAGATAAAGAACGATTCGTTATTTTTATATGATATTATTTCCGGAATGTCCAGCGCAAAAAAGAATATTTCATTATCCACAACGCGGGTAAATTTGATATCATTCAACAACAGGTTAAAAGGGATGGGAGAAGGTGCTTGCTTTTTTGGCATAGCGGGATTTTTATTCGGCTTCTTAGATGCAGAAATTACTTCCGGGGATCAGGAAGCATTTCCTCCGGAAATAGGTGCGGTAGCAGGCGCTATTGTTTTTGGTTTAGGCGGCGCCGTTGTTGGTACAGTCACCGGGTCATACCAGGATTATGCTATCAATGAGCCGGATTATAATTATCATGGATTCACTTCTGTTGAATTAGAAGGAGGAATATGTAATTCGAATATGGGAATAGCAATTCACGGAAATAATTCTTACGGCGGTCAACTGCTTGATTATTCTGCAGGTCTATCTTTAGTATGGAGTTTCAATAATGAACTTGGTATAAAATCAGGAATATTTTACAGTTCAAAAGGAGGTGGTTTCGACCAATTAATTGCTCCATTTTCTTTTGACTTTCACAGAGACGTCTTTGTAAATTTCATTGAAATTCCTTTTTTATTTCAATATTCTTTTAGACATACAGAATTAAGACCGAGACTTTATGCAGGTCCGCAGTTAGGTTTTTTTCTTAACGGAAGAATTGATAACATATATGACATTAAAGAGCATTATTTATATCCATATCAAATATACTATAGAACGATTGATCCCAGCGAGGTTAACAACCCGGTAATTAATTTTGTTATCGGAACAGGATTTAACCTTCAAAAGTACATTACCGTTGACTTACAATATGAATACGGATTAAGCAAATTCAGTAATAGTTTATTTGACGGAGAAGTTACTAATTTAAAATTGAATTCATTTTCTATCCTGCTTGGATACGGATTATGATAAGGAGTCTTGTAATACATCAAGCACTCTAATTAATCTTTATCCGTGAATAAATAGCTTTATGTACTTTATCATCAAAGGTATAAATACTCAAAAAAAATTAACAATCTAGGCGAAGAGGGTTAATTTATAATATTACCTAAAAGAAAGAATTTTCATTTTGAATAAAGTTTTCAAATTACCACACATTTTAATAATTAAAGCTTCTAAAATTTTAAATAGGATTTAAATAATTTAATCTTCTGAAATTATCATGTCCTTTTTATTAAAAAACAGGGGGCTATACTTACCAGGAAAACGTCATAAAAAATTTCATTTTTAATTCAGAAATAAGAGGATTTATACTGAATTAAAAAAAATATTTTCATATTAATCTTATCATTACGGAAGATGTATGATAGTCAATAACTTTAAAAATAGGAAAGACAAAATGACTTAGGACAAACGAAAAGATGCCCATATGAAAACGAATTCTCCGAAAGCGTCTATGTTTTGCTGCAAATGCGGTGCAATATTCTCAAACGGAAGATGGACGTGAAAAGGACTGATAAATGACTTAAGGGGAACCACTTGCCTCGCCCGTAAAAGGATAAATGACACCTATTCAGCCGGCTTTGTAGAGATTAAAGGCAGTTTCTATAGCGAACATGAAAAAGAAATTTCCAACTTAATTTTGAACACGGAAAAGCTAGAAAAGGAAGAAAGAACGCTTGAAAGCATTATGGAGTTGAAACAGGAAAAAAGAAAAGTCACTCTTACCACAACGGAAATTCATATAGCAAGAAGAATCGGGAAGCACTACCCAGATCATATCAGGGTAATTTTTGTTTCCGGTATTTAGACGGAGAAGAAAGCATTAGAGTCTTTTGGGAACGCCTAAAAATTAATAATCTGAATATTAAAAAACCTGCTTGCTCCAGGCAGGCTTTTAGTCCATTAGAGCTTTTAAATAGTCAAGATAAATAAAATAATTTTCATAAAAACAACTGTTTTAAAAACTAATATAATACTCGATAAAAAGCACTTTAACTTTGCTGGATAGCAATAGATTATATCACAGACAGCCGTAACGATTGACTTGAGTTTATAGCACAGCAATAGACTGGATAATTCAACTTCCCATACATCTTTGTGCAGATCACCAACAAGGAAGAACATTAAAAGCTCCGGAATATTTTTTATAGAAGTTCGTTAAAATTTTTCTCAAATATGTATAAAGTTAATTCATTTCCCTTTGCTGATTTATTATTATTTTAATAAAGTTAGTTATTAAAATAATAAAATACTAAAGATAATACGATTGTAATTTATCCTGCCCGCCTTAATATCAAGTTTTATAAGCAATTCAGTCATATTATATCCCTTTATTTTAGGGCACAAAATTTGACCTACATTAAGATACATATACCGATAAACCATTTGTATTTTATTGTTTTATCTGAGGTGTGAAAAGTAAATTTTTGATAGAATCGCTTGAAAATTTTAAGTTTATGCAAATGCGGTTTACAAAAACTATTTTTAGTAATTTGGCTTATAAAAAAAAATATATATGGTAAAAAATATTTACTATCAAAAAATAATTGAAATATTAAATTATAATTGAGGAGTCTTCAGGTATGGCTATTTTAGCTTCCGATACTTTTGGGAAAGCGAATAAACTTAGTGGTTCCAAAAAGAATTATACGCCGGAACTAGCGATACTTACTACTTTATTCTTTATTTGGGGATTTCTAACATGCTTAAATGATATACTTATTCCTCATCTTAAAGCGGTCTTTTCATTGAGCTATGCCGAAGTAATGCTAATTCAGTTTTGTTTTTTTACGGCTTACTTTATAGTGTCGCTGCCTTCAGGAATAATCGTAGAAAAAATCGGATATAAAAAAGGAATTATCGTAGGACTAATAACAGGCGGAATAGGATGCCTATTTTTCTACCCTGCAGCGGGACTACGATCATATCCTTTATTCTTGCTTGCACTGTTTATCCTTGCTTCCGGTATAACTCTTTTGCAGGTTGCTGCAAATCCTTATGTAGTAATTTTAGGAAAGCCTGAAACTGCATCAAGCAGATTGACTTTGACACAAGCGTTTAATTCACTTGGAACAACCATTGCACCTTATTTCGGATCTTTATTAATCCTTTCGATAGCCGTAAAGAGCACTGAAGAGATTCAAAAACTTAATGCATCTCAGTTGACAACATACCAGTTAGCAGAAGCAAGCGCAGTTCAATTTCCGTACTTAGGTTTGGCTGCAGCATTATTAATAATAGCCGGGATCTTTGCTTTAATTAAATTACCGGAAATAGAGGCAGGATCTGTTGTATCAAGCGATGGCACCGGACAAAGTTATGACAGCATTTATAAAAGCGCATGGGGGTATAAGCATCTTATTTTAGGAGCTATTGGAATTTTTGTATATGTGGGGGCTGAAGTTTCTATAGGAAGTTTTCTTGTCAACTACTTCGGGAGCAAGGATATTGTTGGATTACCTATTGAACAAGCAGGCAAGTTTGTTTCCTTTTATTGGGGCGGAGCAATGTTAGGACGATTTATCGGCTCTGCAATACAACGGAAGGTAAAACCGGGTTATATCTTATGCTTTAATGCAATTACTGCTTCACTTCTTGTAATAATTTCAATGTCCACATTCGGTTTCTTTGCAATGTGGTCAATTCTATTAGTTGGTTTATTTAATTCAATAATGTTCCCCACTATATTTTCGCTTGCGCTCGATGGTTTGGGCAAACACACAGGACAGGGTTCCGGTATTCTCTGCATGGCAATTGTGGGCGGAGCAATAATCCCGGTTATACAGGGATTATTTGCTGATAAAATCGGTATTCATCACGCATTTATTTTACCAGTAATTTGCTATTTATTTATTGCTTATTATGGTATCAAGGGGCATATTCCTCAACTTTCAAAATCAACTAAGTTATAATAATGAGTATTAAAGATGTAACCTTAGGAATTGATATTGGAGGGACGAATACTGTTTTTGGATTTGTAGATAAATCCGGGAAATGTATTTACGAATCTTCTATCCCGACTTACGCTAATGAACCGGCGCCTATGTTGATTAAACGTCTTCATCAAGAAATTGATAAAAAATATAAGACTATTTCAGGTGAAAATAAATTGATCGGTATAGGTATTGGAGCGCCTAACGCAAATTACTTTAAAGGGACAGTAGAGCAGCCGCCAAACTTAAACTGGGGAGTAGTTAATATCTTAAAGATTTTAAAACAGTATTATGATCTTCCATCTGCAATAACCAATGATGCAAATGCCGCTGCAATTGGTGAAATGCAATTCGGCGCAGCTAAAGGTATGAAGGATTTTATTGTAATTACACTTGGAACAGGGCTTGGAAGCGGGATAGTTGTGAACGGACAGATCGTATATGGAGCCGACAGTTTTGCAGGTGAAATCGGACATACAATTGTTGATCCCAGCGGCCGTGAATGCGGATGCGGCAGAAAAGGCTGTCTTGAAACTTATGCTTCAGCAAGCGGCATTAGAAGAACTGTGCATGAATTGATTGCAACAACAAACATTCCAAGCGAGTTAAGAGATATAAGCTTTAACCTGCTTACGGCAAAAGATATTTCAATCGCCGCTAACAAAGGCGATAAGATGGCATTAGAGGCATTTGATTATACAGCTAAAGTTCTCGGGCTTAAACTTTCAGATACGGTTGCACATCTTAGTCCTGAAGCAATTATACTATTCGGCGGTCTTGCATTAGCAGGAGATTTAATTTTTGTTCCTACCAGGCGCTACATGGAAGCATTTTTACTTCCTATCTTCAGGAACAAAGTGAAGATAATTCCATCAGCATTACAGGGAGAAAACGCAGCAGTACTAGGTGCAGCAGCATTAATTTGGAATGAAATCAAGATTTAGAATTTATTGAAATCAATATTAAATTAAATTTGCAGATACTTGAAGGTATATAATTATGAAATATGGTTTTTTCGATGATAAGAACAAAGAATACGTAATAACCGATGTTGAAACTCCCTACCCGTGGATTAATTATTTAGGCAGCAACAGTTTTTTCAGTTTAATATCCAATACAGCAGGAGGCTATAGTTTTTATAAGGATGCACTCTTAAGGAGGATTACAAGATACAGATACAATAACGTCCCAATCGATAATGGCGGTAAATATTTTTATATCAATAATGATGGAGACGTATGGTCACCGGGGTGGAAACCTGTCAAAGCTGATTTGAAGGAATATTCCTGCCGGCATGGAATGGGTTACACAATAATTAAGGGTAAAAGAAAATCATTGGAAGCTGAAGTACTTTACTTTGTTCCGACATCAACTGACTGTGAAATACAAAAAGTAAAGCTCACTAATAAAAGCAACAAAACAAAATCAATAAAATTATTTTCATTCGTTGAATTTTGTTTATGGAACGCATTGGACGATCAAACAAATTTTCAACGTAATTTTTCCACAGGCGAAGTTGAAGTAAAAGATTCTGTTATCTATCATAAAACAGAATACAAAGAAAGAAGAAATCATTACGCATTTTATTCAGTAAATACGAAGATTAATGGTTTTGATACGGATCGTGAAACATTCTTAGGATTATATAACGGATTTGATAAACCCGATGCGGTATTCGAAGGTAAATGCAGTAATTCTGTTGCACATGGCTGGTCACCCATTGCTTCACATTACATCGAAATGGAACTTTGTCCGAAGGAGTCAAAAGAATTAGTTTTTATTCTTGGTTACGTTGAAAACGAAGAAGATAAAAAATGGGAATCCAAAGGAGTAATAAATAAAGATAAAGCTTATGCAATTATTGAAAGATTTTCGACGCCTGAGAAAGTTGAAGAATCCTTTAACGAGCTAAAGGAGTACTGGAAGTCTCTCCTTTCAATTTACCAGGTAAAGAGTAATGATGAAAAACTTGACAGAATGGTAAACACGTGGAATCAATACCAATGTATGGTTACTTTTAATATGTCAAGGAGTGCATCATACTTTGAATCCGGAATTGGAAGAGGCATGGGATTCAGAGATTCAAACCAGGACATTATAGGCTTTGTACATCAAATTCCTCTGAAAGCTAAAGAACGTATTCTTGACATTGCGGCTACCCAATTTGAAGACGGCGGAGCTTATCATCAATATCAGCCCCTTACTAAAAAGGGGAACTTTGCAGTAGGAAGTAATTTTAATGATGACCCTATATGGCTGATTCTTTCCACTTCATCTTATATTAAAGAGACCGGAGATTGGTCAATTCTTGAAGAGCGGGTTCCGTTTGACAATGATGCCTCAAAAGCTAAATCATTGTTTGAGCATTTGAAGCTTTCGTTTTACCATGTTGTAAATAATTTAGGGCCCCACAAACTGCCATTAATCGGCAGAGCCGACTGGAATGACTGCCTGAATTTAAATTGTTTTTCTATGAACCCTGATGAATCTTTCCAGACAACAGAAAACAAAAAGGGCGGTGTTGCTGAATCCTTGATGATTGCAGGATTGTTTGTGGCTTACGGCAAAGAATTTATAAATCTTTGCAAACAATTAAATAAGGGAGAAGAAGCCGAAGAATACCGGAAACATGTTGATGCGATGGTAGATTCGATAAAAGCTCATGGCTGGGATGGTGAATGGTTCCTTCGTGCATATGATTATTTCGGTAATAAAATCGGAAGCAAAGAGAACGAAGAAGGAAAAATATTTATTGAATCGCAGGGTTATTGTATTATGGCGGGAATTGGGCTTGAGGATGGGAAGGCAAAGCAAGCGCTTGAATCCGTTAAAAAAAATCTTGACTGTGAATATGGAATTGTGCTTAACAACCCCGCATTCACAAAATACTATATTAATATGGGAGAAATCTCCACTTATCCAGCCGGATATAAGGAAAATGCAGGCATCTTTTGTCACAACAATCCCTGGATAATTATAAGTGAAACTTTAGTTGGGAACGGAGACAGGGCTTTTGAATACTTTAAAAAGATCACGCCTTCATATTTAGAAGAAATCAGCGATTTGCATAGAACGGAACCTTATGTTTATTCTCAAATGATAGCAGGCAAAGATGCATTTAAACCGGGAGAATCAAAAAATTCATGGCTTTCCGGAACTGCGTCATGGACTTTCTACACTGCCTCACAATACATACTTGGTATTCAGCCACAATACAATGGACTAAAGATTGATCCGTGCATACCCAAAAGCTGGGATGGGTTTGAAATAAACAGGAAATTCAGAGGCGGACTATATAAGATTAAGATTTCAAACCCTCAGCATGTATCAAAAGGGATCAAAAGTTTGATTGTTAATGGAAAAGAAATAGATGGGAATGTAATTCCTACTGCCAATCCCGGATCAAAAAATATTATTGAAGCAGTACTAGGATGATAATATTAATAATATTTACTTTTCCTTAAGTTTTTATTGATGATTCATGTTATGCAAAATTTTTATGCGACAATATATTATTAAAATAACAATTCTTTATATATTAATATTATGCTCTTTGCAACTGGTCTGAAATGCAGGGCTTCCAAGGAGATAAAGATGAAAAAAATTATTATTTTTTTATTTCTGGTTATTATGACGTATTCATATCCACAAAATAATTTTCCTTACAAAAATCCAAAATTAGCCGTTGAAAAACGTGTTGAGGATTTGATAAGCAGGATGACCCTGGAGGAAAAGATTGATCTTCTCGGTGGGACAGGATTTGCAACGAAGCCAAATCAAAGGCTTGGTATTCCCGAACTAAAAATGTCGGATGGACCTCTCGGTGTCAGATGGACTAAATCTTCGGCATTTGCCGGAGGCATAGGCGCATCTGCGACATGGGATACTTCGCTTATCAATCGATTAGGTTCCGCAATCGGAATAGAATTAAAAGCGCATGGACGTGATGTAATATTAGGTCCGTGTGTTAATATTGCAAGATTGCCAATAGGCGGAAGAAATTTTGAAAGCTTCGGAGAAGATCCTTATCTTACTTCAAGAATGGCAGTCAGCTATATCGAAGGTGTTCAAAAGGAGAATGTTGCAGCAACAGTAAAACATTTTGCCGTAAATAACCAGGAATATGAAAGAGGATTCGTCGATGTAAAAATCAGCGAACGAGCATTGAATGAAATATATCTTCCTGCTTTCAAAGCAGCAGTGACAGAAGCTCATACTTTGGCAATTATGTCTGCTTATAATAAATTAAGCGGCCACTTCTGCAGCGAAAATGATTACCTTCTTAAAACGAAATTAAAAGATGAATGGAAATTTGCCGGATTAGTAATGTCCGACTGGGGCGCCGTTCATAGTTCGATTCCTACCGTAAACGGAGGACTTGATCTTGAAATGCCGACGGGCGGATATTTAAATAATAAGACATTAGATGATGCAGTAAAGAACGGCATAGTAAGCGAACAAACTATTAACGATAAAGTAAGCAGGATATTAACAGTAATTTTTAAATTAGGTTTATTTGAACATCCAAGGAAAGAAGATGCCAAGTTATTAAACTCAAAAGAGAACCAGGAGATTTCTTTAAAAATAGCCCGTGAAGGGATTGTACTTTTAAAGAATAATGGTATTCTTCCTTTAGATAAAAAAAAGCTTAAATCTGTAGCAGTTATTGGCCCAAATGCAGCTATAGCAAGGACGGGAGGAGGAGGCAGCGCTGAAGTAACACCAATCTATTCAGTTAGTCCGTTAGCTGCTTTACAGAAGAAAATTGGAAATAATGTAAAAATAAATTTTGCAGAAGGTGTTGCATTTAACGGCACACTTATCGATTCTAAATATTTATCTTTACCCGGCGGTGAAGGTGCAGGCTTACTCGGTGAATATTTTAGCAATCAAAATCTTGAAGGCAAACCTGTTTTCGCACGCTACGATAACAAAATAGATTTTGATTGGAGTTCGATATCGCCTAAGGAAAGTTTTCCCCGAGAATATTTTTCGGTAAGATGGACGGGATTTTTACAGGTTCCCACCTCGGGAATTTACGAATTAGATTTTCTTAGTGATGACGGCGTCCGGTTATACTTAAACGATCAACTTGTAATTAACGATTGGTCAGATCATGGTCCTTCGCTCGATTCTTACAAAGTAAATTTAGATGTAGGTAAGAAATATAAAATTAAGATTGAATACTATCAGAGTACGGGCGGAGCAGTAGCAAGATTTTTATGGCAGACATCAGTTGATGATTTGTTAACACAAGCAGTAACTGCCGCTGCAAATTCGGATATTGCATTACTTTTTGTCGGCACTACAGATCAAGATGAGAGCGAAGGGAAAGATAGAGACAATCTTGTATTACCGAAGAGTCAGGATGAATTAATTAATGAAGTTGTAAAAGCAAATAAAAATACTATCGTTATCCTTACAACAGGATCCCCTGTTTTAATGAACGGCTGGAATGACAAAGTCGATGGAATCTTAGAAACATGGTTCGCTGGTGAGGAAATAGGAAACGCTGTTGCGGATGTAATTTTGGGTAATTATAATCCTTCGGGGAAATTACCGATTACATTTCCAAAGCGATGGGAAGATTGTTCCGCATATAAAACTTATAAAGCGCAAGACAGCGTTTCAGAATATTCAGATGGCATTTTTGTCGGTTACAGGCACTTTGATGTCAAAAACATTGAACCTCTATACCCGTTCGGCTATGGTTTATCTTATACGAAATTTGAATATAAAAATTTAAAAGTACAAGGGTTTGCAAAGAATTTTCAGCAGTATTTTAAAGTTTCATTTAACCTTAAAAATATTGGTAAACTTAACGGGGCTGAAGTTGCACAATTATATGTGAGCGCAGTTGATTCAAAAATAGAGCGAGCGCCAAAAGAATTAAAAGCATTCAAGAAAATTTTATTAAAAGCAGGGGAAACAGGCACTATAGAGATTAATATCAATAAAAATGCTTTCTCTTATTATAACTCGGATAAAAAAGAATGGACTACTGATCCTGGGAAATATGAAATATTGATAGGTAGTTCATCAAGAGATATTAAATTAAAGGGGGTCGTAGATATCAAATAATTTTTGCATAAAAATTACTTATAGTGGGGAGGTTCCCTTCCGTGACGAATGCATTTAGTGCTCTACGGAAGGGATTTTTTTGTTTAATTTAGACTTTATTGACTTATCAATCAAAATTGATTTTTCGATTTAGAATGCTTTTACATTATATTAATCAAACATAGTTTATAAAAATCTTTGCGGGTGAGAATATGAGCCGATCCAAAATAACATTCTTGATTTTTATTATATTACAACTATCTAATATTAGATGTATGCTGATGGCGCAAGGAATCAGGCCAATACGTGATAATACCGGATTCTGCTGGAATTCTTCAGAGATGAATAAGTTAATGAAATATCTCAAATCCCATGCCCGTTATGAGGAAGAGTTCCAGTCAAAGGATTTGGTTGCCGCAATTTCACCGCATGATGACTATTTATATGCCGCCGGTGTTTATTATCCACTGTATAAGTTGATAAACGTAAAAGAAGTTGTAATATTCGGAGTCACTCACGGCGCAGTTCGTAAAGCAATGAATGATCCTAAAAATGTTTTAATCCTTGATGATTACAAATTTTGGTATGGACCATATGGGAAAGTGGCAATATCACCATTACGGGAAATTATCAAGAAGAATATGGATAAAAAAGATTTTACAATAAGCGACTCCGCTCAAGAAATTGAACATTCTATAGAGGCACTTGTTCCATTTTTACAATATTATAATAGAAATATCAAAATAACTCCCATCATGGTTACACAAATGCCTTTTGAAAGGATGGAACAGGTTAGTGATGAATTAACTAAAATAATTGCCGATTATATAAGCCAAAATAAATTAAAACCCGGTAAAGATATTTTCTTTTTAATTTCTTCTGATGCAAATCATTACGGAAAAGATTTTGACAATATTCCTTACGGAGAAGATGAAGCGGCTCATTCAAAAGGGACTGATAACGATAAAAGAATTGCTAAAAATGCATTTAACGGAATTTTAACAAAAAATAAGATAGAAATACTTGCTAAAAAACTTTGGGGAAAACCGATGGATAACCCATCTTCCCCTGTTTGGTGCGGAAAATATTCAATCCCATTTGGATTGCTTACTATATGGAAAGTGATAAAACGTGCATATAGCAAAGAATTAAATGGAAATATTTATAAATATTCGGATTCATGGATGGAAGGGGTCATTCCTATAAAGCATACTAATCTGGGTTTAACAGCGCCTTTTTCATTAAAGCATTGGGTCGGCTGGCTATCTGCAGGATTTTATCTCAGCGACAGCAGCATTATAAAACAAGAATTAAAAGCACCAGTCAAGTGGTAAAAACAAATTTACGATGGGCAAGGTTAAAAATACCTGCCAATGACTACTATGTAATCATTGGCGGTTAATAATATTTTAGCCCGTACTATTTTATGGGAGTAAGTTTTAACAGTAATGCATCAAGACTGCCAATATTAACTTCAAAGTTTTTAGACGCAGTTCCTATTAACTGATTGTTCCATTCGTCTTTAATTTCGAACTCCCCTTTTAGAAATGAAAAATTTTCCCAATTGATTCGCTGAGTATTAGACTGGTCGTCTGTATTGTGCCACCAAATAGCCAAATTGCAATTCGAAAGCTCCTTTACATAAAACAGTTGAATTAAATGATCCATCTACAAATTGCTTGTTTACCAATCTTATCCTGATCAATTGCAATAGCATCCTTATTAGTAAGAATTTTTAGAATTTCAGGATTCATTTTACGAAGATCGTTTCCAGTCATCAATGGGGCAGCAAGCATGCGCCACAAGCAAAAATGAAAACGCGATTCAGTAAGCGTGAGTCCGGGATTACCCATTTCAAGCATATCGGATCATTCCCCCGCATCTTTCATGCCACTGTTAAAAATAATAGTGGCTATTTGTTTGATCAAATCCTCTTATTCCAATTGTTCCACCCCATAGGCGGGGTAAGCGCAAGCCCTACATATTTTTGCACATAAATTGAGTGCGATAATAATATTACGAACAGAAAACTCAACTTTTTCTACATACAATTCCTTTTTATAAAAAAAATTCTTGTATTGAACAAAAAGGTTCTGAAATTACAATTTCAGTAAAATTTTTACATACTATTAATAAATAATTACGGTTTAGGATGACCAACCGAGTGCGCCAGTAAAATTTTTTGATCTGCCCTTAGCTTGAGTTTGAAGATCAAAAAATCTCGGTTGACTGTGCCACGTGCGCCAGTTACCAAGCCTTCCGAAGAACAAAATAAATATATGTTTTGTGATATATAGCCACAGTCAATGTTTGCTGTTCTCAACTTTCCTTCCTCTGAATTTTCTCCTCTTTTTTCCAGGTCAGCAATCAAGATTAATTGGACCGGCGCATCAGCAAACCTTCGGTCGGCAGCTTGACTGCGAAGATCATCCGAAATAACCTGATTAAGCTTGTTATTGGCAGCATCATAGATAAATGCACCATTTTTTAAAAGCACATAAATATCAATTTCCTGTTTGTTATTGGCTGATGGCGCGGTTCTTTTGCCATCCGGGCGATTGACTCCGAATGATGCCCAAAGCAAATTAGACAGTTGCTGTATTGAAATGTCCGTAGTATCGAATGACCTGACAGTAGCTCTTTTTGCTAACGCTTCCATGATAGGCATGCCCCCTGTTTTCTGTGGCGTAGGGAGTTCAATAGTTTGACCAATAATAAAATTATAAACACACACTACAATAAACAGAACATAATATTTTTTCATATTCACTCCAAATTAAAATTTGAAAGAAATCATTAAAAAAAACTATTATCTCCGGATTATAACCCGGGGAACAACTATAGCATATTAATAATGGGAATTGTTACGTTAAATACCTTTTGCGTAACATGAATTATTAATTTATTTTAAAAATTTCTATTTAATTATTTTAATTTTTCTATTCTGGCAGCCCAGCCGCCGCCCGGCGCAAGTTGAATATTTAATTTATCACCGGATGAAATTTTTATTATTTCTTTTTTGTAATCCGTACCATCACGGTCTGCATTTACGCCGTCTTTAAAAACTA
>Ga0181520_10002788_pt1 | contig 31806 bp, 20 predicted proteins | sample PEATcosm2014_Bin_29_FD_132451 | JGI IMG/M metagenome (GOLD analysis project Ga0181520, IMG submission 132451) | Peatland microbial communities from MTU Mesocosm Facility, Houghton, MI, USA - PEATcosm2014_Bin02_30_metaG | ecosystem: Environmental > Terrestrial > Soil > Wetlands > Peat | place...
TCCTGCTCTTGAGCCCCGAATTTAGCCGACAGGTTTACTATACAATGCGGATTAGTTATTGCTATCCTAAGAAGGAGATTTGCGTTTGTAGCTAATCTTTTTATTTTTTTTATTTCTTCCATATTATCAAGAACAAACCAATTGATGCCCTGTTTTACTGAACTTTCTAAATCAGTTTCTTTTTTTACGGGGTTTGTGTGTATGATATTATCTGAAGAAATGCCGACTTCCCGGCATACAGAACTTTCGCCGAATGAAGCAACGTCTATTCCGTCAACAAGATTTTTTATTATCTGTAATATCGCCGGATTCGGATTTGATTTCATTGCATAGAAAATCTTAACTCCTGGAAGATTTTCCCTCAAAGTATTAATACTCTTAATTATTCGCGACGGCGATAATACTAGAAAAGGAGTTGAATATGTTCGCGAAAGGAGCTCTGCTTGTGAAAAGTTAATGACCGGCTGCTCAAGTGTATTGGTTACTAATCCAGACTCCAAGGGAATAATGTTTTTTTTCATTTTCTTTACCTCACTTTACGGCATTTTTCTATTAAATAAATTTACCTCTGTATACATCGCTGTTAAAATTGCGGTGGCCAAGTGATTAGTAGTATCTCCGCCATAGATTTACCTACATTTTCGAATGAATGTTCTTGATCCGTTTTATACTGGAAGCAGCTTCCTGCTTTTGCAATTTTTTTCCTTTTGCCCAGGCTTATTAAAACCCTGCCCTTAAGTATATAACCTATTACCTCGCCGCTATGAGGTTTAATTGGTCCCACTTTTTGTTTTGGCGCTATTAAAAGTTTAGAAGGCTCCATTGCCATTGTTGTAGATGTAGGGATAAGAAGCTCAAACTTAGTAATTCCCTGGTCTTTTATCTCAACTCTGTCTTTTTTTCCAAAGACGTACGCCTTCTTATCGTCTGATGAAAAAAAATCGCTCAGATTTTCACCAAAGACTGTAAGAACTTTTATTAAATATTCAATTGATACAGAGCTTTTATTACTCTCCAGCATGGAAATAAAGGCTGCTGAAAGGTCAGACCTTGCAGCCAATTCATCTTGCGTTAATTGGTTGGACAACCTAAGTTCTTTTATTCGTTTTCCTATATCCATATTTCCGTTCTACATCAAGCAATGCTTAATATTTACTTAAGTAAAACTAATTATAAATTTATTTATTGTCAACAATTAATTAGAAAATTATTTATATATATAGTATATCATTAAAAATGTGAGTGATAATAACATTATTAATATACCCTTAATAAAGATAATATGCCCGCCGGGTTTGCTTTGCACTTACGCAGGTTATATCCGATTCTTTCAATACTCTAAGGGCTTTTGTTACTATTTAACTTATTATTTTAAACCTGCCTGCTGCTTATTAACATTATTCCTTCTATTTACAGGGTTTTTATTATTGAGATACTTAACCTAATTCAATAAGCATTTCTATGAAGTTCGATGTACAACTTTTTAATTGAGCGGCTGCATGGGCATTTATTAATTTAGAAACCATCAATTTGTTAACGTTTATGGTTATCTCATATGTAAATTTATCATGAGTATTATTTCATTAACATCATTTCTAGATAAGATAAAGTATAATTAAAGTATCACCTAAGTGTTACTTAAGAATAGTTTTTATTTCTTCAAATGATATTTTAGGATTTCCTGTGAGGTTTCAGCAAAACTCTTTCATTTTTATTATGATGCGCAAAAGCCCGCTTGTCCCGCAAAATAATAAGTCACCGAATTGTGCGGAATATTGTTTCAATGGGATTGAAACGATGTTGAAGATTTAAAAAGTGCTAAGGTAAGTTAATTATTGAAAAATTTGGTTTGGCTCGTTTGTTGAATTTTGTGCCGTTAAACAAAAAGTAATTTGTCCGGGCGTTAATTCTTTTACACATTCTTCTTTTGCAATCCTTTGCAATTACCCTGAAATATAATGCTTACAGTTACTAAGTTGCATATTTCAATACCGGCGCTTCTTTAGGCTAATCCAAACGAAGTATTATGTTCTTTATGTCTTCTGCACCTTTGATAAAAAATATTTTTGATGGTACATACAAATTATCATCTCCTTTCTATATCATTTAATAATTTTAACGAATTTTCTTTTTCCAACTTTTAAGATAGATACTTTATTAAGATTTATTATGGCGGCTATATCTTCAATTTTTTCGCCGTCTAATGATACGCCGCCCTGAATTATCAATCTTCTGGCTTCTCCCTTTGATGCGGCGTAATTAACTTTAACAATTAAATCTAAAATTCCAAGTTCTGAAATATCTTCCTTGATTCTAAATTCAGGGATTTCATCAGGGATTTCTTTTTTAATAAAAATTTTATCGAATTCTTCTTGCGCTTTCTTAGCGGTCTCATGATTATAATACATTCCTGTAAGGAAAAGTGCCAAATCTCTTTTTAAATCCCGTGGATTTACATTTTGATTTTCGAGTTGTAATTTAATATCCTTTAATTTTTCATTAGGAATGTTTGTGGCAAGTTCATAATAATTATAAATAAGCGAATCCGGAATTGATAAAGTTTTACCGTAAATTTCATTTGGCGGATCCGAAATTCCGATATAATTGTTATATGATTTGCTCATCTTTTCTATACCGTCTGTTCCGATAATAAGAGGCATAGTTAAAATAATTTGCGGTTCCAATCCAAATTCTCTTTGTATATCGCGCCCGACAAGCAAATTGAATTTTTGATCTGTGCCGCCAAGTTCAACATCACTTTTAATCGCGACAGAATCCATTGCCTGGGCAAGCGGGTAGAGAAATTCATGTATATTAATTGGTTCGCCGGCTTTAAACCTCTTTGTAAAATCATCGCGTTCTATCATCCTGGCTACAGTATATTTTGAAGACAATTTAATTACATCTTCAAAACTCATTTTGCTAAGCCATTCTGAGTTGTATACTATTTTAGCCTTTTGAGGGTCAATAATTTTTGAAGCTTGTTCAAAATACGATTGACCGTTTACCCGAGTCTCTTCAAGAGAAAGAGCAGGGCGCGCCACATTTCTACCTGATGGATCACCGATCATACCGGTAAAATCACCGATAATTAAAATTGCCTGGTGACCAAGAGACTGGAATTGCGCAAGCTTTCTCAATACAACTGAATGCCCGATGTGTAAATCCGGACGGCTTGGATCGCAACCGAGTTTTATATTTAAAGGTATATTCTCTTTTAATGATTTTTCTAGTTTCCGAACAAGTTCTTCTTCAGGAATAATTTCAAATATACCTCTTTTAATCAGGTCCATTTGTTCGTTTATTGGGGGAAAATTCAATTTAGCCATTATCCTCTACAAATTTCTATCTTTTATATATTTAATAATTATAAATAATTAAATGAAAGGTAATTGATAAATGCAATAAATATTTCTTTGAATTCATTTATGCAGATTTTTAGTCTTAATATTTAATTTTTCGTTCTTGATCCCGCTGAAGATCCCGTTTAGCAATGGACTCACGTTTATCGTACATCTTTTTGCCTTTTGCCAATGCTAGTTCAACTTTTACTTTTCCATTTTTAAAATATAGCCTCAAGGGAACTAACGTTAATCCCTTTTCCTTTACTTTACCGATAAGTTTTCTAATTTCATTTTTATTTAAAAGCAGCTTCCGGGTTCTTGTGGGTTCATGATTATTAATGTTTCCCTGCTCATAAGCACTGATATTTGCGCTAAACAGCCAAACCTCGCCGTCTTTAAGGCTTGCGTAACTGTCAACTAAGTTTACTTTACCAAGTCTTAGTGATTTTACTTCAGTGCCTTGAAGAACAATTCCTGCTTCATAAGTTTGAACGATTGAATATTCATGCCGGGCTTTACGGTTTACCGTAATATTTCGTTCTTCATCATTTGGGGTTGGCATAATTTCCAAAAAATTAAATTGAAAAGTATTTTTATTGTGAACTAAAATCAAGGAAATGGCTTGAAAAGTTTTAATTTTGGATATATATCTTCAAAATAAACTTTCGCAATTCCATTTAGAGAATTTACTCTATTAATAACCACCCACTTGACGTGAAAATCACTCCATTAGGGTAGTATCCATTCACTCCTCTTTGCCTTAAATTTACTATTAATTTGTAAGTTGCGCGAAAATCTGAATTTATAAACCTTTAGGATAAATTAAGATAATTATTTTTTTACCTAAGGGGCAATTATAATTCTAAATATCTTCAACGCATTCATTTTTAAAATAAAGGTTTAACCGGAGAATTCTAGTTTTAATGGCAAAAAATTTTTTACTGTTTTTCCTTTTAATTTTAACAATTACCTGCCAGGCCCAAAATATAAATATTGCTAAAATTGAACCGCCAAATTGGTGGGCAGGGATGAAGCTGAACAGAATTCAGCTTATGATTTATGGAAGCAATCTTTTAAATGCTCAAGCTGGTTTTAATGATAGCTCAATAAAAGTTTGCGCTGTTCACAATTCAGAGAGTTCTTCATATCTATTTATTGATATTGAAATTCTTCCCACCATAAAACCCGGCAATTACAAAATAACTCTTAAAAAAAACGATATAGAGGCCAATTTTAATTTCCCTGTTTTTGAACGACAAATTGAAACCGGGAGGTATCAGGGGTTTAATTCGGAAGATGTGCTCTATTTAATTATGCCTGATCGCTTTGCCGACGGTGATATTTCTAATAATAAAATTATTGGCATGCCTGATGAATATAATTTGCAGAATCCCATTGCCAGACATGGCGGCGATATACAGGGCATTATAAATCATCTTGATTATCTGAAGAATCTTAATATTACCACCTTATGGATTTGTCCCGTATTGGAGAATAATACCGGTATAAATTACTACGGTTATGCAGGTTATTCAGCTACAGATTTATATAAAGTTGATTCCCGTTTAGGCACTAATGAATTATATAAAAAGTTAGTGGACCAAACACATGCCAGGGGGTTAAAAATTATTTTAGATCATGTTAGTAATCATATCAGCATTAGCCACCCTTGGATCAATAATCTTCCTTTTGCCGATTGGATAAACGGTACTGTTCAAAAACATCTTTCGACAAGGCATGATAAATTATCTTTTGCAGATATACATCGTGACTCTTCCACAATAATAAATACAACAAAGGGATGGTTCACTAATTATCTTCCTGATCTTAACCAGGCTAATCCTTATGTAAGTAATTACTTAATTGAAAATACAATCTGGTGGATTGAATCAACCGGACTGGATGGCATTAGGGAAGATACCTATCCTTATAGCGATCAAATATACCTTTCCAATTGGGCTAAAACAATTTTAAATGAGTATCCAAATATTAATATTGTAGGTGAGGTGTGGACAGGTGATGCGGTTTTCCTTTCCAGCTTTCAGAAGGGAAATTATTATCCCAAATCGTTTGATTCAAATCTTCCTGCTATTACTGATTTTGCTACTTACGATACATATACGGCATTCCTAAGAGGAAAAGCGAAACTGCAAAATATTTATGAAGATTTTGCAAAAGATTTTATTTACAGGAACCCCCAGAATCTTGTTACTTTTATTGACAATCATGATGTGCCGCGGGCTATGATGCAGGCAAATAGCGACGTTAAGAAATTTAAAATGACCATTACCATGCTGCTTACTTCACGCGGCATCCCAGAACTGTTTTATGGCACTGAGATTGGAATGAAGGGTGGTAATGACGACGGTACCATACGGGCTGATTTTACCGGCGGCTTTCCTTCTGAAAAACGTGATGCTTTTAAAAAAGGTGGCAGAACTGATTATGAAAACGAAATATATAATTTTATAACCAATCTGCTTAAGCTTAGACATGAACATAAGGCTTTAACCGTCGGAAAACTTGTCCAGTACCCACCTTTTGAAAATATTTTCGTATACTTCAAAAATTTTAATGATGATAGAATAATGGTTGTTGTGAATGATAACCTAAACAATCAAGAGATAGACTTGAAACAATATGAAGATCAACTTAAAGGTATTAAAACAATAAAAAATATGACAACAGGAAAGTCGTATGAATATAATGATAACAGCATTATTAATGTCGAGGGGGTTTCTGGGACATTATTCTTATTGTTAAAATGAAGATATGCAAGCTGCAATTATTAAATGCAGCTGATTAATGAGTTTTTGTCATTATCTGCCTAAGTCCGGTACAACGAAGAATGAATCAGAATTTATTAAAATTTATATTTCAAATTATTATTTGAGAATTATATGCTTGAAATACAAAAGAAATTATCTAAGTCATTTTATGCGCTCCTTTCACTGCCTGCAACGGCGATGGGGTTTGCTCTATCAATCCAAATTTCAGCGCTTAGCTGGATACTCAGTTCAAAGTATCATCTTCAAATTGATGAAATCGGTTTGGTATGGGCGGCGGGCCCGGTTGCCGGTATATTGGGACAGGTAATAATAGGTATTTTAAGCGACAGGGTGTGGCTTTGGAATGGAAGAAGAAGACCTTTTATTTTTATAGGCGGATTTCTTGCGGCGCTAATGCTTCTTGCTATACCTAATATCGATGTTATTTCAAAATCTCTTGGTTTTAGCGGGATTCTCGGCGTAGCAATTGCAGTGGCTCTTACTCTTGATCTTGCAATAAATGTTAGTTTTAATCCAACAAGATCAATTATTGCGGATGTGACTCCCGAAGGGGTAGAACGCACCAAAGGTTATTCATGGATGCAGACAGTTTCCGGCACTTTCGGAGTGCTTGCTTATGTTATCGGCGCTGTATGGAATAATTATGTGCTTATTTATTTCGGTGTTGCTTTAGTTATATTGCTTTCAATAATTCCTACATTCTTTATTGAAGAGCCAAGAGAATTAAAGGAGGATAGAGGCAGCGAGGCTAAAAAACAATCAAATGCCTCCAAAACTTCTTTTAGTGAAATAATCAATAATATACAGCCCCTTTGGGGATTTTTACTCTATGCCGCTTATGCAATAATAATGCGTGTGCTGCGTATTGAATTTAAAAATTATTACGTCGAAATAGTCTGTTTTGCTATTACAATCTTTTTTGTTTTCAAAGTCTTGTTTAAGAGCACCGAAGGTAAATCAAAAATCGCTGCCGGGAAAATTGGTTTTATGAGGGTGCTTGCAGCTCATTCATTTACTTGGATTGGTATTCAGACAATGTTTGTTTATATGTTTACTTATGTCCAGTACAAGGTTTATCATTTTATTCCCGGCTCATCCATACCTGATTCTTTACAAATAGAAATGGGTCGTATAGTCTCAATCAGTTTTTTAATTTTAAATGCCGTAGGAGCTGTTCTACCCGCTTTTGTTTTGGAACCCGTTACAAGAAAAATCGGTCGTGTAAAAACACATGCAATTTGTATAACTACAATGGCTGTGGGTTATCTCGGGATGCTGTTATTTGGGTTCCAGCCGGGGATGATTTATCTAATAATGGCATTCCTTGGTTTAGGGTGGGCGTCCACAATTAGTCTGCCATTTGCAATAATGTCACAAAAAGTTGAACAATCAAAGATGGGCTTGTATATGGGATTGTTTAATCTTGCTGTCGTACTGCCGCAGCTTGTTGCAAGCTTTGCGGTAGGACAAGCAGTTTCCAAGGCTTCTGATAAAAGTCTAATTTTTATTGTAAGTACGATAACACTTTCAATTTCCGCTTTCCTCTGGTTTTTGGTTAAAGAAGATAAGGAAAAATAGCTTGTGCAACCTGCCGAACTACTTTTGCCGTTTGTAATTTAGCAATCATAAAAATCGGAGTTTGACGATTTTGTATATGCTATCCGGTATTTCACAGCGTTTAATTCATAATTAACATTATTATTACAATAAATAAAGATTATAAGAGAAATAAGATATCTATTGACTGCAGGAAAGTTTTTGAGGACCATTTTAAACAAATGAATGAAACTATAAATGTAGACACGTATAAAGATGATAATGGCTTCTATATACCATGAATAATGAAACCATTTATTAACATGGTACCTGCTGAAGAAAAGGTAAAAGCGTGGGACATTTTTAATCGTTATTATAAACTAAATGATGCCGTAAGATTTATCGGTGTTAAGGGGCAGAACGATTCGTTGATTTATGTCAATAAAAGCAACTACGCCTTCGAGATCGGTTCAATTACAAAGACATTTACCTGAACATTGCTATTTAAAAATAGTCTTAGATGGTGTTATTAATTTGAATGAACCGATAAAAAATCTTCTACCCTAAAACTGAAGCAGAGTTCTCAAAACGGGAAAGAAATTACTCTTCTACAATCGGAAAATCATACTTCCGGGCTTCCTAAAGATATTGACAATTTAAACAATAATAGCTCTATTTCTGAGAGTCTGGAAAATCGTAATGATGTGATTAAATTATATGATTATCTTGCAAACAGATGTTTCCTAAATTCAACTCCGGGAGAAAAGAGATCATATTCTAACTTGGGAGCGGAAATACATGGGCATATAATAACGCTTGTAACAAATAAATCTTATGAAGATTTGATGGACGATGTTATATCCTTTCCTTTAGATAGGCAAAATACTTTTATTCAATTTACAGATGAGCGTAAGAAAAATTTGGTATGCGGCAGGGATGTAAAAGGAAACATAATAGGGAATGATGACATTGGCATAGTGGTAGCGGGCGGAATAAAATTCACGGCTAAGGATATGGTAAAATATATTAATGCTTGTATAAAGGATACTTCTTATTTTAGTATAGCAGAGCAAGGAACATTTGATGAAGATGAGCACAATACTAAGTGTCTTGGATGGGGTTATTATAGATATAACGATCTTCGTTTATACGGTGCATTTGGTAAAACTCCGGGCTACTCATGCAGAGTTATATTTGAGAAAACTGCACGGGTTGGATTTGTTTTGCTATCCAACGTGTCGGCTAATCTTTCTTCACAAGAGGATTATATTGTTCAGATTTGCAGGGAGCTTTTCAACTCGATTAGTTTTGCAAAGGATGATAAACATTAGAATATTAATAAATGAGGTTTAAGAATAGATATGTACAGTGAAGATAGACAAAATTTAGCTCCCATTTGGAAAAGGTTAAAAAAACCGGGAAAGTATTAATTAAAAGGAAAAATGGAACAGTTTTCGTCTTACATGCAGTTTCTGCAAACGATTTACCTCTAAATATTAAGGGCATTGATTTAAATTTAAAAAAAGATGAAATTAACAGCATTCTTCAAGAGATACGTGCAAGGAAATAAATAAACACGGGCATGCCCTATCTCTATACATCTACATCATCGACTTTTATCGCAAGCAGCGCGGCTACAAGAAACGAAGCCCCGCCCAGTAATAGAGCATAAATTGCTTCTCCTCCGAATAAATTTTTTACAAAAAATCCGAGAATTGCTGCAGCGGTAATTTGCGGAATTACTATGAAAAAGTTAAATATTCCCATATACACCCCCATCTTTTCTGAAGGAAGTGAGCCGGTTAATATTGCGTAAGGCATTGCTAATATTGAAGCCCATGCCAATCCTATCCCAAGCTCGGAGATCAACAGTAAATTTGGATTTTTAATAATATAAAAAGATGCTAATCCAAGTCCTCCGCACACTAAGCTTATTGCATGGACTGCTTTCCTGCTTGCTTTATTTGCCAGCCACATTATCAAGAATGCCATTACCGCTGCAAAACCGTTATATACTGCCATTAAAACTCCCACCCAGTCGGCGCCGCGGTTATATAATGCTGATTGTGTATCAGTTGCTCCATAAATATGATGAGTAACTGCAGGAGTTGTGTAAATCCACATCGCAAACAAAGCAAACCATGAAAAAAATTGAACATACGCAAGCTGCACCATTGTCTTAGGCATTTTGAATAAGTCGTTCATTACTACCACAAAACCGCTGCCCGTGCTGTTATATTTTGTCATTATTCCGACAATTATTTGAAGAATGCCGAATATAATTATCCCGCCGAAAAAAACACCGAGTCCATAATCCATATCAATAAGGAAATAGAAAACTAGGAAAAGAATTATCCCAATCAGCATCCACGCAAAACCATTCCGCGTAAATTTTGAATGTTCAATAAGCTTCCCCTCATAATATTCCAAGACAGAATGTCTCCTGGCTCCTTCATTGTATTTTTTTAGCTCTTCCGGGGAATATTCTTTTGTATTAATAACAGTCCACAGTACTGCAAAGAAAAAAACAGCCCCGCCTACATAGAAAGATAATTTTACGGATTGGGGAATTAATCCTGCCGGCGCTGTATTATTAAATCTAAACCAGTTAGTCATTATATAAGGAAGTGCGGAAGCGACAACTGCACCTATACCTATAAAGAAACTCTGCATAGAGAAGCCGGTAGTCCTTTGTGAGGCAGGAAGCATATCGCCTACAAAAGCTCTGAATGGTTCCATGGAAATATTTATTGAAGCATCCATAATCCATAGCATACCTGCTGCTACCCAGAGCATAGGAGAGCTAGGCATTATCAATATTGCCGCTGATGCAAGTATTGCGCCGGAAAGAAAGTATGGTCTCCGCCTTCCAAGTTTTCCCCAAGTCTTATCGCTCATATATCCTATAATAGGCTGAACGATTAATCCTGTTATAGGTGCTGCAATCCATAAAATCGGGATAGCATCTATTTTTGCGCCGAGTGTCTCAAAAATTCTGCTCACATTAGCATTCTGAAGTGCAAAGCCGAATTGAATACCAAGGAATCCGAAACTCATGTTCCAAATTTGCCAAAAATTTAAACGGGGCTTCTCCATATGTCCTCTATTTTTTGAATGAAGAATAATTTATAGAATAAAGTTAAAACGGAGTATGACAAAAAAGAAATGCATCTTTGCTTATGCGAAACTTTTATCAATTTCATTATATATAGTTTCAAAGTTTTAGCTTTTTTAACTTGGGTGCAAGTTTTCTAACTGCAGCTACCACAATCAGCGTCATGCTGCCTCCGAAAATTACCGATGGTATCAACCCCAGTAATTTCGCTGCAACTCCCGATTCAAATGAGCCAAGTTCATTGGATGAACCGATAAATATGCCATTTACTGCGGATACACGCCCCCTCATTTCGTTCGGAGTATATAACTGAATTATTGTACTGCGCATAATAACGCTAACATTATCAAACATACCGCTAAGCATTAGGACAAACAAAGAGACGTAGATACTTTTTGAAATTGCAAATGAAATAATTGAAATTCCGAATCCGAATACACAAAATAAGAGATTTCGTCCGGCATTCTTAAACAACGGGTGATGTGTCTGAACTATAGACATAATAATAGCTCCGACTGCCGGTGCGGCTCTTAAAAGTCCTAAACCCTTTGCGCCCGCATGCAAAACCTGATCGGCAAAAATTGGTAAAACCGAAACAGCTCCGCCGAAGAAAACTGCAAACATATCCAGTGTAATTGCGCTAACAATAATTTGATTTTTGAAAACAAATTTTAGTCCATTAGAAAGGCTTTGCAGGATGGATTCTTTAGGAGTTCGTTCCGGCAGCGGCTTGTTCGATACAAATGTAAAAAAGACAAAACCCGCGGCAGTTAAAAGTATAACTATAGTGTACGCATAACCTATTCCCCCAAAGCCATAAACTAATCCACCGATTGCAGGTCCCGTTACCGCCGCAATTTGCCATATAAGGCTATTCCACGTAGAAGCGTTTCCGAATAATTCACGCGGTACAAGCTGCGCAGCATATGCCCCTTGGGCAGGGGATAAAAAGCCTCGGGCTATCCCAGTAATAAAAATAATAATATAGATAGGAAATACACCGTGTTTATCAAGGATTATATGCAGCTGTGTAGAAACTAATAAAAGTGCTATTGCACAAAGGAAGTATGCAAAATTTGAAAAAACTATAATTTTTTTTCTGCTAACTACATCTGCAACATGACCGGTAAATAATGAAAAGCTAATAAAAGGGATGGCTTCTGCTAAACCAATTAAGCCAAGCGATAATGCATCATGTGTTAATTGATATATTTGCCAGCCCACTATAACCGATTGCATCTGGATGGCAAAAGTTAATGAAAAGCGTGCTGCAATAAACCATCTGAAGTCTTTTATTCTAAGTGCCGCATGAGCATCTGAATTGTCTAATCTAAAATCCATTATATTTTATTTAAAACATTTTGGAAATCCACTGCCCGATGAAATATCCAATAGCTGCAATGCCGAAACCGACAATAAACATATCGAAGCCGCTTCTGAAAATTCCTCTTCCGGTAAAAAAACTGCGGGCAGCTCCTACGCCGAAATGAGCAGTCATGGAAATTATAAAAGATGACCAAATTGCGGTTAATCCGTTGCTGAAAAAAAATGGGAAAACCGGTATTAATGCACCAACTGCAGTAGCTGTGCCTGTTATCCATCCTTCCTTAAAAGGACTTAAATTTTGTTTGTTTATACCCAATTCTTCACGCACTTTTTCTTCCAGCGCCTGTTCAGGAACTTTCATAGTTTCTTTTGCGCGGGCAACTGCTTCATCCTTATTCATACCTTTTGATTCATAAATTAATACGAGTTCTTCAGTTTCCAGTTCCGGCATTAAAAGAATTTCCTCTTTTTCCATCTCTCTTTCGTGGTCATATACTTCTTTTTCGCTCATAGCAGCAAGATAACCCGATGAACCCATCGAAAGTGAATCTGCTATCATGCCTGAAATGCCTGAAATTAATATAATATGCGGGGCTAAACTTGCTCCTATTACTCCTGCGATCAAACCGAAATTTGCAGTGAGTCCGTCATTAAAACCATACACTATATTGCGTAAAAGTCCGCCCGATTCGGAACGGTGCCAAGGTTCATTAGTAGTGCCTTTTATATCCATTAATTTGTTTGCATGTTGGGCGGAATCCTTTGCAAGGCGTAAAGCTGCATTCCTTGTAGGCTCGTCTCCGCTGGTTTTATATAAGCCAAGGTACGATTTTACTTCAGTTGCTTCTTCTTCCATCAATGCTCCTGAAAGTATCCATGCACCGAATTTCCCGCTTGACCACGCTAATATTTTAGCCTGTAAAGTTGGAACCAGATTTTTAATCCGTATATTATCTTTCAATAGAAGCTCTTTCCATACCGTGACATGTTTATCTTCTATTTCGGCAAGTTTTAGATAAATTTCTTTCTTTGTCTCATCATTTATTAATTCTGCTAATACGCGGTACAAATAAGCGACATCAATTTCTTCATGAAGATGGCGAAGCCACACTGAGGCGTTTTTATTTTTGTTCATTCTATTAAATTAACTTTTACTTATAAAAAAAAGATATCCGTAATTTTAATTTAAGAAAAATTAAGTTACTGAAACATCTATAGACGCATTTTATACTTAATTTTTTAGTTCAAAAGTGACAATAAATTCAGTTCCGCACTCCCTTTTCAATTCAATAGTGCCTCTTATTTGATCAACTAAAGAACTTACAAGTTGCATACCGAGAGAATTTGTATTGCGGAAATTTAAAGTATCGGGGAAACCACATCCGTTATCTTTAACTATAATGGCATACTTTCTTGCTTCAAGGTTTTTTAAGTAAATTATCAGCTTGCTTTTAGAACCGTTAATACCTTTGCCTTCTGGGAAAGCATGCTTAAAAGAATTAGAAACCAGTTCATTTATTATTAGTCCTAAGTATACAGCTGAATCTACATTTATTTCAAGATTTTCAAGTTTTAATTCCAAATCAAGGGTATTAAGTTTAAATCTATATGAACTTAATAAATTTGTTATCAATTCCCGTATATAATCCGAAAAATTTATATATGATGAATTATTGGATAAATATAATTTCTCATGAATTATTGTCATTAATTTAACCCTGTTCTGACTTTCCATAAACATCTCTTTTGCTTCATCATCATGTATATAAGCAGACTGAAGGTTAAATAAACTTGTTATTAACTGCAGGTTATTTTTAACCCTATGATGTATTTCCTTAAGCAGTACGACTTTTTCTTTAAGGGAATTTTCCGATTGCTCTCTTGAACGTTTTAATTCTGTAATATCAATACATGAACCTATATATCCTAAAAAGCTGCCGTTTGTTGTAAACCTTGGAATCCCAGTATTCAGTATCCACCTATATTGACCGTCCTGTTTCTTAAAACGGTATTCGATATTAAATTCCTTCTTTTCATCAAACATAGAGGAGAATTCTTCAGAATATTTTGTTTTATCATCAGGGTGAATTAGTTCTGTCCAACCGTAGCCAAGTTCATCTTCAATTGTCCTGCCGGTAAATTCCAGCCAAGGTTTGTTGCAGTAATTGCACATCTTGGAAGTGTCCGTCATCCAAATCATCACCGGGGCAGTATCGGCAAGGTTACGAAAACGGGCTTCACTCTCCAAAAGTTTCTCTTCGCTTCTCTTCCTTTCTGTGATATCCCTTGCAATGGCGCAATAGTATTCCTCACTTTCGAACTCCAAATAATTGAATTCGATTTCCATCTCTATTGTTTTATTCTCTTGTGTGACTAAAGGATGCTCAATAGTGAATGATTTCCTTTGTTTTCTTTTATCTTTTACATTCAAATAAATTTCTAAATCAGAATCACGACAGATTTCGAAAAACGACATTTGATTCAATTTTTCAATTGGATAACCAAGTTTTTGGATTACCGTATAGTTAAAATTATAAATTTTACCATCCGGCTTTATCCAGAAAAAGAGACCTTGTGCATGGTCGATAGAAAAACGGGTTAATTGAAGAGCTTCCTCTTTTTGCTTCAATTTTCTAAAAAGTACATTGAAGGGATCCTTTAGACCGGTTACAATAATAGCTTTGTACATAAGATAGAAAGAAAAAACTTTTAAAATATGTCCCGTTAAATTTGGAAGGCTGTAGGGGGTTTCATAAAAAGTGAAATTAAGCTCTGAAGCAATATTTACAATATTTGACGCGACTACTAAATTGAAAAGATGAGAATTGAAGTACGCCTTCTTTTTATGCAAAGCTATTATTGAAAGTAAGAATAATGAAGCAATTACAAATTCGCTTGTCTTTTTAAATGGAGTCAAACCTCTACCTTCAATAAAACAATCGGGGAAGATTTGCCAGTAGAAAATAGAAAGAAAAATTAAAATTAATGTTATAAAGTAAATACATATAATCCGATAGATTTTTATTTTTCTATCAATTAGCAATGGAGCAATTAATAAAGAAACAGCCTGCAAATAACGGGCGGAAATCCATAACTGTGTGGGAAGATTAGCGCTTTTCCCGGGGAAAATATCTATACCATTATATGTGACGGCATGAATAAAATCGATTGTGGAAACAAATACATATGCAATGCTTATTATAACAAAAAAATTGTTTTCAATAAATCTTCTTGAATTCCATACAACCATGAAGATTCCACAGGCAATAACAATACTAAATCCCTCTACGATGCTGTGAAAAAGTAAATAGTTGAAAATACTTATTATAAAAAGAATAGCAATAGTTCCCAAAGCAATTAAGATACTTAAATAGTAACTAACGTGCATTGACTCGTTTGAGAAACTATCAATCTGATTATTTTTATGTTTTATTTCTTTCTGCTTCATATGCCTCCCCGACCCTATTAAAAAAAAGTCCTTCTGTCTATTTAATACTCCTATTCCAAGTTTTCTAAATCGGCTAAATCTTTTGTTTACCGGGGATGTCCTTGAATTGCAACCGCATATCCGCCAACAATTAGGTAACGGACTTTATGTTCGTTTAATAATTGAATAAATTCTTTGAAATCTTTGCTTATTACCATACTTCAAACTGTTATATTCTTTACGGATACTCTCCAATATCTTTAAGCGGGTCAAATAAGATTGAGTTTGCCAGAGTGCAAAGTCGCTTTTTTTGATCCTTCTTTTTTATTACGAGAATCGACGTTTTATCAATTGTATAAAATTTATAGGATAGTAATATTTATATAAACTCTTTACAAAGATAGCCCTTTGATTGTCTTTATTCAAACTATTTCGGCAACTATAGCACACTAATATAAATTATTATTGTATCGCTTTTTATCTTTATTCCAGACGGATTATAGTTTGCAGGTACGGATGTAAAAATATTTATTACTAAAAACTTTATACCATTTGATAAGTATCAATAAAAGTTATATTTTTTACTTCAAAAAAATATTCAATATTGCCCCGTGGTGTAATTGGCAACACGCCTGACTCTGGATCAGGAAAGTCTAGGTTCGAGCCCTAGCGGGGCAGCTTAAAAATCCGGCTTTAAAACGATTATTTTCTAAAACTTTAAAAAATTTAATAAAATTCTGGAAAATGACTTCACTCTGAATTGATCGCAACAACAAGATATACCAAATTTTTTTTGGTAAATAACAAATTATTTAATATAATCAAAAAGACTTGCCTTGCTCTTTTCAAATCCAGTATACAACTGTTGAGCTCCTAATTGCTGAAGATTGACTTTATAAACCTCCATATTAAAACTATCTGCATTATCAAGGAAATAGACGGATCGAGCCTGCTCAACAAAACGTTTATAAGTATCAGCAGTTGGAATCAGGTAAACATATTCATGATTAAACTTATTGTTGGAATTTGCGAAAAAAGATTCTTTGTCTTGTTCATAATGAAAATTATTACCAAGTGCTACTAAAATCTGCGGCAGTTTCGGTCCTGCAACTATGACAGCATTTTCTTGAAGGTGATCTACAACATCAATTATTTTTCTTGTTTCTTTAATCTGCAATTCGCGTGACACGTGATCTGATATGATAGGTCCTAAGGGTTGGATGCTGTCTCTGTTAATAGTGATTATGAAAGACGAAAGTATGAGGATTATGGAAAACCACCTGACAAAGTTTGTAGGTAAAAGAAGCCCGACTAACATTAGTGTAAAGGGAACTACAGGAATCAAATATGCGGACTGCTGAGGCAAACGAAGAAATGCAATAATGTAAATTATTATTACAAGAGAAGATAATATGATACCCTGTCTGACATTTTGTTGCAGTATTAATACTTTGATATTTTGAAAGAAAAACGGAAGTAAACAACAAAGACCGAGGAGTCCCATTGTAGCAGGGGTGCCCCATACCTTCAAAATTCCATAATAGAGAAGTTTTACCATTGAGGGGTAACCGTTATTTTCTGAAAATGTAAAAAAATTTATACCATAACGATGGATAACCGGCAGAAAACAAATACAGCCTGCCGCCAATGCAGAAAGGCCAAAGATAAGAATACGTTTATTAAAAATTGAAATTCTTTCATTCATACAAAACTGGATTGTGAGAGGCAATATCATTGCTCCGGAAGTTATTCGACAACCTATTGCTAATCCAAGACAGATGCCTGCAATAAAAGGGCGTTGGACTAACACAAAATAAGTACTGCCAAGTGCAAAGGCTATTGCAAACATAGGATCAATTGTACTAACACTGTTCACATATATAATTGGAGTAAATGCAAAGGCACAAGTTAGAAGAAGATATTGACTGGTATGGAAATATCGAAGAATGAGTGCAAAAAACAAAAAAGCAATACAACTGAAGATGGATGTAAGACAGTTTGAGAAAAATGGGCTTGACTTTGCCGGTGTGAAGGCCGTTAGGTATTCATGAACCGGGTATCCTGGTAACCTTGAAGCTATATATTCGCCTGTTTGTGATATATTCCTTGCTGAGATAACAATCCTGTAACTATCAGGCCTCATCCCGTATCCCATAGAAAGCCAAGGAAGGCGGGTTAGAAATATAGCTGAACACATGATGATAATAAGAACCGATTCACGGAAATTATATTCTGTGTGGTATACTATAGGTGTTTTCAAACCTCATGTCTCCTATCTAATTATTAAGAATACTAATGATAAACGAGTAATTTTTGCGGCCGTTTAAAATGCTATAGCCTTAATCTGCGCGAAACTATTTATCTCCATTTTCTACCTGGATTATTAAAAAATAAAGGCGCAATATTTAATAACTTTTAAGCGATTGAGGTTAATTATATTATCTTATGTTGTAATCAAACCTACTTTACCAGACGGTTATTAAACTAAATTTATGGTAATGATTCAGGTTTTGTTTGCTGCGGATTTTAATCCTCTTTAAAAACGTTTTTATAGCTTAGAACTTTAAAATCGGTTCTTATTACAAAAATATAAATAAAATCTTAACCCTTCAACTCTCCTTTACATTAATAATTCACAAGTTTTTAGTTTGTTTAAGTCGATCAACTTTTTTAAATATATATAATAATATGCTGCAAACAGGACATTCTTTGTTTTTCCATTCATAAATCATCGGTTTCATTTTGAAGCTTTATCATTTTGTAATTTAATTGCTGTACTACATATTTATTTGAAAGAATTACCGGATGACATATTGATATTTGTGATGAATTCTATTTAGTTTGAATTATAATTAACGTTTTTCTGAACGATGGTTTAATAAGGTCAGAATTTAAGTTGCGTTTGAGAAATTTTATATGACTCTGGATCAGGAAAGTCTAGGTTCGAGCCCTAGCGGGGCAGCAGCTCAATTGTCTAAGGCCATTAAAAAATCGGAAATATTTTAGTATATTATATTGTGCTTTTATTATTACTGCGGAATAGCATTAATTCTAAAACAGGCGCGTTCGTCTAGTGGCTTAGGACGCTGCCCTCTCAAGGCAGAGACCACGGGTTCGAATCCCGTACGCGCTACTTCCCAAGAATTTTTTGTGAGGCAGAAATCGCTGGTTCTCCCACAAAGTTGCAAAGCAAAAGAAACCATATGGAAGGAATCACGAATCCTCTGATTTTATTATTCTAAACTTATTGCAGGCAAATTGAATTATTTCCCGCTAAATATTTTAGCAGAAAAGTCAACTCTTTTTTGCTAATATGATAATATCCTTCCCTTCTAAAATATTTCTTCCATATCCAACATTAACAGTATTGATCATGGCTAAACCAATTTCTTTCAACGTACAAAAACCATTGGGATATAAAACACGTCCAATTGGAAATAACCAGCCAATGTATCTGTAAAAGGGAAGTGCATTTCTTAATCCCTTTGTTGGCTTTATAAATCCGGGACGAAAAGCAAATACCTGCCTAAAAGGTAATTTCATCAAATCGTTTTCGGTTTTTCCTTTTATCTTTGCCCACATTGAACGCCCTTTTTCGCTGCTATCCGTCCCGGCGCCTGAAACATAGCAAAATGTCATACCCTTATTTAATTTGTTTAATGTTTCTGCTACATGTAGGGTAAGCGAATAGGTCGTTTTATAATATTCAGCTTGCTCCATCCTAATCGAAGAAACTCCCATACAAAAAAAACAGGCATTGTAGCCGCTTAACTGATTCTCAATATTCGAAAAATTAAAAAAATCACTAATAATTATTTCTTTCAGCTTTGAGTGTTTAACACCGCAAGGCTTTCTATTGATGATTAGAACAGCTTCCACTATAGGGTGCTGTAAACATTCGTACAGTACACCTTCACCAATCATACCGGTAGCGCCGGTTATGATTACTCTTATTTTTTGAATATCATTTATGCACATTTTTGTGATCCGAAATACTGTTTTTTATTTTTGACGTTATTATACAAAGTTATGATTAAATAATCATTTGCCTCAAGATAGTAAAACAAAGCCGTATTTGCCAAATCTTTTTTGGGTACTAGTAATTCTGTAAGTTCATTACGAAAGTATATTATAAGCAATTATGTTTTAATCTTTTTCCTTTCTTCAATATAGGTATCATACTGATTAGTGCTGCCTAGGTACTTTTTTTAAACAATCATTTCATTCGTACTAAAATTATTTCGGAAATTAAAAATTAAAGTATATAATTCCCATCACATTGGTTGATATTTTATTAAACAAATTTTACTTTGTATTATAATTAATTATTATTGATTCTCGTTCTTGCTTTCTCACTTATTTATTAAATGGATTAAGAATAAAAACAGGAGTAAGTACAAAATTAAGACACACTGTATGAAACGTTTTGAGAAGCATATATTTGTTTGTGAAAATAAAAGGTCTGAAGGCGATCCCAGAGGTTGCTGTCTTGATAAAGGTGGGGCATTGGTTAGAGAAAAATTTAAGAAAAGAATTAAAGAACTTGGATTGAATCATGAAGTCCGTGCAAATGCCGCCGGCTGTATGGATGCTTGCGAATACGGCATTACTGTCCTTGTCTATCCGGAGCAGGTTTGGTACGGCGGCATTACTATTGATAATGTTGAAGAAATTATTCAAAGCCACATAATTAATAATAAACCCGTAGAAAAATTTTTTATAAAAGACAAAAGGTTTCATAAAGATGCAGACACAAAAAATTAAGGATTTACAAAAGTCTGAGTCGGCTCATGCAAAGGAAATATTTGCCAAGTTAAGACAAGAATATCCGTATGTAAAACCGGCGCTTGATTTCTCATCGCCTTTTCAGCTTCTTATTGCCACAATTCTTTCTGCTCAGTGTACCGATGAAAGGGTAAACATTGTAACAAAAGCACTTTTTAAAAAGTATAAATCAGCTAAAGATTTCCTTGAAGTTTCTAATGAAGATTTAGAAAAGGAGATATTCTCTACCGGTTTTTATAGGCAAAAAGCAAAAAGTATAAAAAACTGCTGTCGGACGCTCGTGGATAATTTCGGCGGAGAAGTCCCCGCTGATTTAGATGCTTTAACAAACTTGCCGGGTGTTGGAAGAAAGACAGCCTCGGTTGTTGCTGGAAATGCTTTCGGAATTCCGGCTATTGCTGTTGATACTCATGTTAAGAGATTGTCTAATTTATTGGGCTTTATTAAATCGGATGATCCGGAAAAAATTGAAATGAAGCTTAAAGAATTGCTGGCGGAAAAGGATTGGATCAATTCATCCCACTACCTAGCAGCGCACGGAAGAAAGATTTGTATTGCAAGAAAGCCGCATTGTCTTAGTTGTGTTCTCGGCAATATTTGTCTAAGTTTTAATCCTAAGGAAGAATAATGGAAGTTATAACCAGAGACCGCAGCTATTGCCTATCGATTTTAAAAGAATTTACAAAATCAGATAGTTTACTTAAACATGCGTATGCCGTGGAAAGTTGTATGCGAGCTTATGCAAAAAAATATAGTGAAGACGAGGAGTATTGGGGTAACATAGCTTTGCTTCATGATTTTGATTATGAAATGTATCCAACTGCTGCAGATCATCCATCTAAAGGTTCTGAAATATTAAAAAAGAAAGGCTTTGATGATACCTTTAGAAATACAATATTATCTCACGCAAATTATTCCGGGATTCCGCGAAATTCTACCTTGATGAAAGTACTTTTTGCATGCGATGAAATTGCAGGCTTTATAACTGCTGTTACTTATGTCAGACCAAACAAGACCGTGGATGAAGTTGAGGTAAAATCCGTGCGGAAGAAAATGAAGGATAAAGCATTTGCCAAAAGCGTCAGCAGGGAAGATATTATAAGCGGAGCCGAGAAGCTAAATATTCCTTTAGATGAACATATAGAATTTTGCATTAATGCAATGAAAGCCAATAAAATTGAGCTTGGTTTGTAATGAAAGGTGATGTTGTAGAAAACTTTGTTTTGAAAGATGAGAACAGAAATGATTTTAATCTTTTCGAGAACTTAGATAAAAAGGTGCTTCTTGTATTTTATCCAAGAGACAATTCTACGATCTGTTCAAGACAGCTTTCTAATTATTATGAAAATAAAAAGATGTTTAAAGATTTTGATATCAAAGTCATAGGAATAAATACGGAATCCGGAGAATCACATTCTTTTTTTTGCAATTCCTTAGGAATTAATATGCCGGTGCTCTGTGATGAAACAAAAGAAATCAGTAAAAGATTTAACGCATTACACCTTTTCGGGGTTAACAAACGTAGACTAATTTTAATCGGTAGATATAAAAACATACTTTTTGAGAAAATCGCCCTGCTGGTGCTTTACTTTAATACCTATGGGATTTTTGCTATGCTTAAAGAAGAAAAATTGATATAACAATATCAGCCCAAATTAAAAATAAATTGTTTTGAATATTTCAATTTCCTGAAACAATTTTATCATTTTAGAGCTATTTTAGATAGTAGTGGATATAACACATTTTATTACTATACTTCTTTGAATGACTTGACAATGTATCGTTTACTTAATTAAATTTACCTTAAGTATTAGGAGAAATAATTAGAGTATTTGCTACAGGTATGAAAAATTACAAAGCCGCAGGTTTTGTAAGAGTATATAAAAATTTTATTTAATTGAAAAATAAGATGAAAAGCAAATTCTCTTTATTATTTTTTTTAATTATTTCCATTTCGTTACTAGCCCAGGATGATATTAAAGTAATTTCTTCCGATAGAAATTCAATAGTAATAGACTATTCGCCGGTTTATTTAGATTCAACAACTATAAAAATTGATAATCAGGATTATCTAAAGTTTGAACTGAAATTCGGCTTAATTCCCAATCAGGTAAAATGTGGCGAACCATTAATGCTTGTTCGTTCACTCAATATTGGTGTCCCATCGGAAACAGGTAATACAATTCAGGTAATAAGTTCTTCTTACAAAACTGTTCAGGGCAGCCTTTCTCCAAAGCCAAAATTAGTAAAGAATGGAAAAAAGATAGATATAGTATATGAAATAGGGAAGAATTACTCAACTTCTAACCCTGAATCCGATATTGTCCGGTTCGGCAAATACGGATTAATGAGAAGCGTTCCGATTCAATCAATAATTGTTTCGCCAATGGAATTCAATGCCGCCAAAAAAAATATTAAATTATACACAAAAATAAGATTCCGAATAAATTTTTCGGGCAGCCAGACAATAGCAGCAAAACCTGCCGAAGATTTGATTAAAGGCGCTATAGTTAATTTTAATGTGGCAAAGTATTGGATGAAGCAAAAAATAAACGGCACAGGATTTAAAAAGATAAGCAGTGTAACCAATAGTGTGCTTGCCAGCGGCACATGGGTAAGATTTGAAGCGCCTGCCGAAGGCATTTATATTATAACCAAATCTATGCTTACATCTTACGGTATTGATCCAAATACCGTTGACCCTAGGACAATAAAGATATATAATAACGGCGGTAAAGTCTTATCGGAAAATATTACTTTTCCACGTCCATCGGATTTGGTAGAAAATGCTATCCTTGTAGTAGGTGGAAATGGAAGTACGTTAGATGACGGTGGTTATATATTATTTTATGGAAGAGGAAATGACTTTTGGGATTATGATACAACCGCCAGCGCATTTAAGAGATATTATCATCCGTATTCAAACCAGAATTATTATTGGATAACATCAGGCGGAAGCAACGGAAAGAGAATGGTGAATCAGGCAAGTTTGAGTGCTCAGTCCCCGTTTGTTCAGACCTATACTCAGGCATTTGCTCAATTGGATCAGGATAAGATAAATATTGGCGAAACCGGCAGGGAATATTACGGGGATAATTTTTCACAGACTACAACTTCCCGGTCTTACTTAACTGAATTAAACGGCAGGCTTAATGCTTACCCTATATTTTATAATTTCAGATTTATTAATGCATCTGCTGATAATTGCGGAATAGAGATTGATGAAAGTTCCACTCCTTTAATATCTCAAACTATGCTAGGTTTTGTAAGCTCAGATAACTATTTAAACGGCATAAGTTGGACTGCCAGCACAAGTTATTCCGGAACTTTAACATCTAATAGAAGCGTCTTAAATTTTATTTTTACACCCGCATCGTCTGCTGATGAGGGTTACCTGGATTATTTTGAAATTTTATTTCAACAGCAGCTTGCGGCAGTAAATAATAATTTATTATTTTTTTCTAAAGACACGACTTCTGTTATTCAATATAATGTAACCGGCTTTTCTTCAAGCAACATTAGTATTTATAATATATCCGATTATTCCAATGTCAGCCTTCTTACCGGTACTGTTATTAATGGCACTGAATGTGATTTTCAGGCAAGAGAAACAGCAGGTAAAGTTTCAAGGTATTTTGGAGTTGGGAATGCTGCATATTTAACTCCTTCCAACCCCACACAGATAGGAAATTCTAATCTTCATGGAACGGTGAGCGGGGCAAAATTCCTTATAATAACAAATAATATTTTTCAATCGGCCGCTCAAAGTCTTGCTTCATATAAAGAAACTTCAGCCCCGGAGCCGATTTCTACTACCGTTGTAGATGTGGATCAAATATTCAATGAATTTTCCTGCGGAATGATAGATCCAAGTGCAATAAGGGATTTTATAGCGTATGCATATAATAATTGGGAAACACCGCCTGATTATGTGCTGTTTTTCGGTAAAGGCACATTTGATCCGAAGGATGTGGAAGCGGCTCACAATGATTATGTTCCTGCTTGGGAAACGCAGGAGTCTCTTGACCAGATAAATTCGTATGCATCCGATGACTTTTATGTTGAAGTCAGCGGTAGTGATGATTTTATTGATATTCCTTATGGTCGCATAACTGTTGAAACAACTGGCGATGCTGTCACGATAGTAAATAAGATTATTCAATATGAAACACAGAGTTATAAAGGACCATGGCAGAATTTAATTTCACTTGTTGCAGATGATGGCTGGCATGGTATAGATGGATGGGAAGGCGACATACATACAGCCCCTTCAGAGACTCTAGCAAATACCATAATACCTTCATCCTATGATTTAAACAAAATTTATTTAGCTGCTTATAATGTCGTTTTTACAAGTGATGGGCGTCGGATACCGGATGCAGGAACTGCAATTGTAAACTCAATAAACAGCGGTACTTTAATTATGAATTATATCGGTCATGGTTCTCCAAGTATTTGGGCTGATGAAGCGGTGTTCGTACAAAGTACTACTATTCCCCAATTGCATAACAGCAACTATTTCTTCTGTGTTGCCGCTACATGCGATTTTGGATACTGGGATATACCAACTTTTCAAAGTTCTGCCGAACAATTGGTACTTATGAATAATGCAGGCTGTATTGGCACTTTCACCTCGTGCAGGCTTGCCGAGTCCGATGAAAACCACGCAATTGATTTCCAGCTATTTACAGACTTACTGCAAACTGCACGTGATTCTAGCTATTTGCCGGTAACGCTTGGACAGGCAATATATTTTACCAAACAGCTTTTTAATGATGTGAATTCACAGAAATATGAACTAATGGGTGATCCCACTCTCAGGCTTCAGATTCCCCAATATAATGCGACCATAGATACGATAGATGGACAAACTTTATCATCATCAGCCGTCCAGGTAAAAGCTCTAAGCACGACAAAAGTATCCGGTGAAATAAGAAAACCTGATAATTCATTATGGAGCGGCTTCAACGGCACCGGAATTCTCACTATGTATGATTCTCAACGAATATTCGATCTTGTTAATTTGGATAACTTTCCGATGGTTCTGCCTGGAGGTATAATTTTCAGGGGGGATATTTCAGTAACAAACGGAAAGTTCTCTACTAGCTTTACGGTACCAAAAGATATTTCATATGCAGATCAAAATGGTAAAGTATCGCTTTATTTTTATAATAGTAATATAGATGGATTTGGATACACAACAAACATCATTGTCGGCGGAACAGATACAACTGTGGTTAATAATAATAAAGGTCCTGTTATAAGAATATTTTTTGATGATACAACTACTACAAATCCGCAGCTTATAAACCCGAGCTCAATGCTTATAGTAAAGCTTTATGATGCGAACGGACTAAACACAACCGGAACAGGAATTGGTCATAAACTTGAAGGAATATTAAACGGTGATAACAATAATCCGATAGATTTTACAAATTATTTTACAAGTGATATAAATTCAGGAGGTAAATCGGGTACAATAAATTATCAATTCAACGGTCTTAATCCGGGTAATTACTCTCTTAAAGTTGCAGCATGGGATGTCTTTAATAATTCATCAAGTGCAACAACAAATTTTGATGTAATAAGCAGCAGCGGACTGGTTATAGATGATGTTTATAATTATCCTGATCCGTTTGCTTCTAACACAACGTTTACTTTTCAGCAGAATTTAGCGGCGGCGATAAATGTAAAGATAAAAATATATACAGTTGCAGGAAGGTTGATTAGAGTAATAGAAAGCAACGGTATAACCGGTAAATTTATTAAAGTAGATTGGGATGGAAGGGATCAGAATGGTGATCTAATTGCTAACGGTACTTATCTTTACAAAGTAATAGTACATTCTGTTGACGGGCAATATAGCCAGAGCGCTTTAGGCAAACTTGCTAAGGTTCGGTAGAATAATAAATAGTTTGAAAATAGATTCCTTGTATATATTTTTATACTAGGGCTTTCAATATTAATAAGAAAAGAAATATAACTTATCGGAGGAAGATAATATGAAATTATTCATTAGGTTGTTGATAGTCGGTATGGTGTTGATGATTTTTCAAAAGACTACATATGCTCAGGCAATATCGACTGCTGTTCCGGATCTAATGATTGCACCGGATTCTAGAGCCGGTTCTATGGGAGAATCAGGCGTTGGTTTGGCAACTAACTCTGCTGCAATTTTTTGGAACCCCGCAGGCATTGCATTTCTGGACGGGCAGGAAGTCAGTATAACTCATAGTAACTGGCTGCCTCAATTTCAATTAGATTTATTTTACGATTATTTTACATATAGGTTATATATACCTGAAATAAGCGGCAGTGTTTTTTCAAGTATCACATATATGAACTACGGTCAATTTGTAAGAACCAATGAAAGTGGACCTACCCCTATAGGTACGTTTACCTCTTATGATGCGGCTATAACATTTGGTTATGCAACACAGCTTTCTTCCGATTGGGGCGTTGGTTTTAATTTTAGGTTTATTCGCAGTGATCTTTCGGATCAAGGCGCGGGAGAAGAACAGGGCAGCGGTATTGCCAATACAATAAGCTTCGATATATCAGCAATGTGGAGACCTGAGAATTTGGTAATACCTTTTATTGATTATGATCTTGGTAAAAGCATTAGCTTTGGTATTAATTTAAGCAACCTGGGTCCAAAAATATATTATATCGACCAGGCTCAGGCTGACCCGCTTCCGACTAACCTTAGGCTGGGTTTTGCTTACCAGATATTCAGTGATGATTACAATTCTTGTATTTTTACTTGTGACTTCAACAAGCTTATGGTTAGTTACACGGTTAACCCGGATAGCACTGCCACGCCAAGAGAGTTTTACCAGGCTTTATTTACATCTTGGTCGGCTTCATCTTTAAGTGCAGAACTTCAATCATTTCAAACTTCAATGGGAATTGAATATTGGTATGGTACACCTGGTGATTTCCTCTTTGCTTTACGTGCCGGTTATTTCTATGAAGACCCTTCATATGGCGACAGGAAATTCCTAAGTTTTGGCGCAGGTATCAGGTATGATATTTTCGGCTTCGATTTTAGCTATCTTACTACCTCGTTATTCCCTGGTTACGATAACCCCCTCGATAATACATTAAGATTTACACTTAATATTGGCTGGGGAGGGAATCCCGGAAATGAACGTAACTTACCGCGGGGAATTTAATTCCTTATGATAAAAAACAATTTAGTTTTTATCATGGTTGTTATTTGTTTGGGTAGCTTATCTGCCCAAACTTTTATTGGGAAAATTACTACGCATCCCAATAATTATTCCCGGAAATTATCCGGCACTATTGATACCGTGAAGATTCTTGCTGTTATGGTTGAATTTCAAACCGATCAGGATGCCGCTACTGAAGGTAATGGTAAATTCGGAACAATTTATTCTCAGAATTATGGCGCTAATATTTTAGACCCTCTTCCGCATAATCAGAACTATTTTCAAAACCATCTGGAATTTGTAAAGAATTATTTTGCAAAAGTCTCAAATGGAAAATTAATTATAATATATAACGTTCTTCCTGTTGTGATTACTGTTTCGCAGCAGATGGAATCCTATTACACTTCTAACAATAATTTTGCTCCGCTTTCAAATTTTTGTAAGGAGGTATGGTCTAAAGCTGATTCTTTAAACCCCGGTTTTAATTTCAATGATTATAATTTATTTACAATATTTCATGCCGGCGTTGGGCAAGAAGTTTCATTAGCTGGCGGTATAAATGATTCCCGGGATATTTCCTCCGTTTTTTTAAGTTATACTGCATTAAAAGGTATTTTCGGTTCCACATTTGAAGGGTTCCCTGTCCAAAATAATTCTTTCTATATTACTAACAGTATGATTATGCCGGAAACAGAAAGCCGGGAACAAACCGCAATTGATGGCTCGATTTCTTTGGCACAAATTACTATAAATGGTTTATTGGCTTCAAGCGTTGGAAACTTTCTTGGGCTTCCGGATTTATATAATACCGCAACGGGTGTAAGCGCTATAGGAAGATTTGGTTTAATGGATCCTCAATCAATTTTTGCATATGCAGGTGTTTTCCCTCCCGAACCGTCTGCTTGGGAAAAAATCTTTCTCGGCTGGGTAACCCCGATAACACTATCGCCGGGTAATTTTAATTTAAGTTTGGCAGCGCATTTAGCAGCTTCTGCCTCCGATACTACTATTCTCAATGTTCCGATAAATTCATCGGAATATTTTCTGATTGAAAACCGCCAGAGGGATGTGAATGCAGACGGAGCAAAAATTACTTTTGTGCTTAACGGTATTACTTATACTAAAACTTTTAACGGGGATGCGGCTGGGTTTAACAGTGATGATGTAGATTCTCTTAAAGGCGTTATTACTAATGTGGATGAATTTGATTGGGCCTTACCAGGGCTTATAGATGATACAGCTAATTACCATGGCGGTGTTCTTATCTGGCATATTGATAATAATATTATTAATGCTAATATTGCTTCTGACCGGATAAATGCCGATCCAAGTCATCGTGGTGTTAATTTGATGGAAGCCAGCGGCATTCCGGAGATAGGGCAGACATTTACGGATGTTTTGGGTAATACTGTAATTGGTGAAGGTTCTTATGAAGATTACTGGTATTCTTCAAATCCAGCAATATTATATCAAAACAGGTTTGCAGATGATACCCGTCCAAGCAGCAATTCTAACTCAGGCGCTAATAGCCTGATCACTATCTCTAATTTCCCGGTTTCAAGCAATAAAATGAGTTTTAAGATTACCTATGGAGATTCATTAGTAAAACCGTTGTTTTCCACTTACCTTCATCAAGTATCGACCAATTATAAATTAACTACTGGTCAAAACAACAGTAATGTCGTAAATTTTAATCTACTTTCCGGTTCTAATCTAATTCTTTTGGATTCAAAAGGCGATAGTTCCGGTATATTATTCAATTTTTCAAATTTTAAAACAGCTGCAATTCTATATAATAATGTTCAATATTTAGTTGGCGCTTTTGATTCAACTTTGAATATATTTAATACAAGTAATGGCTCAACTTCACACTTAATTATAGGAGATTTATCAAATACCGCTCCTGTTGTCACCTTACTAAATAATATCCCAAAAATTTTAATCGGAACAATTCATGGGTATGTAAAATCTTTTTCTTTTGGACTTAATACAAATGTTATGACTACTGACGACTCTGCACAAGCATTATTGATTTCTCAAATATCGGCAAATAGCAATTACTATATTTACGGCGGTTCAGGTCAGTTTGGTTCCAGAATCTTGCCGCAATATTCTTTATATGATAATCTTGGAAATAATTATACCAGTAGTGCAGGAAGTCTTATGCAAACTGCGTTGACTAATGATAAGAACGGTAACAATATAATTGTCGCCCTGTTATCTGGAAATACTTTTGATATTATTAGCCAGGGCAAATTAATTAAAGAATTTAAAATAAACTCTTCCAATTCAATTAATTCATTCGCTCTTGCGGATTTAAAAAAGGACGGGAATATTTATATTGCTTTTACTAACGGTAATAATATTGAAGCTGTCAATATGCAAGGCGCAGAAGCAGATAACTTTCCGTTTATTGATCCGCTAAGGATCGGTTTTACAGGTAATCCTGTGACAGCGGATATAACGAATGATGGTAAATCGGAAATTATAGCAGCTACCACAGACGGTAGACTATTTGCAATTGACGGTAATGCCGGATTAGTTGTAACCGGGTTTCCTATATCTTCCGGTGCGGAACTTTCAAGTACTCCGGCATTGTTTCAATGCAATGGAAATTTATCTATAGCTGTATATAATCAACAGGGAAATATTTCTGCTTGGGCAATTGGTGCCGGTGAAGGGACAGTCTTTTGGTCTGAAGAAAACGGTAATGACCACAACAGCGGGTACATAGGTGCGGCTTCAAGCCAGAATTTTACAAATACTTTTTTCCCGGCTATAAAGGCATATAACTATCCTAACCCGGTTTACAGCGGTGAAACTCGCATACATTATTATGTATCTGAAGATTCAAAAATAGATATAAAAATTTTTGATGTTGCTGGTGATTATGTAGCCCATCTGACGGATAATGCTCAAGGCGGGCTTGCAAAAGAAACTCTATGGAATATAGGCAACATTCAAAGCGGTGTATATTTTGCAAGCATCAAAGCAACCGGTGTAAGCGGGAGAGTTGAAACAAATATTATTAAAATCGCTGTCATTAAATAAAAAAAATTTAATTATTAACTTCAGATTCCCCGGTGTTCTTTCGCTGTCAAACCCGGTATTTTGTCTATGGTACCCAATGAAAAAATTAAGCTATTTTTTTTTACTAAACTAAAAACTAATGAAAATAACTAAACAATTTATACCTAAAATTTTTACGTTCATTTTTGCATTATTATTAATTCAATCGAATTCTTATTCACAGTTTACGGATTTTCATCCGGAACTAAAATGGTATACTATTAAAGGTGAACATTGTCAGGTACATTTTCATAGCGGCGCTGAAAGAACGGCAAAAGTTGTTGCAAAAATTGCGGATGAAGTAATTGGACCATTATCTTCGCTTTATGATTATGACCCCGGTGTTATTCATTATATAATAAAAGATATAGACGATTATTCAAACGGCGCTACTTATTTTTTTGATAATAGAATTGAAATCTGGACAAGCGCCCTTGATTTTGATTTACGCGGCACTCATAACTGGCTTCGAAATGTCATTACGCATGAAACTACACATATGGTTCAGATTCAATCTGCTATGAAGCTTACCAGAACTCTACCTGCTTTTTTTTTACAGGTGTTGAATTATGAAGATGAAAGAAGACCTGATATTTTATATGGCTTCCCAAATGTCATGGTATCTTATCCATTAGCAACAGTCAATGTTCCCTCATGGTTTGCCGAAGGCACAGCGCAGTACCAGCGTAAAGAATTCAGCTATGACAATTGGGATACTCACAGAGATATGATATTAAGATGCTATGCGCTAAGTAATAGTATGCTCACATGGAATCAAATGGGTGTTTTTGATAAGACAAGTTTGGGAAATGAATCTGTTTATAATTCCGGTTTTGCATTAACAAGATATATCTCTGAAAAATACGGCGAAGATAAGATTGAAAAAATAAGTCATGACCTCGGTAGATTCAGTGTGTTTACAATGGATCGTGCTTTTAAAGATGTCTTAGGAAAAGACGGTAACGAAATATATAATGAGTGGCGGGACTTCCTGATTAGCGACTACACAAAAAGAAGTAGTGATGTTCTATCTAATTTAGTTACCGGAGATACAGTCTCTGAGAGGGGATTTGGGAACTTTTATCCTGTTTTTTCAAAAGACGGCTCTAAATTTGCATATATTTCAAATAAATCTGCAGATTATTTCTCAGTTGCTAACGGGTATGTCTATGATCTTAAAACTAAAAAAGAAAAAATATTTGCATCATTGATTAACTCAACATTAAGCTGGGTCCCTGATAAA
>Ga0181520_10002790_pt1 | contig 31796 bp, 26 predicted proteins | sample PEATcosm2014_Bin_29_FD_132451 | JGI IMG/M metagenome (GOLD analysis project Ga0181520, IMG submission 132451) | Peatland microbial communities from MTU Mesocosm Facility, Houghton, MI, USA - PEATcosm2014_Bin02_30_metaG | ecosystem: Environmental > Terrestrial > Soil > Wetlands > Peat | place...
GGTTGCGGGCGTGGAGCGCATCGTCGTCGTCTCGCCCAAGCCCGCTCCGGAGACGCTGGCCGCCGCGCATCTGCTCGGCATCGCGGAGTTCTATCGTCTGGGCGGCGCGCATGCCGTGGCCGCGCTGGCTTACGGAACCGCAAGCCTCCCGCGCGTGGACAAGATCGTGGGACCGGGCAATCTCTATGTCACCGCGGCTAAGCGGCTGGTGGCCTTCGATTGCGCGATCGACATGCTGGCCGGACCGACGGAGATTGTGGTCACCAGCGAGCGTGGCGATGTGGCCGCCATCGCGGTGGACCTGGTGGCGCAGGCCGAGCACGATCCCGAAGCGCTGGCCATCTTCGTCACCACCCGCGCCGATCTGGCCAAGGAAGTAATGGCCGCGGCCAAGCTGCGCAGCCGCAACAATCCCGTTGCGCGCCAAGCTCTCGACCGCAATGGTCTCGTGATTCTCGCGGCGAGCGTGGATGAGGCGCGGCAGATCACCAATCGCCTCGGGCCCGAGCACCTCACCGTGGACGCTGCCAGCGATCTCAACTGGGTGTGGAATGCCGGTTCGGTTTTTGTGGGTCGCTGGTCTGCGCAGCCCATGGGCGATTACATCTCCGGACCCAATCACACGCTGCCCACCGGCGGCATGGCGCGCGTGCGCGGCGGCTTGAGCGTGAACGATTTCGTCAAGCTCATCACCGTGCAGCAGTACAGTGCGCAGGCGCTGCGCGTGCTCGGTCCGCAGGCCGCTCTGCTGGCCGAGGCCGAAGGGCTCACGGGCCACGCCGAGGCCATTCGCACAAGATTGCGCGGGAGGAAGCCTCGTGACTGAAGCCGTTACAACCTTGCATCCGATTCCGCGCGCGCGCGTGCGGGCAATGATGGAGTATCACCCACCGCTGGGCAGCCGCGATGCGTTGCGGCTGGACTTCAACGAGAACACGCTGGCCTGCTCACCCAAGGTGCGCGAGGCGCTGGCGCGCATCTCCATGGGCGACCTCACGCGCTATCCGCAGCGCGAGCCGGTGGAGGCGATCTTGGCCGCGCAACTCGGTCTCGACCCGCGGCAGTTGGCCTTGACCAATGGCGTGGACGAGGCCATTCACGTGCTCTTCGAAACCTTTCTCGAGGCCGGCGACGAATTGCTGCTGCCCGTGCCCACCTACACCATGTATGAGGTCTACGCCTCGGCGACCGATGCGCGCGTGGTTCCCGTGCTTGCCGCCGGCGACCTGAAGTTTCCCTTCGAGCGATTGCTCGCCGCTATCACGCCGCAAACCAAGATCGTCGCCATCGCCAACCCGAACAGTCCGTCGGGCTCCGTGGCCACGCGCGAGCAACTCATCGAGATCGCAAGCCGCGCGCCGCGGGCCGTGGTGCTGGTGGATGAAGCGTATTTTCATTTCCACGGCGAGACGGTGATCGATCTCATCGCAACCATTCCCAATCTGGTGGTCGCGCGCACCTTCTCCAAGGCCTACGGGTTGGCCGGTTTGCGTCTCGGTTTGATTGCCGCTCCGGTAGAGCTGATGTGCTGTGTGCGGCGCGTGCTTTCGCCCTACAGCGTGAACTCGCTGGCGCTGGCCTGCCTGCCGCCCGCGCTCGAAGATACGGCCTATCTCGATTGGTATGTGGGCGAGGTGCTGCAAGCGCGCGCGGAGTTCGAGGCCGCGCTCGATAAGGCCAGTATTCGCCGCTGGCCCAGCCGCGCGAACTTCATTCTGGTTGAAATCGGCCCTCGCCACGCGGAGTTTGTGCGCCGGATGCGCGCGGCCGGTGTGTTGGTGCGCGACCGTTCCAGCGATCCGGGATGCGATGGGCGCGTGCGCATCACCATCGGAACGCGCGAGCAGATGCGGCAGGCCGTTGTAGTTCTCAATGATGCCGTCGCAGCGTTGAATCTCGGGAGAAAAGAGAAGTGACAACCGGAAAGAATGCTGAATCCACCTCCGGATCGAACGCTCGCACTTCCATCGTCGAGCGCAATACCGCGGAGACGCGCATCGCCATCAAGCTGACCATCGAAGGCGGCGGCCAATACAAGATCTCGACCGGCATCCGCTTCTTCGATCACATGCTGGAGCTATTCACGCGGCATGGCGCCTTCGATCTCGAACTCAACTGCGATGGCGATCTGGACGTGGATCAGCACCACACGGTCGAGGATGTGGGCATCGCGCTGGGCGAGGCCTTCGACCGCGCGCTCGGCGACAAGCGCGGCATTCTGCGTGCCGGATATTTTCTGATGCCGATGGATGAAACGCTTGCGATTGCAGCCGTGGATTTGAGCGGGCGCGCGGCCTTCGCCGTCGAGACCAAGGTGCGTACGCGGCTCGTCGGCGATCTGCAAACCGAGCTGGTCACAGACTTCTTCGAGGGCTTTGCACGCGGCGCGCGCGCCAACGTGCACGTGAAAACGATGTACGGCCGCTCGAACCATCACAAGATCGAAGCCATCTTCAAGGCCTTTGCGCGGGCGCTGCGCATGGCCTGCTCGCGCGACAAACAACTGGGAAAGATGTTGCCCTCGACAAAAGGACTATTGTGATGCGCGTAACGGTGATCGATTACAAAGCGGGCAACCTGACCTCGGTGCTCAAGGCGCTGCGCCATCTGGGCGCGGAGACGGAAGTGACGGACGGCGATCTCGCGCTCGTTGAGAAGGCGGAGCGCATCGTGCTGCCCGGCGTGGGCCACTTCGCGGCCACCGAGCGGCTCGACGCAACCGGCCTCACGCCGGCGATTCGCGCGGCCATTGCGCGCGGCGTTCCCTTCCTCGGCATCTGCGTGGGGATGCAATGGCTCTATGCAGGCTCAAGCGAAGCGCCGCAGCAGCCGGGTCTCGCGCATTTCGCCGAATCGTGTACGCACTTTGCCGAGAGCAAGGAGAAGGTGCCGCACGTGGGCTGGAACTCGCTGGAAGTGCGCAAAGGATCCCGTCTTCTGGCCGGCGTCGAGCCGGGAGAGTTTGTCTACTTCACGCATTCGTACAAAGCTCCAGTCACGGCAGACACCGCGGCCGTCACGCGCTACATTGAGCCTTTTGCGTCGTCTGTCGAGCGCGGCAACGTGATGGGGGTGCAGTTTCATCCGGAAAAATCCGGCGCGACCGGGCTGAAGATTCTCCACAATTTTCTTTCCTGGGAAGGGAAAAGAACTGGGCAAGCGAAGGGGACTGAATGATTACCAAGCGCATCATCGCCTGCCTCGATGTCCACGGCGGACGCGTCGTGAAGGGCGTGCAGTTCGTCGATCTCATCGATGCGGGCGACCCGGCCACGCAGGCTGCGCGCCATGCGCGCGAGGGCGCGGACGAGATTGTGCTGCTGGACATCAGCGCGACGCACGAGGGCCGCGCCACGCTGCTCGATACGGTGCGCCGTACTGCACGTGAGTTATTCGTGCCCTTTTGCGTTGGCGGTGGCATTCGCACAGCCGGCGATGCGGCGCAGGTCTTCGAGGCCGGCGCCGACAAGGTCAGCGTGAACTCGGCGGCTCTGAATGATCCAATGCTGATCGACGCCATCGGCCGCAGCTTTGGCGCGCAGGCCGTGGTTGTCGCCATTGACGCGCGGCGCGATCCGCAGGCCGCCGATCCGGTGCGCGACGCGCAGGTTTTTGTGCAGGGCGGACGCAAGCCGGCCGGGCGGCGCGTGGTCGAATGGGCGCGCGAAGCGGAAGACCGTGGCGCGGGCGAAATTCTGCTCACCTCGATGAACTCTGACGGAATGCGCACCGGCTTCGATTGCGAGTTGACCGCGGCAGTGAGCGAAGCTGTCGGCATTCCCGTGATTGCGTCGGGCGGGGCTGGAACGGTCGCGCATTTTGTCGATGTCTTCGGGCGCGGACGGGCCGATGCCGCGCTGGCCGCGAGCATTTTTCATTTTGGAATATCGAGCGCGCGCTCGCTCAAAGAAGAGCTGGCCAAGGCCGGCGTCTCCGTGAGGCTGCCATGCTGATTCCTTCGATCGATTTGCTGGGCGGACAGATTGTTCAACTGGTGCAGGGCGAAAAGCTGCGTCTGGCCTTTGACGATTTCGAATACTGGATCGAGAAGTTTTCCAAGTTTCCGCTGGTCCAATTGATCGATCTCGACGCGGCGATGCGCCAGGGCGACAACTCCGCGCTCGTCGCGCAGATCGCCAAGCGGCTTCCGGTGCAGGCTGGCGGAGGCATCCACTCCGTCGAGCGCGCGCGGCAGGTGCTGGATGCGGGCGCGCAGCGCGTCATTATCGGCTCCGCACTCTTTTCCGAAACAGGCGCGGTGAATACGGAGTTTACTGCCGAACTGGCTGCCAGCGTAGGCGCGGAGCGCGTGGTGGCGGGCATCGACACCAAGAACGGAAAGATCGCCGTGAAGGGATGGAAGGCGCAGGTAGAGCTCACGCCCGACGAAGCGATTCCGCAACTCGAAACTCATGCCGGCGCGTTTCTCTATACGCATGTGGACGGCGAAGGATTGATGAAAGGCTTTCCCATCGAGACGGCCGCGCGCCTGCGCAAGCTCACGCAGAAGCAACTGATCGTGGCCGGTGGCATTCGCAGCCAGCAGGAGGTGGACGCGCTGGACGAGCTGGGCGCCCATGCCGTGGTGGGCATGGCGGTCTATACAGAGTTACTGGCGGTCTGATATTTTTTTCGCGCGGACCTGTGTGCCGGAAGGGATGAAGCCGGCATCCGATTTGCGGAACGCAAGACCTGTTCAGCGAGCACCAAGGGGGCGGAACGATGACGATGAAGCAAAGTGGAATACGGCTGGCAAAGCGGCTGGACGAAGTGGGCTTCTCAGACATTGTGCAAGTCCGCAACAAGGTGATGGGACTGCGCGCAGAAGGCCTCCAGGTGCACGCGATGCACATGGGCGAGCCGTTCTTTGAGACACCCGGCGAAATCAAGTACGCGGCGATCGAGGCGCTGGTCGAGAACCAGACGCACTATGCGCCGTCCTCCGGCCTGCTGCCGCTGCGCCAGGCGTTGGTGGAGAAGCTGGCGGCGAAGAACGGCATTCACGCGACGACCGACGAAGTGATCGCCACCGTGGGCGGAATGCAGGGATTGTATGCGGCCTTCCAGAGCGTGCTCGATCCCGGCGACGACATGCTGGTCTTTTCGCCCTACTGGACGCCGATCAGCGACTTGGTGACCGGCGCGCAAGCGCGGCCGCTACTGGTGCCCACCATCACCGCGCGCCGCAACGGCATCCGCAAAACTCTGGAACAGTTCTCGACACCGCGAGTCCGCGCCATCTACTACAACACGCCGCAGAATCCCAGCGGCGCGGTCTTCACGCGAGAAGAGGCGGAAGAGGTCGGCTCATTCGCTATCGAGCGCGACCTGATCGTGATTGCCGACGAGGCCTACGAGGATCTGGTTTACGATGGGGCGCATGTTTCCATTGCCTCGCTGCCGGGCATGGCGGAGCGCACCATCACGTGCTACACATTCTCGAAAACGTATGCCATGACCGGATGGCGTGCCGGATACGCGGTGGCCAAAGAACCCTTCATGACCGCTTTGCGCAAGATCGTGCTCTATTCCACCAACGGCGTCGCCACGCCGGTGCAGTATGCGATGATCGAAGCGCTCAAGACGCCGGAAACTGCAATCGTCAGCCGGCGCGAAGAATATCGCCAGCGGCGCGATCTGCTGGTGGCCGGCCTGAATGAGGTGGGTTTGGAATGTCCACCGCCGGCAGGCGCATTCTACGTATTTCCCAACGTGGAAAAGATCCACAAGAACAGCCGCGCGGCGGCGCAGATTCTGCTGGAGAAGGCGCTCATTGCCACCGTACCGGGCTCGGTCTTCGGCGCGCAGGGCGAGGGGCATTTGCGCTTCGGTTACGCGGTCTCGCTGAAGGAGATCGAGGAGTGCGTCGAGGCGCTGCGCCGGTTCTTCGCGTAGTAAGGCCTTTTGAACAGGCGATCTTATTCCTGCACTTCGCCGACGGCGCGGCTGGTCTCAACACGCGAGGCCCGCAGCAGCCGCGCAATCTGTTTGAGATGAAGCTGCACAGCATAGGCGCGCAGAATCTCGGCCTGGGAGAAGACGATGCCCTTGGGCCGGATCGTGTTCATGCGGGCTTCGAGTTGGACGATGTCCTCCTCGAGATTCAGCCCTTGTGGCGGAACGTCGAAGCGCCAGTCGTGAATGCGGCCGGCCACATGGCGGAAGCCGGCGCAGATGTCCTCGGCCAGTTGCCCGAGGGAGGGTTCCAACTGCTGCGCATATGCATCCTCGTGGCTGTCTTTGACGGCAAATTCCAGGGCCACCAGTGCGTCGTAGAGGGAGCGGCCAAATTGCGAAAGCATGCCCAGGCCCTCGCGCCATCCGGGGCCTCCCGAGGGTTCGTTGCGCGCCGCCTGCAGGAGCTGGTTATTGCCACGCAGCATGGCCAGCGCATCGCCGCGCAGCGCGGGCAGGTTTTGGGCGGGCGAACCGCGAAATTCCTGGAGGATGGCCTCGAAGAAGGCGCCCAGCACCAGAAACTCGTGTGCTAGGCCGTCGCGCAGGCTCAGCCTGGCGCGGTCGGGAAGCACCAGCGTGGTTACGGCCAGCGCCACCACGATGCCCACAATCACCTCGCTCACCCGGATTAGCGCCAGGTCGCGGCGCGAACCCGCTTGCTGCACCAGCATGACGATGGTGATGGTGACCCCGGCCAGCCGCGAACTGCTGCGCAGACCCAGCAAACCGCAGACCATGACCGCCGTGAGCACGGCGAGGATATAGTTCCACGGGAGCGCGCCGAACTGCGAAAAGGAGAACCCGAACAAGGCGCCGATCAGCGTGCCCAGCAGCCGGTCGCGCGAGGCATTCACCGTAGAACCCACGTTGGATTGCAGGACAATGATGGCGCTGATCGAGCCCCAGTAGCCGTCGTGCAGGCCGAAGAGCCGCGCCAACCACCAGCAGAGCGCGGCGGCGAGAGCGGTCTTTGCGGCGTGGATCAAGAGCCGCTGCCGTTCCCAGGAGAGAAACCGCGCGCTTTCCATGCGTAATGCGCCCAGCTTGATGGCAAGCTGCTGGGAGGCCGTTTTGTCTGTCTTCAGAAACATGAATGCCATGGGCTGCGCGGCCAGCGTTACGTCTTGTCCCGGCGCGCTGCATCAAGGCTATCAGCTTCCCGGTGGGGCAGGAGCAGGCGGGCCGATTTAACATAAGTTGGAGGCGCCCGCATTGGCCGGGCTGACGAAAACGATGCTGCGAGTCGGATATCCCGCAACTTTGGCGGCGGAACTGTTAAGCGATTTTCCCCAGGGAGTCGAACTGATTCCTCTGCCGGATGGACTGGATCATGAGGTAGACATCGACGTCTGGATTCCCGACCCGTATCCGCCGCGGGCCCTCCGGATTGCGCCGTGGCTGCGCGGGATACGTCTGGTGCTGTCGCTGATGGCGGGAACGGAGTGGATTCCCGGCGCGGTGGGGCCGCACGTGACCATCTGCAACGCCCGCGGCGCGCATAACATCTCCACGGCGGAGTGGACCGTTAGCTCGATTCTCGCCGTGCTGAAATACTTTCCTTTCTATTTCGATGTGCAGCGCGAGGGAGCGTGGAAGCGCCGCTTCGAAGCCCCCGCGCGCTATGCGGCGATGAGCGGCGATCCGCGCCCGCTGTACCCGCCCGTCCTGCTGGAGGAACTCACCGGCAAGAAAGTGCTGCTGGTGGGCTATGGCGCCATCGGCCAGGAGATTGAGCGGATGCTGGCGCCGTTCAACGTGGAGATGGTGCGCGTGGCCCGCACCGCCCGCACCGATCCGCCCGTTCATACCGTGGACGAGTTGGACAGCTTATTGCCGCACGCCGAAATCGTGGTGCTGATCCTGCCCTTGAACGCGGAATCGCGCGGCCTGATCGGCAGCCGCCGTATCGCGCTGATGCGCCAGGGCGCGCTGCTGGTGAATGCCGCGCGCGGGCCGATTGTGGAGACGGACGCATTGGTTGCGGCGCTCCAGGCGGGTCGCATTCGCGCGGCGCTGGACGTGACCGATCCCGAGCCGCTGCCGGAAGGGCATCCGTTGTGGAGTTGCCCCAACCTGCTACTCACGCCACACATCGCCGGATCGAGCCCGCAGTTTGCGCCGCGCTCGCTGCGCGCCGCCGCGGACGAGTTGCGCCGCTTCATTGATGGCGAGCCACTACACAATGTGGTTAAGGTCGCCGTCTAGCTGATAAAGCTGGGTGCCCCATCCTTTCCTTTTTTTCTGCGGAAAGGATGGGAAGCCACAAACTTCGATCGGCGTCCGCGCTTCCACAACTCAACGGCTGGCTTCCGCCGCCTCCGCGCGCCGCCAATCGCGCAGTCCCAGCACGGCCAGCGCCACCAGCAGCAGATAGAGCACGGCCGTCGCTCGCAGATCCTTGTAGAGATACTCGCCGATGTAAATGAGATCGACGGCGATCCACAGCCACCAGTTGGCGGTGTGTTTGCGCGCTTGCCACCAACTGGCCACCAGGCTATAGCTGGTGAGCGCGGCGTCCAGGTGAGGCAGCGCTGCGCCCATGCGCACCATCAGCCAGCCCAGCAGCACCGCTCCCACCGCGCCTGCGGCCAAGCCGCCAAGCCACCCGCGTATGCCCAGCGGAACAACGCGCACCTCGCCCTCCTCGCGTACGCCGCGCCACCAATGCCACCAGCCGTAGAGCGTGAAGGCCAGGAAGAAAACCTGGAGCAGCGAATCGGAGAAGAGCCGCGCGCGATAGAAAACAACCAGGTAGAGGATGTCGGCGGCCAGCACGACGGGCCAGCAGATGAGAAGCCGGCGCGTGGTGAGCCAGATGCCGACCAGCGTGGTGAGAAAACCGGCAATCTCCAACCAATTCGCGGCCAGGTAGTTTGCAATTGTCATCCAGTTCATCGTTGCGCCGCTCCCTGCAGCTTGCTTGTGCGGGCCGCGGCCCATGTGCCGATCGCATGTAAAAGCTTCTCGCCGCCCTCGGTGTGAAACCAGCGCGCATGGCCGATCAGATAGTCGTCGTACGCCACCCGCGCCTTCTCTTCCGAATGCAGAACGCCGCGAAAATAATCCGTCTCAGAGAGCGCAAACTCGGCGTGGCAGAGCGCCGTCATGGGCGCGAGCGCCGCGGCCTCCTGCTCGCTGAGCGGGCGCACCGACTCATAGCCGTTCAGCAGCGCACGCAAGTGATCGAGGTGCGCACGCACATTTTCGGGGTGCGCGGGGTCGTTCATCAGTTCGATCCACTCGACGATGTTGCGTTCGATGGCCTGGGCCAGATCGTGCATAGCGTTGGTGCGGTCGGCGAGTCCGAAGTCGATGATCGCCGTGGCCTGCGCACCTGGGCCATCATCGCTCCACAGCAGGTTTGAGGCGTGCAGATCGTTGTGCGTCCACAGTGGCGGCAGGGCGGGCAGCAGCGGCAACAGATCGGCATGAAACGGCGCAAGCAGTTCGAGCGCCTGGGTGCAGCACGCCCGTGTCGGTCGAGAATCTGCCAGCGAGGGATGCGCGGCCAGATAACACTCCATCTCGGCGCGCGGGTCCTGCGCTGCAAAGATCGTGAAGCCGGCGACGAGCGGGCGCGGCTTGCGGCGCGGCGCGGCAAATCCCTCGGAAGCTAGATGCATCCGCGCCAGCGCCTGGCCCGCCGAGTGCGCGTGGGCCACGGTGCGGAAGGGCGTCCAGGAAATCGCGTCTTCATAAAGGTCCACGTCCGCCGGCGCCTCGTGCACCTCATAGCTCCACTCGCCGGTTCCGATTGCGGTTTCGCCCGATGCGGCTGCATAGACGCGCGGTACCGGCGCTCCATGAGCGAGCAGATACTCAAGGAAGCGGTGCTCCTCCAGCAATCCTTCCCGGTCGCGCACGGTGCGGTGATGGCGCTTGATAAAGACGCGCCCGCCTTGCGTAGCCACCACGCTGGCCGCCGAGAACGGCCGCGGACTGACGGACAGAATCTCGATGGGCTCGCCGCAGCCGGGGAATTGGCGGAGAAGCGCACGGACTTCATCAAGCCCGAGAGGCGGCCAGTCAGCCTCAACCAGCGTGCCGTCCATGCCGTGCGCTTTTGCCGTCGTGCTCATTGCCGGTGCATCCTTTCCTCTGATCGAGGGACTTAGAAAGTGTAATGCGCCGAGAGCCGCACCGTCGTGGGCGCGCCCAGGTGGATAAATGTGTCGCCGTAACTGGCACCGGTATCTTTCCAATAGCGCTTGTCGGTGATGTTATCCGCATAGAGCCGCAGAGTGACGCGGCCCTGCTCGCCGCCGGGCGTGTAGCGCGCGCCCATGTTGAACAGGTTGTAGCCGGGCACGGTCACCAGATCGTCGCGCGTCGCTTCCTTTCGGCCGGTGTAGCCCCATCCCGGCATCAGGTGCAATCCGCTGGTGTGGGGCAGCAGGAGATCCGCAAATATGGCAGTGCGCAGGTGCGGCACGTTGAGGACCTGCTTGTTATCGAAGGCCGGTGTGCCGGTATTGTCTGAAATAGCCCGAATCGCCGCCGCCGAAGCCGTCAGGCGCAGCCATGAGGCCGCCTTGCCTTCTGCGTTCACCTCGACGCCATCGTGGGTCTCGTGGCCGTCGGATTCAAAGCACAGATCGTCCGGATTCACGTTGCTGGTGCAAAAGCTGTCGGCTGCCTGGATCGCCCTGGGATAGAAAAACGGCGCACGCATATGGAAGAGCGCCGTTGTGAGCAGAATGCGCTGGCCCGGCTCGTACTTTGCGCCCACTTCCGCCTGGCGGGTAGTGAAGGAGGAAAGAAACTGGTTCGCGTTGTCAACCCACCAGGGTGCCTGCGGACCCAGCGAGAGCAGCACGCCGTAGTTGCCGTAGAGAGTCAGGTCCTTGAGCAGGTTGAAGGTCGCCGCGTATTGCGGCAGCCAGATTGGCTTGTCGGTGTTGAGGCCGGCGGAGTAATTGTGGTCGCGCAGAGAATCGTACCGTCCGCCGGCGAGCAGCTGAATGCGGCCGGGAAGATGAATCCGGTCCTCGACCAGCGCGGCTGCCTGGTGATTGTCTTCGTAGAGCGCGCGCGGGCCAGCGGATTGTTGCGGGTCCTCGATGGGAAACACCGCGATCGGCTGGTAGATGTTCTCTGAGCCCACGTAGGTATAGACCGCTCCGTCTTGCACGGTGGAAGGCGCATTCGCCGGCGGCGCGCCGGGCTGCTGCACGCTGCGCCGGAAGAGTTCGGCCCCGGCGGCAAGGTCCTGACTGACCGGCCCGGTCTTGATGTGTCCGGTGAGCAACGCTTCGGCCTGCGCGTCGATGCGCAACTCGCCGGGATCGCGGTAGTCGTAGATGTCGTAGCCGCCGTCGGGAGCGAAAAAGTAATTCGGCGCCGTTCCGCCGCTTCCCTGGCACAAGGCTTCGTACGAGCATCCATATGCATAAACCACGTTGTCGTCGATCAGCGAATGGCTGTAACTCGCCGCGGCAAAGGCGCGCCACGCGCTCGTGAGATCGTAGTCCAGGCGCGCGCCGGTGTTGAAGGTGTCAAAGGTGTTGGGCTTAGCCCACGACTGCTCGCCGAGCATCGTCGAGGGATGAACCTGGCTGAGATCGGGCACCGTCGTTCCGCCCAGCAGTTGATAGCCGCAGACCGAACGCTCCAGCTTGTGCTGGTACTCGAAGTCGCCCTTCAAGATCGCCTTCGGGCTGATCTTCCAGTCCGCCGCGCCTGCGCCCACCGCGCGCCAGCCGTTGGCGTCGTTCACATAGCTCCCGATCTTTTCACCGGCCAGATTCAGCCGCGTACCCACCTGGCTCCGGCTGCCGAAGAGATGCCCCAGATCGACCGCGCCATACGACGATCCGCGATGATCGGTGGCCATATCCACAGCCTCGATCGTGGCCGGCCGCTTGGTGACGTAGTTGATGAGTCCGCCGCCCGAGGCCACACCGCTCTCCACACCGGCGATGCCCTTGAGAAACTCGACGCGCTCCTTGTTTTCCAGCGGCACATCCTGTTCGCCGGCGATGGTCATGCCGTTGATCTGGAGCCCCGTTGCCAGGTCGATCGTAAAGCCGCGAATCTCGAAGTCGCCGTAGTAGCCCACCGGCGCGTAATCCTCGCCGATGGACGCGTCGTTCTTCACCACGTCGGAGAGCACGCGCGCGCCCTGGTCCGTGAGCAGTTCGCGCGTCACCACCGTGGCCGAAAGCGGCGTCTCCTTCAGCGTCGCGCCGTCCAGCGTTCCCGCCGCAACCGCGTCGGAGAAGTAATTGTCCTTCACTTCACCGTGCACCACGACCGTGGTGGTGACGGGTGCAATCTTCTGCGCGGGTGCGGAGGGCTGCGGCGTCTGGGCCGCGCCGGCCGGAACCGGGCTCTGCGCAAGCGCGCCCTGAGCAACGGCCAGACAGCCAGCCAGCATCGTCAGGCGCAGCAGGCCTGCAGTTGGCAAAGGATGAGATGGGACGCGGGACGTGGCGGCAGCGGCGCAACTGAGCATGATTTCCCCTTGTTTCCAAATAGATGAAACAAGAGAACTCACGCTGCGAATCGAGGAAGAAGGCCGATCGGCTTCGAAAACTTCCCACGCCGGTATTATCCGGATCGGGTTCGAGGGTATTTCTCAGCCCCACATCGTGGAGCACCCCTGTTTCAATATTTCGATTGAAACACTCCGGGCCAGGTTTGGCAAATGGGGTCGGGATCGCGCGGAGGCCGCAAATAACAGCGCAATCCGGGCAAATCGAGCGGTAGACAAGATTGAGCGGAAGCGTTGCGGTTCCACGCTCCAGCTTCGCTGCCGCCGGGCGCTGCATTTTTTGGTAAAAATGCCTCCAATTGCACAGCCGCAGGCGATACATTTGTATTGCATACAACTCTTAAAAGAGCAAAACCTCGGCCCCCCTGGGAATTTCACTCGAAAGGCGTCTTGATGGATAGTTTTTGTTCCCCTGCCCGCTTCTGTGGGCAGATCGCTTCGCGGCTTCTGCTGGTCGGTTGCCTGATTTCACTCGTCGCTGGCCGGTTGCCGGCCCAATCGACCTTCGGCGCAATTCTGGGCACCGTGCGCGACTCCAGCGGAGCGCTCGTGACCGGCGCGGAGGTGACTCTGACCGATACCGGCACCTCGGCCAGGCGCACCGTGACCACCGACGCGAGCGGGAACTACGCCTTCAAAAACATCGAGGTGGGCCGCTACGCGCTCACCTTTACCGCGCCGGGCTTTGAAAAGGAATCGCTACCCGAGATCGTACTGACTGCGCGCGAGACGCGGCGCATGGATGCGACGCTGAAGCCGGGCGCAGAGACCCAGACCGTTGTGGTCATCGAAGACTCCGAGCCCGTGATCACCACCGACGTGTCCAGCCTGGCCGAGACCAAGGTCGGCGACGAGCTTGTCGAGCTTCCTGTGGCCATCTACTCCCGGTCGACGGGTTCCACCAGCCCCATCTCCACGCTCACCACCGAGGCCGGCGTGCAGACCGACGATGGCGGCAACCTGGCCGTCATGGGCACCACGGCCGCTCTGCTCAGCGTGACCATCGACGGCATCTCCAGCGTGGGCGTCGAATACTCCGGCCCGGTCAACGAGATGTTTCCCTCCTTCAACTCGATCGAGGAGATTCGCGTCAGCGAGTCCAACAACAACGCCGAGTTCAGCGGCGTGGCCGACATCACCACCGTTTCCAAAGCCGGCACCAACCACTTTCACGGCGGCGTCTTCGAGAACATCGAGAACACGGCCCTGAATTCGGACAATACCTTCGCGCTCTCCAAGCCCAAGATCGTCATGAACGACTTTGGCGGAACGCTGGGCGGGCCGCTGCGGATTCCGCATCTCTTGCAGGCGGAAAACAAGACCTTCTTCTTTGTGAGCTACGAGGGCCTGCGGCTGCCGCGCGAAACGCCCATCCTGCTCAGCGTGCCTTCCACCGCCATGCGCAGCGGCAATCTTACCGCCTATCTGGCCGGACAGGGAGTTTCCTCCATCTATCAGCCGGACGGAGTGACGCCCATCGATCCCGCCAATGTGCCGGTGAGCGCCACCTCCGCCAGCCTGCTGCAGTACCTGATGCCCACGCCCAACTACGGCGTCGCCGGCTCCTACGCCAATAACTACCAGATCAACTTCCCTTCGCCCATCTCGGCCAACCAGGGCGATGTGCGGTTGGATCGCACCATCTCGTCCAAGCAGACGGTTTTTGCCCGCTTCAGCTACAAGAACCGCCAGGTCACCACCGCGCCCTCGGCCGCCTGCACCTTCTCCTATTGCGCCGAGGCCGGCAGCCCGCTGCAAGGGGGCTACAACACGCCCGAGATCGACGAGGGTCTCACCTTCGCCCACAACTACATCTTCTCCTCCAGCCTGATGAACGAGTTTCGCGGCGGCTTCAACGCGCAGCACACCTCGGAGACGCAGAGCTACTCCACCGCGACCCTGCTGACGCAGACCGGACTCAGCGTGCCCCAGCCGGACCTGGATTGGTCCGAAGCGCCGCAGGTGCTCATCAACGGATTCATGTCCACGGGCGCGGGCAACCCCGGAATGCAGCGCGGCCAGATCATCCAGGCCCTGGACAACGTGACCTGGACCCACCGCAACCACAGCTTCAAATTCGGCGCGGACTTCAAGCGGATCAGCGACCACGACGACAACGTCTACGGCAACTATCGCTCCGGCTGGTATGTCTTCAACGGCTCCTCGTCGGTGGGCATGGCCGTGGGCGACCCGTACACCGCATTCCTGCTGGGGCTGCCGGATTACACCGAGGTCAGCTCGACCAACAAGCCCACCATGGACGGGCTCGGCTACTCCTATGCCGGCTTCGGGCAGGACGACTGGAAGATCACGTCCAATCTCACCCTGAATCTCGGCGTGCGCTACGAACTGCACCCGCCCATCAAGGAGATTCACTCCAACACCGCCATCTTTCAGCCCGATTACAGCGCCACCGCCAACGGCCAACTGGTGAATGGCGCGGTCGTGGTGTCGAACGCCCAGGCCGAGTCCTTCGAGTCCACGCAGTTCGCCAACGCCATTGCGCCCACGCCCATCCTCACCGCCGCGCAGGCCGGCATTCCGGAGACTCTGCGCTACACCGACAAGACCGATTGGGGTCCGCGGCTGGGCTTTGCCTGGCGGCCTTTGGGCAACGACAAGACCGTCCTGCGCGGCGGCTGGGGACGCTTCATTGAGACCCCGCTGGGCTTTTCGCTGGTCTCCGGCTGGGCCGTCCACGCCAGCTACCTGGCCACGTACAACCAGGCCTACGCGGCCGACGGCGTTACGCCGCTGATCTCCTTCGCCAATCCCTTCAACACCGCGGCCGGCAGCTCCACGGGAACCGCCAACTTCGACTACGCCTTTCCCATCCACTACAAGGACCCCTCGGTACAGCAGTGGAACCTGACGCTGGAGCAGGATTTGGGCCACAGCATCGGTGTGCGGCTCTCCTATACCGGCAGCCACGGCCAGAATCTCGAGGCCATGGAAGACCTCAACCAGGTTCCGGCCAACGCCATCGGCTACTCCAACCCCGATCCCGCGCCCGCGGCCTCCGGTGCATGTATCTCCGACGGTGGAACTCTGGTCTCCGATCACCGTCCCTATCCCTGTTGGGCCGTGATTCAGAGTGTCCAGAATGCCGCCGAGAGCAACTACAACAGCGGAACGGCTGAGCTCTCGCGCCACAGCGGCAAGGGGCTCACCTTCGACGCCAGCTACACCTTCACGCGCGACCTGTCCAACGCGGGCGGCGCGACGCCCAACGCCTTCGCCGTGGCCGGCGGCAGCTTTTTGACCGACCGCTTCCATCCCGGCCTCGACTACGGCAACGTCATCTACGATCGCCGCCACCGCTTCCTGGCCACCTATCTTTACGATCTGCCTTTCGGCCAAGGGCAGCGCTGGCTGAGCACTGGCGCTCTCTTGAACCGCATCGTCGGCGACTGGCAACTGGCCGGGGTCACCGTTCTCCAGAGCGGTCCGTTCCTCACGCCCTACGAGCAGACCGTCGATCCGGCCAATACGAACATTCTCACCACGGTCGGCCAGGCGCGCCCCGATCGGTTGAGCGGCGTTTCTCTCTATGCGCCCCATCGCACCACTGCGCAGTGGCTCAATCCCGCGGCCTTCCCTTACCTCAACCTTCAAAGCGCAAGCGGCGCGGGCATCGGCCGCTTTGGCAACGCGCCCGTGGGCGGAGTCGTCGGCCCCGGCACGGATAACTTCTCTCTCTCGCTGATGAAGAACTTCGCGCTGGTCGAGAAGTCCAAGTTCCAACTCGGCGTGGAAGCGGCCAACGTCTTCAACCATCGCAACTACGAGCCACCCAACATGCAAGTGGACTCCAGCGGCTTTGGCTCCATCACCGCGCTGCAAACCGCCGAAGGCGCAGGGCCGCGCAGCTTGGAAGTGTCAGGGCGGATTACGTTCTGAGCGGCGGGCGTCCGAAGTTTTACTGGGATACAGCGCCAGTATTCCGATCCAGAAGTTGACCAGAAGCCTTTGATTCCAAAGTGCTTATCGATGATTTACAGTTTTACAGCCGAAAATCCGCGTTTTTTTGGATTGTTGGAGGGATGCAGGCTGGTAGCTTGGCGTTCGGGCGCGGTAAGGGCTTTGTATTTCATGGGTTTGCCTCCCGGCGATGCTGTCTGGCCGGCCTTCTTCTCCCTTCAAAACGTCCTGCTAAAGGCGGATGTTTTCTGAATAAATAAGTGCGCAAGAGATGGGTTGTCCCGGTGACTATACGGAAGGAAATAGCCCCCTTCGGGCCTCAAAATGCGACCTCGTTTTCACCGAGCGGCGCCCGGCATCTTGAGCGGCCTTGTTCTCTATTTCGATTATGCGCTGAGGGAGGGATATTTTATGCAAATCGCGGATGGAGGATTTTGGTATCCCAGGTCCCAAAAGCGGGACCTGGGAGCCTGGCGCCCATCTAACGCCAATTGGCATAAATGCACCAATCTAAAATGTGGTGAGATTTTGGAAAATGGTGTAAAATCTGCATATGAGGACAAATGTCACACTCGATGAAGATGTCCACCATCTCGCATCGATCTATGCAGCTGCGAAGGGAATCACGCTGGGCGCCGCCATCGGCGAGTTGATTCGGAAGGGGGAGGCAGCGCCGCCTCCGGCGCCGGATATCCGGCGGTCGGCCAGCGGGCTTGCGATGTTTCCGCCTACCGGCAAGGTACTGACAGCGCAGATGGTCAAAGAGGCTGAAAGTGAAATCGACTAAGCCTCGATTCCTGCTCGACCTGAATGCGTTGGTGGCACTGTCGGACCATGACCACGAGCATCACCGGAGTATCCAAGAGTGGTTCATCTCCTCTGGCCATCAGGATTGGGGAGTCTGTCCGCTCACGGAGGCTGGCTTTGTGAGGGTGACAACGAATCCGGGCTACCGGCCTGCGTCCCGCACGTTTGCGCAGGCGGCAGCGGTACTGGCCGACTTTGCCGCCCATCCCGGCTACCGGTATTGGCCGATCAGGGACAGTTGGGCTGCGCTCACGGCGCCGTTTTCCGACCGGTTGTTCGGACACCAGCAGGTGACGGACGCCTATCTACTGGGGCTGGCCGTGAAAGAGGACAGCGTTCTGGTCACGTTCGATAAGGGGATCAGGTACCTGGCCGGGGCGGACTACGGCGGAAATGTGCTGGTTCTGGAGTAGTTTTTCTTCGCACGGCTTGTCTTGAGATCCGGGTAGAATTTGCCTGCGGCTGGTTTGGATTCGTGACCTCCCACCTTTGAATCAAAAGACGATTCAAGGATGGGGCGCCCGGCTCCCAACCAGTTGAAGTGGCCAGCTTCCGGATTGGCGACGATACGCCCGGAACCCGGAAATCTGGCTTGGGGTAGTATCGCTGGATATTGCTTCGCGCTGAACAAGCAGTTCCCCATTCCCCATCGACAGAGTTCTTCGCAACAGCCGGGTGTGGAAATTACTTAGTAGCAGTCGCGATCTCCGACTCCTTGGCACCCCCGACAAGCAACCAGAGCATGGCCGCAAGCTCGGCCAGAAACACCGGCTGGAAGTAGCGGAACAGAGCGTCGGTGGAATCCGGAGCGAAAAACCAGGTCACGCCGACGGCAACCCACGCAATCCCGTCCAGCAGGAGCCAGTACCCGAGCCAACGCGGCAAGAAGCGCGAGCGCACCACCAGCCCTCCAAAAGGCAGCAGCCACAGTCCCCAGAACATCTGGTTAATGCCATTCGCCTGCCCGTGCATCCTGATCAGGACCATCCCGATAGTCTCGCGTGTGTGGCTGTCGAAAGCGGCGAAGGCATCGCCACCCTTGAAGATGATCAGCGCGGCTGCGCTGAAGACCACGTTCACTAGACCTAGCGCAGAGGACACCAACACTAGAGCCAGCAGTTGCCGTGCCCGGTGGCGGTCCACGCCTTCAAAAAGGCGATAGAGCGCCAGGCTCAGCCCGATAAAGATGACCGCGCCCAGCGTCTCGGCAAACATGCCCCAGCGGTATAGGGTCTCGTGGCTGAGAACACGCGCTGCAGTTGCGCCAGCGTCGTTGTGCACCACCGTTTGCGACGGGACATAGAGCAGGTAGAACGGCCCCAGAGTGAACCCCAGGTACCAAAGGCCGGCGATACGGGCCGTCCTGTTCAGTGACGTCATGTGGACCTTCAGCATAATCGCAAGATACGTGACAACCGCAAAGAAAGTTCGGCGAAAACACTGTCCAGCCACCCGCCGATTCCAGCCGCAGTGCCGGAGGAGGCGCGAATTGAGCTTCCTGGGAGAAAATCTAGGATTTCGGTTGTATCACCGGCAAACCGTCAGTAACCAAGCAATCACTGGCGGCTTGCTCGATGCCGGGCGTCTCCTACTCCCTATCCCCCACTCCCTATTCCCTACTCACTATTTCCCTGTCCCCTCCGTCAGCGTCACAATCCGGTCGACGCCGGGGACGGTGAAGTGCTCCACTTTGCCGCTGGGCCAGTGGACTTCGATCGCATCCACAGTGGTTGCCTGGCCCAGGCCGAAGTGCGGGCGGGGATCGTTGCTGGAGAGATAACTGCCGCCGCTGAGCACATCGCCACGCTGCTTCATGCCGTTGGCGGTCACGTAGACTGTGGCGCCCACCGCGTCGCGCGGGCTTTTCGGGCCGCCCACCAGCTTGAGTTCGAGCCAGTGATTCTTGTCCGGGTTCACGTTGCGGAGCAGGACCGGATGGCCGTCCATCACGTTGATCACCGCGTCGAGCTTGCCGTCGTTGAAGAGATCGCCGACAGCCATGCCGCGGCCAGCAATGACCACCGCCAGGCCGGTTCCTTCCACCGCCGGAACAGCCTCGAACCGCTTGCCCTCGATGTTATGGAAGAGCATGGGCCGCTGCGCCCAACTGGTGCCCCAGTTGTACTTGTCCGCCTCCGGGTAGACGTGGCCGTCGGCCATCAGCAGGTCCTTCCAGCCGTCGTTGTCGTAGTCGATAAAGGCGTCGCCCCAACTGAGGAAGGGAACTGAAACTTCGGCAATGCCCAACTGGTAGCTGATGTCGGTCAGGTTGCCGTCGCCCTCGTTGCGGTAGAAGGGCTTGTAGTCGTCGGAGAAGGTGGTGTCGAAGATGGCCAGTTGGCCGTTGTTCTGGTAGTCGCCCACCGCGATGCCCATCGATGCGGTCTCGCGGCCGGCCTCGTTGAGCGCGAAGCCCGAGGCGTAGCTCACGTCCTCGAAGGTGCCGTCGCCCTTGTTCAGATACATGTAGTTGGGCGTGGAGTCGTTGCCCACCAGCAGATCGATTTTGCCGTCGTTGTTGATGTCCACAAAGACCGCGCCCAGCCCGTAGTAGCCCGGCTTGTCGGCCACGCCGGCCTTTTCGCTCACATCGGTAAAGGTTCCGTCACCGTTGTTGTGGAAGAGATGGTCCGGCTCGCCTTTGAGCCCCCTCGGTCCGCAGGCCGTTTGCTCGCCGCGGAAGGTGCAGAAGGCGTTGGTGGCTCCGCCCTCGCCGCTCACGGGCAGGTTGTTCCAGTCCCAATGGAGATAGCCGGCCACAAAGAGATCCAGGCGGCCGTCGCCGTCGTAGTCGCCCCAGGTGGCTCCGCTGGACCAGTTGCCCAACTGCACGCCGGCCTTCTCGGCCACGTCGGTAAAGGTTCCGTCGCGATTGTTGTGATAGAGCCGGTTCTTGCCCACATTGGAGACAAAAATGTCGGGCCAGCCGTCGTTGTCATAGTCGGCGATGGCCACGCCCGTGCCCCAGCGGTCGTTGGTTACGCCCGCCTGGGCCGCTACGTCGGTAAAGGTTCCGTCGTGATTGTTGCGGAAGAGCGCCGCGTGGGGGGGCGTCTCCTTGCCCGTGAGCGCATCCACGGTCGAGCCGTTCACCACGTAGATCGACAGCCAGCCGCTATGGTCATAGTCGATAAGCCCCACTCCGGAGCCCTTGGTCTCGACGATGTATTTCTTCTCCGGCGTGCCCATCTTGTGGGTCCAGTGGGTGAGGCCGGCCTTCTCCGAGATGTCTTCAAAGACGATGGGCCCGGTCTTGACGAAGCCGCCGGCGGTGATGGGCCGATGCTGCGCGTCGAGGAGCGCGGGGTGCGCCGAGTTGCCTGCCGAAGTGCCCATCGGCGCGGATTGTGCAGCGGGTGTTTCGGCCGTTTGCCCTGGGGGAAGAGCACCGGGAGCTGTGGCTTGTGCGGAAAGAAATGCGGGAACTCCCGCCGCCAGCAGTCCCAAGACAGTGGTGGTGCGCAGTGCCTCAAACATGGCAGCAAGTATACGGGGCGGGATGAGGGCAGGCATAGACCGAAAGGTGGAGCTTTGCGCGATGCCGATTGCCCGGCAGCGCGGCCGATCCGCTCACGCGCTCACTGGCCATTCCCGCGAAGAGGGAGCAAACCTGCGGCCTTTGCGCTGCCGGCCGTGGGAACTTCAACGGCAGACGCCTGCGCGGCCAGGTCGGCGACCAGCGTTACGTTGAGGACGCCGAGCATGGCCTCCTGAGCCCGCGCCCAGACCGGGTGCGCCGGGCACCAGATTTTCCTGGAGCAGGATCGCTCAGTGGCCAGGCAGACATTCAGACACAAGGGGCCGTCGATGGCCTCGATCACCTGGCGCATCGACGCCTGGCAGCCGGCGGGCAGAAGGGCGAAGCCCCCGGCCTGTCCCCGCCGCGAAGAGATCAGTTTGGCCTGCGACAAGGCTTGCAGCACCTTGGAAAGGAAGCTCTCGGGAGCGCCCGTGGCCTCAGCCAGCGCGGGCAGCAAGGCGCGCCGATGGGCAGGCAGGGCGGCCAGGTGGACCATGGCACGAATGGCATAGTCGGCGGCGCGCGTCAGTTGCATCGACGAGTTGGTTTTCTTCATGGAATATCCTGACGAACTGACAACATAGCCGAAAGCGCCGAGGAATGGGAAACTCCGCCGCACTCCGGCGACACTTCCGCTCCAGGTTTTCGATCCTATTTGCAGTGAGCCGGCTGCGCAGTTGAGTTTGTCACATCAGCACGTGTTGCGCGTCACAGACCGTCTTCGGCGCAGAAGATGACTCTTATCTTTCCATCTGAATTTGGAGCAAAACAGTCCAAAATATTTCGCGGCTTCCCACCGCCCAAACCCATGTCTGCAGCCGAGGCGTGGCTTATGATGGTGAACTGGATTGGAGTGCCGGCTGGGACTGGAGGCCGGCGCATCCCGGCGCGGCGAAGGGACGTGGCCGCCCTCTTTGCAACTTGCACGTCCGCCGGAGAGTGAAAGGAATCTTCAGAACGTCATGTATCCATTTCCCGCAGTCGATCCCATTCCTTTGCCAGCTCCGATATGGTTGCTGAAGCTGCTCCATGTCGTGACTCTGGCGCTGCACTTTGTGGCCGTGGAGATGTTGCTGGGCGGACTGCTGCTTGCGGTGCTGCTCAGTCTCTTCCGCAGTTCGCCGGTCTCGCTGGTCGCCGCGCGGGCCCTGGCGCGACGGCTCACGGTGGTCATGACCTTCGTGATCAACCTCGGCGTGCCGCCGCTGCTCTTTGCGCAGGTGCTCTATGGCCGCGCACTTTACACCAGCAGCGTGCTGATCGGCCTCTACTGGATTTCGATCGTCGGCATTCTCATGCTGACCTATTGGCTGCTCTACCAGTTCCAGGCGCGGCTTCAGGCCGGGCGCTCGGCCTGGTGGGTGGGCCTCATTGCGTGGCTGCTGGCCGGCAGCGTTGCCCGGCTGCTCTCGACCAACATGACGCTGATGCTGCGCCCCGAGGTCTGGCGCGATATGTACTCCGCCTCAGCCATGGGCGCCTATCTGCCCACGGGCGACCCCACGCTGACGCCGCGCTGGCTGCTGATGATGGCCGGCGGCCTGTTCATCGGAGGGTTGTGGCTGGTGTATCTCGCGGGCCGCTCGACCTTCACTGCTGAGGAGAAGCGGTTTGTAGCCGGCCTCGGCGGCAAGGTGGCCGCGCTCTTCGGGGTGGTTTATCTGGCCGCCGGAGTGTGGGCCGCCAGCGTGCAGCCGGAGGTGGTCAAGGCCGGTCTTGCCGGGCACTCTGGCTATCCGCTCTACAAGTTTGCCGGATTTGCCGGTTACGGCTGGCTGGCGCTGGTCGCGGTGGCCGTTCTGCTGGGAGCCATCGCCGGATTCGGCAAGCGCGCGACCGGCCTGCTGAGCTGGGCCGCGGTGCTCGTTGCCGTGCTGGTTGAGATTCTGTTTACCGTCTACCGCGACGGCGTGCGCGACCTGACCCTTCTCAGCAAAGGCTACGACGTGTGGCAGCGGGCCGTGGCCACCAACTGGTGGGTGGTGGGACTGTTCCTGGTTCTCTTTGTGGCCGGCCTGGGCGTGATCGGATGGCTCGTGTCCGTGGTGGCGCGCGCAAGCAAAACGATGGAGGGCGCGGCCTGACGGCCCGCGATGTGAGGTCTATGAACGAAGAGACGAATTCTGGAATCATCGTCCCGGAACATCTGGAGCCTGGCGAGATCAGAACGCGGCGCGCCTTTCTGGCGGCGGCCGGAGCCGCCGGCCTGGCGTATACCGCGGCCCTGGCTTATCCGATCTACCGCTATCTGGCCTCTCCGGAGGAGATGGCGCTGAGCGCCACGGCGGTCACCGAGGTCACGCTCAAGGACGCGCAAAAGCTGCCGCTGGGCGCGGTGCTGATGTTCAAGTTCGGCACTGCTCCGGCCATGCTGATCCATCACGAGGACGGCCGCTGGATTGCGATGACCGCGGTCTGCACGCATCTGGGCTGCACGGTGCAATATGAGCCGCAGGCCGACCGCATCCACTGCGCCTGCCACGGCGGAGTTTACAACCCCTACACCGGCGCCAACGTCAGCGGCCCGCCGCCCAAGCCGCTCACCCTCTTCAAAGCGGTCAAGAACGACACCGGCGTGGAAGTCTCGCGCGCGTAACGCAAAAAGGATAAGAAGGCATGACTTCAAAGACCGATGCAATTTACGACTGGGTCGATGAGCGCCTGGGATTGAGCGAACTCGCCGCCTTTGCACGCCACAAGACCGTCCCCGTCCACTCCCAATCCTTCTGGTACTACTGGGGCGGCATTTCGCTCTTCCTCTTCCTGGTGCAGTGCTTCACCGGCGTGCTGCTGCTGGTCTATTACCGGCCGGGCGCCGAGGCCTACGAGAGTGTTCGCCAGATCACTTTCGTGATGCACTTCGGCTGGCTCATCCGTTCGGCGCACGCCTGGTCCGCCAACCTGATGATCTTCTCCATTCTGGTGCACATGTTCTCGGTCTTCTTCATGAAGGCCTACCGCAAGCCGCGCGAATTCGGTTGGCTGAGCGGCATGGCGCTGCTGGGCATCGCCTCGGTCTTCGGCTTCTCCGGCTACCTGCTGCCCATGGACGAACTGAGCTACTTTGCCACCAAGGTCGGGTTGCAGATTCCGGCGGCGATTCCATGGATCGGGCCGGCAATCGCCAATATGCTGCGCGGCGGCCCGGACGTGAGCGAATTTACGGTGCAGCGCTTCTTTGCCCTGCACGTGGTGGTGCTGCCGGCCATCTTCCTGCCGCTGCTCGGCTTTCATCTGTGGCTGGTGCAGCGCCATGGCAACGCCGTGCCGCCGTCGGTTGAAGCCCTGCCGCCCTCCGAGCGCAAAGCCATGCCCTTCCTGCCCAACTTCCTGCGCAAGGATTTGGCCATGTGGCTCATCTCGCTCAACATTCTGGCGCTGCTGGCCTCGGTCTTTCCCTGGGCGCTGGGAAAACCATACGACTCGCTGGCGCCAGCGCCCATCGGCATTCATCCCGAGTGGTACTTCATGAGCCCCTTCGAGATGCTCAAGATGCTGGGCGCGGTGCTGCCCGGCGAGATCGGCGAGATTGCGGGAATTCTGCTCTTCACCGTCGGCATCGCGCTGTGGGTTTTGATTCCGTTCTACGACACGAGCAAGGAACAAGGCCGGCGCGGACGCGCGGCCCACTACTTCGGTCTGCTGGCAGTTTTCGCGCTGCTGGTCACCACGGTCATCGGCTATTGGACGATCCGGTAATGCAGTGGACAGTGGACAGTGGACAGTGAACAGGGTGATGCAATGACGACAACGGCCGTTCAATCGTTCCGCGACCTGCAGGTCTGGCAAAGGTCGATGGAACTGACGCTTGCAATCTATCGTCTCAGTCAGCTCTTCCCTCGTGAAGAGGTCTTCGGACTCACTGCTCAGCTCCGACGCTCTGCCGTTTCGATTCCAAGCAACATAGCAGAGGGTCAGGGACGACTGAACACACGCGAGTTCAAGCAGTTCCTCGGTATCGCTCGCGGCTCGAACTGCGAACTGCAAACCCAACTGGAAATCGCCCGCGGACTCGGCCTTGGCGATCCCCAGCTTCTCGACCAAGCTGAGAGTCTCTCCCATGAGGTTGGCAAAATGATCTTCACGATTCTGAGGAAGCTCCAAACCTGAACCGGCGATAGCCGCTCATTTTTCACTGTCTACTGTTCACTGCCCACTGTCCACTGGAGTCAACGATGAACTATCCATTCTGGAACATTCCCTATCTCGGCTCGGGCTGGGTGATCGGCATCATCGCCATCTTCCACGTCATGATCTCGCAGTTTGCCGTGGGCGGCGGGCTCTATCTGCCGCTGGCCGAGCGCAAGGCTCTGCGCGAGGGCCGCGCCGACTGGCTGGAACAACTGGCCAGCTACTCGAAGTTCTTCCTGATCCTGACCGGCGTCTTCGGCACCATCTCCGGCGTGGGCATCTGGTTCGCCATCGGATTGACCCATCCCGAGGCCACCAGCACGCTGATCCACAACTTCGTCTTCGGCTGGGCCATGGAGTGGGTCTTCTTCCTCGTCGAGCTGAGCACCATCGCGGTCTACTACTACACCTGGAACCGCATCGACGCCAAGCTGCACCTGAAGGTGGGCTGGGTCTATGCCGGAGCCTCGGCCGCCACGCTCATCATCATCAACGGCATTCTCTCCTTCATGCTCACGCCGGGCGACACCTGGCTCGCCGTTGCCGGCACGGGCCAGGAAGCCAGCAAGTTCTGGAACGCCTTCTTCAATCCCACTTACTGGCCCAGCCTGTTTCTGCGCACTTGCGTCTGCTGCTCGCTGGCCGGCGTGTGGGCGCTCATCACCGCCAGCCGCATCGACGGCGACAAGCAGCCCGCGCTCAAGTCCAGCATGGTCAAGTGGAGCGTCAAGTGGCTGGTGCCGTCTTTCGTGGCCATGCCCTTCCTCATGATCTGGTACTACATGATGGTTCCCGCCTCGCAGCAGGCTCTGCTCACCCTGGGCATCGATACCATCAATGCCGGCACCTTCTCCACGGTCACGCGCATGGCGCTGATCATCATCGTCACTTCGGCCACCATCATCGGGGTCGCCTACTTCCTGGCCTACCGCAATCCGCTGGACTTCAACCTTTCGCACGCGATCGCCGTGCTGATGCTGGCGCTGATCACCACCGGCGCGGGCGAGTACTCGCGCGAGATGCTGCGCAAGCCCTACGTCATCGGCCGCTGGATGTACTCGAACGGCGTGCGCGTTCCGTATGTCGCCCGCATCAACACCGAGGGCTATCTGGCGCATACGAATTGGGTCTGGCACGGGGCAGGGAACACACCGGCGTCGAGCTACTCGCGCGGCGAAGCCATCTTCCGCGGAGAGTGCGGCTCCTGCCACACGCTCTCGGGTTACCGTCCGCTGGCTCAACTGCTGGCCGGCCGCGACCGCGCCAACATCGGCAGCTTCATTACCATGTTGCACGACTACAAATCCGACTCGCCTTACCGCCGCTTCATGCCGCCCATGGTGGGGACCAAGCAGGACGTTGACGATCTGGCCGACTACTTGAATGCGCAGGTCAATCCGCCCGCGTCTGCGGCAAAGAAGCCGGTGCTGACCGCGCAGAAATAGTTTGTTCGCTCCGTCCGAAGTCAGCAGCAAAGGCCCGCATCGCGCGGGTCTTTGCTGCGATGGGCAGACGGAATCGCGTTCCGTGATAGATTTGGAAGGTTTGGAAATCGGGCCCCGCTTCATCGAGCCATCACGAGAAAGCGAACCGCCATCATGAACAAACTGCCGCAAAACATTCTGGATTGCATCGGCAACACCACTCTTTTGGCCTTGCGCAAGATCGTGCCGCAGAACGGCGCGCGCATTCTGCTGAAGATTGAAAGCGAGAATCCCACCGGCAGCATGAAAGACCGCATGGCGCTGGCCATGATCGAAGCGCCGGAGGCCGATGGCCGTCTTGCGGCGGGCGGTCCGGTCGTCGAATACACCGGCGGCAGCACCGGCGTCTCGCTGTCCCTCGTCTGCGCGGTGAAGGGCCATCCGCTGCACATCGTCACTTCAGACGCCTTCGCCAAAGAAAAGCTCCTGCACATGCAGGCCTTTGGCGCGAGGCTGCAAATCGTTCCCAGCGAGAGCGGGCGCATGACGGAAAAACTCACCAAAGACATGATCGAAGCCGCGCGCATCGTCGCGAAGGATACGGGGGCTTACTGGACCGATCAGATGAACAATCGGGACCAGTTTGCCGCCTATCGCAAATTGGCGGAGGAGATCTGGGGTCAGACAGATGGCAAGGTCGATGGCTTCGTTCAGAGCGTGGGCACCGCGGCGTCTCTGCGCGGCACCGGGGAAGCCTTGCGCCGCCTGAACGGTCAGATCGGAATCGTTGCCGTCGAGCCCGCTGAATCCGCGGTTCTGTCAGGCGGCCCGTCGGGCGCTCACAAGATCGATGGCATCGGAGCGGGTTATGTGGTGCCGCTCTGGCAGCCGGAGATCGCCAACGGCATCGAACGGGTCTCAACGGAAGAGGCCAAGGCCATGGCGATGCGGCTGGCCAGAGAAGAAGGTCTTTTTGCGGGCACATCCACCGGCGCCAACGTCATCGCCGCTCTGCGCCTGGCAGAGCAACTGGGACCCGGTGCGACCGTCGTCACTATCCTGTGCGATACCGGGATGAAATACCTGAGCAAGTGAAGCCGGGTGCTACTCCTCGCCCAGTTCGTACGGAATCCCGAACCGCCCGATCTGGATGAGCGCTTTGTCGCCCGGCGGCCAGATGCGCAGGCTCGACACGCGGCTGGAGCCGGCGATGAAATGCGCGTCCGTGGTGCCCAACAGCGCGCCCGTCGCGGCCTCGTGGAAGTGCACGCTCAGCACCTCTCCCGTGTGCTCGTAGCCGAAGACATACTCGCCGGGCTTGAGGGCGACGCCGCCGATCCGCACCGGCGCCTGCACGATGAGATAGTGCGAATACTTGCCGTTAGCGGAGTAGCCGGCCGTGATGAGCAGCACGCCGGCAATGAAATGTCCCCGGCTGTTCACAATGCCCGAGGCGGTGCGCATCTCGGTCTCGATGTGTTCCTTCTCCACCGGAGCCCGCGCCGGCAAGAGCGACGCCAGCTCCGCATCGCTGGCCTGCCGCCAAACCGGTCCCTTCTTCGCCTGCGCCAGTGGAGACAAAAGCGCCAGCAGAACTCCGCAACAAATTACTCGTTTCATCCGTTCATAAGTCATGGTTTTGGCTTTCTCAGCGATTCGAGTGGAACAATGCCGCGCTGGATGGCGGCCGTGGCGGCCTGCGTGCGGTCGGTCACGCCCAGCTTGCCCAGCAGGCTGTTGATGTGCGTCTTCACCGTGGCCTCCGAGATTTCAAGCTCGGAGGCGATCTCCTTGTTGCTCTTGCCGTGCACAATCTGCTCCAGCACGTCGAACTCGCGCGGCGTCAGCTCCTCGGTGCCCATGCGCTCGGCCAGCCGCTGCGCAATCGCCGCGGGAATGTGCGATTTGCCGGCGTGAACCGTGCGGATGGTCGCAATCAGCTCCTCGGTGGTCATGCCCTTCAGCAGGTAAGCCCGCGCGCCGGCCTGCAAGGCGCGATAGATGTCTTCGTCGCCGTCGTAGGTGGTGAGCACAATGACCCGCGCCTGCGGTGATTCCATGCGGATGCGCTGGATCACGTCCACTCCGCCCATCCTCGGCAGGCGCAGATCCATCAAGGTAATATCCGGCTGGTGCTTGCGGAACTGGGCAATGGCCTCCACGCCGTCCGCGGCTTCGCCCACCACTTCAAGGCCTTCCACCACGTTGAGCAGGGCCACCAGCCCCTGGCGCACCACGTGGTGGTCTTCCACAACCAGCACGCGAATCGATTCCTTTGTCACCGTTGCTCCCTCATTGACTCTTTTGTTTCTCTCGGCGCCGCTGCCTTCAGCCGCACCGTGGTTCCCGCTCCCGGCTCGCTCGAGACTTCGAGCCGGCCGTCGATGGCCGCCGCCCGCTCCCGCATTCCGGTCAATCCGTAATGGCCCGGTGTGGATTCCGCGTCGCTGCCCGCGGCAAACCCGCGCCCGTCGTCGCGCACTTCCAGCGCAACCTCGCCTGGCCCGTACTCCAACTGCACAAACAGGTTCTTCGCTCCGGCGTGCTTGTTCACATTATGGATGGCCTCCTGGCCGATGCGCAGAATTTCCCGCTCCGTGCCCGGAGGCAGAGGCCGATAAGCGCCAAAGATGCTGAATTTCGATTTACAGCCGTGTCCTCCCGCGCCTTCCACCATGCGCCGCAACCTCACCGGCAGCGTGGTTTCGTTCGAGTCCTGCGAGCGCAGCGCCCAGATGGATTGGCGCGCGTCGGCCAGTCCCTCGCGCACGGTGCCGCGGGTCAGATCGAGATGCTTGGCCGCGGCCTCCACCTTGCGCTGGCGCAGCAGTTCGGCCAGCACCTCCAACTGTACCGAGATGCCCACGTAGCCCTGGGCCAGCGTGTCGTGAATCTCGCGGGCTATGCGGTTGCGCTCGCCCAGCACCGCGCGGAACTCGCTTTCGGCCGCGCGCAGGCGGCGCCGCAGCAGCAGCAGAACCAGTCCGGCGGCGGCCATCAGCAGCAGAGCGTAGAACCACACGGTCTGATAGAAATGCGGCCGCAACTCGAAGGTCAGCGCCGCGCCCTCGGTGTTCCACAAGCCGTCGTTGTTGGCCGCCTGCACGCGGAAGGTGTAGCGGCCCGGCGGAATGTTGGTGTAGTAGGCCGTGCGCCGCGACCCGGCTTCGGTCCAGCCCCTGTCGAAGCCCTCCAGCATAAAGCGGTAGCGCACCTTCTGCGGCGCGGTAAAACTCAGTCCGGCGTAGTCGAACTCGAAGTGCACATGCCCAGCCGAAATCTTCAACCAGGCGGCTGCCCCACGCAGTGGTTGGGAGACGTCGTCCACGGCAAAGCGCTCCAGCGCCACCGGCGGCGGAACGGCGTTCACCGGAAAGTGCGCCGCATCCACTTCGACCAAACCTTTGGGCGTGGCAAACCAGAGGTGCCCGTCGCGGGAGCGCCAGGCCGAAGGATGGCTGTTGGTGGCCGTCTCGCGGCTGCGCAGCCCGTCGGCCGTACCGAACTCGATCCAGTGCGAGCAGCCGCCCGACATGTCGCAGTCGCAGCGCGCGATGCCATCGCCCGTGGCGAACCAGAGATGATTCTGCCCGTCGTCGAGAATGGCGTGGATGGTCGTCCGGTCCAGCCCGTTGTGCGTCACCGGGGAGAAATGCCGGCCATCCCACAGGTTCCAACCATGGTCCTGTGTGCCGATGAGCAGGGTTCCATTGCCGCGGGCCAGGAGCGCCGTGATCACGTTGCTCGACAGCCCGTTGGCGGTGGTGTAATTGGCGACTTTGCCCGCGTGCAGTCGCGAGAGGCCGGCCAAGGTGGCGATCCACAGGTCGCCGGCCGAGTCGCGGGCCATGGCGCCCACCAGGTCGCTGCCCAGGCCGCTGGCCTGCGTATAGGTCTCCATGCGCGCCGGTGCGTGCCCGCCGGCGGGTCCGCCCGTCCAGTGCAGGAGCCCGCGCCGCGTGCCCACCCACAGCGAGCCGTCGGCGTCGGCCAGCAGCGAGCGGATAAAGTCGTCGGGTAGGCCGTCGGCGGAAGTAAAGGAAGCGAGGGCGCCGCGGCGAATGCGGTTCAATCCGTCCGGCGTGCCCACCCACAGGTCGCCGTTGGGCGCTGCGGCCAGCGACAGAATCACGTCGCTGAGCAGGCCGTTGCGCACCGAGTAGCTCTTCGCGGCGCCGCCTGCGCCGCCTCGGCGCAAGGCGTTGAGGCCGCTGCCGCTGGTGCCCACCCACAAGGTTCCGGCCTGGTCCTCGACCACGCTGGTCGTGCCGTCGGAAGAGAGACCCTCGCGCGCGCCGATGGTGTGGAAGCGCTGATCGCGCAGGATGTGAACTCCTTCGGTCTCGGTTCCCACCCACAGATTGCCCTCGCGATCTTCCATCAGCGTCAGCACCGACGCCGAAGCCAGCGGATCGGTGACCGGAAGCCGTTGCAGCTTACCGTCTGCCCAACGAGCCAGCCCGCCATTGGTGCCGATCCACAAGGCGCCCTCGCGGTCGGCAAGGACCACTTGAATTCGGCTTCCAGGTAGTTCCTTACCGACGGCCAGATTCGTCTTCGACCTCCCCGCCGCGTTCACTATCAGCAATCCGCTTTTGCTCCCGAGAGCGGATTGTCGATCGGCCAATTCTGCAACAAACTCGAACGCGTCCTGAGGAAGCCCCGCGACCGGGGCACGCAGGTTCCAGTCGTTCCCTGCATTTGGGCCCGGGTCCAACCATGTGCCACTCTGCCCGTCCTTTGTAACGCTCGTAATCATTGTCCCGGGCTGCCAGATGCTTTTTGCCCTGAATTGCTCTCCATACTGCCTCGCCAGTCCCGAATCCGCATAAGCCCATAGCGCGCCGTCGCTCGCCTCCACGAGCGCACGAATTCCATTCCCTGGCAGGCCATTTGCTGTGGTGAAGGCGGTGACTGCGCCATCTTTCCAGCGCGCCAGCCCGTCGCTGGTGCCAATCCAGAGGGAGCCGTCGCGGGCTGCGAGCAGGCAGCGCACGTCGTTCCCGGGCAGCGCGGGAGTGGAATTGCGATCGAAGATGGCAAAGCCGGTGCCGTCGAAGCGCACCAGCCCCACCTCGGTCCCCAGCCAGATAAATCCGTCCTGGGTCTGGACCAGCGCCTGCACGGTGTTCTGCGGCAGCCCGTTCTCCATCACCCACGCCTGGCGGCCATAGCTTGCCAGCGGCGTCGAGGGCTCCAGCGCCAGGCCCGTGAGTGCGCACACCAGCAGAGGTGCGGCCAAAAGCCAGCGGACGGCCGGGCGTAGACGAGCGAAGCTGTGTGGAGAGGGCAAGCGCCGGCCGGCCTTGCCCGATGGATTCCGCGAGTTGGTTTGAATTCGGGCCACGGGAGCGGGCGGATCGCCTCTCAAACAAACTCCAACCTGCGCAAAAAGCCGCACACCTGCCCATTCATTGGGAAAACACAGGAATGCACGGCGGCGCAACCAGACTACAGCACTTCATCCTATGCCAGTCTCCACCTATTGATGGAGGCCAGACTCACTCGAATGGCTCAAGACATGCATCCTGGCTGTCGATAC
>Ga0181520_10002791_pt1 | contig 31792 bp, 26 predicted proteins | sample PEATcosm2014_Bin_29_FD_132451 | JGI IMG/M metagenome (GOLD analysis project Ga0181520, IMG submission 132451) | Peatland microbial communities from MTU Mesocosm Facility, Houghton, MI, USA - PEATcosm2014_Bin02_30_metaG | ecosystem: Environmental > Terrestrial > Soil > Wetlands > Peat | place...
GCCCGCGAGATTCACGACACCCTGACTCAGGGATTCGTGGGGATTTCCGCGCAATTGGATGCCGTGGATATGTCCATGCCGGCGAGTGAGACCAATACCCGCAAGTACCTGGAAATGGCCCAGCGCATGGCGCGCCACAGCCTCACCGAGGCGCGCCGCTCGGTGATGGACCTGCGAGCTTCGATGCTGGAGGGCCAGGATCTGGCGGCGGCCCTGGAATCCGGCATGCGCTTGTGGACGGCCGGTTCGGGAATCCAGGTGGATGTCCACGTCGAGGGATCCCAGCGCGGGCTGCCCCCGGACACCGAGCAGCACCTGTTGCGCATCGCTCAGGAAGCCGTCACAAATACCCTGAAGCACGCCGAAGCCAGCCGCATCTGGATCAAATTGAATATGGAAACGCGAAGGTTGTACTTGCGCGTCCTGGACAACGGGCGCGGCTTCGAGCAGGAGGATGTCTTCTCTTCCCTGGGCGGGCACTTCGGCTTGATCGGAATGCGCGAGCGCGCCAAGCGCCTGGGCGGCGAATTCCGCCTGGCCAGCCGCCCCGGACAGGGAACGGAGGTGGAAGTGACGGTGCCATTGCCATGAACGAACCGATCCGAATCTTAGTGGCCGAAGACCATCTGGTGGCCCGCGTGGGGGTCAGCACCATCGTCAACATGCAGCCGGACATGGTGGTGGTGGCGGAAGCTTCGGACGGGCAGCAGGCCGTCGAGCTGTACCGCAAACACCTGCCGGACGTGGCCTTGCTCGACATGCGCATGCCGGTGATGACCGGAGTGGAGGCCGCCACGGCCATACGCGCGCAATTTCCGCACGCGCGCATGATGGCCCTGAGCACCTACGGCGGCGACGAGGATATCCGCCGCGCGCTGGCCGCCGGAGTGCAAGCCTACCTGACCAAAGACGTCCTGCATGACGAGCTACTCAAGGCCATTCGCGCGGTTTACGCCGGGCAAACCTACCTGCCTCCGGGAGTGGCGGCGGCCCTGGCCGCGCAGGTTCCCCGCCCGGATCTGAGCTCGCGCGAGGTCCAGGTACTGGGGCTGATCGTGCGCGGGATGCCCAACAAGCAGATCGCCTATGCCCTGAGCATCGCCGAGCATACCGTCAAGAACCACGTCAAGAACATCTTGAGCAAGCTGGGCGTGCAGGACCGCACGCAGGCCGCCACCGCGGCTATCCAGCGTGGAATCATTCATCTATAGGACGGTAAGGGACCGCCGGTACGAATCGCACGGATCGGCGGTACGCCTGAAGCCGAACGCCGCGGGTACCCAGCTCAAAAGGGCCAGCCAGCCAGTTGTGCAATCGAATACTATATAAATATAAAGCTGGTGCCAGGATTTCACCCTCGGCCCGAAGTGTGTAAACCACAATGTGGATCGTTCGATTAGCGCTACGGCGCCCCTATACCTTTGTCGTGGCCGCTCTGCTTATTGCCATACTGGGCGGCTCGGCCATCGTCACCATGCCGGTGGACATCTTCCCATACATCGATATCCCGGTAGTCGCCGTGGTGTGGAGTTACAGCGGGTTGTCGCCCGAAGAGATGGAAAAGCGCATGGTCACCATCTTCGAGCGCAGCATGACCACCACGGTGAACGACATCGAGCACATCGAGTCGCAATCCTATAACGGCGTCGCAGTGGTGCGGGTCTATCTCCAGCCCAATGCCAAGGTGGAACTGGCTCTGGGCCAGATCAGCGCCGTCGCCCAGACCCTGTTGCGAATTTTGCCGCCCGGCACTACTCCACCCAGCATCATCAAGTACGACGCTTCCGAGGTCCCCATCCTGCAATTGGGAATGCAGAGCTCGACGCTTAGCGAGCAAGAGATCTTCGACCTGGGGAACAACTTCATCCGCACCCAGCTCGCCACCATCCAGGGTGCCGCCGTGCCGCTGCCCTATGGCGGCAAGTTCCGAGCCGTCATGGTCGATCTGATTCCCGACCAGCTTTTCGCCAAGGGCCTTTCGCCAGCCGACGTTTCGGCCGCTTTCGGCAACCAGAACATCATTCTGCCCGCCGGCACCGCCAAGATCGGCGACCGCGATTACCAGGTCAAGCTGAACAGCAGCCCGCGCGTGTTGAACGACCTGAACGACATGCCCATCAAGGTGGTCAACGGCGCCACCGTCTACATGCGCGACGTGGCGCAGGTGCGCGACGGCAATACCGTTCAGACCAGCATCGTTCGCGTCAACGGGACACGCGGCGCGCTGCTGACCGTAATGCGCAACGGGAAAGCCTCCACGCTAGCGGTGGTGAACGACGTAAAGCGCACGCTGCCGAAGATCCTGGCGGGGCTGCCTTCGGCGCTCCAGGTCCGGCAGATGTTCGACCAGTCGATATTCGTGCGCGCGGCGGTAAACGGGGTGGTTCGCGAAGCCACCATGGCGGCTTTCCTGACCGGCCTGATGATTCTGCTCTTCCTGGGAAGTTGGCGCAGCACGGTGATCGTGTGCATCTCGATCCCGCTCTCGATCCTAACCTCGCTCGTGATCCTCAGCCTCATGGGCGAGACGATCAACGTGATGACCCTGGGCGGCTTTGCATTGGCTGTGGGCATCCTGGTGGATGACGCCACCGTGGCCATCGAAAACACCCATCGCAACTTGGCGCTCAAGAAGCCGCTGTTGCGGGCAGTTCTGGATGGCGCCCAACAGATCGCGGCACCGGCTTTCGTGGCCACGCTCTCCATCTGCATCGTGTTCGTGCCGGTGCTTCTGCTGACGGGCGCCGCCAAGTTCCTCTTCACCCCCATGGCCCTGGCGGTGGTGTTCGCCATGCTGGCCTCCTACTTCTTCTCCCGGACGCTGGTCTGCACCATGATGCACCACATGCTGGGATCGGAGGTGAAGATCTATGCCGCGGGCGAGCACGGCACCGGCGGGAGCGGCCCTATCTGGAAAGCGCACAATGTCTTCAACCGCCAGTTCGAGAAGATGCGCGGCTCCTACGCCTCGCTGTTGCACTGGGCGCTGGACCATCGCGGACTGATGCTGACGCTGTTCTTCCTGTTCGTGGGCGGATCGCTGTGCCTGGCGAAGTTCGTGGGTGAGGATTTCTTCCCCACGGTCGATTCCGGCCAGTTGCGCCTGCACGCGCGCGCTCCCTCGGGCACGCGCATCGAGAAGACCGAGATGCTGTTCGCCGATATCGAGAGCGAGATTCGCCAGGAGATTCCTCCCGGCGAGATCGAGACCATCATGGACAATATCGGTATCCCCAACGGCAGCACCAACCTGGCCTACGGCGATAATCCCACGCTGGGCGTAGGCGACGGCGACATCCTGATCTCGCTCAACGCCGAAAAGCACGGCCCCACCGAGGTGTACACCGATCGCCTCCGGAAGCGTCTGAGGGCGCGCTTCCCGGAGATGGTTTTCTACTTCGAGGCGGCCAACATCACCAACCAGATTTTGAACTTCGGACTTCCCGCGCCCATCGACGTGCAGGTGGTGGGGCGCAACGCCGACGCGAACTACGAGATCGCCCGCCAGTTGGAGACCGAAATCGCCAAAGTGCCGGGCGCCGCCGACGTGCACATTCACCAGGTGGTGGATTACCCCGAAATCGACGTAGATGTGGACCGCAGCAAGGCCGCCCAGGTGGGTCTCACGCAGAGCAACGTCAGCCAGAGCGTTCTGATCTCGCTGACCGGCAGCGGCCAGGTGGCACCCACGCAGTGGCTGGACTACCGGACCGGAGTCAGCTATACGGTAGCCGTCCAGACGCCGCAGTACCGGATGGATTCGATGTCCACGCTGCTGCGCACTCCTATTTCGGCGGCCGCGGGTGCGATGAACACGAGCACACCGACCTCGCTGGCGGGCACTTCGGACTTCACCAACTCCAGCACCGGCGCCGGTCCCAGCCAGTCGTCGGAGGCCTACGGCAATCCGGGCACCGCCGGCCACAATCCGCAGGTGCTCGAGAACTTGATCGTCACCCGGCGCGGCGTAGCCCCCTTGATCATCGATCATTACAACGTGCAGCCGGTCTTCGACGTATATGCCAATATCGACCGGCGCGACCTGGGCGCGGTGGGATCGGCGGTCGAGAAGATCGTCCGGCGCACCGAGCCCAGGCTGGTCAAAGGCAGCAGCATCGAGATGCGCGGCCAGGTAGCCACCATGCAGAGTTCCTTCTACCGCCTGGGCGTCGGGATTATCTTCGCCATCGTGCTGGTCTACCTGATCATGGCGGTCAACTTCCAGTCGTGGCTGGATCCCTTTATTATTCTGATGGCGCTGCCCGGCGCATTGGCCGGGATCGTGTGGATTCTATTTATCACGCAGACGACCTTTAGCGTCCCCTCCCTGATGGGTTCGATCATGTGCATCGGCGTGGCCACGGCCAACAGCATCCTGGTGGTGGTGTTTGCCAACGATCAGCGCCTGGAGGGAATGGACGCGCGCTCGGCGGCCCTTTCGGCCGGCTATACGCGCATCCGGCCGGTGATGATGACCGCGCTGGCCATGATTATCGGTATGCTCCCGATGGCCCTGGGAATGGGCGAGGGCGGCGAACAGAATGCGCCCCTGGGCCGGGCAGTAATCGGCGGCCTGGTGCTGGCGACCGTCACCACGCTCTTCGTCGTTCCCTTAGTCTACAGTCTGCTGCGCAGCAAGCCGCCGGTGGATTGGGCGCGGAAGCTGGAGGAGGAAGAGCACGAATACCTGCGAGACGAGACGCTATTGCGTGAGGACCTGCAATGAACCAGATCAACACCACCGAAGAGCATTTACGAGCCGAGATCGAAGATCTCAAGCGCCAGTTGGAGCAGGAAAAGAAAACCGCGGCCGCCGGTCATAAGCTCCAGACATCCGGTCCCTCCCGAGGCACTTTGCTGATCCTCGCTCTGGTCGTGATCGCCTTGATCGTGGCGGGATTTTTCAAGGGGTATGGGCCTCGCGAGCGGCGCGAGACTATGCTGGCGGCCGAGGCCAAGACCACCGGCGAGAGCCTGCCCGTGGTGAACGTGGGGATCGTGAAGCGCGCCGACGCCACGGCCGGCCTGGTTCTGCCCGGCAACATCCAGGCGGTCACGGAGGCTCCCGTGCTGGCTCGAGCCAACGGCTATATCAAGAAACGGAACGTCGATATCGGGGATCGCGTGGCGGCCGGGCAGGTGCTGGCGGAAATCGACGCTCCCGAGCTCGATCAGCAGATTCTCCAGGCCCAAGCCTCGATCGAGCAAGCCAATAGCACGGTGCAGCAGGCCGAGGCGGCGCTCCAGCAGGGCCGCGCCAACGCCAACCTGGCGCGCGTGACGGCCCAGCGCTGGGCCAACCTGGTGGCCAAGGGCGTGGTTTCCAAGCAGGAAAACGATACCTACCAATCGCAGTACGAATCTCAGCAGGCCAATGTCCAGGCGCTCGAAAAAGCCGTGGCCGCGGCGCACAGCAATGTGGCGGCCGTCGAGGCCAACCTGGCGCGTCTCGGCGATTTGAAGAATTACCAGACCGTGCGGGCGCCCTTCGCGGGTTCCATTACGGTGCGCAACGTGGATGTGGGCGCGCTGGTGAACGAGGGCAGCACGCTGCTGTTTCGCATCGCGCAGACCGGCCGGCTGCGCACCTACATCAACGTCCCGCAGTCCGAAGCCGGCGAGGTACGCGTAGGCCAAACCGCTACGCTCACCATTCCCGATGTGCCGGGGCGTAAATTCGCAGGCACGGTCAGCCACCTCGGCAACTCGCTCGATCCATCGACGCGCACGCTTCTGGTGGAAGTTCAGGTCCCCAATGCCGCCGGCACCCTGATGCCCGGCATGTATACGCTGGTCGATTTTGCGCTGCCCCGGCGGGATCCGCCCATGCTGATTCCCGGCGACACCTTGGTGATCCGGCCGGACGGGCCGCAAGTGGCCGTGGTCGCCGACGACAACCGCGTGCATTTCACGCGCATCCAGTTGGGCCGCGATTTCGGGGACCACCTGGAGGTTTTCAGCGGCCTGGAGGCCGGCCAGCGCCTGGTGGTGAATCCCGGCGACCTGATTCGCGAAGGCGTGCGCGTGAGGCCCATCGCGGCATCCGCGCCGAAGGGGAACCAGTGAAACGCGGCATAGGCATTAGGCCTCTCCTCAGTATCCTGCTCGCGTGTCTGCTGCCGGCCGGCCCCCTGGCGGCCGCTCCGCAGACCCCCGGCGGCGATGCCGTTCCGCCGGGCGCCGGGCTTCCGCGCATGAGCCGCCCGGTGAGTTTCGATAATTCGCCCCGCGTGCACGAGCTGATCCGCGCCGGAAACCTCTATCTTTCGCTCCAGGATGCCCTGGCGCTGGCCATCGAAAATAACCTGGATATCGAACTCGAGCGTTTCATGCTGCCGCAGAGCGATACCGAATTGCAGCGCGCCAAGGGCGGCGGCACGTTGCGCGGCCTGAACTTCACGCTGCTCGAAACGCCCGCCGGCGTGGGCGGGCCGCTCAGCCCCGTGGTCACCAACGCCGCCACCAGCGGCAGGGCCACGAGCGGCACGTCGGTGGCCACCAACGCGCTCGAATTGAACGGCCTGGGCGAGGCGGCAACCAATCTCTCCATGCAAGGCACCATTGCGCAATCCGGCGGAACTGCGGTTCCGGTGCGCGACCCGGCCGTCACCGCGCTGGTCAACTGGGCGCATAACTCCCAGCCGCAGACCAGCTACAACTCATACGGCACCAATGCACTCATATCCAGCACGGCCAGCGTCAACGGCGGAATTCAGGAAGGTTTTGCGACCGGCGCCCAGGTGGGATTGAATCTCGTCAACGGCTACCAGTCCTGGAACGCCACGGCCGTGCCGTACAGTTCATACACCGGTTCTTCGCTCGGTTTGAATGTCACCCAGCCGCTGCTGCGCGGTTTCGGCATGAGCCTGAACCGGCGCTTCATCCGGATCGCCGCCAACGAGCAGCGCATCACCAGCCTGCTGTTCCGGCAGCAACTTATCGCCACCTGCTACGGCGTGATCCGGCTGTATACCGATTTCGTGGCGCTCTACGAAGACCGCAAGGTCAAGCAGGAGACCCTCGCCCTGGCCGAAAAGCTGCTTTCCGACGTGGACGCCCAGGTGCAGGAAGGCACCCTCGCGCCGGTCGAGAAGACCCGCGCCAGCGCCGAAGTCTTTTCCGCCCGCCAGGATCTCATCAACGCCGGCGGCCTGGTGGAAGAGCAGGAGGCCATCCTGAAAGAGGTGCTGACACGGCGCGGCAACGAGGATTCCGACGTGCGCGCGGCGCACGTTGTTCCCACCGACGCCCTTTCCATCCCCGCCAAGGACGAGGTCCGCCCCATACAGGACCTGATTGGGGACGCCCTGGCGAACCGTCCCGATCTGGGCCAGGCGCAGTTGCAGGTGGAGAATTCGCAGATCGGATTGCTGGGCGCCCGCAGCGCCACGCTCCCGGAAGTCGACCTGGTGGGCATCGCGCAGAACAACGGCTTCGCCGGCTCCACCAATCCCTTCTTCGCCAACACCCAAGTCGGGTTATATGGCGGGGTCGGCGGCGCGCTAGAGCAGGTTCTGGCACGCGACTACCCAACCTACGGCGTGGGGTTGCAAGTGACACTGCCGATCCACAATCGCATCGCCGAGGCCGACCTGGCGCGCGACGAGCTGCAAGTGAAGCAATCCGAGATCCGCGTGCGACAGTTGCAGAACCAGGCCCGCCTGGAAGTGGAGGACGCGCTTATCGCCATGCGCCGCGCGCGAGCTTCCTACGAGGCGGCCACCGAAGCGCGCAAGCTGCAGCAGGAATCTCTCGAGGCTGAGCAGGCCAAGTTCGAAGTGGGCGCTTCCACCAGTTTCTTCGTGATCCAGTACGAAAGCCTGCTGGCGCAGGCGAAATCCACCGAAGTGGCCGCCATGAGCTCCTACGTCAAGGCGCGCACGGCCCTGGAACGCGCCACCGGCACGCTGCTCGAGGCGCATCAGGTATCCTTCGACGCCGCCGTTAAGGGCAGGATGCAGTAGACGCGCGGTTCAATCGGAGTGGAATAGGCGGCTTTTGGCGAAGAATTTTTTCTGAATGTCCGGCCAGAACTCGGACATCAGGTTCCCTATGACCCCGCCGGTGAGGCTGGTGGTCACGCGGCTGGCCATCACTTCACCGCGCACGCTGGCCGACGGGTAATAGGCGTTCGAAGCCGCGATTCCCAATGCCATTCCGAATATCCCCGAGGCGTTGAAGGAGGACCTGCCGGAATCCATGGGCGCGATTACCAGCCGGCTGACCGAATAGAGCACCCGCGACACGATCGGATGTCCCGGCCCGCGGCGGTAATAGCGCGGGTCCTGATGCAGCGCGGAAGCCATCAACCCGGCGCTGAAGAAGTTCTGGGTGGCGAAATCGGCCTCGGCGGCCGCGACCCGCATCCCGTAGGCCGCTCCGCCTTCGCCGTACTTGGGAGTCTGGTTCCCCATTTGAGAGAACCCCGCGGCCATCACCGCGCTGGCCAGGTTAAAGGGATCGACGGTTTCCTTCCACGCCAGGGACCATTTCTGTTTCACGGTCAGAGGCGCCACGTGCACATCCGGATTCCGCACCGTCTGGTAGTCCGGCATCACGCCGAAGATCCGTTGCTCATTGAATGGGCCGGGATCGGGGGCAATCGCTTCCGCGCGTTGAGCCCACGCGCTCGCGCATGCCAGCCCGCTCATCAGCACCAGGGCAACCCACCTGGTCCCGCAACACCGCTCGCATCCCACGTCTGCCCGCTTCCAGTTCCGCACTGAAGGACGAGCACGCGTGCTTCCGCGGTTACGGTTGTGACTCTAAAGGGCCAACAAACGCTTGAGCGCCAAGGCGTTATGCGCCGCGTAGGCTTCCTGGTCGTTGTCGAAGTAGAGGTACACGGCCCGTAACTTCTTTTGCCACTCGCGAATCCGCCCCGCCCATTCGCGCAGGGCCGCTTCTGGATAGCTGCCCTGGTAGGCCGCGCCCGGCCCGTGCAGCCGGACGTACGTGAAGTCGGCGGTGATCTGAATGCCCGAAAAAATGCCCGCGATCTCAAAAATGCAGAAAGCTGCTTTGTGCCTGCGCAGGATTCCGTAGATCTCCGCGGTGTGCCAGCTCGGGTCGCGCAGCTCGAAGGCGTAGCGGTGACGGGGCGGCAGGGCGCTCAGAGACTCTTCCAGGCGGGCGCCATTGACCGGCCATCCGGGCGGAAGCTGGAGCTTTCGGGGGGCAGATGGTAGAAGCTGTTGTTGACCTCGACCGTATCGAAATGCGCGGTGTAGTACTCCAGCATCTTCGATGCCGGCAGTTTCTCGGGATAGAACAGCCCGCGCCAGTGCCGATAGTGCCAGCCGGAAGTTCCGATGTGAACCGCGCCTAGCCCGGGCATGCCGCCGCGATCTCTTCGAGCACGCGACGGGCCTCCGCGGCGGGATCGGCCGCGCGGGTAATCTGGCGCCCCATGACGATGTAATCCGCCCCGTTGCGCAGGGCCTCGGCCGGCGTGGCCACGCGCTTCTGATCGCCCACCGCACTGCCCGCCGAGCGCACGCCCGGGGTCACGATGATGGCGTCGCGAAACGTAGCGTAGCGGATCTTGCCGGCTTCGAGCGGCGAGGCGATCACGCCATCCACGCCCGCCAGTTTGGCCTTCGTGGCGAAGAAATGCACCAGCTCGGGGACATCGCAGGAATAGCCGAGATCGCGCAGGTCCTCGCGGTCGAAACTGGTCAGCACGGTGACGGCGAGCACCTTCAGAGCCGAGCCGGCCCGGCCCTCGACGGCCGCCCGCATCACTGCGCTCGAGGCGTGCACGGTGAGAAAGCGGACTCCCAAGGGCGCCACCTGCGCCACGGCTCGTTTGACGGTCTCTGGGATGTCATAGAACTTGAGATCGAGGAAGACGTCCTTGCCTTCACCGATCAGTTCGAGGACGAACTCCATGCCGGCGGCGGCATAGAGTTCCATCCCTACCTTGTAGAAGCCAATATGCGGGCCCAGCCGGCGCACCAGGTCGCGCGCCGCGCCGGCCGATTCCACGTCCAGAGCCACGATGATGGGATTGGGGTTCATAGCAGATTTATCGGTTTCTCGCGCTTTTCGACCACGCGGCCCATACGGTAGGCGCCTTCGAGCGAGCCCTCCAGCGCGGCCGCGTCGCGCTCGGGCAGGGCGATCAGCAGGCCGCCCGACGTCTGCGGGTCGTAGAGCAGGCTTTCCAGCTCGCTCGCCAGCGTGGCGGTGGTTTCCACCGCACAAGAGGCGAACTCGCGATTATTCTTGAGGCCGCCGGGTAGCGCGCCTTGCCGCGCGTAATCGAGCGCACCGGGAAGAAAACGCAGGCGGCCGGTCTCTATCTCGAGCGTCACGCCGCTGGCGAGGGCCATCTCGCGCGCGTGGCCGATCAGCCCGAAGCCGGTCACATCCGTGCATCCGTGCACCTCGAAGTGCAACATTTGCTCGCAGGCACGGCGGTTCAGCGCCAGCATCGAGGCGATGGAGGCCTCCACATGCTCGGGCGCGGCCATCCCGCGTTTCAGCGCCGTCGAAATCACCCCGGTTCCCAGCCGCTTGGTGAAGACCAGGAGATCGCCGGCCCGCGCGCCGGCATTGGCCAGGACGCGCTCCGGGTGGATGGTGCCGGTCACCGCGTAGCCGAACTTGATCTCCTCGTCGGCCACGCTGTGCCCGCCCAGAATCGAGCAGCCGGCCTCGCGCATCTTCTCCGCGCCGCCCTTGAGGATCTCCTGCAAGTCGTCCAGATCGCCCTTCGCCGGGTACGCCAGGATGGAGAGCGCCGAGACGGGCCGCCCGCCCATGGCATACACGTCGCTCAGCGCGTTGGCCGCGGCGATCGCGCCGAAGGTATACGGATCGTCCACGATGGGCGTGAAGAAATCCACGGTCTGCACCAGGGCAAGCTCCGCCGTCAGCTTGTACACCCCGGCATCGTCGGCGGTGTCAAACCCGATCAACACGTTCTCGTCGGCCCAACGGGGCACGCGCGCCAAGACCTGGTCCAAAACCTTTGGACTGAGCTTGGACGCTCAACCCGCGGCCTTCACGTGGGCCGTCAGCTTCTTCGCCTGCATCGAATTCTGCATAATGCAGCGGTGCTGCTTTATATAATAGCTGGATGCGGCGAATCTCCGTTCTGCTGACGGCCCTGGTTTTGACCCTGGCGTTCACGCTGGCTTCGGGCGAGCCGGCCTCCAACGCGCGCCTCAAAACCTCCGACGGGCGCCTCAAAAAGGGCTCCCGCGGCCCGGACCGGAACGGTTGGATTCAGGTGCATCTAGAGGGATCGCCCAGCGAGATCGGCTTCCAGCACGGCTACCTGCTGGCCTCCGAGATCCAGGACAGCTTCACCGACATCTCGATCGAAATGCAGCACGACGAGAAGCGCGACTGGAGCTTCTTCCGCGCCGCCGCCCGCAATGTCTTCTGGCCGCACGTCGAGCAGGAGTACCGCGACGAGCTCGCCGGGATCGCCGCCGGCCTGAAAGCGCGCGGCGTGGCACTCGACCTCTGGGACGTCGTGGCGCTGAACGCCTGGCTCGAGCTGCCCTATTACGACCGCATCGCCGATGACGAAGCCGCGCCCACCGCCCCGGCCGATCATTGCAGCGCGTTCGTGGCTACCGGCAGCTACACCCGCGACGGGCAGATCGTGATCGGCCACAACAGTTGGACCAGCTATGCGTCGGGCGAGCGCTGGAACGTGATCTTCGAGATTGTGCCGGCGCGCGGCCGGCGCATCATCATGGACGGTATGCCGGGACTGATCCACAGCGGCGACGATTTCGGCATCAACGCGGCCGGCCTGGTGATCACCGAGACCACCATCAGCGGTTTCAAGGGATTCGACCTTCAGGGCGTGCCGGAGTTCGTGCGCGCCCGCAAAGCCATGCAGTACGCCGCATCCATCGACGATTTCGCGCGCATTATGGAGGACGGCAACAATGGCGGCTATGCCAACACCTGGCTGGTGGCCGATAGCCGGACCAACGAGATCGCCAGCCTGGAGCTGGGCCTGAAAAACGTCACCCTGGAGCGCACGCACGACGGCTTTTTCGTGGGTTCGAATTTTCCCTCAAGCCCCAAGCTGGTGCGCGAGGAAACCGATTTCGATACCACCGACCGCGCGCGTGGCGAGAACACCCGCCACGAGCGCTGGCTGACCCTCATGGCGGAATACAAAGGCCAGATCGATGTGGCCGCCGGCCAGAAATTCCTGGCCGACCACGGCGATTCCTTCGACGGCACATCCCAGCCGAGCGAGCGCACCTTGTGCGGCCACGTGGATCTCTCGCCGCGCGGCATGGGATCCTGGCAGAACCCCTACGCCCCCGCAGGCACGGTACAGAACAAGGTGACCGACGCTGCCGGCGCGCGTAAGATGTCGCTGGTGGCCGCCATGGGCCACGCCTGCGGCCTGGATTTCAAAGCCTCCGATTACCTGGCCGAGCATTCCAGGTACGGCTGGTACAGCCCCATTCTGCGCGATATGCCGTCGCGCGAGTGGACCTGGTTCGAAGCCCGCTAGGCCTGCGAGCCGCCAACATCGCTCTCTCACGGGGTGCGCCTACCGAGCCGCGACCGTGAGGGAGCGTTCGCCGCATCCGCTGCGGCGGGAATCGATGGCATCATGAGAAGATGCATCGGGCTGTTCTTTTCGCCAGCACCGCATTTGTGACACTCTCGTTTTCACTGCCGGCCGCCGGGCCGGATCAGGCCTATCGCGCGCGCATCGCCGATTGGCGCACCCAGCGCGAAGCCGCGCTCAAGGCCGACGGCGGATGGCTGACCGTAACGGGCCTCTTCTGGTTGAGGGAAGGTTCCAACTCGCTCGGATCCGGCGCGGGCAACGATATCGTGCTGCCCGCCGGCGCGCCCGCGCGGCTCGGCGTGGTGAAGGTGGAGAAAGACCAAGCCGTCTTCACCGCCGCCACCAGTGCCGTGACGCTCAACGGCAAGCCGGTCCACGAGGCCTCCCTGCGCTATGCCGGCCCGGCGGACGTGATCTCGAGTGCTTCGCTCGACCTATTCCCCATCAAGCGCGGCGACCGCCTGGCGCTGCGCATGAAAGACAGGAACAGCGCGTTGCGCAAGAATTTCACGCACCTGAGCTGGTTCCCGATTCGCGAAGATTGGCGCATTACCGGCAAATTCGTCCCGCTGGCCCAGCACACGAAGATGACATTCGACACCGTGGTCGGCCAGCAGGAAATCGCCGATAGCCCCGGCTACGTCGAGTTCGAGCACGGCGGCCGCACCTACCGGCTGCAAGCCGCGGACGAAGACGGGCAATTATTCATCGTCATGCGCGATCTCACCAGCGGCAAATCCACCTACGCGGCCTCGCGTTTCCTATACGCCGATGCGCCCAAGAACGGCGTCGTGATCCTGGATTTCAACAAAGCCGAGAATCCGCCCTGTGCCTTCACCCCGTATGCCACCTGCCCGCTGCCTCCGCCGCAGAACCGACTGGCCCTGGCCATCGATGCGGGCGAGATGAAATACGAAGGTTCGGCGCACTGAGCAGGTTCGGGCAAGCTAAAGCTTGCCCCACCGTGGTCTAGAATTGTTTGAAGCCGATGAAAACCTTCACCATAGCCTCGATTGCCGGCGATGGCGTGGGAACCGAAGTGGTCCCCCAGGCCCGCCGCGTTCTCGACCGCATCGCCAAAAAGTTCGACGTGACCTTCGCGATCCAGGATTTCGATTGGGGCGCTTCGCACTTCTTCCGCTGGGGGCGCATGATGCCGGCCGGCGCCATCGACCTGCTCCAGCCCTGCGATGCCATTCTCCTAGGCGCCGTGGGCCATCCCGATATCCCCGATCACACCACACTCAACGGCCTGCTGCTGCCCATCCGCCGCGTCTTCGATCTCTATGCCAACGTGCGCCCGGCGTATCTCTATCCGGGCGTCGCGTCGCCATTGGCCAAGGCGCGCGCCGGCGAAATCGATTTCGTGGTGGTGCGCGAGAACACCGAGGGCGAATATGCGCAGGTGGGCGGCTTCCTCTACCAGCACCAGCCGGAGGAGGTCGCCATCCAGACTTCCGTCTTCACGCGCCGCGGCACCCAGCGCGTGGTGCGCTACGCCTTCGAGCTGGCGGTGAAGCGCGGGCGCAAGAAGCGCGTCACCTCTATCACGAAATCCAATGCGCAGGGCTTCAGCATGAGCCTGTGGGACCGCACGTTCCAGGAAGTCGCCGCGCGCTTCCCGGATGTCGAGACCGAATCGCTGCTGGTGGATGCCGCGGCCATGAACTTCATCCGCCGCCCCGAAAGCTTCGACGTAGTGGTGGCCTCCAACCTGTTCGGCGATATCCTGAGCGACATCTCGGCCATCATTGTCGGCAGCATGGGCCTGGCGGCCAGCGCCAATCTCGATCCCCAGCGCCGCTTCCCCTCGATGTTCGAACCGGTGCACGGCTCGGCCCCGGATATCGCCGGAAAAGGCATCGTGAACCCGCTGGCAACCATATTAAGCGCGGCCATGATGCTCGATCACCTGGAGATGGGCGAAGCCGCACGCGCGGTCGAGAGCGCCGTGGCCGCCGTGCTAGCCGAGGGCAAAGTGCGCACGGCCGATCTGGGAGGAACCAGCAGCACCGAAGAAGTCACCGACGCGGTGCTGGAGAAGCTGGCTTAGTGGCGCAGCCGGCCAAGCGCGAATCCACCGGGCGGAATGCCTTCCTGGTGGCGGCGGGCATTCTGCTCAGCCGCCTGGCCGGCTTGGTGCGGCAGCGCGTTTTCTCGCGCTACTTCGGCCTCTCGGACGCGGCCGATGCCTTCACGGCCGGATTCCGCATCCCCAATTTCCTGGCGAACCTGTTCGGCGAAGGCGTGCTCTCGGCCTCCTTCATTCCGGTCTACGCGCGCCTGCTGGCGGAGGGCGATGACCCAGAAGCCGGGCGCGTGGCCGGTGCGGTGGCCGCGATCCTGACGCTGACCACGTCCGTGCTGGTGCTGCTGGGAGTCGTCGCGACGCCCCTGCTGATCGACGCCATCGCCCCCGGCTTTCACGGCGCCAAGCGCGAGCTGACCATCCGCATCGTGCGCGTTCTGTTTCCTGGCGCGGGCCTGCTGGTGATCTCGGCCTGGTGCCTGGGAATCCTCAACAGCCATCGCAAGTTTTTCCTCTCTTACACCGCCCCGGTGATCTGGAATGCCATGATGATCGCCACCCTGGTGGCCTTCCGGCACGCTTCGCAGGATTCGCTGGCGGTCAAGCTGGCGTGGGGATCGGTGATTGGAAGCGCGCTGCAATTCGGAGTGCAACTGCCCATGGTGCTGCGCCTGGCGCGGCATTTGCGATTTCGCCTGGAGAGCCACGCGCCGCAAGTGCGCGAGGTGGTGCGCAACTTCGGACCGGTCTTTGTGAGCCGTGGTGTGGTGCAGATCAGCGCCTATGTGGATTCGCTGCTGGCGAGCCTGCTGGGTGCCGGCGCGGTGGCCGGTTTGACCAATGCGCAGACGCTCAACCTTCTGCCCGTGAGCCTGTTCGGCATGTCGGTTTCGGCGGCCGAGCTGCCAGCCATGTCGAGCGCTTTAGGCGAAGCGCCCGAAGTGGCCGCCTATTTGCGCCAGCGGCTGAACGCGGGGCTGAGCCAGATCGCGTTTTTCATCGTGCCCTCGGCCATGGCGTTTCTGGCGTTGGGTGGAGTCATCACCGCCGCGCTGTTTGAGAACGGCGCCTTCACTTCTCACGATTCCACTTATGTCTGGGCCATCCTGGCCGGATCCGCCGTGGGGCTGCTGGCCGGGACTCTCGGCCGGCTCTATTCCTCGACGTATTACGCCCTGCGCGATACGCGCACGCCTCTGCGCTATGCGGTCATCCGCGTATCGCTCACCACCGCGCTGGGATATCTTTGCGCCGTTCCATTGCCGCATTGGCTGGGCATCGAACCGCGCTGGGGTGTGGCCGGCCTGACAGCATCGGCGGGCCTGGCTGCCTGGGTGGAATTCACTTTGCTGCGCCGCACGCTCAACGCGCGTATCGGCGGCACGGGCGTGCCGGGCAGCCTGGTGGCGAAGCTATGGGGTTCGGCCATCGTGGCGGCGGCCGCCGGCTGGGCCGTGAAGCTGGCCCTAGGCCCCGCCAAGCCGGTGATCGCCGCCGCGGCCATCCTGCCGGTCTATGGCGCGGCTTACTTCGGGATGACTTACCTGCTCGGCGTCACGCAATCTGCCACCGCCCTGCGCAGGCTGCTGAGGTGGGGCACGCTTTAGCCTGCCCGTTCACACCTCAATTGAATCTTCGTTTCTCGAGCGGAAATAAGCCCGGATATCGTCGCGCAGTTTCGGCTTGTGGTCGGTCAAGCTGAGCAGCCCCTGCCAATCGTGGCTCAGGTCGCGGAACGGATCGAAGTGGTTCTCGGTCAGGATGGTCCAGCGCGTGCTGTACCCTCGGTTCTTCAGCGGTCCATGCCAATGGTGGATAGCGTTGGAATCCACGAAGCCGATGTTGCCGCGCAGATCTTGGGCGCGCTCGGCCCAATCGCGTATCGCCTTGGCATATTGCGGGATCTCGGCGAACTTCATCTCAGGATGCGAATCGTCGCGCAGCGCCAGCGCGAACGCCATGTGCCAGTCGCCCGATCCGAGAATGCAGGTTTCGAGCAGTCCGCCGAGCTTGTCGATGGCCGAGCGCCGGAACGCCCATGCGCCCCCCACCGCACCGCGATGGCCGTATTGCCTGGGCATCGTGCCCTGGTTCAAATGCGTGTACACGAAGCCGCGCATTTGGTTGTGAACCTTGAAATCGCTGGTCAGATACGTGAGGTTGGAATACATCTGCACGGCATCGTAATGCTGCAGCATGTGCACCGTTTCGGTGGCCCAATCCGGCCGCGTGAAAAGGAAATCGGCGTCTACGAAGGCCACATATTCCCAATCGTGCGGCAGGTAGCGCAGCCCGACGTTGCCGGCGTTCTCCTTGAACCACAACTCGGATTCGGTGCGCAGTTGAATGTGATGCGGGTTTTCGTGACTGGTCACTTCGTGGTGCCGGTCGCGGAGCGCGATCTCCACCGTGTACGGGATGGCGCCGGCATCCAGGCAGTGTTTCTCAAACCCGTGATAGAGCCGGTATCGCGAAGCATATCGCTGCGGATTGAAGATGACGGTGATGACGTACAGCGGAGCGGAGACCGGCTCGACGTGCAGTTGCCTTTGCGAGGGGTGAACTTCGCGCCGGAGCGCACAGTGGTCCGCCGGAGTAATGTACTTCATTCGCTTTGGGTCTCTCCCGATTCGATTATGCGGGAGTGGGGTGGTCCGGCAGCCTCATCTCAGAAGCCGCCGGACCCCGCAATTCGATGGATCGTAGTGACTTAGCGAAAATTGCCAACTTGTGCGAACGGTCTTGGGCGCGAAGCCGGTTCTTAGCCCTTCAGATCCTTGAAGGCTTCTTCGATTTCCTGCTTGGCCGCCGGCGTGGGCACGGTGAGCGGCAGGCGCGGAGGGCCGCCATAATAGCCGTTCAGATCCATGGCGTATTTCAAGCCGGGGACGCCGTATTTCGAGGTCACCAGGGCCGCCGCGCGCCCAATGCGGTTCTGCCAGTCCAGCCCGGCGGCATCGTCGCGCGAGCGGTAGGCTTCCCAAATCGCGATCACCGAATACGGAGCCGCGTTGGCATAAGCCAGGATGGCGCCCTGGCAGCCCATCAGCAGCGAGGGCCACAGCGTGGGCGCCGAACCCACCAGCACCTGGAAGCCGTTCTTCACCTCGCGGATCATCTGCATGACCTTCTCCAGGTTGCCGGAGCTTTCTTTGATGGCGAGCATGTTGGGATGCTCGGAAAGCCGCACCACCGCCTCCACCGGGATATCCACGCCGGTGGTCTGCGGCCAGTTGTAGATGATCAGCGGAATGCGCGATTGATCGGCCACCGCCTGGTAGTAGAGCACCTGGGCGTCGGCGCGATTGATGAGATTCTTGTAATAGTGCGGGGTGCGCACCATGGCGGCTTTATAGCCCATCTCCGCGGCGCGATTGGTCAGGCACACAGTTTCGCGCACGCTCTCCATCCCGGTGCCGCAGATCAGCAGTTTTTCCGGGGCGGCGTGCTTGGCCACCATCTCCCAGACCGCGATCTTTTCTTCCGGCATGAGCATGACACTCTCGCCGGTGGACCCCATGACTACGTAGCCGGATAACGCGGTGCGGTTCCACTTCTCGATGTTGTGCTGCAGCTTGGCTGCATAAATCTCGCCGTTATGGTCGAACGGCGTCGTGATCGGTGGGAAAATACCTTGTAGCTTCATTTTATTCCACGATAGCAAATAGGACCCTACATGTTCTCTCTCGAGATCGAATGCGATGCGGACGACCGCGACCTGCTGATCGCCGAGCTGTGGGAGTTGGGCTCGAGCGGCATCGCCGAGCTGAGCCCGGCGCGCGTGCGAGCCTTCTTCGAAGAGCAGGCCGCCGACCGCGGCATTCTCCGCCGGCGCTATCCCGGCGCGCGCTGGCGCGTCGAGGAGGAGCGCGATTGGGTCGAGGCGGCCAGGCAGATCTGGCGGCCCATGGAAGTCGGCAAGCGCTTCTTTCTGGTTCCCGAATGGCGCGACGACCCCACGCCCGCCGGCCGCCTGCGCATCACGGTGAATCCCGGAATGGCCTTCGGCACGGGAGTCCACGAGACCACCCAGCTTTGCCTGGAGGCGCTCGAGGATCTGCTCGAGCCCGGCATGAGGGTGCTCGACGTGGGCACCGGATCGGGCATCCTGGCGCGTGCGGCACGGCTGTTGGGAGCAGAGCGCGTCTATGCCTGCGATATCGATCCGGTAGCGATTGCGATTGCAGGAGAGGGCTTCGTGGGATCGGCGGATGACGTGGCCGCGAACTCGGCCGACCTGGCATTGGCGAACATCAGCCCGGAGGCCGTGATTCGCCTGGCGCCGGACCTGCTGCGGGTTTTGCGGCCGGGAGGAAAGCTCATCGCGAGCGGATTTGAGAATGGCGAGGTAGCTCAGGTGCAGGCAGTGCTGCCGCCTGCCGCCGCGGTGCGCCAGAAGAACACGTGGATCTCGATCATAGTCAGGAATGAGGCAGCTTCGAATTCGTAAAGAAAGTTGAGGTGCGCTATGAATCGGAGAGCGCTGTTCCAGGTGGGACTCGCGGGAATCGGCGTCGCAGCCATGCCTGGCAGAGCATGGGCACTTAAGTACTTCCCGAAGGCTTCCGGCAAGAAGTGGGCCGTACTGTACGCGACCTGGTGCGGATCGGCCCGCGACGCCGCGGTATGGATTTCAGAAGGCATGGGGGGAATCGCGGACGCCTTCGACGTGCGCGAGGAAGCCGACCTGAAACAATTCGATCACATCGTCGTCGGTTCGGCTATTCGAATGGGCAAGATCTCACCCGAGCTCCAGCGGTATCTCGAAAAGAACAGGCCGTGGGTGAAGGATAAAGTGAGGGGTCTCTATACCGTGTGTGGCAACATGCAGCAGCCCATTACGCAAGAAGTGATCAAAAGCCAGATCACGGACCACTTAGCCCCGTTGTGTGGCGCCGATAGCGTTCCCGCCCACGTGTTCCTTGGACGAGTCACCCCGATCCTGCTGGAGCCCGAGGTGCGCGAGATGATGAAACCCATGGGAGAATACGACAACCTGAAACGAACCGAGTGCATGGCGTTCGGCAAAGAAATCCTCAGCCGCGTGTAGGAAAGTTCCGAATCGGACTCGCTCTCGACGCCGGGCAAATCGAAAACGGAGGCCGGCCCGCGTGAGCTTCGGCGCCGCCCGGGCCATTCGCGGCAAGCACCCGGTGCTAAATTAGACCGAGGAGTCCTAAATGAAGATGCCGCTAAAAGCCGCTCTGTTGGCGGTGATTCTAACCGTCAGCATCACCGGTGCGTATGCTCAATCCGCCTGTGACCGTACCTGCCTGGTGAAAATCATGGACGACTACCTGGCCGCCATGGTGAAGCACGATCCCGCTGGCCTTCCTCTGGCTGCGCACTACAAGTACACGGAAGATACCGCAACCATCCCGATAGGCGATGGCCTTTGGGTGGGAGCTTCCGAAGCACCCACGGGATTCAAGATCTACGCGGCCGACCCCTCCGCTGGACAGGTCGGCTTCTTTGGTGTTCTCAAGGAGTGGGACAATCCAGTCCTGCTGGCGATGCGCCTCAAGGTGGAAAACGGCAGCATTGTCGAGATCGAACACGTGGTAGCCCGTAACCTCAGCCCTTCCGCCATGAAGAACCTCGAAAGCCCGCGCGCCGGGTTCGTGACGCCCGTTCCGCCCTCCGAGCGCACTTCGCGCGCGGAGATGCTCAAAGCTGCCGATTCCTATTTCGAATCTATCGAGCACGTGGACGGCAGCCTGGCGCCCTTCGCCGACGATTGCGAACGCCACGAAAACGGCACACGGACCACTACCAACAAAGTGCCCGATCCGAACGCCAACCCCGCCACGCAGAAGCTCAACGCGCTCAATTGCCGCGACCAGATGAATACGCACAATCTCGCGTACATCGCACGGATTCGCCCGCGCCGCCTGTTGATCGTGGATGAGGAGTACGGCCTCGTGTTCGGCTTCCCCATGTTCGTGCACCGCGGCGATGTGCGGTCGATCAAAATCGTCAACGTGCCGGGGGTGGATCGCATCCCCATAAACTACACCCCGATAAACCTCCAGGCAGGTGAGATCTTTAAGATCCGCGCGGGTAAGATCCACGAGGTCGAAGCCAACGGATTCCTGCTGCCGTATAACGCCGCGAGCGGCTGGAATTAGATAGCCGATAGAACGCAACGATAAGAAGCATCCACGACGCCGGCCAGCAGGGGGCCTGGCCGGCCGGCCCAGGTGCCCCTGGGGGGGGCGCTGTGTGCCTTACTTCGCCGAGTTGAACCGGTTCTCGATTTCTTCCCAGTTCACCACGTTCCACCACGCCGCGATGTACTCGGGCCGGCGGTTCTGATACTTCAGATAATACGCGTGCTCCCACACGTCCAATCCCATCATCGGGGACTTCGCTTCCATCAGCGGGCTGTCCTGGTTGGCCGTAGATGCGATGTCCAGCTTGGTGCCGGATTTCAGCAGCCACGCCCATCCCGAACCAAAGCGCGTCGTGGCGGCCTGGTTGAACTTCTCCTTGAAGCTCTCGAAGCTGCCGAAGGTGGCCTGGATGGCCTGAGCCAGGTTGCCGACCGGCTGGTTACCGGCGGGGTTCGATCCGGGCGCCTTCATGATCTTCCAGAACATCGAGTGGTTCACGTGGCCGCCACCGTTATTGCGCACGGCCGTGCGGATGTTCTCCGGAACCATGGCGCAGCTGTTGGCCAGCAATTCTTCGAGCGTCACGCCTTGCAGGTTGGCCGCCGATTCCAGGGCCTTGTTGAGATTGGTCACGTAAGCCTTGTGGTGCCCGCCATGATGCACTTCCATGGTCTTGGCGTCGATGTAGGGTTCCAAGGCGTTAAACCCGTAAGGCAGCGCCGGCAGTTCGTACGGATAGGAAATCCCCATTTGTATTCTCTGAGTCATTTTTGTCTCCCTCGATTACGGTGAAGCCGGGCTGGCGCCTAGTTCACGCCGCCGGCGGTTTCCAGGGCATTCGCGAGCCGGAACATGGTGGTCTCGTCGAAATGCCTGGTCAGCAGTTGCATCCCCACCGGCAGCCCCCCGGCGGTCTTTCCGCACGGCACGCTCATGCACGGAATACCCGCCAAACTGCCGGTAATCGTATAGATATCGGAAAGGTACATGGCCAACGGATCGTCCACCTTCTCGCCCAGCCTGAAGGCCGGGAAAGGCGAGACCGGGGCCACCACCGCGTCCACTTCCTGGAACGCGTTCGAGAAATCGCGCGCCACCAACGCGCGCACCTTCTGCGCCTTCAGATAGTAGGCATCGTAATACCCGGCGCTGAGAACGTAAGTCCCCAGCATAATCCGGCGCTTGCATTCGGCGCCAAATCCCTCTCCGCGGGTATTGCGGTACATATCCGAAAGCGTGTCCGTATGCTCCGAGCGAACCGTATACCGGACGCCATCGTAGCGCGCCAGGTTGGAGCTGGCCTCCGCGGTGGCGATGATGTAATAACATGCGATGGCATGCTCGGTGGCGGGCATGCCGATCTCCCGAATCTCGCATCCGAGGCTCCGGAAAGCCTCCACCCCACGGTGGATCAGGTCGCCGGTTTCGCTCTTCAAGCCCTTTAGATACTCGCGGGGCAGTCCGAGCTTCAAGCCTTTTACGGAGCCACCGAGCAGCGCGGGGTAATCCGGAACCGGGGCGTCGGCGGAGGTCGAATCGGCCGGATCGTGACCCGCCATGACCCGCAGCAGGGTGGCGGCGTCCTTCACCGAGCGGGCGAAGGGGCCGATATGGTCGAGCGAGCTGGCGAACGCCGTCAGCCCATAGCGCGAGACGCGCCCATAAGTGGGCGTCACCCCGACCACGCCGCAAAACGAGGCCGGCTGGCGTATGGAGCCGCCGGTATCGGAGCCCAGCGCCACCACGGCGGTACCCTGGGCCACAGCGGCCGCCGAACCACCGCTCGAACCCCCCGGCACGCGGTCGAGCGCCAACGGGTTGCGCACCGGCCCGAAGGCCGAGTTTTCGGTCGAGGATCCCATGGCGAACTCGTCGCAATTGGTCTTGCCGACGATGATGCCGCCGGCCCGTTCGATGCGGATCACCGCCGTGGCATCGTACGGCGGAATGTAGTTGGCCAGCAGCTTCGAGCCGCAGGTGGTTCTGACGCCTTCGGTGACGATCACGTCTTTCACCGCCACGGGTACGCCGGCCAGCGCCCCGGGATCTTCGCCCTGGGCGATTTGCCGGTCCACGCGTCCGGCCGTCGCCAGCGCCCGCTCGGGCGAGAAATGCAGGTAGGCCCCGGTCTTGGGATTCTCGGATTCGGCGAAGCGCAACGCCTCGGTGGCCAGCTCGGTGGCGCTGAAGCGTTTCGAGAGCAGGCCCTCCCGCACGCTGTCGATGGTCAGGGATGGAATTTCCATGTCGATGGCGCCTTATCGCTCGATGATCTTGGGCACTTTGAAATACCCCGCGCCGCTCTGCGGAGCGTTGGCCAGGGCCGCCGCATTGCCCAAGGGCGGAACCGGGACGTCAGCTCGCAGGGTATCCGTTTCACCGGCCGCGTAGAGCACCTGGGCCATCGGCTGGACGCCTTCGGTATCGACCTCGTTCAAGCTGGCGACATGTTCCAGGATGCCGTCCAGGTCCGCCTGAAACCGCGCCACCTCCGTATCGGTGAGCTTGAGATTGGCCAGATCGGCCACGTAACGCACTTCCGCTTCCGTAATTTTCACGCCTGTGCCTTTTTCCGTGAAGCCTGGTAGATGGCGCGCAGCACCGGATCGGCGATGTCCGCAGCCTCGTCTGCAGCCGCGCCGGCGGGCATGGCCACTGTGGCGCGCTGCGGTTCGCGCCGCCGCGGAACCACGCGGAACTCCAGGTCTTCCACCAGCCCCGCGCCGAGATTTTTCTCGAGATTGCGCAGAATGGAACGCGAAAGGCCGTTCAACTGGCGCTGCCAGATGCGATCTTCCACTTCGATCACCAGGCGGTTCCGCACCAGGCGCACCGCACGGCTATGCGACGCGATGGTCTTGCCTACCGCGCCACGCCACGCCGCGCACACCACATCCTCGGCGGAAAAGGTGTCGGCGGGCAATCGTAATCCGCGGATGACCTTGCTGGCGCGTTCCATGTGAGCCGGTGCGAGTATTTTATCATGCGGGGCCGGCCGCCGACGTCCCAACTCGCTACCCGCCGCAGCTCGCTACTCGAACTTGATGCCGGCCAGGTCCGCGGTGGGCTTGGGGAACTGCAGGTCCATGCTCTCGAGGGTGTGCCGCACGATCTCCGCGACGGCCAGGTTGCGGAACCACTTGTGATTGGCCGGAATCACGTACCAGGGCGCCAAGTCCGTGCTGCACTTGCGCAGCATATCCTGGTAGGCCTCGATATACTGATCCCAGTATTCGCGCTCCTTGATATCGGCCTCGGAGAACTTCCAGTTTTTGGTTGGATCGTCGAGCCGCTCGCGGAAGCGTTTAGCCTGCTCCTCCTTGCTGATATACAGCAGGAACTTGACGATGCGCACGCGGTTCTCGCTGAGCATGCGCTCGAAATCGTTGATCTGCTGATAGCGCTTCGACCACACCGGTTTGGGCACCAGCGCGTGCACGCGCACCACCAGCACATCCTCATAATGCGAGCGATTGAAGATCCCGATGCTGCCGAATTCGGGGACCGCCTTGTGCACGCGCCACAGATAGTCGTGGCGCTTCTCGGCGCCCTCCGGCACCTTGAAGGGCATGACGGTGACGCCTTGCGGATTCAGCCCGCTCATGACGTGCCGTATGGTGCCATCCTTGCCGCCGGCGTCGATGCCCTGCAAGACCACCAGCAGCGCCTGCTTAGCATCCGCGTAGAGCATGTATTGCAGGACGGAGAGCCGTTCCAGGTTCTTGGCCAACCGGTCGGCCGCCTTCGGCTTCTCCACGCCGTGGGTATTTTCGGGATCGATCTGCGCCAGCTTGAACTTGGAGCCGGGAGCTACAACGAGTTCGCGCACGAGGTGTTTCATACCGCTCCTTGAGAGAAGGCTGTCCGAAAGCCTCAGACCATCATAAGATAAGCGCGATGGCGGGTTTGGGGCCTGCGCCGACTCCAGGAACTTGTTGAAACACCGCCGCGGTCCGGCCGCAGCGGCTGAAGACCTGCTTACTTGACGAGCGCGACCTGCTTCAATTCCTTCGCTACTACCTCTTTCGGCAGCGAAGCGTAGCCCAGACTCGCGGCTTCCTTCTGCCCTTCCGTCAGCATCCAGTGGAGGAAGTCGGTGATGGCCTTACGCTTTCCCGCGTCCGGAATCTGGCTGGGAATGAGGAGGTAGGTGAACGTGGAAATGGGGTACGAGGCTTTGCCGGGTGCGTTCACGATGGAGACGCGAAAGTCAGACGGCATGCCCTTGGCCGCGCCCGCTCCGGCCGCGGTTACGGCAGCCGGGTCGGCGTTGACGAACGCCCCGGTGGCGTTCTTCAGAGCGGCATAAGCAATCTTGTTCTCGGTGGCATAAATGAGTTCCACGTAGCCGATGGAGTTGGGCGTGCCTTTGACCATTTCGGCAACTCCGTCGCTGCCCTCCTTGCCGGTGCCAGCGGGCCACGTCGGCGCAGTTGCCGCGCCCACCGCGCTCTTCCAATCCGCGCTCACCAGGGAAAGATAGTCGGTGAAGACGAAAGTCGTGCCGCTGCCGTCAGAGCGGTGTACCACCGCGATTTCGTCGGAAGGGAGGCTGACGCCCGGGTTGTCCTGGACGATCGCGGGATCGTTCCATTTGCCGATCTTCCCCAGGAAGATGCCAGCCAGCGTGTCGGCGGAGATGTGTAGTTGGCGGCTGACGCCAGGAAGGTTATAAATGATCGCCACGCCGCCGAGAACAGTCGGGAAATGCAGGGGCTTCACTTTCATCTCCCGTATCTGCGCGTCGGTCAGAGGCACGTCCGAAGCCGCGAAGTCCACCTTGCCGGCCAGCAGTTGCTGGATCCCGGCGCCGGAGCCGACCGACTGATAGTCGATCTCTGCGCCAGTCTTCTTGAATTCGTTGAACCATTGGGAATAGATGGCGTTGGGAAATGTCGCCCCAGCCGCGTTGATGGATACGGATTGCCCGATCGCAACCCCCGCAAACCAAAGGCCTGCAAACACAGTCAAGGCCAGAGTCTGGCTCTTTTTCATTCGGCTTCTTTACCTTTCTCCAAGCTCTCACATGAACATGTGCGAACCCATACGCACAAGCGCGTGGCGAGGCTTGAAACAAACGCGAGTATATTCGGCACCCGGTTAACAAACGATGAAAACCAGCCGGCCAGAGCGATATTCCGCACAACTCGTCAGCCGCCCGAAACCGTGAATACGGGCTGTCGAGATTCAAGCTAGCCTTGGCTTCGCTGATCATCAGCTTACTTTGAATCAATAGTTTGCAGATATCGTGGTGGGTTCCGTCACGATTCCTTAACAATTCTATTTGACAAATAGGAGCGAATTTATCCATACTCAGGTCCAAAGCTGCTGGTGCTCCAGCCCTTCAGGAGGGGGCCGGGAGTGCTCGAAGGGGCGTTCTGAGTTAGAACACCGTCATTAGCCTCCTGTAAAAACCTGATATCAGAAACTTGCGACGGCTAGTTAGCGGGTGCGTGTATGCGCTCGCTTCGGTCGCCGGGGCATGGGTGTCTCGTAGGGACAAAGAGGGGACTTATCACGATGAAAAGACTATCGCTTACGATCGCAGCGGCGGTGCTGGCTCTTCCATTAGGTGCACAGGTCGCGCCAACTCGCACAACGGTTCCAGATTTGGTTGAACTCCAGCCCTTCATGCACGTCGCGTACATTCCGGTGGGCGCGGATCTTTCTACGGTCAAATTCGAAAGCGTCAAGGCTGTCAAGGTCGCGACTAAGACGTCCTCGATAACATCCGCGAGTTACTGCGACCAAGGCTACCGCGAGCCGGGCGGATCGATATTCTGTCCCTCCGTGCAGGACGAATACCTGGTGCCCGCCTATCAAGTCACCTATTCGTATCGGGCTCCGGCGATGGGTTCCGACGAATCTGGAAACACGCGTTTCACCTTTAGCGTGAATATGCGCCCGGAAGACTTGGACCCGGCGGTGCTCCAGACAGTATCCACAGGGAAGATCAACCGCGTGGCCGCCGCCGAAGATTTCAAGATCACCACTTCTCGAGGCTTCGATCAACGGGTGGTCATCGACGACCAGAAATCGACCTTTTGCGACGGCAGGTATACGGATGGCGGGTGGGTTCACCTCTATGTAAGATGCGAAGACACGGTGGCCTACAAGACGGTTGCGGTGCCGTCCGATTACATCACAGTGAAGGTCGATCCTGTCTCATCCCCGGCAGCCGTCGCCGCCCTGGAGCCGATCCAGCCAAAGGCGGCTCGGGCGACGCGCTCAGGCGACTAATCTCTAAACGACCGACCGTCGAGGTAAATACCGGCGACCTCGCTGCCATTGCGCCGCGGGGCCGCCGTTTCTGTGTTAGGCTTCGCATTCCTGGCAGCCTGGAATGATGAAACCGCTCTTGGGTGTGCTCTTCGTAGTCGCTATTGGTGTTACCGGCACTTGTGCCACGAGGAGCCTGCTGCCTGGCGATACCGACCGCGGCAAGGATGTGTTCCACGCGCAGAGCTGCGATGTGTGCCACAGCATCGGCGGGGAGGGGGGAAAGAGCGCGCCGGACCTGGAGCAGGGCGTGGGGCGTGGCTTCAGCCCCTACGCGATGGCGGGCCTGTTGTGGAACCATGCTCCGGTTATGTGGGCCGCCGCGGAAAAAAAAGGAACGGCCAAGCCCGAGCTGAGTGAGCAGCAAGCGGCGGATTTGTTCGTCTATTTCTATGCCGCCCGCTATTTCGACCAGCCTGGCGACGTCACCCGCGGCGAGAGAGCTTTCCTGGGAAATCGGTGCGCGGAATGCCACGGTATCGGGTCCGCGCTTCGCCAGGGCGTCCAGCCGGTAGCGGCCTGGGGATCGCTTGCGGATCCCATCGCGCTCGCACGACAGATGTGGAACCACTCCCGGGAGATGACATCGGAGCTCGATCGGATGGAGATTCCGTATCCACGGTTCTCGTCGCAGGAGCTAACCGATCTGCTGGCGTATCTGCGGAGCACGCAAGCAAGCGCTCGAGCCGGGGTCTTCTCGCCAAGTTCGGCCCAATCCGGTGCGGCGCTGTTTGCATCGAAAGGCTGCGCCGACTGCCACAGGGGGCCGCTGGCCCTCGAAGCTCGCCCCACACGATATGGTCTGACCGACTTCGCCGCAGCCATGTGGAACCACCCATTCCGCACACAAGGCAATCCTGTGCAGCTAAGCTATGAGGAGATGCGCCGCCTGGTGGGCTACCTCGTCTCGACGCAGTTCTTTGAGGAGCGTGGCGACCCGGAGCAGGGCCAGAAAGTCTTCGCCAGGAAGCACTGCGCGACTTGTCACGACGACGCGTCCAGCGGTGCACCGGGCCGGCCGGCCATGGCCGGCAGAATGACATCCTTCGGAATGGTGGCCGCTCTCTGGAAGCATGGGCCGGTGATGTTGAGCAACATGCGGCTGATGAGGATTTCCTGGCCCCGGTTCAGCGGCTCGGAGATGGCGGACCTGGCAGCCTACCTGTACGGTTCCAGGTTGAAACAACGGCAGCCATTGCCGTCTGGGGAATTGCAGGGCAAGTAGATCTTCCGCGCGAAGTGGTTCATCGCGGGTCCATTCTAGACTTGGAAGATGCTCGTCCTCGCCTCTCAGTCCCCGCGCCGCGCTGAAATTCTGCGCCAGGCAGGCATCCCCTTCGTGGTCCGCACCGCGCCTGTCGATGAGTCACCGCTCGAGGGCGAATCGCCTCAGGATTACGTGCGCCGACTGGCCGAGTGGAAGGCTTCGGCAGTGCCGGCCGCGCCAGATGAGATCGTCCTGGGCGCCGACACCACCGTGGTGATCGAGGGCCAGATCCTCGGCAAGCCCGCGAACGCGGCCGACGCGCGCCGCATGCTCGAACTCCTCTCCGGCCGGCGGCACGAAGTGATGACCGGCATCTGCCTGAAACTCCGGGACACGCTCGTCCGCGATTGCGCCACGACGGCGGTCTGGTTCGCGCCCATGAACGCGAGCGAAATCGAGACCTACGCGGCCAGCGGGGAACCCCTGGATAAAGCCGGGGCGTATGCCATTCAAGGCCTGGCATCCAAGTTCATCGAGCGGGTGGAGGGCTGTTATTTCAACGTGGTAGGGCTGCCCGTGGCGCTGGTGTACAGGCGTCTGGGTGAAATGGCTCTCCGATAGATTCAAGGCCCTTGTGGATTTTCGCCACAGCCAGAGCTTATAATCTAGTTTAAGAACTGTGAATCCTAATTCTCGCAAGGAGGGGAGAGAGTTGACAGACTCATCCACCACTGTTCGTCCTAAGACAACCATCGACGGCAACGAAGCGGCGGCTTTCGTAGCCCATCAAACTAACGAAGTTATCGCCATTTATCCGATCACGCCCTCATCCAATATGGGCGAATGGGCAGACCAGTGGTCCGCCGAATTGAAGCCCAACATCTGGGGTACCGTGCCGACGGTAGTCGAGATGCAGAGTGAAGGCGGCGCGGCCGGCGCCGTGCACGGCTCGCTGCAGGCTGGATCGCTTTCCACCACCTTTACGGCGTCCCAGGGCCTGCTGCTCATGATCCCGAACATGTTCAAGATCGCGGGCGAGCTGACCTCGACGGTGTTTCATATCGCCGCGCGCGCCCTGGCTACGCACGCCCTCTCGATTTTTGGCGATCACAGCGACGTGATGTCGGTCCGCGCCACCGGATGGGTTATGCTGGCCTCCGGTTCGGTCCAGGAAGTCATGGACATGGCGCTCATCTCGCAGGCCGCCACTCTCGAAGCGCGCGTTCCTTTTTTGCACTTCTTCCACGGATTCCGCACCTCGCACGAGGTTTCCAAGCTCGAGCAACTCACGGCCGACGACATGCGCGCCATGATCGACGACAACCTGGTGCGCGCCCATCGCGCCCGCGCTTTGAGCCCCGATCATCCCGTGCTGCGCGGAACCGCCCAGAATCCGGACGTTTACTTCCAGGGGCGTGAAAGCGCCAACAAGTTCTACCAGGCCACCCCCGCCATCGTGCAGAAGGCCATGGACAAGTTCGCCGGGATCGTGGGCCGGCAATATCACCTGTTCGATTACGTCGGCGCCCCGGATGCCGAGCGCGTTCTCATCATCATGGGTTCCGGCGCCGAAGTGGCCCACGAGTGCGTGGATGCTTTGAATGCAAGCGGCGAGAAGGTCGGGCTGCTGAAGGTGCGCCTGTACCGGCCGTTCGCGATCGAAAGTTTCCTGGCTGCCCTGCCCGCCAGCGCCGAATCCCTGGCCGTTCTGGACCGCACCAAGGAACCCGGCGCGATAGGCGAGCCGCTGTACTGCGACGTGGTGACCGCGCTGGCCGAAGCCGGCGTTTCGAAGAAAGTAATCGGCGGCCGTTACGGCCTCGGTTCCAAGGAATTCACCCCCGCGATGGTGAAGGCCGTTTACGAGGAACTGCTGAAAGCTTCGCCTAAGAACCACTTCACGGTCGGCATCAAGGAAGACATCACCCATACCAGCCTGGAGTACGATCCCGAGTTCTCTAGCGAACTGCCCGGCACTGTGCGCGCCCTGTTCTACGGCCTGGGTGCGGATGGCACCGTGGGCGCCAACAAGAACTCCATCAAGATCATCGGCGAAGAGACCCCCAACTTCGCGCAGGGCTACTTCGTTTACGATTCGAAGAAGTCCGGCTCCATCACCACCTCGCACCTGCGCTTCGGTCCCCAGCCGATCCGCTCCAGCTATCTCATCAACAAGGCCAGCTTCGTGGCCTGCCACCAGTTCTCGTTCCTGGAACGTATCGACGTGCTCAAGTCCGCCGAGCAGGGCGCCACGTTCCTGCTCAACAGCATCTACGGTCCGGATGAGGTTTGGGACCACCTGCCGCGCACGGCGCAGCGCCAGATCATCCAGAAGAAGCTGAAGTTCTACGTGATCGATGGCTACGAAGTCGCCAAGCAGACCGGCATGGGCGGCCGCGTGAACACCATCATGCAGACGTGCTTCTTCGCCATCAGCGGCGTGCTGCCGCGCGAGGAAGCCATCGACGCCATCAAGCACTCCATCGAGAAGACTTACGGCAAGCGCGGCGAAAGCGTCGTGAAGAAGAACTTCGCGGCCGTGGATGCGGCTCTCAGCCATCTGCATGAAGTGAAGGTGCCGGCCGAAGTCAGCTCGGCCTTCGATATCCGCCGCGCGGTTCCCGAAGCGGCACCCGAGTTCGTCCAGAAGGTCACCTCCCTGATGGTCGCCGGCGACGGCGACGACCTGCCGGTGAGCCTGCTGCCCATCGATGGCACATACCCCACTGCCACGGCGCAGTGGGAGAAGCGCAACATCGCGCTCGAAATCCCCGAGTGGGATCAAGAGCTGTGCATCCAGTGCGGCAAGTGCGTGCTGGTCTGCCCGCACGCGGTGATCCGCGCCAAGGTTTACGATTCCAGGGATCTCGAAGGCGCACCCGCCACCTTCAAATCCGTTCCGGCGCGCTGGAAGGACATGAAGGACCGCAAGTACACCTTGCAGGTGGCTCCCGAAGATTGCACCGGCTGCACCCTGTGCATACAAGTCTGCCCATCCAAGAGCAAGAGCGAGGTGAAGCACCGCGCCATCAACATGGTGGAGCAGCCGCCCATCCGCGAACAGGAAGCCGCCAACTGGGAATTCTTCCTCAAGATTCCCGAGACGGATCGCAAGCTGCTTTCCGTGAGCCAGGTGAAGGACGTGCAGTTGCTGCGTCCGCTGTTCGAATTCTCGGGCGCCTGCTCGGGCTGCGGCGAAACCCCGTACGTGAAGCTGATGACGCAGCTCTTCGGCGACCGCATGCTGATCGGCAACGCCACCGGCTGCTCCTCGATCTACGGCGGCAACCTACCCACCACCCCTTATTGCACCAACGATGAGGGCCGCGGTCCCACGTGGTCCAACTCGCTGTTTGAGGACAACGCTGAGTTCGGCATGGGAATGCGCCTGGCGGCCGACAAACAGAACGAATACGCCCGCGAGCTGGTGGTGCGCCTGAGCGGCGTCATCGGCGAGAACTTGGCGCAAGCCCTTCTCAACGCCGATCAAAAGACCGAGCCGGGCATCTTCGAGCAGCGCGTGCGGGTGAAGGAGCTGCGCGAGAAACTCGCCGGACTCGAAACCCTGGAGGCACGCGAGCTGCGCAGCCTGGCCGACGCCCTGGTCA
>Ga0181520_10002792_pt1 | contig 31791 bp, 26 predicted proteins | sample PEATcosm2014_Bin_29_FD_132451 | JGI IMG/M metagenome (GOLD analysis project Ga0181520, IMG submission 132451) | Peatland microbial communities from MTU Mesocosm Facility, Houghton, MI, USA - PEATcosm2014_Bin02_30_metaG | ecosystem: Environmental > Terrestrial > Soil > Wetlands > Peat | place...
CTTCAATCCAATCTTTCCATACCCAAACACAGACCGAAAACAGGGAGAATATACGATGTGGGACACCGATGGATTGGGCCCCTCGCAGCCTCTTCCGAGGCCCCATCAGTGCCGTCTTAGAGCATCGCAACGGGCCGGTAAAGCATCGCATCAAGGCTCACTCGATCGAATTCGAAGCTTTGATTATGCACAAGATAGATGATTAGACACCAGGCGACTCGCGAAGTTGCTTTTTTTTAGAGGGAATGGGCACGAGCGCCGGGCAGCCCAAAACAGCGCTCCACTACAGGATGGAGCAGAACAAGGCATTCAACTCCGGCCGACCCATCGGATCGGCGACAGAGGTATGCCCCCCAACAGGTCGCCTGGACAAGTTTTCCACAGCCCGCCGAGTTCGAACCCTGGCTGGCTTTCAGGGGGCGATACCGAGGCGGGAGACGGATTGGTGATTCACACGCAGGTCTCCCAATGCTCTTTGTGCGTCAAGCAGGTAGCAGCCATCACGCGGATCGCCGCCATGCAAAGATTACTTCAGCACGCTGACGGCTGCCGCTCCGAGACCGAATCCCTGAACGATGGTGGAGATGTTGAGAATCTCGCGCATCATCGCGCCCTTTTCGACCACTGGAGGAACGACGATGGTGTCTCCCGGATAGATCGGTTGATGATAGAAGCCTGCATCCGCGAAGAGTGTGCGTTGCCCCAGATTGCCGTATTGGTAACTCAAGACAGATCCATCGGCTCGCAGGACAAACTCCCGCTTTTGGTCCGCAACTCTGTCTGGGCCGCCGGCAAGGCGCAGGTAATCCTTCACCCGTTTGCCGCTCTGATAGAGAAATGAGTTTGTGCTGTAAACCTGCCCCTGGACGCTCACGGTAGACGGGGTCCTGGGCACCAGGAACTGGTCACCATCTTCCAGGGCCAGGTCGGGAATTGCAGAAATCCCTTTGCTGTCGGGTTTGAGCTGCAACACAATTCGCCCCGTCGGCTGGGCTTGGCGCAGCCGCGCCACTACGGCTCGCGCAGCATTCGCCGACGCGGCCGCAGCGGCAGCGTCGGCGGTGGTCAAAGCAGACGACGCCGTTGTCGAAGTGGATACTGTGATCTGCGACTCCAGCTCATCGGCATACTCCAGAAGCCGCTGTCGCTGCAGCCTGCGGACGGAGTCGCGGGTAAATTCCGAGGCGTACAGGAACGCATCAGGAGACAATCCTCCAGCGCGCGCCAGCAACTGGCGAAGCGTTTCGCCCGGCAGAACGCTGTACACGCCAGCCCCTACGACCTCGCCCTCCAACTTCACGAACTTGGTCTGCTGTGCGCTCGGCACATGGACATCGGCCTGCGAGAAGATGGTCACCACATCGCCGGAGAGCAGTTCGAGGTCCTGCGTGGGGTCCTTATCGAGCACTGCCTTGCCCAGGTTGAAAGCCAGCAGCGACGTGGTCAGATCGTTGGCATTCTGACGTTCGATGACTGCGTAGTTCCAATCGATATCGGGAGCGCTGAGGATCACGTCCGTAGTGGCGCTGAAGGTACTGTTGTTGGCCGTCAAGGCGGCACCTACCGAGGAATTGCCCGAAACACCCGGCGCGGAATTGCCTCCCGAACTCGTTTGAATATCCAGCGAGCCTGCTGCGCCGGTGTAGTCCCGGTTACCCTGTCCCAGCTGGTTCTGCCTCAGGTAGTAGTTCCGCGTGATCAACGCCTCGCGGTTTGGAATCAGATCGGAGATGCGCATGCCCTGGTGCCAGACGTAGCGGCCCGGGTTCGCCACATTGCCGCGTAAAGTCACCGCATCCTTGAAGCGGTCGATGATGGAGCTAACGTTAACGATGTCTCCATCCTGGACTGGGGTGGAATCACCGCTTGCAAGATCAACGTCAATTATGTTGCGTTCGGTGCGATTGGAGATTCTCTCCACACGTAGTCTAGAGTTGGCCGCCACGTTGGTCAGTCCACCTGCCAGCGCAAGGACCTGGCTGAAACTCTTCTCTCCGCGCAGTTCGTAAATGGCCGGGGTGGTCACGCTGCCCAGTACGGCCACCTGGGGCCCTACATCGGGGATGAAGATTACGTCGCCCGGCTCCAGCCGGACGTCTTTGGTCTTATCCCCGTGCAGCAGCAGGTCGTACAGATCGAAATGGGTGATTGTGTCGCCGCTTCGTCTCACCTGAATGTCGCGTAGGCTGCCCTGGGGTAGCGGTCCGCCCGAGGCAAAGAGAGCGTTCAGAAGAGTACTCAGAGAGCTGATCGTGAAGCTGCCCGGCTTTAGCGCCTGGCCCACAACAAAGACCTGAATTGAGCGCAACTGCCCCAGGTTTACATTCAGATCGAAGTTGCGGTAGATGCGGCCAAGCTGCGAGATGAGAAAATCTCGCAGCTGGGAAAATTGCACGCCGGCCACATGGACCGTGCCCACCGCCGGCAACGCGATGGAGCCGGTGCGATCCACCACGTAGGCGCCCTGCTGGTTCACCTGTCCCCAGATCTGTATACGCAGTTCATCGCCCGGGCCGATCACATAGTCCGGCGTCACCGGAATGTTGTCGACCGGCGCAAACGTCGATGGAGGCGTGCTGAACAGTCCAGCACCGAAGATCGGCAGCGTCCGGCCAGTGCTCTCGGCTACGATCTGTTGAAACTCAGTCAGTGGCGCTGGTGCCACAGTTAACGGCGCAGAATTCCTTTGAGTCTGATCCGAGGGGCGTTGGATGGTGGGGTTGCTTTCGCCCTGAACCACACCCGGAGCGGTCGAGGGTCCTGGAGTCGTGCTGGTCTCAGTCCCGGGTGTGGATGTCCCCGGTGACTGGATGCCCGTGGCAGGCTGGTTAATCGAGGGCGCCGATGCGGCAGGAGCGGCTTGCCCCTGCATCGTACCGCACATGAAGGGGGCCAGGCAGCATGCCCAAATCGCCAGTCGAACCAGCCGTTGATCTGTACGGAATAAAGTATTGCTCAATGAATCCACGATATCGAAATCCTGTTCTGAAACTTGTTCTAGCGTTAGGCCTGTTGCCAAAAGGCCTCAGACACTAGTTAGTATATTTTACCTGACTATGACTACAACATCCTCATTTGCGATCCGCATCCAGACAGGATGACGTAGCATTTCGGGAGTCGGCCACTACGCGGGCTGCTATAATCAGCACTTCCGCAGCAAGGGCAAATTTGACAGATTCACTCGCTATAACTCGATGAAACTGGTAGTGACAGGCAGTTCAGGATTTGTCGGACGTCATTTCTGCTCCCGTTATGGCGGCGTTCCATTCGATGATCAAGACGGAGAGGTGGATCTTCGTGATTCGAAGCGGGTGCACTCCGCTATCGCGGCTTTGACGCCCGAGGCGGTATTGCACCTTGCGGCGCAGAGCTCTGTGGCCTTGTCCTTCCAGGATCCTGCTTCCGTCTTCGGTGTTAATTTTCTTGGCACGTTGAATCTTCTGCAGGCATTGAGTGAGACAAAGTTTCATGGGGTCTTTCTATACGTCGGCTCAGCAGACGTTTATGGGCGAACGGAGGAGGTGGATCTGCCCACCCGAGAGACTCAACCACTGCGCCCACGCAGTCCATATGCCGTTAGCAAGGTTGCAGCAGAGGCGCTGTGCTATCAGTGGAGCCAGACGCAGAACTTTCGTGTTGTATTGACACGACCATTCAACCAGATCGGTCCCGGTCAGGATAGACGCTTTGCCATCGCGGACTTTGCGCACCAGATCGTAGAGATACGCAGTGGCCGGCGGGCGCCATTGATCGTCACTGGCGACCTTGATGTTACGCGGGATTTTACTGATGTCCGGGACACGGTATGTGCTTATCAAATGCTGTTGGAGAATGGGCAAAACGGTGAGATATATAACATCTGCTCTGGGCAAGAGCGCAGTCTGCGATCGCTGGCAAACAAATTGTTGCAGATAGCGGGAGTAAATGCCGAGTTGCAGACGGATTCCGCCCGCCTTCGACCAGCGGAGCAACGCCGGATGTTTGGTGATCCGGCTAAGATACGTGATCTGCTCGGTTGGTCGCCGGAGATCCCTCTCACAACGACACTCACGGATATCTTGCGGAAAGCACAGGAGAGCGAATGAAGGATAAACATGCACTGATTACAGGCGTTACCGGCCAAGATGGGGCATATCTTGCGAAATTCCTTCTGAATAAGGGATATACCGTGCATGGTGTGATCGCACGCCGGGGGACAGATACGTTATGGAGGCTGCGTGAGTTAGATGTTTTGGATAAGATTGAAATAATTGACGCTGACCTGATAGACCTGTCATCGCTGATCCGGGCGCTGGAAAAGACAAAAGCCGAAGAGATATATAATCTTGCGGCGCAAAGTTTTGTTGCCACCTCATGGGATCAACCGTTGCTCACCGCTGAGGTGACTGGAGTGGGCGCCCTCCGAATGCTTGAGGCAGTGCGAATAGTAAACACAAAGGCTCATTTTTACCAGGCTTCTTCCAGTGAGATGTTCGGTAAGATTCAACAACCGTTGCAGGATGAAAATACTCCTTTCTATCCCCGTAGCCCCTACGGGGTGTCGAAACTATTCGCACACTGGAGCACCGTCAACTACCGAGAGAGTTTTAATTTACACGCATCGAGTGGAATTCTCTTCAATCATGAGTCCCCATTGAGGGGAATGGAGTTCGTAACCCGTAAGGTCACTGATGGAGTGGCGCGGATTCATCTGGGAAAGCAGAAGGAACTACGACTTGGCAATCTTGATGCACAGAGGGACTGGGGTTTTGCTGGAGACTATGTGGAAGCAATGTGGATGATGCTTCAACAACCGGAGGCGGGCGACTATGTTGTTGCTACTGGTAAAAATGCTTCGGTGCGAGAAATGTGTAGGATCGCATTCGCATATGTTGGATTAGACTTCGAAGACTACGTAGTCGTTGATCCACGCTACTACCGTCCCGCAGAAGTCGATGTTCTCATTGGTAACTCAGCCAAGGCGAAGGCACGCCTGGGCTGGAAGCCAAAAACCTCACTTGAGTCTTTGATTCATATGATGGTAGATGCGGATATCCGAAGAGTGAAGCGTGGCTGAAAAATTGTGAGCTTTCGGCAAGAAAACGCCTCGTTCTGCAACAATAAATCACTGCCGCCTGACCTTAAGTAAGACAGAATTGGCTGACTCGGAATATCGTTTAAGTAGGATGTGTCGCTGTAACTCTGTAGTGTTTGTAAAATGGGGTTCTTCGAACTGTATACCACGCCAACGAGCGACGACATTCGTGGTTTGGAAAGAAGGAAATGAGTTGCTAAAAAGGTTCTCCCATTGTTCATGCACTATCGTTAAGGACCGGCTGGCACACTTCACGGGCCTCAACGCATTTCAAATCATGGCAAGCAATAATCGCTACATAAACCATGGCACAACAACCACTTGTAGGAGAGTCCCCAACCATTAGACGGGTAGCAGTGAAGTGGTACAATTTGAGGGAATCGGGGCTGAAAAAGGAGATTCCTATTTTAGTTACGATTCTCAGGAGCTTCCAAACAGCCTTATGCATCGTTCATGTGGCACATAATTAGGGTCCGGTCAAAGACCTTCTCGTAAATGTCACGAAAGCCGTGTAGCAGTTTGACACATCATTGAAAAGGAGATAGCTCCATGTCGATCCCTCAAGTCATTCTCAATAACCTGGTGGTTATTGCGAGCGATCATAATGGAGTTGATTTGAAAGTCGACGTGAAACACGCGCTCCAGGAGATGGGCATGCACGTGGTAGACCTCGGCCCATATTCCCAGCAAAAAAAGGTCGACTATTGCGACTACGCAAGCGTAGTCGGGCAGATTGTCGAAAGCGGCGAAGCGGGGCGGGGTGTTCTCATCTGTGGTACCGGTGTTGGCATGAGTATGGTCGCCAATCGCTTTCAGCATGTGAGGGCAGCGCTGGTGCACTCGGTTGAAGTTGCCCACAAGTCCAGAGAGCACAATGACGCAAATGTATTGTGCCTCGGTGCTTGGGTGAACTCGAGTGCTGACAATCTTGCCATCGTTCATACCTGGTTTGGCTCTCCGTTCGGGCAGGGCAGGCATGTGCGCCGGATCGAAAAGATGACGCCTCATAGTGCCGATAGAATTGTCTTCCTCAACGGCATTTTTGACATCATGCATACCGGCCATATCCAGCTTCTTCAGTTTGCCAAGTCCTTTGGGGGCAAAGTGATCGTTGCCATCAATTCCGATCGTTCGACGCGGCTCATAAAGGGCGAGGGGCGACCGATCAACAACGAGCATAACCGTAAGACAGTTCTGGAATCGCTCGATTGTGTCGATGAAGTATTGATCTTCGATGAAACAACCCCGAGCAGCATCATCGAGAAGGTGCAACCGAACATCGTCGTAAAAGGGGCTGAGTGGTCTTCTGAGGAGGTGCGCCGGAGAGATGCAATTCCGGAGCAGATAGAAATAAAGGTCTTTCCTCTTGTTTTTGAAGCTACCGGGAAAAAATATTCAACTACGTCAATTGTGGAGCGTATCCATGGTACGTGAGGAAGATCGGCTGAGAATCGACGAAACGCTTGGCTTCTTTTCGCAACGCCGCCTGATAGTTATCGGCGACATTATCGTGGATGAATACAATACTGGTGAGGCGCTCGGACTCTCGGCGGAGACGCCGACCATCGTTGCCAGACATGTTGGGCTCCGCCGGTCGCTCGGTGGAGCGGCGCTGATGGTGCGCAATGTTATAGCGTTAGGTGGAAATGCCGTTTTCGTGTCGATCCACGGCGATGATGTCTATCGGTCGGATATCGAGAGATTCGAGCACGCCCATTTGGTGAAGCGCATGGCTGTCATACCCGGACGCCAGACCACGGTGAAGAGCAGATATTGGGTAGACGGCTACAAGCTCCTGCAGTGGGATCGCCTCGATCACAGCCCTCTAAGTGAACCTTCCTTAGACGACCTGCTGAGCGACATTCGCCGGAATCTTACCGATTGTGACACTATCATTGTGTCGGATTATCGACATGGGTTGATTTCCCCATCCTTTGCGGCCGCATTGGTTGGCGTTGCCAATCAGGCCGATAAGCCCATCTATATAGACTCGCAGGTATCTCAGCGTTCTGCTAACCACCGCTGGTACACCGGCGCAACGCTCTTTTGTGTAAACGAAAGGGAAGCGCGTGACATATACCCCGAATTTGACCCAGCCGACTTGCCGAATACACTGGCCGCGATCAAGGCAATATTGAACGCCCAGTCGATTGTGTTCAAACGAGGTGCCGATGGCTGCTGCGCACTCTTGGGCGATGCCTACGTTACGGCCCCGGCTGCGAAGGTGCAGGCCATTGACACAACTGGCGCGGGCGATGCATTTTTTGCTGCACTCAGTCTTTCGCCCGTTCCGTTGACCGCAGAATGTTTGGGCTTCGCTAACCTTTGGGCGGGTATATCCACAACAATCAGAGGGCCAGAACCACCCGACGTGGCCCAACTCTGTGCTTTCGTTGAAGGAGAGGGCTGACCGATGCACTTGTACGGAATGGATATTGACCGGCTCGATGAGCTTGTACGAGATGTACTCACCGATCCCCAAGAACCCTCAGCGCCTCTCATAACACGGCCAGAGTACTCGCTGGAGCGTATTGTGCTTGACTCGCAGGGCATTTACGAACTGGAATGCCAGCCCTCGGAGGCTGCAACGATTTTCGTGGAAGATGGCACAATGCAGGCCGGTAATATCACGGTTGCTCCTCACGAATTGTTGAACATCAACCGCTGTTCCAGGTTGAAACTTGCCGGAATGCCGTCTGCTACGGCCTACATCTTCCGTGGCACCGCTTCAGACTCTGTCGCAACCGGCAAAGCGACGCGGACATGCGACTTCCGTTCCAAGTACTGGGGAAGCATCGAGACGATTGTCAATGCGGAATACACGGGGAAGCGGCTCTTCTTTCGAAAAGGCCAACACAGTAGCCTTCATTTTCACTGCGCCAAGATTGAAACCTACTTCATTCACTCGGGATGCTTGCTCCTCCGCCTTCGGGCGGGTAGAGGAGAAGATCGCTGGTTTGTGCTCCCCGCGGGCTCAACTTTAGATATTCCACCCGGACTCATGCACCAGAGTGGCGCCATTGAAGACACCGTAATCATCGAGATCTCAACACACGACGAAGACTCGGATTCCTTTCTAGTGGAAGATGGTCAACGGATACCAATGCCGCGGCTTCGTCAGATGGTTGCAGGGAATGCTGCCAGGCCACGAAAGATCGTATTCGATCTCGACGGCTGTCTCTGTAGCCAAACGGATGGTGACTACGGAAAAGCTACTCCGATCAGGGAGGCTATCGATCTTGTGAATCGCCTCTATGAATGTGGACACGAGATTGTTATCCACACATCACGCTTTATGGGCCGCTCGCATGGAGAGGTCGCCCGGGCTTACAACGACGGGTTCACATTTACTCAGCAGCAACTCAGCGCGTGGGGCGTCCGCTATCACCTTCTGGTGATGGGCAAACCGGCTGCAGATATTGTGGTTGATGACAGAGGCGTCTTTTTTCGGGCGGACTGGGAACGGATCGCCGAAGAAATTGAAACAGAATTGAATCCGCTTGACCAACTTACCATCACTTCAAATCGAATAGGAAACGCACAATGAAGTTTTTCGCAGACACTGCAAATCTGGCAGAAATCGAAACCGCTCTCGCTGACGGTTTCATCGAGGGAATTACCACCAACCCTTCGCTCCTGGCCAAGGAGCCCAAAGCGGACTATCTGGCACACATGCGCAAGATTGTCGGCCTTATCCGACACTATGGACGAAATGTGCATTTGAGCATAGAGGTAATAGCCAAGGAACCTTCGGAGATGGTACCTGAGGCCGACCGGTTTGTGCAGGACCTCGCCTACGAGCGTCTCGCCATTAAAGTTCCGATCAGCCAGCATGGTCGATGCTTTACGGGCGTAGTCCGGCAGCTTGTTTCACGTGGGATCACTGTGAACTGTACGGCGTGTATGACTCCGATGCAAGCGCTTGCGGCCGGCGCGGCTGGGGCTAGCTACGTCAGCCTCTTCTACAATCGGATTCGCGATGGATTTCTAGAACGGCATAGCGTGGAGCGTGACGCATTGCTTGCGGCAAAAGTTGTCGATGCGGACGATTTTGATCCTGCTCACGTTGTTGCCGAATCCTACAGATTACTCAAGGCGTCCTACCCCAGCGCCGAGATCATTGCAGGCAGCATGCGGTCCGTGCTTGATGTGAAACAGGCGGGGCTGGCTGGCGCCCATATTGTTACTCTGCCTCCCAAGATATTTCCGGCGATTGTCGGTCATTACAAAACCGATGAAGCTGTAGATAGCTTTCTGGCAGACATTGGCCGTTGGTTGAACTGATGCCGCCCATGTCTAAACTGGGTACTCTCGATTGCGGGACTCTGGTCGTTCGGGTGTCAGTACTCTTGGTGCTGAAACTCAGGTGGTCTCTACTTCGGAGCATTCAGCGCCTCATCCTCCCGAGGTTCGACCCGCGGTAGATGCAACGGGATATATTGGTCTTTCGCACCGATCGGCTTTTCCGCCACGACCGTTTGGTTTTTCGGCACAAATGTTCTCTTGGCCTTGCAATCAGCCTCAGGAGAGAAACAACTCTCTTGAATCAGTGTCGAAAAGGAGATTTCGGATATTGAACTCTTCAGTATGAAATCGCTCGTTATGTAACAATAGAACTGTAATTAGTCTACACTTGCAGGAGTTAGTCTGCTTGTTCGGATATCGTTATCGACCAATTCATGCTGCATCTGAGTGGGTATTTAGAGCACTAGCGGGTATGCTTCCCGTGAGTGAAGGAAAACCGATTGAAAAGCCCATCCACCGAATTTTGATACTCAAATTCGGTGGTATGGGGGAAGCCATACTCGCCCGTTCTTTGGTGGAGCACCTGCGAATTAGAAATCCTGGGATGACTTTCGATTTTCTGGTGGAAGCACGAACACTGGAAGCTATGGCCTGTGGATCTCAAGATAATGCTCTGGTTTATCACCCGAGGAGCGATGGGGCAAGGCGCGCGGTAGCGATTCTGATGAAAATCAGGAGCCGCCATTATGACGCTATTGTTGATTTTGAACCGCGTTCAACTCTGACTGCCTCGTTCGCTTGGGCAACTTCAATTCCGATACGGATTGGCTTCGTCCCCCCAGAATCTGGTCCACGGATCCGGTTCTTCACTCACTCGGTGCCTCTCCGAGAAGAGGAGTCCATGTGGAGTTGCTTTCTTCAGATCGGCCGCTTGCTTGATCCGACGCTTCCAAGGGTGTTACAGACAGTTCCACTGCCCTATTCTTCCGAAGCTAGGGTATGGCGTGACCAGTGGTGGGGTACGAATTTCAGGGACCATGCCGGTCCAGTGGTGGCGTTGCATCTTGGCGTTGGCCCTAGTGCTCAATACCGTCGTTGGCCAGTAGAGCGTTTCGCGGAATTAGCAACGAGACTATTTCAGAATAACATTGCGGTGCTTCTGACCGGGGCAAAAGGCGAGCAGACACTGATCTCCGCCTTTAAGAAATCGTTTCGCGGGATATTTGTCGAGGCTTTAGACCTGGGAAAACTCGAATACACTGCTGCTCTTCTCCAACGGTGCGATCTATTGGTTAGTGCTGATACGGGTATTATGCATCTCGCGGCGGCAATGGCAGTTCCCACAGTTGGTCTTTTTGGGCCCAACACTCCAAAATGCTGGGCTCCAGTCGGACCGTTTGCCACTTACGTCTACCCAACACGCCAGCCCTGCAGTCCATGCATCAATAGCTATCGACGCCAGATTCCGCAAAGTTGTACCGCTTCCGTTGAGGGTGCCTGCATGCGCGATATTGGCGTTGTGGATGTGCTTGAAGCAGCACGGACAGTCATTCAAGGCGACTGGCTCACCTAAACTTTCACGCCTTATGGAGAACCAGATCGCGCATCTGTGTGCCCATCGCCTGCGATTCAGTTTCTGGGTGAATTGTACTGCTTGCTTGGATGTGGATGGTGCTGTAAGAATGGGGTGAGGCTCAGAATCACGAATAGCTGAATAGATGATTAACAAGCGGTATTTCGAACCGAGGCTGATTGGTGGGAAGAATCCTATCTCCAGATTCCGGCATTATCGCAATTATAGGAGACGAAGTTGAGAGATAAGAGAGCCCTTATTGTGAGGTTAGGCGCGATTGGAGATGCCATAATGACGGTTCCCGTAGCCAGGGAACTCTACGATCAGCGATTTGAAGTTCATTGGATATGCGGGAAAGTGGTGCAGCCATTGCTTGAGTGTTATCCATGGATCACACTAATTCCTGTCAACGATCAGGAGATCCTGATCGGGAGCGCGTGGCAGCGTGCATGCAACATTATCGGGCTTTGGAGTAAATTGTTTTTCAGGAAATATGACCTCTGCGGAATACTATACTACGACAAACGTTACCGTATTCTCACCCTGCCAGTTCGGGCAGCACGAAAGGTAGGTCTTTCCAAAGGGGCGAGACAAACGAACTTGATCGCGGGACGCAGCTATTCGGATGAGTATGCTCGTATCCTGTTTAAAACTGAGCACGGTTATGACGATCGGGGACTGCATCCATTAAGGCCTGAGAAATTGCCGCCTTCCTCGTTACCTGTAAAGGCGTCGGCACGACGAATCGCGATCGTTCCAGGGGGTTCCTCTAATTTTCACGCACAACAAACACTGCGTCGCTGGCCCGTAGAACTATATGCCGTTCTGGCCTCTGAGCTTCGGAAAAGAGATTGGGAGATCGTCCTGTTGGGAGGTCCTGAGGATCTTTGGGTTAGACCCTATTTTCAACATATCAAAGTCATCGACTGTCTTGGAACTCTCTCGATTCCGGAGGTAATTAGTGCTTGCGATACATGCGATGCGGTTATCTCTCACGATACGGGTCCGATGCATCTTGCCGGAATGAGCCGCGCATGTCTCGTGTGCATTTTCGGGCCCAGCAATCCCGGTAGTGTTATTCCGCGAAGGCCCGGAGTTGTTGGTTTATGGGGAGGACAGGATTTGGCGTGCCGGCCCTGTTTCGAAGGCCAGAGTTTTGCGCCGTGCCAGTTTGCAGGATGCATGCACCAAGTGAAGCCTGATCTCGTGATTTACCACTTGGACCAGTTGCTAGAAGCGCAATCACAAGGCATATTGAAACCGTGGAGGGTGGTCTCCCCAGTGGGGCACTAAATGCGACGTGTTGACTGATTCGAATCCGCGATAGACAAGTCTGATCGAACTAACTTCACGTAAATATGTATTCGGTACAAACACATATTTGGTCTGTTTTGAAGGTAAGGAAATGATACGGCCCAAATAAAGGGGAGCACTCAGTCTTGTCTGTAAGTGGGCAATGATAGACGATTACATACTATTCAAAACATCCATGACCTGCCCTGCAGTATTATCCCACTTGAACTGTTGAGACCGATGGTATCCTTTCTCGATCAATGTTTTCCTGATTGCATTGTCTGTGACAATTCTATCAACTGCATACTGTAGGCTCACTATGGAAAGTGGATCAAAATATAATGCAGCATCTCCACATACCTCTGGAATGGAGGTGCGATCGGAAGCGAGTACAGGGCATCCACAATACATCGCCTCGAGCGGTGGGAACCCGAATCCTTCATAAAGAGATGGAAGCACATAAGCGAATGCATGCGTGTATAGCGATTTGATTTCAGCATCAGATCTGCGCCCTGTATATAGAATGCTGGCCGGCTGTCTGCGCGCCTCCTCAACTACCTTTATGAATGCTTTGGCGTTCGTATCCGGTGCTTCGCCAACGATGCAGAGTTTCAGATCGAACTTCTGCCAGTTGATGGAATGCAGAATGCTCAAATTCTTGTGAGGATACAGTGATCCGACGGCGAGTACATACTTCTGCGCTTCGAGGCGAAGCTTGGTAAACACCTCTGGGTCCTGAGGAATATCAAGAATATGATCGGCCCCTGGGTAAATCACTTTAACCTTATTATCACTAAGACGTAATGCGTCAAGTATGCATATTTGTGAATAATACGAATCTGTTAGTATCGTCGCTGCTGTTTTGGCCAGTGCCTTCAAGGAAGCACGCTGCCAATTTCGTGTCCGCGATGGAAGAGAGTCTGCTTGAGCCGCGCTGAATGCCCTGATATCGTGTATTGTGACAAGATGCCTTGGGTGAAACCAAGGACCTATATTCGATGGACTGAAAAGGATACCGTGAACTGATTGCGCCAGCAGATCGACCTGTTCCCAAAGATTTCTCCGGATGGTTCCGTAATTCTTACCTCTGTGTGTCAACAGACGAATACGGCGAGAAGCTGGGTCGTTTGCCCTGTCCAGATCAATCAATCTCTTGGTAATCTCAGTGGCATAGCGCTGAACACCCGTAAAGGGTTGCGTTGTGAAACTTCCATTTATAAACACAGGAGGAGTGTAAGGCATGGGATCCTACTAAGTTACATAAACTAATACATATCTCATAAACGGCTAAGCTTATCCCCTGACCATCTCGATGGAGATAGTTAATTACCTAATCATAACCCGGAAAGATACTTATTAAGCTCAGTACCAACTAAACCAGACGCATAATCTGAAATATGATCAGAATAGGAGTATAAACGCCTACCAGTTTTGCTATCAACAGAACTACACAATCCTGAATAATGGTCACAATATATATCTGTTGGATCAAATACGAAGACGTTATTAGGGTATGTAGTTCTCAACTCATTGATCAATCTCCTATAATCTTTTGTTAAGTTTAGGTGTTGATCTAAAGTAATCTGACATTTTGGATTGTTAGAGATAAGGTAACGATTAATTAATGGGATTATAGTTACTCGCTTAACACAATCCTCAGCATCAGCTAATGTTGGATTATCAATTACAAGTACGACCTTCTTATTTGAAGCTTTAAGAATATCTATAGTAGATTTCAAACCATCAAAAGCTATTTGATAATTATTTTCAGGTAAATCAGGTATAGAGAATTGAGAATGCTGAAACAGCGCACGTGTTGCTGTCACAAGCACAACAACTTGTACATCTTTATTCTCAGCAATAGCTTTCACGGAAGGTCTAATTAATGGTTGATATTGTTTATATATGTTGTTATCGGAAATAACCGGAACAGGAGAACCAAATGGTCCAGCACCGCCTATAAACAGCCAGCGACCATTCTCGGTAGATGTTCTAACTATTCCACTCCACATAGCTGAAGCCTTGCTGTCACCCAAAAGTGCATACCTTATGGGTGACCTAGAATCTTGTTGGCAGACACGTATAAGTTTCCTAACATCTTTATTATCGATACCGCAACGAGATAGCAATGTTACATTTATGCCACCGTCATATGCAGTACTATCAGAACCAATTCCTCTACTAGGTAAACCATTTCTATAGTAAGTAAATAGGCCGGTAAAGCCAATCCCAACCATTAATAAGACTAAACATAGTACTTTATATTTGATATAACGACTATAACGGAATGGAATCTCTACAAACTTATAAGTAAGCCAAGCCAAAATAATAGAAATTAATACACAGAAAAGACGATAATGTAGGCTAGTAGTATCACTATTTAGAATGCGACCAAAGGATAATAGGGGCCAGTGCCATAAATAAAGTGGGTAGCTGATTAAGCCAATCGTAACAGATATATTATTAGATAATAATATACGATTCAACCACGCCCTCTTTCCAGCTAGAATGATTAACAGACTGCCTAAAACTGGTACAGTGGCCCAATACCCAGGAAAATGTGAGCTTATGTTTATATATATAAACCCAAATACAAGTATAATAAAGCCAGAACATGATATTAAATCAGGATATATGTTTCGTAATACAATACTGGGATATTTATGGACGCAATAAGCCAAAATACTCCCAGACATCAGCTCCCAAAAGCGTGTAAATGGAAAATAAAAGTCAGCAGCAGAATCAATACTGAATAGTCTGATGTTAATACAAAAGGACAATAATGCAACAACGATACTAACGTATACAAGATTTATCTTATTCTTAAAAGACAGCCATAACAGAACAGGCCATAATATATAAAACTGCTCTTCAATACCAAGGCTCCAAAGATGGAGCAACGGTTTAAGTTCAGCAAGTTTGTCAAAATATCCAGCCTCCGACCAGAACTCAATATTTGAGACGAATGAAGCTCCACAAAATATTTGTTTCCCTAATTGTCTATACTCGGAATCGATTAGAACAAACCATCCAAAAGTGTAGCAAACACTTAATATAACAAACAAGGAAGGAAATATTCGCTTAATACGGCGAGCGTAGAACTCATAAAAACTAAAAGTATCTCTGTCTAAGTTCTCATAAAGAATCGTAGAAATTAGATAGCCTGATATAACAAAAAATACATCTACTCCAATAAAGCCACCCTTAACCCAACTAGGGAATGCGTGGAAAGCTACAACCGCGAGCACAGCAACGGCTCGTAAGCCGTCAATATCGGGACGATACTTTGGATGCGCTAGATTTGATTGGTGTTCTGTCATTGGACTCTGTGTGATAACAAGCTCGCCCTACTGCACAGATAAAGGTAGCTTGCATTCAGTTAAAATGTAGTTACTATTGATTAATTCCTAGTAATACTTTATGCTCTCTACGACAGTTTTGCAAGGGGCGCCCGGCCGGATGTGGACCAAAGTAATCATGCTCTCCACCGCCCAGCCAACATCCGCTGGGAGGTAAACTCTGGACCGTTATCGGAGCGTAGTCTCTCAGTGAGATCGCGTCATCGATTAGTCTATCCAAGGCCCACATCACCCGGCTGCTGCCAAGGCTGGTGTTTACTTCCAATGTTATCCACTTGCGCGTAAAGAGCGATCCTCAAGCATGAGAATGACACTACACAAGCGTCTTAGATTCTCGGATAATGCACCTCGACTTATTTCCGAGTCCGACTGCTGCAATTGATAGACTCAATATGATCCAGAAATCAGGTACTGTAATTCCACCACTTATAGCATAAACAGCACAGGTAACCAAAAGACATACAAACATAATAATCGAGGGGTTGTCTCCAATGCCTTTCGTCAAACGTAAACAGACATTCTGCTTCAGCTTGTATAGGATCGTCACAATTAAAAGAAGAAATGAAGATAACCCCATCAATCCGCATGTTGCCAACATCCCAGCTACCACGTCGGTTGTTGGGGCGCAGTCCCAGCCGATTCCTAGAATTGGGTACTTCAGAAAATACTGTAGATCGTAGTAGATGATTACCGCCCTCTCCACTGCAGAACCCGACTCATTCTTATTCAACAGTTCCGAATCGAGAATGTATCTTATGGGAGGAAATAGAGAATATGAAATAACAACAGATAGTATTACCGCAAATACAATAACTATAAAAGCTCTATTATTCTTTTTCATGGCTGACGGTACAAATAGTAACATCATTAGTAGTACTGATATCCCTACATAGCCTGACGTCGAAGTGCTTAGTAGAATAGTAACAAACAATAATATCATAACAATATAATCTATGCACCTACTGAAAATGCGCGTTCGTTCTCGAACCGCTACAAAGCAAATCGCTAACATACCAACCAATACACGAGATAGAAAACTAGGCTCAATTGCGACCGAGGACACCCGTAAAAGACCAACTGACCCGAGAACGGCACCGTATCCGAGTGCGTGGGGGGTAGAGCTATTATTAAAAATAAAGGCTGGGTAAGGGATACCTAGGAAGAATAGGCAGCATTGCATTATGCCCCATATACAGACGAAAACGCCTGAACTGAGATAGATTCTCAAAGATGTGTAAAAGTTCTTAACATCTATGTTTCGATAAACTATTACCGTGGTTATTGCAATGTCGAACAATAGACGTAGCGCATGATTGAGAACCTGCCAATTATACTCTAGTGGAACTAAGCGATAATTAAGGTCAGGACTAATTATGTTAAGGTGCCCGTTAATAATCAGGGGCATGACTAGAGATATAAGGCACACGGATGCAAAAAGATATAATAACCTAAGTGTACCATGGATAGCATGAGAAATCCGGATCTTCATGCGAAATACGACACCAGAGAATTCTCTTAACAGTAAAAGAAACCCAAAAAAAAGATACGGAGAAAAGCCTTGACCTGCGTCGGCACCACCAGTATTAATGATTGACGTAGCAGAGAATGGAGCAAAAAACAAAGTCAGAACATACAGCCACCGAGGTTTGACAATGAACGATATGATCCCAAGTGGAATCAGAAGCCACCCAATCGGTGTTAGCTCCATGAACCGACCCCTATTTCGCAACCATTCATAACTGGAGATTACCGCCTGGGTTGATGTATGTGACTGACAAATGTTGCGGGTGACCATGACCCACCACTACTGCCATCCAAAGTGGCGCTCCGGAACCAAATCCAACTTCGGTATTCAGATGTAAAGCCACACACAAGTAAAACCATGTAGTATTGAAGAAGGGCGTCTCATGGATTGCACAAGAGTTCGGAGCATTTCGTTATGTACCATCGGCCATCTAACTCATTTCGCTCATGTTGCAGTTTCGCCGGACCCGATTGGACGGTATCCATCTGATCGTGAGTGTGAAACTGGTATGGATAGTGTAACTGCCGTCCGATGTCAAGGATAGTTTGGCGAACGCCCCTGCCTCCGCTTAACAGGTACTTGACCTCTTGATAAAAAGGGTTCTCCTCAGTAGATGGAGCTTGGCGCTAGATACAGGATCGTTCTTCAGCCGCAAGAAGCCGACCTGGAAGAATGCTACGAAAACTCCAAATAGAAAACCTATCGCTGTGGAGACAATCACAATGCGGGTCCGCCTAGGGGAGGATCGTCTGTCGGGAGGAATGGCAGGATCGATAATCTGAATGAGCGCTCCCTCTTTCGCCTCGTCGAGTTTGGCGGCCTCGAACTGTCGCGCAAGGATATCGAAAATTGTCTGATAGTATTGCACGTCGCGTGATTTGCGGATGTATTCGAGGCTCGCCTGCGGAACCAGGCCCTTGGGAACGAAGAGTCCGCCGCTGCCTTCTTCGGAGCCACCCAATCTGGCCAGTTGCGCGCGTAAGCTCTCCAACTCCTTCTGTGCCTGCACCAACTGAGAGTTTTCAGGGGTTGCATACGTCTGCATCCCCTGAATTTGCACCTCCCTGTCTGCGATCTGCGAGCGCAGAGTCGTGGCCGAGTCGATCATGGCCCGCGCCTGGATGTCGGGCTGGCTAACACCGGTGTTCAGTTCTGTCATCTTCAGGGCCTCTTCGGCGTTGGCCAGGTTGTCTTTTGTCTGTTCGAGTTGCTGCTCGAAGAAGAGCCTGCGCTGGGAGGCTTCCGTGATGGCGAGATGCTGAGACAGATTGCGAAACTGTTCGACATAGCCGTTAGCGAGCTCAGCGGCACGCCGCGGGTCGGAATCCGTGACCGAGATACGGATCAGACCATCCTTGCCGCTGTCATCCACTTTCGCCTGGTCCTCGAAAGCCTTGGTCGCATCGGAGAGATACCGCGCGTGGTACTCCTGCATCAGGCCGAAATGCTGCACCATGGCGTCCTCGACCGTGCGGCTCTGTAGCATCCCGACAAACATGTCGTTGGGGTTCTTGAGGCCGAGACCGCCAGCCAGTGCTGTCACGCTGCTCATGGAGCCAAGCTGGGCACTGAGGGCTGTGTTCGCTGAAGAGTTCTGCTGGGGCGGCATCAAGCTCACGGTAGCGGTGTAGCTATATGGCACAAGCAGCGAGTACACGATCGCTAGGATAGCGAAGAATGCGGTGACCCATAGGATCACGCGCTTCCGCTCGGCGAGGACGATCAGAAGATCGAGCAGCGAGATTTCGTCCTCCTGCTTTGCGGCGCTTACGGCGACGGGTAAGGAGGGAGGAGAATCAACATGTTCATTCGGTTCGGAAAACGGAGTTTCGGGCGTCATCAATTCCTGCGGATTACGGACTGCTGCGTATCCCTGTATTCTACAATGAGGATGCTCCAAATTGCTGTAGTTGAAGTTTGCTCAACGCCTCACTGACTGGTTCAAGTTGCGAGATTTTTCTTGACCTGTTGAGCATAAAGAAGCAATTCGGGTGATCATGGGACAGTCGGCTTCTCCATCGCATGTGGGTGCGTTTGCCAGTCTATAGGGAGGGATCGCGGACGAAACGTCGTGAATGGACCAAGCTCAGATGTTAACCAAATAAGCAATACACAGTTTGACAACATCGCCATCGCTCCCTGTGTATATTAATGGAGAATAGGCAAGATCATTCATTGCAGCCTTGTCGTCCACATTGCGTGAAGCACCGCATAGTGTTTTCATGCCGGGCTCGTTCCTATCGGAAGATCACTGCACTCCCACGATTCATCATGCCATCATCATTGCATGCCGCGAGTGTGGTACCATTGATTTCAAATACAGATACCGCCCACGGCTTCAATTCATACAGACGTAATGAACCGAACAGAGCCTAAAGAAGTTAACAAATATAGGTGCAGTTTTATTCAGAGTCTGGTATGGTTCCACCAAACGCCATCCTGGCGACATTCGGGCCCGAACTGATGAGATGAATTGCCCTGACGCAGTGAGAGTGAGTGTGACGATCGAAGACATGTCTCTCAGTACAACCCCGATGAAGAGACAAAACACGCGAAATGTTCATTTGCATCAAACTCTGTGTTTCAAACATATCAACTGAGCGCAACTTTTTCATTACTCAGATGTTTTCATTTTTTAGAGCTTCAGAGAAACAATCAGTTTTGTAATCTTTGGAGGCCTAATTTGAACGCCATGTCGTCTGTATGGAGCAAATCTAAAATCATGACGATGAACCAACCTGAACAGGGCAATGGTTACGGCAGTGCAAAATATGACGAAGATATGGTGCCTTCTCGTGGCCATAAGGCAAAGGATCGTTCTCTGCCCTACCTGGTTTCCAAGCGTTTGAGTGCTTGGTCGCAATCGGGTGCAAAGCGCTTCTTCGATTGTGTCTGCGTGTTGTTGGCGTTGCCTCTACTCATTCCAGCCTTGCTGGTGGTCGCCTTGGCAGTGTGGCTGACATCACCCGGTCCTATTCTATTCTTGCAGAAGCGGATGGGGCGTGACGGCAAGCCCTTCACCATTCTGAAGTTCCGAACCATGCTTCACGTTACGGACAATAGGCATCATGCGGTCACCACGGCAGGCAACCAGCGCTTCACTCCGGTAGGCCCTTTTCTGCGCCGACTGAAGATCGACGAATTCCCCCAGTTATTGAATGTGTTGGCCGGGCATCTGAGCCTGGTAGGACCCCGCCCCAAGATGCGGGAACATATGTTGTCCCATCTCCCTTGCCGTCCAGGAATAACCGGCGCGGCCACCATTGCCTTTGCTCTCGAAGAGTCGGTTCTCGACCGTGTACCCAAGCATCGTTTGGAAGCCTACTATCACAAGGTCGTGCTTCCCGCTAAACGCAAACTCGACGCGGAGTACATGGCCAGCGCCACGTTCTTTTCAGATCTCAAGCTCATTGTCAACAGTGTATTGCGCCGCTGGGACACCTCTGTCATGGAAGGCCTGCTCAACTCGGAAACATTTGGGCCAGAAGACAGTATGATTTTATCCAAAGCGGCCCATCCAGAAGCTGTATCTGCCCGCGTGACAATACCACCCAATGCCGATCACCCTGTTTCGGCGGAGCAGGTCTCAATCTTCTGATCCGTTCAGATTGCAAATGGAAGCCCGACATACGAGTGCAGTGCGTGCAGGGATAGCGCACTCTATCCACACGCTGCAGAGCACATACTGTTGGTAATTCTCTCACTGTTCAGCCTCTCGCCTCCGGCTGCCTGCTGCTCAGACTTTTCGGACAATGAGGTTAACCCTGTAAAACAAGCTCTAGAAGCTGATCTTCCTCTTTGGGAACCAGGTGAGCTGGATGGTGGTTGTGGTCACGGTTTGCTGGCCGGAGAGGTAGATGGGGGCCTTCCATCGCTCGTAGTCGAAGTTGCCGTTGACCTCGAAGTCCTTGCCGATTCGTTTGACGATTTGAAAATGGATGTCGTTCAAGGTGGTGCCGCCAGGGATAAAGTCCTTGGCGGCTTTTTGATTGCGCACGCTCACCTGGAACCACTCGTTGCCATTGAGGTGATAGGTAATCCAGCCCTGGCCACCTTTGTCCTCGCGCCCTATCCAGTCGCCGAAGAGCTGGCCCTGGTTGGTGTACCCCTGTTGCTGGATGGTTTCGTAGTACATGAAGTGACCTGATTGGCTGTTTGTGATAGGCGGATCGGTGGAGACAGCTTCGACACGCAGATCCAGCCTTGGAATGCCGGGCACATGGGAGAGATATAGGCCAGGCCGCCATGAGGCGCGACGGGGAGCGTCAATGGGCGAAACATCGTCATGCACTTCTGAGTCCGAGTAGAGCGTAAGCCAGTTGCGCACGAAGGGAAGCCGGTAGCTGAAATCGAAGGCGCCAAAGCGTGCGCCGGGGTCCGCGCTTGTGACCTTGACCGCTGGAGTGGGGGCGGAAAGGCTGAAGAAACTCCGCAGAAAGGTGTGCAGGTTGATCGGCTCATGACCCTTGCCGCCCCAGATCACAGTGCGCTCAAACCCGAACTCCAGGTTCTCGGTTGGCCGGAAGCTGATCTTCTCAACGTGTACCCACGGGTCGTTGGGATAGGTGTGGCCTTTGAGCGATCCAACCAGAAAGTTATAGCGGAATGGGCCGGTGAGATAGGAGAGCAAAGGAATATAGAGAGGTTCAGTGCGGTTGATGCGGAATGAGTAGATGTTCTCAGCGTTGTTGGAGTAAGCCATGCCGCCTCCCAGGCCAGGGCCAAGCCAGTCGTCCTGTTTGCCGAAGGAGATCTCGTGGTTGAGCAGGCGGTAGGAGGCGTACGCCTCGAGGAATCGTCCATCGGAGATTGCGGCAATGGGCCCCTGGGGGATCGTGGTCTGGATATAAGGGCTTCCCGTGGCTGGATTGTTGGCGATCGGATAGGCACCTACATCTTCCGTTGCCAGAGTCTGTGCGAGCGCGTTCGAATAGCCAACGGCCGAGGGCGCCGCGTGAAACTCGCCGCGCACATAAAGCAGGAACCTGCCGGCGGACGCGTAGCCGCTGACACCTGAATAATTATTGAAGCCGCCTTGATAAGGCCGGCCGTAGTCGTTGATGATGGTCGAGCCGAGATGATAACTGTCCCGTAGAGGAGTGCCGCTGATGCCACGCGCCACGGAGTAGACTGACTCTACGCTCAATCGATCTTCAGGGGCCAGACACTGGTTCTGTGTGTCATAGCGCAGCTCACGCGTCAGCGCCTCGTATATCCTCTCCGCTTCGTCCTTGGCGGGGCCTGATGAACCATAGTCTTCGATGTGGCTGCTCACCTCGTTGAGCATGTTGTTCACGCTGGAGCGTGTCCACGGACGCATTCCCACATAAACGGAATCCACAAATCCGAGGGAGTAAAGACGCCACACGGCCGGATAGACCCAACTGTCAACTGGGATGTAGGGAGAACCTGCGGTGTCGGACTCGCAGGCATCCGTCATGCTCACGCGAGTTGGGCTTCCTAGGTTTGCGTCCTGCAACGCTGCCTGCGGCTGGGCGGCGACCGTTTCGGCGGTCATCAGGAAGAATCCCATCAACAGAGTTACCCAGCGATAGACAGCAGTCACAGTCAAAAGTTGATTCACCCTTACGCCCCTTCCAGAACAAGCATGTACCCCGCTATGATAGCAACAGCGTAGAAGATGCTGATCGGTATGCGAGGAATGGGTTCTGAGATCAAGTGCACAGGGAGTGAGGAAATGTATGTCCAATAGTCCCAACGCCGCCGGTGTCTTCCGCACAGCCATTGCCGAGCATCTGGAGGTTGTGCGCCAGCTAAAGGCGCAGCAGCCGGCATTGGGGGCGATTGCACGGGCGATGACGGCAACCTTGCACGCCGGCGGCAAGATACTGTGGTGCGGCAACGGAGGCAGCGCGGGCGACTCGCAGCACCTGGCCGCAGAGCTGGTGGGACGGTTTCGCCGCGAGCGGCGAGGAATGGCGTCGGTGGCTCTTACGACGGACAGCTCTACGCTGACCTCGATTGCCAACGATTATGGATACGAGGCGGTTTTTTCGCGGCAGGTGGAGGCGCTTGGCGTGAAAGGCGATCTCTTAGTGGGATCTCCACCTCCGGCAATAGCCGGAACGTGGTGGCCGCGCTCGAGGCTGCACGCATTCAGGGGCTGACGACGGTGGCCTTTACCGGCGCGGGTGGCGGCAGGATGGACAAGCTGGCCGATCATATCTTTACTGTCGCGTCGAAGGACACAGCGCGTATTCAGGAGGCACACATACTGGCCGGACACATGCTCTGCGACTGGATCGAACTGGACAGCCTCTGTGGGGTGGACCAAGAGAGCGTTGAAGTTATGGATATTGCAGCGACTGTACAGTTTGAGGGGGCACGGTGATCGAGCAACTGCACGAGGCGATTCAGGCGATCGAGTACAAGTGGGCCGCGCTGCGGATGCTGGTGGTGGGCGATGTGATACTCGACAAGTACATTTGGGGCGAGGCGGGGCGCATCTCGCCGGAGGCACCGGTACCCGTGGTTCGCGTGACCCGGCAAAGCCATCAGCCTGGCGGCGCGGCCAACGTAGCCATGAACCTGCGCCGGCTGGGCGCACAGGTCAAGGTGATTGGGTTTACCGGAGGCGACGAGGATGAGAGGCTGTTGGCGGAAGCTCTGCGGTCGAACGACATCTCGCCGGAGTTCATTGTTTCGGAGGGATATCCGACGATTACCAAGCAGCGCATTCTAGGTGGGCGGCAGCAGATGCTGCGGTTGGACAACGAACGGCTTGGCGTGCGATCGCAGAGCGATTACGACCGGCTAGTGGAGCACGTGCTGGAGCGTCTACCTGCCTGCGATGCGGTGGTTCTCTCCGACTACGCAAAGGGAGCGCTGACGGCGGAGGTCTGTCAGGCGGTGATTCAGGCAGCACGCAGGCAGGGGATTCCTGTGCTGGTCGATCCCAAGAGTGCGGACTTCAGCTGCTACCGCTGTGCTACGACGATCTGTCCCAACCTCATCGAGTTTACTGCGGCGGTGCATGGGGACGCTCACGACTTGAAGGCACTATTGGATGCGGCCGAGGCGCTGGTCGAGCAGCTTGGGATCGAGTTTCTGACCGCGAAGCTGGGCGAGAAGGGGATTGCGCTGGTGTGGTCCGGGAGCAGCTTGCTGGCACCGGCCGTGGCGCGTCAGGTGTTCGATGTCTCGGGCGCAGGCGATACGGTGATTGCGGTGCTTGCGTTGTGCCTGGCCTCGGGGCTAAAACCGGAGACCGCTGTGGAACTGGCCAATATCGCGGCCGGGGTCGTGGTGGGCAAGTTGGGCACTGTGCCGGTGGAGAAGTACGAGCTGTTGGCCGCGCTGGCTCCGGAGATCGCACTGCACGGCGAGGACAAGGTGGTGACGCGCGAAGAACTGGTGCGCCGAGTGGCTCTGTGGAAGGCCAACGGCGAGCGGGTGGTGTTCACGAACGGCTGCTTCGATCTGCTGCACATCGGGCACATCACGCTACTAGAGCAGGCGCGGCGCTTCGGCGATCGTGTCATTGTTGCCATCAACAGCGACGCTTCGGTGAGAGGCTTGAAGGGAGCCGGTCGCCCGGTTGTGGGCGAGAGCGAACGGGCACGCGTGATGGCCGCGCTGGCGGCCGTGGATGCGGTGGTGGTCTTCAGTGAGCCGACTCCGCTAGAGGTCATCCTGGCCACACAGCCGGACGTGATCGTCAAGGGAGGCGACTACACGGTGGAGACTGTGGTAGGCGCCAGCGATGTGCTGGCCTGGGGCGGACAGGTCAATATCGTGCCACTGGTCGCAGGATTTTCCACGACACAGCTCATCGCGAAACGTATTGATATGTAGTGCAGAACCTGTTGCAGATGTGCTCTTTCAAAATCAGATTACGGGCCGTACAACTTGAGTGAGTTCATTATAAGGATAAAGCCCATTGACTTTATGGAAGGTCGATTCTTCAATACAAGCTCTAGCCAGCAACAGGCAAGGAAAACAGAGCGACAAGGTAATATGGCTCCATGCCAATCAAAGAACTCGATGTTACCGTCGTAGCCTGAAAAATCACAGAGGAGACCAGCAAGGAAAACAGTTGACGACTGCCCTTCGTAAACAATTAGAGCGAGAGAAGCAGGAAGATCACGCCTATAAAGGTAGGCATTGGGTTATCTCTCCTGACTCAGTATAGCCATCGTTTCTAAAGCTGTTTGTTTCCAGCTAAACTGCTGCCCACGAGTTTCCGCATTATGCGCCAGCTTCGAACGCATAGCCTCATCTTTTGTTATTCGTCTGAATGCTTCCGCGATTGCATCTGTGTCGTTTGGATCAACGAGCAGGGCTGCGTCCCCGGCGATCTCGGCCAACGAGGAAGTGTTACTTGCAATGAGTGGAGTGCCCCACTGCATGGCTTCAACCAGCGGCAGGCCGAAGCCCTCATAGAGTGAGACCAGCACCAATGCCTGTGCATGTGCATAAAAAGCGCGAAGCACGGTATCATCTACATGCCGAAATAAATGCACGCACGACTGTAAATTGTTTGTCTGGATAAAGTCAGACACCCTGAACTCGCCCCACTGGTCGCTGCCAGCAATTACCAGATCGAGAGGAGAAAGGCAAGACGTCCGGTATTGAACATAGGCATGCAACATACGCTTTATGTTCTTACGTGGCTCAAAACTACCAACAAATAGAAAATAGGGAGTCGATAGCTGACAGGGGCCCATCGCTCCGTCCGTCCTGAGACTGGAAGCTAGGTATACAACGTCGATTTTGCATCCGGTGCCAGGGAAAAACGTCATTACTTCGGAACGCGTAAAATGCGAATTGGCCACAAGATGATCGGCGATGCGAAGCGACAGCGGCGTCAGCAGAGCCTCTATGACAAGAGTGCCCCTAGTCATTGTTGTCGGAAAGCGCTTACGAACTACGTCGTGAACAGTTAGCACCTTCCTGATTCGTGGCGGCAATAATACCGGTAACTGGGAGTATGGGGACCAGAATACGTCGATTGCATCCATCAGCGCCCAGACGGGGAAGAACAACTGTGCGAAAATCGTGCTCAGTCCACTCCTGTGAACTGCACCAGCGCGTATCTTCCAGTGCTCTGGCAGAGGGAATCCAAGCTGGAAGGGCCGGTGAGAATAAAGGAAAACGTGGTGCGGCGATTGCTGTGATGCGAATTCGCGAACAATACTTGTGGCGTACCGGCCAATTCCACAATAAGGATGTGTCAAAACACGTGCATCTACCGCAATATTGAGTGCTTTGTTTATTGGCAAGCTCTTAACCTTTCAAGATCAACAGACCACAGGGCCCGATAGTTTGTCCGTGTCAATGACTCTGAGACCCTTCCACTTTGAAGCTCCTTTAAGGGAATGGAATGCTGGATGTATTCCGATCGCGCTGAATTACGAGCGAATTATCGAAATTACCATACTATGATACTCTTGGTTAGCAGGTAAGCCTCCGTAATCGTTTTCAGCTTAAACCGAAGCTCTGCAATACACCACGCCACAGATAAAGTTGCCATAAATAGGAGAGAGCAGCTATACCTCCTATTCTATATTTGAACTCAAAGTACTCATGTAGCCGGCAATTCGTCCCTGAAACACTGCCCAGACATACATCGCGCGCCGGGGCCGCCCTGTGAGGAACGAATAAACCACGCTTCTCAGGGGCAGGAAGAAGTGTTTCCATGCGTCTAAAAGCGTGTAATGCTTGCGCAACACTCGACCCATACCCCGTCCGTAAGTGATGGCTTTTCGGCGCTCCGCACGACCGTAGCCTGTTGTAAGCGGAGGATGAAAGACTAGGATGCTAGGCTGGTAATAGATTCTGAAGCCCTTTTCGAGACTCGACAAAAGGTAATCTGTCTCCTCACCCGAACCCCAAGGAGTACCAGATCCGATGCCCAATGTCTCATCGAAGTTGCCTGTCGCGAAGACGACTCTTTGTTTCAGAAAAATTGCTAAAGACATTCCTGTTTGCCATACATTAGTCTTAGTTATCTGGCTTGGCACATCATCCCTGCCTTGATATGACTCTCCTGTTGGCAGCGCAGGACGGCCGCTCAGACCATCATATTCGGGATGCCCGTCGAAGAACTGCGCCACACGTTCCAGAAGATCTATGGGGTACCAGCAGTCATCATCGGGAAAGGCGACAATGTCACCATCTGCCAGCTTTAGCCCCACGTTTCGCGCACGAGAAATGCCGCGCACCGAGCGTGTGTGCTTCAACGATATTTCGCCGTCATACTCACGCAAGACCGGAAGAAGACGATCATCCGGGTTCTGGTCCACGACGATGAGCTCATAGTCCGTGTGTGACTGGGATCTGAGCGACTCTAAGAATCGCTCTAACTCGATTGTTCGTCCGATTGTAGCTAACACTAAGGAGAATCTCAACTCGACCTTTCTAATGGCCTCGTTAGCGATCCGTTGTTTCTTTCCTGATGAGCAGGAATTGACCGGAACTGGATAAGTAATTTATGATCGGCAATAAGCTTAGTAGCCGCATCGTTTTGCTTGCGGACGTTGGATTAAACAGCAATGCTACAAGAACTTTCGGCAGCTTGCATAAGAGCGAGTTCGAGAGATAGCCAGAATCTGCAATAGTCCCTCCGGAAGGACATAAAAGCCGGAGTTCCCGCCGCGTGAAAAGAAATAGATGGTCTTTGCCATCTGGGCCGAACTGCCTTGCCTCAAGATCAGACCTTGAACTCTGTTTCAATATCTGGCGAAAGCTGGGCAGGCGTTGGCTACCGAGGAAACTGCGATTTGGAGTTGTGATCATCAGATGCCCGCCCGGTACGAGCAATTGGAAACATTTGTCGACGATTCGCTCCGGATAGGCGCAGTGTTCGACTACCTCGCCTAGGATCACGACCTCCTGGGATTCTGGCAAAAGTCCGTGTTCTTCAATGTTAGCCAAGCTCCAGGTGATGTCGCCACGCTCATATTTCGCTTGGGAATAACGCAAGAAGATGGGATTCAAATCCACCGCTGTCACATGGCAGCCAGCTTCTGCCAGGAGCAAACTCACGTTTCCCTGTGCGCAGCCCAGTTCTGTGACTGAACCACCTGTAGGAATAAGGCGGCGCACGGTGGCAACAATAAGGTTAATGCGGTCGAGATAGCTGAGCCGGGAGAATGCCAGCAGGTCAGGATTATCAATCTCCGCATGATCGAAGGCGGCAATCACTTCCATTTCAGGATCAAGCGCTTTTAGCGCGAATGAATTTTTCATGAGCAGTTCCTCATCTTTAGCATGAGCACCCATCGGTGCTGAACCAAACAACCTTAATCATTTGCTATTGTGCAAGTGTTCCCACAGGGATACATAAGTCTGGAGCATCGCAGAGGGCCTGAAACAGGCAAGGTATCGCTCCCTGAGATGACCACCCAGGCGCTCCAGGGCGGCGCTATCCGAGATGATGTCCAGCCCTTTTTCTCCGATCATGCACTGTTCGCAAGATGCTTGAAGTGGGTACTCTACTCCGACAGCTTCCAGATTTCCTTTAGCGTTGCTTACGATAACCGGAGTCGCGAAGGCCATCGTCTCCAACAAGCACAGGTCGAAAACGACTCTCCGGGGCGTGTGCAAGACCGACGCAGCCGTCTGGAGGGCTTCATAAATCTCTCTGCGGGGTCTCACTCCTCTGAACTCCACCGCGTCCTCCTACAACTCGGTCCAACGTCGCTGTAAAAACCGAATATATCAACTCAACGTTCCTGATTCTGTCAGCGCCATTCCATTGCTGCTTTACGGGTCAGGAATGAATAAGCATCTCGTCGAAAAAATCAATCCAATAGCGCCCAACAACTTCCGGGGAGCGCTGTGCTAGCATGACTTCCCTTGCCCTCCTGCCGGCTGTTAGTAATAGGCTACGGTTATCCGCCAACAGCTGCAAGGTCGATCTTAACTCTGCCTCGCTGTTCACAATCCAGCCGTTCACATTGTTCTCGATGACCTCGGGGACGTGCCCAACGGGAGTGGATATGCACGGCACACCGCACGCCATCGCCTCAAGCACTGGCATCGGCCCGCCTTCGCAGATCGAAAAGCAGACATAACAGTCTAAGCTGTTATACCAGTTCCGTAGCTCGTTCCTATCTTGAATTGGGTTATCCTGTGAAACCTCGACCAGTTCGACCTCCGGCAGTCCTGCGCAGATACGCCTGATCTCCGCTATCCGTCTCTTAATCCCATGATTAGTTACACTCTGACACCAACCTACGCGAAGCGGTCCACTGTTGCGTCGCGCCGGCGCCGGAAAGAACAAGGCAGGGTCGATAGCATTGGGAACGTGACGGGCCCGCAGACCACAATTCGTCAAAATCGAGACCAGGTGACGTGACGGGGTGGCGATCAGACGTTCATTCCCCAAACTATCGAGAAAACTCCTTCGGGGTGAGTCTATTGTCCGTAACATGGCCTCTGGACTGCTATTGTCGGTGAACTCATAATGACAATGAACGCCACAAGCGGCCGTATCTCTTACGTCAGGATGAAGATAATCCAGCAAAACTGAATAGAAGACAAAACTGCTGCTATACGAAAGAAAAAACTCTCTCTGCAAAGGAAATCGAAGTGCTGGAGGGAGAAAGCGAGAGAGACGGCCGACGCGTCCTTCCATGCAGATCTCACTCACCGTCATGTAGTTGATACGGAACTTCGACTCAAGAATGGGGCGGACTGCCTGAAATACATGGTCCAAAGCCCATCCACGCTTGTCGACGAGAACTAAGATATCTTGCATCACTTACCCTATACCCGGTTTAATCAACGACCCACGGAGGCTCTTCAATCCCCACTTTGCGGCAGATAGAAGGCGGTGGAATTGTGTTTTACGGTAGCCCCGGGAAAAGTGAAACTCATCATCACGTGAAAGAAGAAAGACACCAAACGGCCGTCCAATCTAGTCGCGAAAGATCTTTCGCGCGCGCAAAGAAGGTCCAGAGAAATCACCTGCGTGCCAGACGCTCCGATGCCTTTCGAAGTCATTGTCGTCGCGCGCATCCTGGGGCCAATTCGAACCAAGTGGAATTGACAGTAACACATAACTGGACTTTGTAAGGCACTTCTCCAATACTTCTCGTCCCGCATCCTGTTCAAAATGCTCTAAGACGTCACCAAGGATGACTAAATCATAGTGGAACTGAAGGCGGTCCAGCCAGATCGCGGCATCTGAACATTCTATCGAACTATAGAAATAGCGATGGTATTCCGAGATGTTTCTGGGAAAGCCTTCGACGCCATCAATGCGGATAGTCCAGGATTCCGGATAAGTATGACCCTCCCATACATCCAGAAATTCGCGGCAAAGAATACCCCAGCGGCCATATCCGGCCCCAATATCAAGTACAGATCGCGGACTGAGCTGCCGAATCAGTTCGATGCTGTAAGAGATGTTTTGCCAGTTCGATGTTCCCATTCTACTTCTCCCCCTTCTTGAGTGGCAGTTCAAGCCACAAGGCTAACAGATCCTCCAGCGATGCAGCTATCTGGTCAACGCCGGCTTGATCACGACCGAACGATTCAACATCTTCCGTCGCAAGCTCGGCGCAGTCACCCCGGAGAGATGCGAAGTAGCAGGCAAAAAAGCGTTCAATCTCTGAGTCCGCGTCCGGCCCCATATTTCCGGCCTCAAGAGTGCACAAGCGTGGGACAATCGAGGCGAGATCCTCTAGGTTCTTGACCTTGTGTACCCAGGGGCAGATGTCGTAAAAGGTATCGCCAAAGATAAGGACCGGTTTGTTGAGCGCGATAGCCTCAAACCCCACTGTGCCGGTAACCGTTGCAACGAAGCGTGAGTTCAGAGCCAACTCGACTCCGGATACAAAGGGCGAGATAAGCCGAACATTGGGGTAAAGCAATAAATCCTTGAAATACGCCGATCCACGATCGCCAATACTTGCCTTGTGTTCCTTTACGGAAAGCAGCACATCGTTTGGAAGGCTGATTGCGATTGCCTCACATATACTGCCTTGGTTTATGAAGTAGGGTGCTTGACCGCTGGTAGTTTGTTCCGGCTGAAAGTGCAGGTAGAAGGCCGCGAAATCTTCGTCCGTTATAGACTCACATGCGTTCCGATAAACATAGTGCTCGTTGCGTCGCCTCTCGATTGAATGCAAAGGTCGGTGCATATTGTCAGTCATCCACATGATGTGACGCCAACGCTGTTCCTCAGTAGACAGAGGCCGTACGGTTCGCACGGCGCCACGTGCCAACTTAGTTATGAGATGGACGCCTGAGCCGAAGCTCCAACTGCTACGCCTTCCAACGTTCCGATTATAGTAGGCCTCCTTGACGGCCAACGTGCGTAACGAGTTGATATACTCGCGCGCCATAACTACAGCTTCGGGCGCTAGTTCTTCGTTATCGAAAAACAGCTTTTCGAAGAGCAGGTTACGGAGCTGATGCCCGTATGATAGCATGATCGTCCGCTCGGTCAGCCCCGCCTGGAAATTCAAAGCTGGAATGCGGCGTGCCGTTGCCAAGGCGAATAGCACCTTATCAGTAAAGCCGCTCGGTCCCTCGAACAGAACCACGTCAGGTTTGGTGGCGTCAAGTACGCGCTCATAATACTCGGCGCAGGTAACAAAGTAGCTTTCGAAGAATTTCCGATGCAATACGGCTGAGCGTCGCGGCAACACTCCAAACTTGACATGGAAAACATCCGTAGCCCACGCTTCCGGCAGTCTCAGGTTCAACCGTTGTTCCAGTTGTGCTACTTCTCCAGGGGCAGGTGCTCGCA
>Ga0181520_10002794_pt1 | contig 31788 bp, 23 predicted proteins | sample PEATcosm2014_Bin_29_FD_132451 | JGI IMG/M metagenome (GOLD analysis project Ga0181520, IMG submission 132451) | Peatland microbial communities from MTU Mesocosm Facility, Houghton, MI, USA - PEATcosm2014_Bin02_30_metaG | ecosystem: Environmental > Terrestrial > Soil > Wetlands > Peat | place...
CCCAACTTCGCCGTCTTCTCACGCGGCAGCCTGCAGTTCCAGCAAGCCGGCCTCGTCGACGCCAGCACCATGAAGAGCTGGCTGGCCCGCGCCGCCTGAAGAGCAGGAACGACAGCTGTTTGGGACTGATGGTTGTCCATGGCGCGGTTCCCGTTTCGACTCCCATTCCCGAAGTTGAAAAACTCCCCACTCCAAGGGTCGCGATTGGCCGGGCTTTCCGTTGACTCCCTTCCATGGATGCCGCTAACTGAATCCTGCAGTCATCTTCATCTGCAGGGTGAATCGATATGGGGATCAGCGCAGCGAATAAGCAGAAAGCTCCTCGTAAACCGCGTTCAGTCGCTTTGCCTAAAGCACCAACTGGAATTCAGGGGCTCGACGACATAACGGAAGGGGATTGCCTCTCGGCCGTCCCACCCTGATTTGCGGCTGTGCAGGATCGGGCAAGACATTATTTGCCATCGAATTCCTGGTGCGCGGCGCCCTCGAGTACAACGAACCCGGCGTCTTTATGGCCTTCGAGGAGACCAGCGAGGAACTGGCCCAGAACGTTGCTTCCCTTGGATTCCATCTGAAAGTTGTACGGCACTAATCCTCCCTGGCAATTCGTGCCCCTGAGGAGAAATGAACGATGAACATTGACCGGCGCAACAAGACGAAGCAGGAACTGTGGACAGAGAACAAGGAACTCTGGGCACGGCTGGCGGAATTCGAAGAGACCATGCGGGCGATCCGCGCCGGAGAAGTCGATGCGTTTTTTGTGAATGACTCAAAGGGCCACCGCGTCGTCACTCTGGAAGGGGGCGAATCGGCCTACCGGGTTCTGGTCGAGGCAATGAACGAGGGTGCCGCTATCGTCGAAGAGGATGGAATCCTGTTCTTCTGCAATAAGCGTCTGGCCACCTTGCTCCATGCGCCACTGGAGACCGTGATGGGTGCGTCCCTGTTTCGCTTTGTCGCCCCGGTGGACGAGGCCAAGGTCAAAACTCTGCTCAACCAGGCGCGCATCGACGCCTGCGCCAGCGATATCTCCTTCCTTCTGGAAGACGGCACAACCACACCCGTGCAACTATCGCTCAGCCCTATGTTGATTCATGGCGCTCCAAGGATCGGTATTGTCGCCACCGATCTGACCGAACGCAACAAAGCGCAGGAGGAGTTACGCAGGCTCTCCCTCGTCGATGAGCTCACCGGCCTTCTAAACCGGCGGGGGTTCCTGACCGTCGCTCAGCGGACGCTGACCCTCGCCCATCGCCTCGAAGGACCCTTGCTTCTGATCTTCGCCGACCTCGATGGCATGAAGTTCATCAACGACACTATCGGTCATCGCGAGGGCGATCATGCCCTCATCGATACCGCGCAAATTCTCAAAAAGACCTACCGCGACTCCGACATCATCGCGCGTTTGGGTGGCGACGAGTTTACTGTGCTTGCCATGGTGAATTCCAGGAGGGACACAGCGCTGCTGGCCGCGCGCTTGCAGGCTCAGGTGGATGCCCACAACGCCATCGGACATCGCCCGTACCAGATCTCCATCAGCACAGGCGTTGTCCCTTACGACACCGAAAAACGGCAGCCCCTCGAGGAACTGCTCGCGCTCGCGGATTCAGCGATGTATGAAAACAAACGGCGCAAGCACCAAGACGCGGTACGCGACTCCGCAATCCGTTCCCTTGCCGAGCAACGCTCTCGTCGAACGATCAACTTGCCCGGCTTGTAGCAAAGCGGAAGCGCGCGGAATGCTGTCCCCTGTTGCCAGTCCCCAATGACGCGCCGGAGCCTACCCACCCTCAGGTGGATGACTCCACCGGCAGCTTCACCACAAATTCTGTCCGGCCAGGCTCCGACGTAAACGCGATGGTCCCGTTGTACTGCGCGGTCACGATGCGCCGCGCTATGTCGAGGCCCAGCCCCGTCCCCACCCCCGGCGGCTTGGTCGTGTAGAACGGCTGAAAAATCTGATCGCGAATCTCCGGCGCAATCCCCGCGCCCTGGTCGGCAATGCCGACGCCGATCCTGCCATCCTCCACCCACGTCCTGATCCGCACCTTCGAGCCCTCCGGAGCCGCGTCGGTCGCGTTGTCCAGCAGATTCGTCCACACCTGGCTCAACCCCGTGCCGCGCGTCTTCACCTTCGGCAGATCCGCCGCAAAATCCTTCTCCATCACCAGCAGCTTGTGACGGAATTTGTGCCCCAGGATCGTCAATGTGCTCTGAATGCTCTCGTGCACGTCGATCAGGTGCTCGCCGGCCTTGTCCTCGTACGCGTACTTCTTCACCGCGATCACCAGGTCCGTCACGCGGCTGATGCTCTCTTCGATCGTCGTCAGCTGCTGCATCGCCGAGATCAGCGACTCCAGCCAGCTCAGCGCCACCTGCAGCGTCTCTCCCGGAAACGCCTCCTGCGCGCATACCACGTCGTTGCGCCGCCAGCCCGCCGCCACCAGCGTCGGCGCCAGCTTCCACGCATTGTTCACGCCGATGCTCTCCAGCCACGTGCCCAGCTCTTCTTCCGCATCCGCCTCTTCCATGCTGCTCAGCGGTTTAGGCTTCTCCAGTGCGAGCACTTCCTGCTGCATGTCCAGCAGGCAGGTCGCCTGCTCCGGCGTCAGCGGCGATTTGCAGAAGCGCATGCTCAGTTCCTGCAACCTGGTCAGGTTCTCCCGCAATTGCGCCGCCGACCGCTTCGCCGCCGAGCCGGGATTGTTCAGCTCGTGCATCAGTCCCGCCGCCAGCGTTCCCAGCGAGATCAGCTTTTCACGGTGCAGGGTCGTCGCCTGGAACGAATGGATCCGCTGCGCCGCCGTCGCCAGCACTCCCTGCCGCACATTGGGGCAGGTGGCCATCAGCCGCCAGAAACCCTCCTCGCTCACCAGCAGCATCCGCAGCGGCCGCGTCACCACGCACTGCACTCCGGCCTTCTTGTAGCCGAGCAGCAGCGGCGCTTCACCGAACGTGTCGCCGTCCTGGTAGATCGCCAGCGGCGTTTCGCTGCCATTCATCTCGAGGCGCGTTGTGCGAATCTCGCCCTCAAGGATCATTCCAAATCCCCCGACGCCCGCGCCCTGCTCCACCAGCATCGTGCCCGCCGGCGCTTCGATCATCTCCACCGGGCCCAGGCATCCGAGGTCTTCCTCTTTCAGCCTGCTGAGAACGGGTATGCGACGGATCAGCTGCGACAGCTCCTGCTGTGTGACCGATCTGGTCTGCGTCTCCGCCGCCGTGCCTGCCATCGTCTCCTTGTCCTTTAGAACTGCGCCAGATATTGGTGCATCAGTTGGACCGCCATTGAACCTTCGCCCACCGCGGTGGCCGCGCGCTTCACCGATCCATGCCGCACATCGCCCGCCGCGAAAACCCCTGGCAACGATGTCTCCAGCAGATACGGTTCCCGATCCTCTTTCCACGTCTTCGGCATCTGCCCCTCGACGCGTAGATCGCGCCCCGACAACACAAACCCATTCGAATCGCGCATCACACTTTCCGGCAGCCAGTCCGTCTGCGGCGCGGCTCCGATAAACAAAAACAGCGACGACGCCAGCCGCACCTCCTCGCCTTTGGGCGTCCGCACCTTCAGAGACTGCAGGTGCCCATCCCCCATCGCTTCCATGACCTCGGCCCGCGTCTCCACCTTAATATTCGATGTTCCAGCAATCTGATCGATGAGATATTTCGACATACTCTTCTCGAGCGAATCCCCCCGCACCAGCATCGTCACCTGTTTCGCCACCCGCGCGAAGTTCATCGCCGCCTGCCCCGCCGAGTTCGCCCCGCCCACCACATACACATCCTCGTCCTGGCACGACTGCGCCTCGGCCGGCGACGCGCCGTAGTACACCCCCGAGCCCGTCAGCCGCTGAATTCCTGGCGCCTCGATCTTGCGATAACAAACCCCCACCGCGATCAGCCCCACCCGGCACGAGACCTCCGCCCCATTGCCCAACCGCACCTTCCGGTACTGCCCTTCGCCGTCGATCGTCGTCGCCCGCTGAGTAATAAACTCCGCTCCCAGGCGCCGCGCCTGATCGTAAGCGTTGCGTGCCAGCCGTTCGCCCGTCACGCCGTTGGGAAACCCCAGGTAGTTCTCGATCCGCGAGCTGCTCCCGGCCTGCCCTCCTGGAGCTTCAGGCTCCAGCACCAGAGTTTTCAATCCCTCTGAAGCGCCATACACCGCGGCCGCCAACCCCGCCATCCCCGCGCCCGCCACCACCAGATCGTAGAAGTCCTGCTTCGCCTGCGTCCTGAGCCCCACCCTCTCCGCCAGTTCCCCGTCCTGCGGCTGCACCAGTGTCGTCCCGTCAGGAAAAAGCACCACCGGCAGCTTGCTGTCGTCCACCCCAAACTTCTTCAGCAGATCCACCGCCTGGTCGTCGCGCTCCGGATCGAGCCACACATAGGGCACCTGGTTCCGCGACAGGAAATTCCGCACCTGGTAGTCCCGCAGCCCGTACCGCGGCCCCCCCACGCGGATCCCCTCGAATGCGGGCTTGAACCCCTGGTTCCAGTCCTCCAGCAGGTCGTCCAGCACCGGATACAGCCGCTCTTCCGGCGGATCCCACGGCTTGGTCAGATAGTAGTGAATCCGTGCTGTGTTGATCGCCCGGATCGCCGCCTCCGTATCCGCGTAGGCCGTCAGCAGCACCCGCTTCGCCTGCGGATAGCACTCCCGAACCTTCTCCAGCAGCTCCACGCCCTGCATTCCGGGCATCCGCTGGTCGCTGACGATCAGCGCCACCACATCGCCCCGCTCTTTCAGCTGCGCGCACGTGTCCAGCGCCGCCTGTCCCGATCCGGCACGCAGGACACGGTACTTTTCTCCATATTTCCGGCGCAGGTCCTGCACTACGGCTTCCAGCACGCTGGCGTCGTCGTCCACGGCAAGGATGATCGGCCTGGCCATTCTCCCGCTCCTTACAAAAGCTCTTCTACCAAATTACAGGCCCCGCCCGCTTCTTCGCGAATGCCACCCCTTGTACCGGATTGGGACAGATTTCCACAACTGGCCCTCCGCCTCCAACCCGCAACCCTTCTCTTTTCTTCAACGCCGGTTACCACAGACGTGACGGGCGTCACAGGACCTTTGGGTCCTCGCTTGTTACTTTTGTCCTGAATGATGGCAACACCCAAGTCATCGAAGGCACCTTCCCGGACCCCACCTCCGGAGAAGGTCCATCGTTCAACCGAAGCCATACTGAGGCACCCGATGGGTTCTCCAGAAGACCCACGGGCGGATTCTGTTCCTCGGATCGATGACCCTTCTGGCGCGTTCCTGTTTTGGGCGCGCATGCGACCCACCAGTCCTCCGGGGTAACCCGGCGACGCACCATTTTTAAGGAAGCGGAGCAAAATGAACAAGCTGATTCTTGCTGACAACCAAGCCATCTACAGAGCCGGAACCGCCAAAATTCTGGCCATGGAAGATGACTTCCGCATCATTGCACAGTGCGCCGAGGCTGACCGCCTCTATCCCGCTCTCGACACCTTCCGTGGCGCGACCCTCATCTTCGCGTCGGCACTCAAACTCGATCCTCAGGCGCTTATTCCACGAGTCGCCTCCGCAGGCAGCCGTTGCATCGTCATTGCAGAAAACGGCGAACCCGTCCAGGCCTGGTTCAACACCGGCGTGCAGGGTGCTGCCCATCGTAACGTAACCGGCCCGGCGCTCATCGAGTGCGTCCGTCACGTCGGTGCGGGCGAGCGTAACGTGCGCGCCGTCGGCGTCGATACTCCCGGCGTCGAGGACGATTCTGTCGGCTCCCGCGTCCGTGATCGCCTCACGCCCAAGGAGCTCAAGATCGTCGCGCTCATCGTCCAGGGCTGCAAGAACAAGGAGATCGCCGTCCGCCTCAGCACCACCGAGCAGGTCATCAAGAACTACCTGCGCAGCATCTACGACAAGACCGGCGTCTCCGACCGTCTCGAGCTGGCTCTGTTCACGATCCACCATCGCATCCTGGCCGAAGCCGCGCAGGCGGTCGGCGATCAGATCCTGCAGGGCATGTAATCGGGTCCGCTTCCCTGACGGTGCGCTCTCTTTCGGGGCGCTGTGGCTTGTTCCCTGCACAGCGCCTCTGTTTCTCTGAGCACCAGGTAGCCGGGATCGGGCTGCCGCCATGGACGATGCTTCGCGCCCACACGGCATGCGTGCACTTTCCCCCTGTCGGCAGAGGCTAATGTTCCGGAATGCCGACAATACGGCAACAACGCTCATCTCACCGCCGCAAGACCGGCGGCGATTGTCAATACTGCGATCAGTCGGAGAACGCTCACCCGCGGAAGAAAGCACTCTCCAATCAGAACGCCCCCGGTGTACCCGATCAACGTGTCCTAATGCGGATGACTGTGCCAAGCCGCGTGAAGGCTATATGTCCGCCCACTGACAGGGCGATTACGATCGGGACTTTTGCCGACACCCAAGTATCGATTCTGCTATCAGAAACCCGACGGTTCATGCCCGGGGTGTTAACGCAATCGTTGTCGATAATCCAGGGAGTCCACGCGGCAAATCAATAACGCGCCGGAGTATATTGATTTTCTCCCTGAATCGCAGAATTGAAATCTGGCTCAATCCATGCGGGTTTGCCTAATGTGGAGGTCATCCGTGTCATCTCGCTCGAGAGTTTTCATCTTCGCCGTTCTTCTTTTCGCGCTCCCAACCTGCCGTGCCCTTCAACCGGAAGTCCACCATCCGCTCGATTCCCTCACTCCGGAGGAATATTGGAGGGTCTACCACGTCCTCAGCGACGCCGGCAAGCTGGCCGAGAAGACTGAATTCTCGAGCATCCTGCTTCGGGAGCCACCGAAAGCTGAAGTTCTGGCATGGAGGCCAGGCATGCCCTTCGTGCGCAAAGTGGATGTGGTTTTGCTGACCGAGGGCAAGGCGTATGCCGCTGTTGTGGATGTCAGCTCCGGCAAGCTCGAGTCCTGGGCCGAACTTACAAAAGATCAAACACCCGGTTCGGGAAGCGGCTTTGACGACGTTCTCAAGAAGGATCCGAGGGTCCTGGCGGCGCTGAAGTCGCGTGGCATAACGGATTTGCGCCTGGTGGATTGCGGCGTCAGTCAGGCCGGCTTTGTTGACTTGCCGGAGCAGACCGAAGGCCGGCGCATTGGCTGGGGAAGCTGCGAATACATAGCCGACAGATCGAACGGCTGGGATGACCATATTGCCGGGCTATTCTTCGTCGTCGACATGACCACGAAGAAGATCCTCCGGGTCTCCGATTCCGGAGCGGTGCCGATGCCTCCATCCACAAGCATCTACGACGCGGACGGCGGCCCGGCGGCGCCCGGAACCAGGCCCATCGTGACTTCGCAGCCCGAAGGGCCGAGCTTCACGATCAAGGATGGCGAGGTGAGTTGGCAGAACTGGCATTTCCGCTTCCGCCTGGACCCCCGCATCGGTCCGGTGGTCAACCTGGTCACCTGGGAGGATGCCGGCAAGAGCCGGTCCGTGCTCTACGAGGGCTCACTGGCCGAAATGTACGTGCCCTACCAGGATCCGGATGAGAACTGGAAAGCGCATGTCTTTCTGGACGCAGGCGAGTATTTTGCCAGCACTGGCTCGGGCGGCATCATCAAGCCGCTGCAGGCCGGCGTGGATTGCCCGGACTACGCCACCTTCTTCAGCGGCACGTTCTTTCGCAGCAACGGAATGCCCTACATCCGTCCCCGGCTGGCTTGCATGTTTGAGCGCGTCAGCGGCGATCCGGTGTGGCGTCACTGGGACAATTTCACGGCAGCCATCGCCGGCCGGCCCACCAGGGAGCTTGTTTTCCGCACGGTCGCCACAGTGGGCAACTACGACTACGTCTTCGACTGGCGCTTTGAGCAGGATGCTTCCATCGTCGTCGGCGTGGGCGCAACCGGCGTTCTCGCAGTGAAGGCAGTCAGGGATCAGCGCGCGGATGGGCCGCTCTCTGATGCCCTGGCGGCCAAAGATCCGGACGGCCACGAGATGCAGTTCGGCCAGTTGGTAGCCCCAGGCATCGCCGCCGTCGATCATGACCACTTCCTCAGCTTCCGGCTGGACCTGGATGTGGACGGCGTCAACAACTCGCTGATGGTGGATAAGCTGGTGCCGTACAAGCTGCCCGACTCCGTACCCGGCCGCCACTGGATATGGGCAATGAAGCCGGAGATGGTGAAGACTGAGGGCGACGCACAATTCGATGTCTCGGTCGAGCATCCGGCCATGTGGCGCTTTGCTAACGAGGGCGTGAAGAACGCGCTCGGCCAGTCGACCAGCTTCGCCATTATGCCCGGCGAGACCGGCATCAGCCTGCTGCCCGCGAGCGAGTGGCCGCAGCGGCGCGCCGGCTTCTCAGAACACAATCTCTGGGTAACTCCCTACGACCCCGCGGAGCGCTATGCATCAGGCGTCTACGTGCTGGGTAGCAAGGGCGAAGACAGCCTGCCGCAATGGGTGAAGCAAAACCGCAACATCATGAACACCGACATCGTGGCCTGGTACACGATGGGCTTCCACCATGTGCCACGTCCTGAGGACTGGCCCCAGATGCCGATCATGTGGCATACCTTTACACTGCTGCCGTATCAATTCCTGACCAAGAATCCGACCATGGATCTTCCCCTGGTTCCCTGAGCCGTGGCGATCGCGCCCAGCAGGCCGATTCCAGGGTTGCGGTCGGTTGACCGGCATACCGGAACATTCAGTCGATCCCCGAATCCGGAAAATTCTGAGGGTCGGAAACAGTGAGTGCGGTCACGCTCGGAACGCGCTTCCTCGGGCTGCACGCCTGCAAAATCGCACGGCTCCTGCCACCGCAAGAACGAAATTCGGCGCGTCCGAAAGCTTATTTACTATTCGATTAACAATGCGGGCTTTCGCAGGAACCTCCAGAATAGAATCAACAACATCCAGAAGGGTCACCCCCTCAAATCGGGGGGGCGTACCCCGCCCCGCGCTGCCGCCTTCCAGCTTTCCTCGCTACAGGCTACAGGCCACCGCCTACCGGCTGCTCTTAGAGCTTTTCCCCCACCGACTTCGCCTGCGTGAACAGCAGCAAATAATCCGCCCCCCCAGCCTTCGAGTCCGTCCCCGACATATTGAACCCGCCAAACGGATGCGCCCCGACCATCGCGCCCGTGCACTTGCGGTTGAAGTACAAATTCCCTACATGGAACGACCGCCGCGCGTGCTCCAGCTTCCTGCGGTCCGTCGAGTATACCGACCCCGTCAGCCCGAACTCGGTGTTGTTGGCGATCTCCAGCGCGTGATCGAAATCCCGAGCCTTGATCACCGCCAGCACCGGCCCAAAAATTTCTTCCTGCGAAATTCGCGCATCCGGCGACACATCCACAATCACCGTCGGCTCGACGTAGTAGCCCTTCTCCGGCGTCTCGACCGCCTTGCCGCCTGCCACTAACCGCCCCTCTTTGCTGCCAATCGAAGCGTACTCAAGAATCGTCTTCATCGCCGCTTCGTTCACCACCGGCCCCATGTTTGGGTTCGCCGCCGGATCGCCCACCGACAGCCCCGCCACCTTCTCCCGCAGCCGCTCCACAAACGCGTCGTAAATCGGCTCCTCCACAATCGCCCGCGAGCACGCCGAGCATTTCTGCCCGCTGAACCCGAACGCCGACGCCACCACGCCCGCCACTGCCGCGTCGAAATCCGCGTCCGCACTCACGATGATCGAGTCCTTGCCGCCCATCTCCAGAATCGTCCGCTTGATCCAGATCTGTCCCGGCTGCGTCTTGGCCGCGCGCTCGTGAATGTCGAGCCCGACTTCCTTCGATCCCGTGAACGCAATGAACCGAGTCTTCGCGTGCGCCACCACAGCGTTCCCAAACGAAGCCCCCGACCCCGGACAGAAATTCACCACGCCCGGCGGCAGCCCCGCCTCCTCAAGAACCTCCATAAAACGCGCCGCAATGGTCGGCGAATCGCTCGACGGCTTCAGGACAACTGTATTCCCAGTGACGATCGCCGCTGCCGTCATCCCCGCCATAATCGCGAACGGAAAATTCCACGGCGAAATCACCGCGCCTGCGCCCAGCGGAATATACAGCAGCTCATTCTTCTCGCCCGGATACTGAATCGGCGTCGTCGCCCGCGCCAGCCGCAGCGCCTCGCGCGCATAAAACTCCAGAAAGTCGATGGTCTCGCCGACGTCCGCATCGGCCTCGGCCCAGTTCTTCCCGACCTCATACGTCAGCCACGCGCAAAAATCGAACTTCCGATCGCGAATGATCTCCGCCGCGCCCAGCAGCAGCGAAGCCCGTTCCTCCACCGGCACAAACTGCCACGTCTCAAACGCCTTCAGCGCCACCCCAACCGCCTGCTCGGCATGCTCCGCGCCCGCCTTCTGATGCACCCCGACAATCTGCGCCGGCCGCGCCGGGTTCCGCGACTCAATCTTCGCGCTCGTCTTCACTCGCTCCCCGCCAATGATCAGCGGATACTCATGCCCCAACAGATCGCCGACCCGCGTCAGCGCCTCGCGCATCGCATGCGCATTCGCATGCTGTGAAAAGTCGATAAAAGGCTCATTGCGGAAAGCGCCCTGCGGCGCTCGCGGAAGAATAACAGTGGGTTGTTCGAGAGTAGCCATAACACCCCAGTTTAGTTCAATCCGGACGTCCTCAACCGTGGGGACGCTTGTTTCCGCGTATTGCTCGCGCCGCCTCAGGCCTGCACCATTCACGCCGCCATCCGCCGGGTAGCCGACCCCAAACTTCCTGCGCACCCTATGCTGGTTCGCCGCACGAATCAGGCAGCAACCTCGTCCCCCCAAAAAACGAAACGCCGGTAGTCTCGCTCTCGACGCTGCGAAGACTGATGAACGGTTCATGGCGGCAGGCGCCATGCTGCACACGCCAAATGTTTCGACAGTAACGATAACGCCGCGGATTCCTGGCACTCCTCCACACATCCTTTGCCCGATAAACTGGTTCTCAACGACACAAACTGGAAATATCCACAATCTTATGGACTCAAAGAAGACAAAGGCCGCGGGCAAATGGACCGCAATCCTCGTGTTGGTTCTAGCCCCCGCGCTTGCACAGGCCCAGTCTCCTGAGTCCGCGGTCGGCGGCAATGCGAGCCTCTGGGCAGGAGCGGAAGTCTCCGCCTTCAACCCCGACTACAGCTGCGGAAGCGACGTTCCGCTGGGCTGCAACGCTCAACTGGCAGGTCCCGCGGTTCTCTTCGATCTCAATGTGAAGCCGAAATGGGGAATCGAAGGGGAGGCGCGCTGGCTCCATTGGAATGGTCCCGGGGGGCAGATCGAGTCCAACTACCTCGCCGGCCCGCGCTACCGGGCAATTCAGTATCGCCGACTGAACCTCTGGCTCAAGGTGCTGTTGGGTGCAGGTCTAATCACAACCCCCAATTACCCAGCGGCCGGCGGTGTCAAAGGGAGCCTCTTCGCGTATGCGCCGGGAGGCACCGCCGAATACCGCCTCACCCACCAGCTCTCGCTCCGTGGCGATTATGAGTTCCAGTTCTGGCCTTCGTTCGTCGGTCCGCCCGGTTTCAACAGCTCGGGCGTGCTGGTCGAGCACAACCACGGTCTCACCCCCAATGGCTTCAGCCTCGGAGCGACCTGGCGATTCCTCGGCCGCTGATTTCCCTCGAGCCGGCTCCGCTCTCTAGCCGGCCAGACGATCCGAGCGATTCGGACGCAGGTCTTCGGCGGCGGATTTCTCACCATCCGAGGCTGGTCCCTCGAACCTTCTGCCTATGTCGGTTTCAGCAATGGCCTTCTTGATCAGATCGTTCCAGGGATCGGCAATTTCGACCATGTTTTCCCGCAAGAGCGGCGCCGGCTCGGGGTTGTCGGGAACGCTTTCCTGAGCGATGGCGGCGGCTCGTTCATCCACGCGGGCCGAAAGAGCGGTTGCCGAAGGGGCGCTCTCCGCCGGAGGAGGCTCGTGGAAACGCTCCGCCGGAGGAGGTTCGTAGAAGAAGGAAGCTCGCCTCGGCGGAACGCTCTCGAGAACTTCCTCCCGTGACGCGTTCGCGACAGGTGGCGCTGCGGTGACAGGCGACGCTGCGGCGATGGGCCGATCCGGTGTGAAGAGCCTGTTCGAGTATTGCGTCTCTTCAGCGTCGTACTCGCCGGAGTAATCGACGGGACGGTTCCGCCAGGCGGCGACTCCCCAATAGAGCAACCCGCAGAGAATTCCCGCCACGATCGACGGCCACCACGGAATGGGGGCAGCAGGACCAGCAGATCGGACAAGCGTAAGCGGGTGCATCGCGGGTTGATTCGAGGCCGAGGGACTGGGGGCAGGAACCGGCGCCGGTTGCGCCTGAGGAAGTTGCGCCTGACGAGCAGGCTGCGACTGCGCCGCCGCCTCCGGGGTCGAAGCAGAAGGAGAAGCGGCCTGGGCAACGTCGGCGCTCGGCGTGGGGCGCGCGTCCGCCTCCTGCTCGATCGCGTGACGCTCTCGCTCCACGACACTGATCGCGCGGGTCAGCGCACCGCGTTCGCTTCGAATTTGACTGGCGTTGACGCCCGCCGAGTAAAAACGATGCGAGCCCGAGGACCGGAGGGCACCGGCTCCTGGCCAGACGGACGTGAGCGCTTCCTGAATTTCAGCGAGCCGGTCTTTGAGGCCGTCGTGGGAATCTTGATTCGCGTATCGCGTGCGCAGATCCTCAACTTCCTTCTGCGCCGTTTTGATTTCGGCCTTCACAAGCTGTTGTTGCCGAGACTGGGTGTACGACGAGCCCCGATACGACGAGTCCTGATAAGCATGCGAGCGATGCCCTGCCCTCGTTCTGCCGCTCGAAGACCCCACGCCGTCAAGTTTGCGATTCGTGGCCGACAGCTCTGCCGCTAATTCACCGAGCGAGGCCGCCAGCGAAGCGCTGGATTGACTCTGACGGGAAACCGCGGGCTCGGCGGGCGGAGCGGCCGGCTGAGACGCGGCCGTCGCGGGAGGCGCCTTGACTGGAGCAGTAGGCGCAGCCTGAGCCGCGGGCGTCGCGGAGGCAGGCGTCCAGTCTGCCAGAGTCCTGGCGACGGCATTCACCTCGCTTGCCGCTTTCTCCGGATCGGCGTCGCGAAAGCCCACGCGGAGCACGGTGCCGGATGGCTGGGTCAACTCCAGACGCGACCGAAATTCGCGGGTCCGGCTGTCCATGTCCGACGCAGCAAGGTAAGCCTGCGTCGACAATTCCGCGACGACATTATCGGTGAGAATCGAATGCGCCAGCGTAAGGGCCGGGGCGGCGGCGGTGGCAAGGCCTGGATCGATCTGCCGCGCGGCACTTGAGTCGAAGGAAAGCTCCGCGGTCGATGCCGATTGCGACGCTTTGTATTTCAGCCAGTTGGGAACCCCGAAGCCGATCGCAGCGGCGAGAAGAAATGCTGTGAATTTGTGTCCCAAAGAAGCACCGGAAGAACTCGCGGGGAGATCGCCATCCAGCATGCAGTCCTCGATCCTGTCGAAAGATCTAAGGCAGAGTCTTCAATAATCCAAGCGATGCATACGCTGAAGGGAACTCCTGTGGTGCCCGGAGTCCATCTCATTGTGAAGGGGGCCGAAGTCCGCTGGTTGTTTCGCGCATCTCAAAAAAGCCCTGGGCTCTTACGAAACTCGATGCCATCCGGCCCGGCGCCTCACATCAGCCTATCCTGGCGCGCTCCGATTCGTCGCCCCGCCGGTGACCCATCCGCGAACATCAGTCACCGCAGCGGGTCCGCGCCCTGATCGCAATCTTCAATGGCCCTTGTAATCCACAAATAACTCCGGAAACTGCTGCTTCAGCGCTTCGACCTTCGGGCGGTCGCAAACCAGAATATAGGGATTGTCCGGGTTATGGAGAGCGTAGTCCTGGTGATAGTCCTCGGCGCGATAAAACCCTTCGAGCGGCGTGACCTGTGTGACGATTTTGCCAGGGAAGACTTTGGCAGCGTCCAGTTGCGCGATGTAAGCCTGGGCGATGCACTTCTGATCGTTGTTGGCGTAGAAGATGGCGGAACGATACGAGGTGCCCACGTCGGGACCCTGGCGGTTGAGCTGCGTGGGGTCGTGGGCAACGGAAAAGAAAATGCGCAGCAGCTGTCCGTAGGTGATCTTCGAGGGATCGTAAGTGACCTCGACGGATTCAGCATGGCCGGTGGTTTCCGTGGTGACCTGATCGTAGGTCGCTGTTTCCGCCGATCCGCCCGAATAGCCGGCTGCCGTGCTGATGACTCCCTTCACGCGCTCGAAAACCGACTGCGTGCCCCAGAAGCAGCCGCCGGCGAACACCGCTTTCTCCTTGCCGGCCTTCGCGGCCAGCGCGACATCGGCGTTGGCAGCCGGGATCGGCGGCCGGCCCGCGGCTCGGGCGTTGCATGCGGTGAGTGAGAGCAGACACAGGAGCGGCAGAGAAATGCGAAGCAGGCGCGTGAGAAGCATGGGGACCTCCCGAGACGACATTGTATGAGACGCGATGAGGATGGGTTCGTCGCAAATTCATTCTTAATTGAAGGCGGCGTAACCCGCGCCCCGGGGCGGCGCGCGGATGATGCGAAGGGGCTCGTGGGCGGGGGCAGGAAACTCGCGAGCCAAAGGAGACGAGAATGTCAGAGCAGGCAGCGCACGAACATCGCCAGGCGGCCCATCATCACGGCATGGCGGCTCATCACCACACCGAGGCCGCAAAGCATCATGACTCGGGCGACCATCAGCAGGCCGCTCATCACGCCCACCTGGCGCAAGCCCATCACGTGCACGCGACCGAACACGCGGAACACGCGGTTAAGCATCACCTCGATCATCACGGTCAGTAGCGGTGGCCTGGCTTCGCCGCAGGCCGCAACCTGGGAAGGCGGCAAAATTTCCAGGCGCCGCCGCGCGCCCCCTATCGCTTTTTTGATTTCGACCCGCCCGCGGATTTCTTTTTGACAGAGGGTGCCGGGTTTTGTTTCGCCGTTTGCTCTCCGGTGCGCTTCGCGGCCGATCCCCCCTCAGGATCATCGGTTGCATGGCGGTCGACAACCGTCAGCACCACGCCATCGATGCGGTTATCGAGGGTGCGGTAGGGCGTAATGCGTAGGGTGAAGTTGCGGCCCGCGTCGTCCTGTATCTGATCGTGCCGTGGCTGTACACGCTGGATGACGTCGAGCATGGTCTCCTCGAGCGCGCGAACGTCGACCCTGAGCTTGAGGCGCGGAATGGGGCGGCCCACATCGCTCGGCATCAGCCCCAGCAGCGCCGCGGCTTGCGGCGTGAAGCGACGAACGCCGAGGTCGGATCCCACCATCACCATGGGCAGGTTGACGCTGTTCAGCAGGTTGGTGAGGTCGTTGTTGAGCTGGGTCAGCAGGTCGTTGCGGTGCTGCATCTCTTCGTTGACCGTGTGCAGCTCCTCGTTGGCCGACTCGAGCTCTTCCTTGGACGTCTGCAGCTCCTCGTTGGTGCTCTGCAGCTCTTCGTTGCCGGACTGAATTTCTTCGTTCGCCGACTGCAGCTCCTCGTTGGTGGCTTCGTGCATCTCGATGATCGATTGCAGATACTCCCTCGTCGCGGACAGCTCCTGCTTGAGCTGAGCAAACTGCTTGTCCTTCTCGCCGCGTTCAGATTCGGTGAGAGGCTCCGCGCTATTGGAAGTGAGGAGGGCGCCCTCGACCGGCGCTGCCTCGAAAACGATGAGATAGCTGTACTGTTCCTGGATCGGCGAGCGGAAGGGCAGCACGCGGATATTGGTGTGGTGGTTCTGTCCGTCGCCTTCGACGCGCAGGTTGCGCCGCTCGGCTTCGAGGCCGGTCTTTTTGGCTTCCTCCAGCGCGCTCTGCAGTTCGAACAGCAGGCCGGGGCGAGCCATCTTCAGCAGATTCAGGCTGGCCTTGCCCGGCGCCAGCTCCAGAAAATTCCCGGTCCGGCCGCGGCTCTGCAGAATCTCCATCTGTTCGTTCACGACCACCGCGGGCGGCGCATAGCGCGTCAGCAGCAGGCGGTCGGCCTCGCGCTGCAGGTCGGTGGGCGCCTTGACCTGATCAACAGCTTTAACCGGCGGCGCGGGCATTTCCAGAACCGTACCATCGTGTTCCCGTGGGCCAGCCTGGAAACCGAAGGTGACTGGGTTGGCAACGAGCTTCTTGCTGTAGATTTTCTGTTTTTTGTCGACCATTTCGAACAACTCCGAACCTGCTCCCAAAAGGCCTTCCGTATTGCCGATCATCAAAAAACCAGTTGGATTAAGAGCGTAATGGAAGATGGGGATCACGCGTTTCTGCAGGGACTGGCCGAGATAAATCATCACATTCCGGCAGCTCACCAGATCCATGCGGGAAAAGGGCGGATCGCTGAAGATGTTTTGCGTGGAGAAGATACAGAGGTCGCGGATAGTCTTGCTGATCTGATAGCCTCCGTCGTTCTGGTGAAAGAAGCGGCGCAGGCGAGTGGGGCTCACATCGGTTTCGATGCTCTCCTTGTACATGCCGGCGCGGGCGCGCTGAACGGCCAGTTCGCTCAGATCCGTGCCGAAGATCTGGATCGGGACTTCCGTCCGCTCGTCGCCCAGATATTCGACGATGGACATGGCATGCGAATAGGCCTCCTCGCCCGTGGAGCAGCCCGGAACCCAGATGCGGAGCGGGATCGATCCTTTATTGCGGGTTCTCAGTAGCGCGGGATAGACAACCTGCTTCAGCGTCTCGAAGGCTTCAGGATTGCGGAAGAAGGAGGTGACGTTGATCAGCAGATCCTGATACAGCGCGGTGACCTCGCTGCGGTCGCGCTGGAGAAGGGCCACGTAGTCGCTCAGTTCTTCGATCCGGTGCAGAACCATCCGTCGCTGGATACGGCGGCCGATCGTGGGGGGCTTGTACTCGGAAAAATCGACACGGGTAGCCCGCCGTAGCAGGCGGAAGATCTGCGCCATCGAGGCATCGTAGCCTTTTTCCTCACCCCCAATCGGCCCCACGGCTCCCGCCACATAGGGGTGATTGCGAATGCGCGCCAATTCTCGAGCGATTGCGTCGGGAGCGAGAACCAGGTCGACGCATCCCGCGGCGATGGCGCTGGCGGGCATGCTGTCGTATTTGGCGGAATGGATGTCCTGCGCGAAAGTGAAGCCGCCCTCGCCCTTGATGGCGGTAAGGCCGAGCGTTCCGTCCGACGCAGTACCGGACAGGACGATGCCGATGGCATTGGATCCATGCGCCGCGGCCAACGAGCGGAAGAAAATATCGATGGTGGCGTTCACCGAGCGCGGCTGGTGCTCGCGATCGCCGATGTGGAATCGAGTCCCGGAGACGGTGAGATCGCAATTGGGCGGAATGATGTAGACATGATCGGGCTTGAGTTCCATGCCGTTCTCAATCTCGACCACCGGCATAGCCGTGATGCGGCCAAGAATCTGAGCGATGGCACTCTCACGCTGCGGATCCAGATGCGGCACCAGGACGTAAGCCATCCCAAGATCAGGCAGCAATGTCCTGAAAAGAGCAGTGAAGGCTTCTAAACCGCCAGCCGACGCTCCGATCCCAACGATGGGGAAGCAATTGGTCTGTGGCAATTCTGTCACTGCGGCGGCCCCGGTTGCTGGTTTCCGGACGGCAGGCTGCGCCTTCGCCAGGCTCGTTCCTGGTTTACGAGGAGTCATTTCAGTTTGTTCAGGAGAGAGGCGCCTTCAACACAACCGAGCCGAGAATCTACCAGTGGCCAGGATTATAGACCCCTCGACTGGCCTTCTTCGTACTGCGCGGATTTCGGCGGACGAGCCCCGTTCAGAGCCTGAGTTGCTGGATCGACTCAACACGGCTTCTCAGCTCCTGAATCGCCGCTTGCACTTCCTTTGTCAGCGCCAGATTGTTGTCCCGCAGCATTCGAGCGGTCTCGATCCTGGCGTTCAGCAGGGAGAGTGCCGTCAGGGAAAGGCTCGGTCGTGGGCCATCCATGGAACTGGAGAAGTCGGCTCGCACCCGCTCCGCGCGGCTGGTGCATCGCAAAGCCACCCAGGCGTCGAGATCGCGGGGTCGCGCCAGCACCGCCTTCTTGTTCGAACCCTGAGGACGCCGAACGGGAAGCCCAAAGTCCTGCTCCCAGCGCTGTACAGTGCGAACGCCCTTCCCCATATAGCGCGCGATGTCTTTCCACGAGGTAAGCACAGCGCGGGGGTCGGCGCCGTTCGAGTGATGCGCACCCACAGTTGCCGGGCGCAACGGGATGGTCCCGGGGGTCAAAGCACTGGTTCCTGGGTTCATAGTACGCTCCGAATCCAAGATTTGATTCCAATGCACCAGCGTGCGTTCGGTTACGAATCGTACAAACCGCATTTCGGATGCCTGGACCCATGATTTTCCTGGCGCTTCAGACAGCAAATTTTGGTTCGCTGATGCGGCACCTGTGCAACATTTCAAAGCCCATCCGATACCAGCCGGACGAGGTCCCCAGAGAGAACTCACTGCGGGCGCAAGCGCAGGAAGACGACTATACCCATCGGGTCGCTCCCGTAAACCGTTTGCAGGACGGAGCCGGGATGGTAAGTCGTGACCTGCGCTCCCAGGGCTGTGGACAGGTGTGGGATGCGGCCGAGGTCGCGGTCGTAGCCAAACGTATAAGCCTCCACGCGGCCAGCCGGTTCTTCCTGAAAATTCGGTGGCAGGGGCCGCTCGCCGAGTAGCAGCTCGTTGGTGCGGTCCACAGCTTCCAGGCGCGTGAAGGCGTAGTTGCGGGACCGGAAGCGCAGCGTCGATTCGAGCAGATAGCTGTTCTCGATGTGATTGTCAGGCAGATCGCGCGTCCGCCCCCACGCAATCGTGCTGGCCCAGTTCCCGGCCGCAGCGGAGTCAGCGCTGCCGGCGCCCTTCCAGCCAAAGGACCGGTTGTACATGACGGATGCGGTCATGCGCTCCTGATCCGCCGTCGGGAAGAGCTGTTCGGGACTGTGCAGCCGGCCATACGAGTACTGACCGCTCCAGTTCTGACCGGGCTGCAGCGTGAGGCGCGTCGACCACGAATCGATGGCGCCCTGCTGCACTTGCCAGCGATGCTCGTTCGGCTCGCGGCCGTGGAATCCCGAAGCTTCAAGGCGCACCCATTCGCGGGTGAAGCCGGCGGTCACGACGTCGTCCGAGATGTGCGTCGAGTCTTCCTGGTGGTGTCCAAGCGTGCCAACTGGGTTTTCGATGGCCGACTCACGGTGCGGATAAGCGGTGGGGCCGATGGCCGGATCGCCCACGGGCGCCAGGTAGAAGCTGAGAAGGTTGTGCTCGCCCAGGTGCAGGTCGTAGAGTGCGGCGAATTCCATCACGAAGTCGTGCGGATGCTGGCCGTCGGCTATGGCGCGACCGTAAGCTGTTTCTCCCTGCTGGAACAGCAGTGGATACTGACGGCCGGTGACGGTGGCAGGTTCAAGACTGAGCATGGTGCGAAGCGTAAGCTGCCCAGGACCCCACGCGCGTTGCGCCATGGGCATCACCCAGTTCGTGGAGAACAGCTTGTCGCCGCCGCGGGGGCTCGTCCGCTGCGTGTCGGCGAGGAAGCCGTTGCCGTGCAGCATCAGCATCCAGGGGCCGTGCATGGTCATCAGCATCGGCGCTGGCGTGGAGTCGGGCTCCGCGCTGGTCCCGGAAGTGGTGTGCGCTTCAATCGCTTCTGTGAAGGTCTTAGGCGGGCCCATCTCCATTTGCATCTGAGCGCAGCTAAGGCGTCCGCCGATCAGGGTGAGGCAGACGACGGCGAGGGGGATTGTGCAGGGGGCAGAGGGCCAGTGCACGATCCAATCGTAGCATCGCGAGCCGCGGGGTCGTCACGGAGCGTGAAGAGTTAGTCTGCTGCAATGCGGCTTTTCATCGGAATCGCCCTGGCACAGGAAGCGGCAGAAGCGCTGGCACGGGTGCGGGCGCAGTTCGAGACCGGTTCAGGCGCCGATGTGCGATGGTCGGCGCCGAGCGGCTGGCATGTGACGCTCCAGTTCCTGGGAAGCATGGACGAGCAGCGCGAAAAGTGCGTCGTGGACAAACTAACAGCGGTGCGGGCAGCGACGGTTCCGGTACGAATCGAGGGCCTGGGATTCTTTGAGCGCGCCGGAATCTTCTGGGCCGGTCTGGCACCGGCGCCAGAGCTGCTGGCGCTGCAGCAATTTGTAACAGCAGCGATGCGCAATTGCGGATTCGTACCGGAGGCAAGGCCGTATAGCCCGCACATTACCCTTGCACGCATGAAGGGCCACACCGGAACAAAAGCGCTGAGGTGGCTGAAACAGGCCGTGGCAAAGAGCAAGGCCGACCTGCGGGCAGAGTTCGTGGCGGATGAGTTCCTGCTCTACGAATCCTTACCCGGGCCGGAGGGTACCCGCTACGAGGTGCGGCAGCGGTTTGCGCTCTGCCGCTGAACTCAGGGCGCGAGCGCAATCTCCACGTGGCGATGAATCGTGTGCGGCTTCGGATCGGTGCATTGGGTCAGCGCCGCATCGTCGCAGATACGACTGATCGTGACCACCGGATTTTCCATGCTGGCTGCAAGAATCTTGCCATCGACCGTGCTGACCGTGATGGAAACATCGAAGGTTTCCTTGCCAACACCTGCCTGAAATTTGCCGGCGCTGGTCTTTGCAACTTCGACCCAGTTATTCGGCGTGCCGGCGACCGGCGCCTGCATCCACGCGGCGGCAAACGTGACGTTTGGATGTGCAGGCGGTACGTGGTGTACGACAAGAAGCACCGTGTGCTTCGCGGCATCGACGGACTGGAGAGTGAGATCGAAGTCGATGTGGTCCTGGCCGGTGAGAACGCGCGTGCCGTCGGCCCACGAGCTGGGCATGGGATTGGGCACGTAGAAATGGTCGCCGGGGCGCCGCAGGATCCCGATTTTGTTGGCCAGCCACAGATCGACGTAGAAAGTCATCAGATCCGTCACCGGCCCGACGAGACGCGGATCGACGTTGCTGAGATCGGGGCCGGACGGGTTGCGCGTGGGATCGAGCGAGAGCACCTCGCGGAACGCAACAGACGCGGGCGTGAGCGCAACCGGCTGACCGTTGGAGGTCATATTGGACCAGCGAAATTCCTCCACCCAGATTCCGTCAGCATTCTTCTTCACCCCGCCGTCGGCCTGCACGCTGTAGTGCCAGTCGTCGTTCATCCCTGTCATGCGATAGGTGAGGGCCTCGTTTTCGGAATAGTGGCGGACGAGCGGGTTCGCCGCAGGCTCCGGCGTTTGGCCAGCGGCAAGAGTGGAAGTGCAGACGACGGCGAGAGCGATGGCAGTGAGTCGCATGATCTTTCTCCGATTCCTTCGGCGAACAACTTCATTTGGTGGCGCACAGTGGCGATGGTGCCGCGAAATGGCGGGCCCTCGACGGCCCACAGGGCAGTGAGGCCAAGGTGCATGGTTTTGAAACTCAGGATTAGCTGTGGGATATCGATGTCCTTGCGGACGAGGCTACGGTCGCGTAGGCCGGAGAAGAGCTTCTCCATAGGAGGATCGATGCTCTGCTGCATTTGAATCATGTACGGAAAGAAGTTCGCGGTGTCGAGAAACATCTGCGCAAGGAAGACGCGCACGAAGGGATGCCACGGCTCTTTGAGGCGGAACTGATGGAGGATGAAATCGGCGAGGATGCGACCCAGCGGCTGGCGGCGGGCGAGGAAGCGCGCGATATCGGGCGCCAGACGTGCCTCCAGATCGGCCATGAACGCGACGACGATGTCTTCCTTTGTATGAAAGTAGTTATAGATCGTGCCCTTGCCCACATCTGCGGCCTCGGCGATCTGATCGGCGGTGACGGCCGCGATGCCATGGCGGGAAAAAAGCCCGATGGCAGCGCTCATAATTTGTGCCCGGGCGGTAAGCTTCTTCCGTTCACGGCGATTTGTGACCGTAGTCATGTTTGACTATAGTCATATTCTTAGCAGGAACAACTGTCAAGGATATTTCGCGCAAGGTCGCAGACACGGTCAGGCCGGCTCCGGGATGACGCGCAGTTTGCCCAGGCCCAGGATGTATCCGGCGATGCCGATCGCCAGCACGACAGCGGCGAGGGCAAAAGACCCGCCAAAGTTGTGAGCCCTGGCGAAGTAGCCAGTGATCACGGGCGCGGAGATCGCCGCAATTTGGGTCGCGAAGTTCATGATGCCCCCGACGCGGCCCACGCTCTCGCGCGGCGCGATGAGCGAGGGGATCGACCATCCGACGGGCGCCATCGCGCCAAGCCCCGCCATGCACAGGCTGATCCACACAACAGCGACGGTGGGCGTATGTGCGAATCGTGCTCCATAAATCCCCATGCCAAAAGCGAGGCCGCCGACCAGCACTGACTGCCGCACCAGCCAAGGCCGCGCGCCGCGACGGACCAGCGCGTCCACCATCCAGCCCCCGATGACGAGGTCAGTGAAGGTTGCTACCAGCCACGGAATGCTGGTATCGAGCGCCGAGTGGAGCAGATCGACGTGGAGGCTCATTGAGAGGTAATTAGGCAACCACGTGAGGACCAGATAAAAAACGTAGTTGTAGGCGGCAAAACCGATGGTGGCGCCGATGACCTGGGGCTGGCGCAAAAGATAAAACAAAGGCGCGCCATGCTTGTGTCTTGCTGTCGCAGATTCCGGCTGTGCCTTGCCATCGACCAGCAACTGGCGCTCAGCAGGACTGAGCCGCGGGTCCTCGCTGGGATTGCGATACACGCCCCAAAACAAAACAAAGTAGAGAAAGCTGACGAAGCCGGTAAAAATGAAGCTCCATCGCCACCCGAGCCGGAACACAAGAAGGCCCAGGATCGGGACGCCGATGGCCGACGCAAATTTTGCGGCCGCATCATTGATCGACGTCGCGAAGCTGCGTTCGCGCTCCGGAAACCAGTAGCCAACCGCTTTGGCATTCGCCGGAAAGGTCGGCGCCTCGCCAACCCCAAGCAGAAGCCGCGCCGCAAAGAAGCTGTAGATGCCGGTGGCAAGACCGGACGCGAACGATGCCGCGCTCCACAGAAACGTCGCGACGCGGCCAATGCGTCGCACGCCCCAGCGATCCAGCATGATGCCGACGGGAAGCTGCAGCGCCGCATAGCTCCAGTTGTAAGCGCTCGCAAGATAGCCAAAGGTAACGGCGGTGATGCCCCATTGAATGCGCAGCGCGTCGTAGGCGACCGAGATGTTGACGCGATCGAAGAAATTCACCAGAACGCCGATGCCGAGCAGGACCGCGATGCGCCAACGGCGATGCGGAGCGTGCGCCGGAAATTCGATCAGGGCGTCAGGCATGGGCTCTCCGCATTGTAGATGCCGGAACCCGGACCGTCCGCGCGAGAGGTCCCGATCGCACCGAATCGCTTGCTGGACCGGAAGTCGCCCTGGCCGCTGACACCGCCGCGAAGTGTGATAGAGTCAGGCTCGCCAGCGAGGATCGAACCGTGGCGAAATTGAAAAGTATCCTCTCTTTTCTGCGACGCCAATATGGGCCTCCCGCACTACCTCCGGCAAAGGGTCCGTTCGAACTGGTGTTGTGGGAGAACGCCGCCTATCTCATGTCGGACGATCGACGGCGAGAAGTATTCGAGGGTCTGCGCAAACAGGTGGGACTCTCTCCCCAGGCAGTCCTGGCTGCCGATCGCGACGTTCTCTTATCTTGGGCAACCAGAGGCGGCATGCGCCCCGAGGTCCGTGTATTTCGCTGGCTCGAGATCGCGAGGATTTGCCGGGATCAGTTTGGCGGCGATTTGGAATGCATACTCACGCAGCCCTACACGCAGGCTAAGAAGGCCCTCAAACAATTCCCCAATATTGGTGACCCGGGAGCTGAGAAAATCCTGATGTTCTGCGGCGCCGCACCGGGCCTCCCACTGGAATCGAACGCTCTGCGCGTTCTCACTCGCGTAGGCTACGGACGCGAGCATTTAAGAAACTACGGCCGAATGTACAAATCCGTGCAAGATGCAATCGCTCCGGAAATCCCCGCGAATCCCGCGAAAGCAGGGGAAGCTCACCTGCTGTTGAGACAGCACGGCAAGGAGGTATGCCGGACCAATGGACCTCTATGCCGCGAGTGTTCGATCTCTGCGCTTTGTAACTATCCAGCGAAGAGCTGAGAAGCTATTCGACAGCCTGCACCATCCCGCGCCCCAGCAGAAGCTCGGCTTTGTCGATGAAGGCGCGGTCGGCGGCAACAGTGATCCCTTCGGGCTCCATGACGACGCAGTATTGGCCGCGCTCCTCGACGTTGAGCATCAGCCGCGCCGGCCCCGGCGCAGAAACCACCAAGTCGTGCAGCTCGACCAGCGTCGTTTCGCTGACGCGATCGAGCGGAATGCGGATGCGAATGTTGGTGGGCAGGCGGACCTTCACGTCTTCGAGCGCCTGGATGGAGGAGACATACAGCTTGGTCGCAGCCTCTTCGTCGTCCTTGTTGAGTTGGCCGCGCACCAGCACCGGCACCTCGATGCGCAGAGACTGCGCCAGACGCTCGTAGTCCCTGGGGAAACAAACAAAGTCGATTTTTCCGCTTGCATCTTCGAGGGCGCCGGTCGCGTAGAGTTCACCGGAGCGCTTCGACTTCGCGACTTTGAGGCCAAGAATGACCCCGGCGATGCCAATTTCGTTCTCGGGGGCCTGCCCCCGCCGGACGCTGGAGGTGGACGGCTTCATTTCCAGCGCGGTGGCGACATCAACGACACCCGGGAGATTGCGCAGCTTCTCCGCATATTTGTCCAGCGGATGACCGGAGACGAAGAACCCCAGGACTTCTTTCTCCGCTGCCAGCCGCTGGCTCTCGTCCATGTCCGGCACGTTGGGCAGATCGTCATTCTTAGCATCCGCGGCAGGCGCATTGAAGATTCCAAAAAGACCGCCCTGTCCGGCTTCAAGGTCGCGCTGGGCCTTTTGCGCGCGCTCCATCGTCTTGTCGACGGCGGCGAGCAGCTGCGCGCGGCCCCCGAAAGAATCCAGCGCCCCCGCTTTGATCAGCGACTCGATCACCCGCTTGTTCAGCAGACGCAGGTCGATCTTCTCGCAGAATTCCTGGAAGGAAGCGAAGCTCTTCCCTTCTGAGGCGAGCGCCGCGCGTATAGACAGAATCGAGTCGATAGCGTTCCGGCCCACATTCTTGATCGCCGTCAGACCGAAGCGGATCGCGTCGCCGTGCGGGGTGAAGTCCGCATCGGAATAGCGCACATCGGGCGCCTCGACGGAGATCTCCATCTCGCGGCACTCTTTGATGTACTTCACCACGTTTTCCGGCTTCGATATCTCCGACGTCAGCAGCGCCGACATAAACTCGACCGGATAGTGCGTCTTCAAATACGCCGTTTGGTATGCAACCAGCGCGTACGCCGCTGAGTGGGACTTGTTGAACCCGTAGCCGGAGAACTTCTCCATTCGATCGAAGATTTCGTTGACCGCAGCTCGCGGATGTCCCAGCGCAGCCGCGCCACTGATAAACCGGTCGCGCTGCTCGGCCATGGCTGCGGCATTCTTTTTTCCCATCGCCCGGCGCAACAGATCCGCTTCGCCGAGCGAATAACTGGCGAGCACATTGGCGATCCGCATCACCTGTTCCTGGTAGACGATCACTCCGTATGAATCCTTCAGAATGCCCTCGAGCTCCGGCACCAGAAACTCGACTTTCCGCCGCCCCCACTTGCGCTCGATGAAGTCGTCGATCATGTCCATCGGGCCGGGACGATACAGCGCATTCAGCGCCGTAAGATCTTCCACCGTGTCCGGCTTGTACCGCCGCAAAATGTCCCGCATCCCAGGGGATTCAAACTGGAAAATCCCCGACGTAAGCGCGGTGTGGAACACCCGTTTCATCGTCTCCGGATCGTCCAGCGGAACCATGTCGATGTCTACCTTCTCGCCGCGGGTCTGCTCGATCAGCTTCACGCAGTCGGTGATGACCGTGAGCGTGGCCAGGCCCAGGAAATCCATCTTGAGCAGGCCCATTTTTTCGACCGCTTTCATGTCGTAGGCGGTCACGATTTCGTCGTTCTTGGTTCTGTTGAGGGGAACGAGCTCGGTCAGCGGCCGCGGCGCGATCACCACTGCCGAAGCGTGTACCCCCGCCCCGCGCACCAGCCCCTCCAGCTTCTTCGCCGTGTCGATCAGCTCCTTGATCTGGGGCGTCCCGTTGTACGCCTCCTGTAGCGGCGGCGAATCCTTCAGCGCCTGATCGATGGTGACGCCGATCGTCGCTGGCACCAGCTTCGCAATTCGATCCACGTCCCCGTACGGCATGTCCAGAGCGCGCCCCACATCCTTGATCGCCGCCTTTGCCGCCATCGTGTTGAACGTGATGATCTGCGCCACCTGCTCGCGCCCATATTTCCGCGTCACATATTCGATCACTTCGCCGCGCCGGTTCTGGCAGAAGTCCACGTCGATATCCGGCATCGTCACCCGCTCCGGATTCAGGAAGCGCTCGAACAACAACACATTCTGCATCGGATCGATGTTCGTGATCTCCATCGCATACGCGACCAGCGAGCCCGTCGCCGATCCGCGCCCTGGCCCCACCGGAATCCCATGATCGCGCGCGTATTTGATGAAGTCCCACACGATCAGGAAGTACCCCGAGTACTGCATCTGCTTGATGATGCCGATCTCAAAGTTCAGCCGCGATTCGTATTCATGGATGGGCGTGCGCAGGACCCCGCGCTCTTCGAGGACCCGGACCGACGTATCGATACGCTTCTTCAGCCCCTTCCGGCAAACATCCTCAAAATAGCTGTCGATCGTATGTCCCGCCGGGACCGCAAACTCCGGAAACGGATTATCGACCTGGTGCAGCTTCAGATGGCAGCGCTCGGCAAAATGCATGGTGCGGCTCACCACCTCCGGTGCATGTTTGAACAGCCGTTCCATCTCCGCCGCGGATTTGACGTAGAACTGGTCCGAGTCGAACTTGAAACGCTTCGGGTCGTTGATGGAAGCCAGCGTCTGCACGCAGAGCAGTACCTCATGCGCATGGGAATCGTCTTCGCAGAGATAGTGGCTGTCATTGGTAGCCACCAGCGGGATATCGAGTTCCTTCTCAAGGCGGAAGAGATCGGCCTGAATCTTCTTTTCGAGTTCGAGCCCCTGGTCCTGAATCTCCAGAAAAAAGTTGCCCCGGCCAAAGATGTCCTGATACTGGCTGGCCGCGGCGCGCGCGGCATCGTACTTGCCCGCCATCAGGCTTTCGCAAAGCTCGCCCGCCAGACACCCGGAGAATCCGATTAAGCCCTTTGCATGTTCGGCAAGGTACTTCTTGCTCACGCGCGGCTTGCGATAAAAGCCGTGCAGCGAAGCCTCCGATGTGATGCGGACCAGGTTCCGATAGCCCTCTTCGTTCTCTGCCAGAACCAGCAGATGGTTGTAGTCGTCGCCCTGCGGATCCTCGCGATGGTCGTCCTTCTTGCAGATGTACAGCTCACATCCCAGGATCGGATGGACGTTGTGCTTTTTCGCCGCTTCGAAGAAATGCACGGCCCCATAAATGTTGCCGTGGTCGGTGATCGCGACGGACTTCTGGCCGATCTCGGCGACGCGCTTGACGAGTTTCTCGACATCGCACGCCCCGTCGAGCAGCGAGTAATCCGTGTGTAGATGCAGGTGAGTGAATTCCGCCATGGGTCCTGCCTCTATTTTAGGTCGGCCGACAAGAACCGGTCGCCGAGGATCGCCGCGCTTCCGTGAGGAAAAGCGGGGACGAAACTCCGGCGATCGCCGCACCTCCTTTCTTGCCCAAGAATCGGAACCGTGTACGATGCCATCGCGGAGGGTTTCTATGGACAGCGTGGTGACATTTCTGACGACCCGGAATCCGGAGGCCGCCATCGCGTTCTATCGCGACAAGCTGGGCCTCACGTACCTGCGCGACGATGGGTTCGCGCTGGTCTTCGACATGAACGGAGTGATGCTGCGGATCAACAAGGCGAAGAGCTTTACGCCGGCCCAGGGCACGGTACTGGGTTGGGAGGCGCGCGATATCCGGTCGACGCTGAAGCAGTTGGAGCGACGCGGCTTAAGCTTCGAGCGCTATCCCAACATGGGCCAGGATGCGAACGGCGTCTGCACGTTCCCCAACGGAGACAAGGTTGCCTGGTTCAAAGATCCCGACGGCAACGTGCTGTCTATCTCGCAGCACGTCGGCTGACGATTGGCTTTTCTGAACGCTGAACGCGGTTCCTACCTCGGCATGTCGCGATGCGCCACTTTGACGCCGAACCCGTGACGGGCCAGGCGCCGCGCAATCTCTTCGGCAATCATCACCGACCGGTGCTGTCCGCCTGTGCAGCCAAAGGCCAGCGTCAGATAACTCTTCCCCTCGTTGATATAGTGCGGCAACAGAAAGATCAGCATGTCCGTGACGCGATCCAGAAACTCCCGCGTCTGAGGAAAGCCGATGATGTAGTTCTCGACCTTCGGGTCCTTGCCGGTCAGGTTCCGAAACTCCGGAACGAAGTGCGGGTTGGGCAGGAAGCGTACGTCGAACACCAAATCGGCGTCGAGCGGAACTCCATGCTTGTAGCCGAAGCTCACCGAAGAGATGAGCATGTTCTTGCCGTCGTTCTCGCGAACGAATTTGTTCTGGATGTAGGCGCGCAGTTCATGCACGTTGAATTTGGTCGTGTCGATAACGACGTCGGCCACGTTGCGGATAGGTTCGAGCAGCTTTCTCTCCTCCTGCAGCGCGCGGCCGACGCGTTCCGCGCGACCGAGCGGGTGCGGGCGGCGCGTCTCGGAGTAGCGTGCCAGCAATGCGGCGTTAGAGGCCTCGAGGAACAGCACCGTAGTCGGCAGCGTCCGACGTATCTCGCGTAGAATCGCCGGGAATTTTTCCAGACTTTGGCCTTCGCGAACGTCGACCACCAGAGCCGCGCGCCGAATGTCCCGCGAATGCGCCACCAGCTCCGCGAACGGAGGCATCAGCATCACAGGCATGTTGTCCACGGCGTAGAACCCGAGATCCTCAAACGCCTTCAGCGCCGAAGCCTTGCCCGAACCGGACAACCCGGTGAGCACGACAAGATCTCGAGGTGTGCCGGACCAGCGTGGGATTTTCTGAGCGGCTCCGCGCTTCTTCGCGGCTGTCTTCCGGCTGGCGGCCATGGCCTCATCCTAGCATTTGCCCATCAAATGGCGATCACTCGTTTTGGGGATGACGACGCAGGTTCGCAGAATAGATCCTGGAACGCAAGGCGCGCTCCAGCGCGGCGCAAACGCGGTCGATCTGATCATCCGCGATGCGGTTGAAGAAGGGCAACGCCAGCGTGCGGGCGCTGACGGATTCGGTAACCGGCACCTGAGCAATGTCGCGCCAGGCAGCGTAGGCGGGCTGCAAATGAATCGGCGCAAAATAGCGGCCCGTGGCGATGCCGGACGCAGCGAGTTCTCCCATTATCCAATCACGATCGGCCGTTGTAAACGATGCCGCGAGTCGTATGACGAAAACAAACCAGCTAAGCCGCCGATCGGGGATGTCAACGGCAGGAAGCCGCAGTTCCGGGTTGTGGCGGAGCCGATCGCAATATCGGCGAGCGAGGATTTCGCGGCGTGCAAGGACGGAATCGATGCGGCTAAGTTGCGCCATGCCCAAAGCGCAATGCATTTCCGAGAGCCTGTAGTTAAACCCGACTTCCGCATGCTCGAACCACGATTCCCCCGACAGGGGAGAGTGGCGGCGTTCGGAATCGTAACGGCCATGGTTACGTAAAGCGGCGATGCGGCGCGATACCGCGGCGTCCTCGGTGACCACCATCCCACCTTCGCCGGTGGTGATCTGCTTGTTCGGATAGAAAGCAAAAATGCCCGCATCGCCGAAGGTCCCCACACGGCGACCAGCGATGTCCGCACCGATGGCTTCGCAGGCATCTTCGATGATGAGCAGGTTATGGCGACGAGCCAGATCGAGAAGCGCCGGAATATCTGCCGGGCGACCGAAAGTGTGGACGACGATGAGTGCGCGCGTGCGCGGGGTGATGGTGGCTGCGACGCCGGCCGGATCGAGATTGAGCGTCTCTTCGTCGATGTCCGCGAAGACCGGCTGCGCGCCAACATAGCGGACCGCATTCGCTACAGCGATGAAGGTGAAGGAGGGAACGATGACCTCGTCCCCCTTGCCGATGCCGAGCGCGAGCAGCGCGAGATGCAACCCCGCGGTTCCTGAACTGACGCCGACGGCGTGTCCACCCACGTACGCTGCCATTGCAGCCTCGAACTCCGCCAGCTTCGGCCCCAGGCTGAGGCGGGGTGTCCGCAGGACCGACACAACCGCTTCGATGTCAGCCTCGGTAATGTCGGGCGCGGAGAGGGGGATGTCCGGCTCGATCACGAAGTGAACTCGCTGCGCACAGGCATAGCTCGCTTGATGAGCAGGTCCTTCCCCAGCGGACAGGTAGTCAGCACCTGAACAATGCGTTCCGCCCCGTGGCCGTCGCCGTAGGGATTGGTCGTCCCTTCGAGAGACGCGCGAAAAACAGCGCCGCGAGCCTCGGCGATGCGTGCAAGGATGGACTCGGCATCAGGTTCGGCATCAAGAACATTGCGTGCACGCTCTCGGCCTTTCTGCCGGAAGCCAACGTTGACGGTAGGCAGCGCGAACGATGCACTCTCCATGATCCCGCTCGACGAATTGCCGACCATCACGTCAACACACCGCAGCAGGCTCCAGTAGGTCACCGCAGCGAGATTCACGAAGAGCCTCGCGGAAGCCTGGCTTGCAAGAAATTCGCGCGTGCGCTCGATAAGCAAACGGCTGCCAGCATCGGCGTTCGGATAGCAGAAAAGGATTTGCGTGGTCCCCAACCCGGAAATCTGGCCCAGCGCGGAAAAAAGCGCGTCCGCCTCGCACGTCGTGTCGGATTCAAGCGTGACGGGATGATACACAACCAGCAACGCCGGAACACGCAGATCGAGACCGCACGTCGCTTCAACTTCCCCGCGCGAGAGCAGACGGCTGCGCCGCAAATGGTCGAGCGATGGCGCACCGGCACGATGCACGCGCCAGGGTTCTTCACCCATGGCGATGACCCGCCGGCGCGCATTCTCCGTCGATGTGAAATGGATATGGCTCAACTTTGTGAGTGCGTTGCGCACCGCGTCGTCAATGGCGCCCTCGCTGATCTCGCCACCTTCGATGTGCGCGATGGGGATACGGAGCGACAACGCGACCGACGCGGGCGCGAGCATCTCGTAACGATCGGCGATCAGCAGCAACAGGTCGGGGCGCATCGCACCCAGCGTGTCGGCAAGCGAGAGGACGGCGACGCCGATGCTCTTCGCCATACCGACGTCAGTGTCGGAGCTGAGGAGGGACTCGATCCGCGCGGCGATGGCGAATCCATCCTTCTCAATTTCGCCGATGGTCGAGCCAAACTCCGGCGAAAAGTGCGATGCCATCGCGATCAGGCGAAGATCAACGTCGGGATGCTCGGAAAGCAGCTTAAGCGGCCAGTAGAGGTGGCTGTAGTCCGCGCGCGAGGTGGTGACGACGGCGATGCGGCGCATCATCGGGTCGACGTCAGGGCGGCAGCCGCTTCACGGAGAACCGCGCTGGCTTGGTAGTCCGGAACCAACTCCTCGACGATGCGCAACAGAAGAGGAAGGTCGCGCGCGGCGATGGCGGATTCGAGGGAGAGCATGTGCGCATCGAGGTCCGACGCCGCCGGGCTCGTGACACGCCGCAGGGCGGGGGTCGCCGAGCCGGAGTAGCTTTCGCCGGATGAAACGAGAGCCTCGTCGAGTTTGTCGCCCGCGCGCAGCCCGGTAAAGACGACCGGAATCTCATGACGCACATTTGTCCGGCGCGCGATCATGCGGCGAGCAAGATCGGCAATCAAAACTGGCTCGCCAGGATCGGGAACCAAAATGCCCTGCGCTGAATCGGCGTCAACAGCCTCGGCGATCAGCG
>Ga0181520_10002795_pt1 | contig 31781 bp, 30 predicted proteins | sample PEATcosm2014_Bin_29_FD_132451 | JGI IMG/M metagenome (GOLD analysis project Ga0181520, IMG submission 132451) | Peatland microbial communities from MTU Mesocosm Facility, Houghton, MI, USA - PEATcosm2014_Bin02_30_metaG | ecosystem: Environmental > Terrestrial > Soil > Wetlands > Peat | place...
GCTCGCGAGCGGCAAATTCTGGTTCGTCCTGCAGGCCCGGATCTTCGATCAGATGGCGACGCCGATCGTTTCCGTTCTCGCGCTGCTCGCGTTGATTCTGCCCGCGGCGCGCCGGCAGGCGGCGTTCGGCCTGGTGTGGCTGCTCGGCCCGGTGGTCTACGTGCTGCTGGTCCGCGACGGCAACTATATCCACAACTATTATCAGTTCCCGTTCATCGCGCCGTTCGCGATGCTCGCCGGCGTCGGCCTCGCGACGGCGGCCGAACGCTGGCCGGGGCGCTGGGTCGCCATCGTGCTCGTCGCCTTCGCCGTCATGGCCGCGCTGTACGTGCGCACGTCGTTTTATCTCGACATGGCCAGCGTGCGCGCCGGCGAGCTGGCGCGGCAGTACAGCGCGCCGAACGATTTGATCGTCGCTGTCGATCCGGGCGTCGACCGCAACAACCAGGTGATTTACGCCGCGCACCGCCGCGGCTGGCACTTCAACGACGTGCCGCCCGATTTGGTCGATGTCTATCGCCGGCGCGGCGCGAAATGGATCGCCGTCTGCCTCGACAAAGAACAAATGGCGAAGCATCCGGAATGGCGCGCCCGCCTCGGCGGCCTGCCCCGCGTCGCCGCGGAAACCGGTTTTTGGGGCTCGCGCGGCGAATGGCATTTGGTCGAGTTGTATCGGCTGACGCCGACGGCGCGATAGCCAGACGAGGATTCCGCTGGAAATGTCGATTTTTTTGACAGGATCAACAGAATCAACGGGCTCGCTTCTTTTTGAAATGTTTTCTGAGCCTCTTGCAAAAATCACTTGCTGCATCTGCGAAAGCGAATTCGAGGGTTAAGCGAGATTAGTTGCTGACCCGACACCGACTGCGAGTCCTCCCCTTTGGCCCCTCTCCGCGTCGGGCAGGGGCGGAAAATTTCGGGAACCGAAATTTTCGGGGAGGGGTCGGCGCGACGAGTCGCGCATTGGGCCGGTATTCGTGCAGAAGGCACAAGAATCAGAATCATCGCCAAAATTTCATGCAGCCTCGGTCAGGACGGCAACTGATTCAGGCAGGCGTTGATCGCGTTCCACAACGCGACTTCGTTCGTGTAGTGCGCGCATTGGATATTTTCGAGGCAGCCAAAGAAAGAATTGGCGTACGGATTGTTCGACGCGGCGAGTTGCCCGCAGAGGGCCAGCGTGTCGTTGTAAACCGCGGCGTCGGGAAAGCAGCCGCTCATACCGAAAAATTCGGCGGCGTAGCCGGCGCAGGCGCCGGCGGGCGCGGCATCGTCGTCGGCGGCGGCGTCGTCGTCGCCGGTGTTGCTCTCGTAATGAATCGTGGTGGTTCCCGCGTGATGACCGCCGCCGCACGCCAGGACGGCGCAAGCGAGAGCGATCGCCAGCGAGGCCGCGGCGGAATATTTCACGCGTCCCTCCCCGCGAAGTCTCTGTGGAAGGCCAGCACCAGCACGCTGGCGCCCAGCAGCGAGCCGTCGCGCAGCAGATACCAATAGTTGATCGTCGCCGTCCCTTTGGTGCTGAAGCAGCCGCAGTCGATGTTGAGGCCCTTGGCCAACGCCCACGACAGCGCGATCACGAACGAGAGATACATCAGCGAGGCGAGCAGCGCCGCGGCGTCCGTGACGCGGTCCAGCGGCCGCGGGCTGCGCAGGCCGATGACGAGCAGAACGCCGACGAGCAGTTCGGTCCAGGGCAGGACCATCGCCCACAGGTTGACCAGCGCCGTCGGCAGGAAATGGTAATTGTCGACGGCGGTCGCGAAGCCGGTCGAGTCGAGGATTTTCGGCGGCGCGGCAAGCAGAAACATCGCCGCCACCAGCAGCCGCAGCGGCAGCATGACAAACGGGGAGCCGAAAAAGGCGGCGAGCTTCTTCATTTCTTGAACTCGTACAAAATCACGCCGGCCGCCGGGTTGCCTTCGATGGGGTAGCCCGCCGCCGACCACTCGGGCCAGCCGCCGAAGAAGACGTAGACTTCGCGGTAACCGACGTTGCGCAGGGCGTCGGCGACCAACTGCGAGCTGTTGCAGCCCTCGCCGTTGCAATAGACGACCACCGGCGACGACGGCGGCACGCCCTGCATCGCCGCTTCCCACTGCTCGGCGGCGTGTTCGTAGTCGATGTGCCGCGCGCCGCGGATATGTCCCGCCGCGAATTCCTCGTTGTCGCGCGCATCGACGAAGACGACGCCCTGGTCGTAGAGCGTCTTGGCCCGCGCGAGCGTCAGCAGCGAACTGTCTGCGCCGGGACCCGCCGGCCGGATCAAGGGCAGACTTTTCGCCCGCAGCGCGTTGTGCGCCAACGCCGCGACGGCGGCCAGCGCAACGAGAATCGCCGCCGTGGCCGCGGTCCGGGCAAATTCGCGAATTCGCTTCGCCATCGCCGTCCCGTGAAAATTGCAGAGGCAGTATAACCCGCCGATTTCCCATGGCAAGTTCGGCCGGCGCCGCCGCGGGCGGCAATGCTTGACAGTTCGGTTCTGGAAGTTTACACGTATGGGGCGCCCGGAGGGAAACAAGGGCGCAGAGGATGATTGCATGAAAGAAAAAGTCGAGACCGTCATTTCCAAGATTCGGCCCTATCTGCAACGCGACGGCGGCGACATTGAGTTGATTGAAGTCGATGCCGAAAAGTTTCTGGTCAAAGTGCGGCTGCAAGGCGCCTGCCACGGCTGCCCCGGCGCGGCCATGACGCTCAAGTTGGGCGTCGAGCGGACGTTGCGCGAAGAAGTCGACGACAAGATTCAGGTCGTGACCGTCTGATTTTTCGCCCCACCCGAATGGCGAACCCGATTCACACTACCGACGGAGGAAAGTGAGATGACCCATAAGATCACCGACGAATGCATCGCCTGCGGCTCCTGCGCCGCCGAATGCCCCGCCGACGCGATCACCGAAGGCGAACCCTATGTGATCGATCCGAAAAAGTGCACGGACTGCGGCGCCTGCGCCGACGTCTGCCCGGTCGAGGCCGCCCAGCCGGCCTAACGCGGCGGGCAAGCTCGTTCGGAAAACACAGTCAACGCGGCGGCGCGTCCGAACGCCCCGCCGCGTTTCGTTTAACGGCGCGCGTCAGTTGGCCTGGAACGTGCCGCCCGCGCTGATCCGCCCGTAGTAGGCCACCTGGCCTTTCGCATCCGAGCCGAGGCCGCCGGTCGTCCAATACTGCCACAGATAAACCGTACGGCCGTCGTCGCTGTGCGTCGAGAACCAGTTCTTGCCTTCGACGACGTCGGCCCGCGCCGGCCGCGGATTGGCCAGCCAACCGGCCACCGTAAAGATCAAGTTGGCGGTGAGCAGCACGGCCACGATGACTAACAGAGCATGCGTCCGCTTGGTGTGCATTTCGATCCTCCTGTGGATTGCTGTTGCGGCGTTATCGTCGGCAAGTTTGCGGCCGTTGTCCAGGGGCGGCCGGCGTGAGAAATAGCCGTGCGTCCCTGCGGCGCGAGACGCCCTCACGACCCCGCTAAAATTCGATCCGGCCCTGCGGCTTGTAGCCGAGTTCGCGGAAGGCGCGGGTGATGTCGAGCAAGGCCGTGTATTTGTGCCGGTCTTTGTCGACGCTGTAGTAATACTCGGTGAGGCCGAGTTTGCGTTGCACGAAATTGACCATCGGCAGCATCGGCCCGGGCAGGCTGAACACGCGGCGGCCGTTGAGTTCGGCGAACAGTGAAATCGGCGCGGTGTCGCGGCCGGCGATGTTGTAGATGCCCTGGATGTTTTTTTCGAGGGCGAGCGTGATCGACTGAATCACGTCTTTCATGTGCAGCAGGTTGACCAGCGGGTTGAAGCCCAGCGTCTTGATCACCGGCTTGGAATCGAAATACGAGTTGAACTGGCCGGAGATGTTGCGGCCGATGATGTTGCTCATGCGCAGAATGACGATCTTGACGCCGCCGTTGTCCATGAAGCTGCGGCAGATCATGTCGGCGTCGACGCGGTCCTTGATCCACTGGTCGGCGTCGGGATCGAAATTGAGCGGCGCGTTCTCGTCGAGGTAGATCGGGTTGTGAGGCGTCAACTTGTACACGACGTCCGAACTCTTGAAGACGAACTTGGTGATGCCCGGGGTGTCGAGGCATTGCCGGAGAAGGTCGCGCGTGCCTTCGACGTTCAACCGGTGAATGTTCTCGCCGCGCAGCGGCTGGTTGTGAAACGCGAGGTGGACGACGGCGTTGATCTTCGCGGCGCGAAAGGTCGACGAGAGAAACAGGTTTTTCAATTCGCGCGATTTGAGGATGTTGCAGCGGCGGTAGATAAATTTGTCCTTCGGCAGGTCGTTGAAGTAGTACGGCTTGTCGCGCATCGCGACGCCGACAATCACCCCGACGCGCCGGTTGTTGATCAGGTGCATCGTCAGGTTGCGGCCGATGCTGGTCGTCACCCCCGTGATCAGCACGTTGAGCTGCCGCTGGCCGCCGCGGGCCGGGCGCGGCGGTTTCTTCTCGCGTTTCGCCGGTCCGTCGCCGGCCGGCGGCCTGGCCTCCGCGGCCGGGGCCGGTTTCGGTTTCGGTTCCGACCGGTGCGCCGGCCGCGCGGGCGCCCGATTGACGGGTCCGCCGTTGGTGGGCGTGGGGCGCGCGGCGCGAAATTCGCCGATCAGCGTGTGCGACGGCTTGTCCAGCAGATTCGTCATCAACGGTTCCGGCGTGCTGCCCGGTTCGCGCGACATCTGTCATCCCTCCCCGAGACCGAATACGCTCGCGCGTTGTTCGAGCCCTCTGTTGATCATGTCCTGCATCACGAGTTTGACCTTGTCGGCCAGCGCGGTCACCGCTTCCGGATCCTCCAGCGTGCGCACGTCGTGCTCGCGGTAGAAGTGGATCGGCTCGCCGTAGTAAATGTGATATTTGACCGGCAGCGGCAGCAGGCCCAGCGGCCCGAACCAGGGGAAAAACGGCGTGACCGGCATATACGGGAAGCCGAACGCGCGGGCCAGCGGCTTGAGGTTGCCGATGATCGGCAGTTGCTCTTCGGCGCCGATGAGCACCGTCGGCACGATCGGCGCACGGTGCGTGAGCGACAGCTCGATGAAGCCGACGCCGAAACGCATCAGGTTGTACCGTCGCGAAAACGGCTTGCCGAGGCCGCGCGTCCCTTCCGGCCACACGCCGACCAGTTCGCCGGCGTGCAGCAAATCCTGCACGTTGCGGCGATGGCCGATGACCTGCCCGACGCGGTAAAAGAAAACGTTGACGAAGGGCAGGAAGCCGGCGAAGTTGTCGACGATCGTCCGCAACGGACGCGGCTTGACCATGTTCATCGCCACGTCGACCGCGGTCATCGCCGCGTCGATCGGCAGCGCGCCCGAGTGATTCGAAACGATCAGCCCCGGGCCCTCGGTCGGGATATTCTCGTGGCCTTCGCTCGCCACCCGGAAATAATATTTATGGAGATAGCGCGCCAGGCCGTAGGCGAGGATCGTCGATTCCTTTTCCATGCCGAATTGATCGAAGCCGAAGCCCAAATCGTGCACATCGATGGACTCCATGCGCTCGAACTCGTCCGGCGGCATGAGCTTGCGCGCCCATTCCAACGCTCTCGCGCGCTGACGCTGGTTCATCCGTCCCCCGAAGTCATTATGCAGAAATCCTGTTGGGTTAACTAATAGTCGCGCGGCCCGCGGATGTCAATGCAAGCGCGCGGCGGGCGCCGGGCTAGGCGGTCCGGGTTCACTTCACGAGAGCGATTAGCAGCACGACAAACCCGATCACGGCGATCGTCCCATGAACGACGATCGACGAGACGGGCAGCGGGGCTTTCCGCAAATAGATCGAGAACAAATAGAACCCGCCGAGTGCGGCGAGCACGAACAAAATCAGCGCCGCGGCGCCGAGCCCGCCGATCCCTTGCCCCACGGCGACCAGCAGCACCACCAGGCCGAGGCCGGCGAAGGCGCCGTGGGCCGCCGCTAGCGACAACGGAATTGGTTTATCGCCCAACCGGCGAGAAACCATAGTCGCTCCGAGGACCGCGGCGACCGCGAACAGAATCAAGGCGACGACAACGAGAGCCATGATCGATTTCCTCCCGCCAATTCCGATGTTTTCCGCTTGCGCGGGCCGCCATCCAACGGCGAGCCAAACGTAAGCAGTGGGTGGAACGAAATCAACCGCCGGCCGTGATGGCGGCCAACCTACACGGCAAGCGCCTCGGCTAATCAACTCATCCCCTGAACAATGGCCAATGGCGAATGGCGAGTTGCCGGCGCCGCCCGAATTTCCCGTTTTCCATTCAACATTCTACATTCCGGATTGCGCTCTTCCAAAGCTGTGAGATCAAGGCTGCCGGTGGTTGGCAGGCGGAGGCCTAATTTATCGACGGTTTCAGTCGGACTTCTACGCTGCACACGGGGCGAACCTATGGGTCCTCTCGGTCCCATAAGTCCTATCGGCCCTGTGCCGCCGCTCGCACGATGACCTCAAACAAACTGCGCCGCCCTGCCCTACGGCAAGGCGGCGCAATGGGAACGGCGACGGCGGCGTCAGTTCGCCGACTTGTATTTCTTGTAAATCGGGTCGTTTTCCTGCAGCACGCGGCGCAGGACCTTGCCGACCATGGTCTTCGGCAACTCGTCGATGAACTCGACGTAGCGCGGCACCTTGTAGTGCGTGAAGTTCTGCTTGGCCCATTCGACGATGGCCTCGGGCGTCACCTTGCCCTTGAATTCCGGCCGCAGGACCATCCACGCTTTGATGATCTCGCCGGCTTCGGGGTCCGGCAGGCCGGACACGGCAACTTCGAGCGCCGATTCGTGGCCCAGAAGCATCGTCTCGATTTCGGTCGGGAAGACGCTGTAGCCGCGCACCTTGATGAGTTGTTTCTTGCGGTCTTCGATCGTGATGCGGCCGCATTCGTCCATGCGCCCGATGTCGCCGGTCAGCAGCCAACGTTTGCCGTCGGCGAGCGTGACGACCGTTTCGGCGGTTTCGTCGGGATTGTTCAGATAGCCGACCATCACCTGCGGGCCGGCGACGGCGATCTCGCCCGGCTGGCCTTGCGGCAGTTCCTTCGCGGCGTCGGCCGGATCGACGATCTTCCATTCGGTGCCCGTGAACGGCAGACCGATCGTGCCGATCTTGCGATTACCCCAGAACGGCCCGGCCGAGATGACCGGCGACGCTTCCGACAGGCCGTAGCCCTCGACCAGCCGCGCGCCGGTCACCGCTTCGAATTTCTCTTGCACCGGCCGGTGCAACGGGCCCGCGCCCGAAACGCACAGCGAAATCTTGCCCGACAGATTGTAATTCTTGATCTCAGGCCATTCCGCCAGGCGCTGGAAGAGCACCTCGGCGCCGACATAGAAGCTGCCCTCGGGCGGCCCGACGCGCAGGATCGTCTCGATCAGTTCCTTTTCCTTCGGCGGCCGCGGGAAGAGCATCATCATCCCGCCGAAGCTGACGGCGATATTCATCACGCAGGTCATCGCGAACGAGTGGAACAGCGGCAGCACGCCGATCGGCGAGGCGCCCGGCGTCGTCTTATACAGCCACAGGCGCGACTGCACGCAATTCGAAACGCAATTGAAGTGCGAGAGCACGGCGGCCTTCGGCACGCCGGTCGTGCCGCCGGTCATGATGTACGTGGCGATGTCGTCGGCCGAGAGATCGACCTTCGGCAAGGCGGGCGCCGTCTTCAGCAGGTCAATGAGCCGCAAACTGCCCGCCGGCGGCGGGGCGGTCGGAATCTTGTTGAGTTTCTTGCCGATCCATTTCTTGAGGCCGGACATAGCCGCCAGATCGGCGACGTTGGTGACGATAACGTGTTTGATCGCCGTTTCGGCGACGATCGGCGCGATCGTCCCTTCGTACAGGACGTCGAGCACGACGATGGCTTTCGCGCCGGTCATCTGCAGTTGGTTCTTGACCTCGCCCGGCTTGTAGGTCGGGTTGACGCCGGTGACGATCAGTCCGAGCTTCGCGCACGCGTAGTAGCTGACCACGTACTGGAAACTGTTGGGCAGCATCAGCGCCAGCACGTCGCCCTTCTTGAGGCCGAGGCCAGCCAACGCCGTGGCGAACCGATTGACACGTTCGTTGAGCTGCACAAAGGTCATCGTCGAGTCGAGGAACCAAATCGCCTTGTTGTTGGGATACGCCCGCACGGTGCGCTCCAACATTTCGCCCAAAGTGACTTTCTCGAATTCGACGTTCTTCGGCACTTCGTCGGGCCAACCCGCCTCTTTCGAGAACCACGGCCGCGACTCGTCGACAAAATATGGATTGCTCATTCGTCTTACCCCCCGCGGAGGCGTCGGACGCCTCCGATAAATTTCAACGGAACCGGACCATGTCGAAGAGTTCGAGCGTGTACAGCAACTGGTGCACGATCGACGGCGGCTGGCCCGACTGCTCGGTGAGTTCCCCGATCGTCCGCTCGCCGTCGATGAACATGAAGGCGTCCAGGTGCTCGTCGCGCCATTGAATGCGTCCGACCAGCGGCAGCCGCTCTTCGTTCTTCACGACAACCTTGTTCTGCGCCGTCGCGTATCGTCGTTGCAACGCCGCCGCGTCGTCTTTCTGCACGATCGCCTTGTACGTCAGATCGAACAGCTCCATTTCGGGGCGTTTGATCTTTGCGGTCCAGGACGTGTCCGCCACGAACGAGTACTCGCCCGCGGTCAGCGCCAGCGTCGCGATCAGGCGGCAGTTCACCTCATGAAGCAAGTACGGCGCGAGTTCGTCGGCGTCGATCAGGCCGGAGTCGGCCATGGTCTTGCCGACCGTCGTCTTGCGGTCGCGCGCCATGCGTTCCGCCCGCGCCAATTGGTTGGCCGTGATCTTGCCGTCGGCGACGAGCAAATGCGTGAAGGTTTCGGCCGGCGAATTGCTTTGCACATACAACGGCACGCCGTTCTTGATGAAGATCAAGCGGGTGAACGGCGGCGCCGTGACCGTCAACTTCCCGGTGACGCCTGCCAAATAGAAATGCGCGAGCACTTGCTCGATCGGCGCATCGGCCAACCGGCCCGCCGGGGCGAACGACGCCGTTTTCGCCGCTGGGGCGGCCGGCGTCTTTGGTTTCGGCGACGCGGCGGCCGGCGGCGGCGCTTTCACCGCGGGCGCGGGGGGCTCAGGCGGCGGCGCTTTCTGCGCGGGGGTAGGAGGCGGCGCGGGCGCAGGCTCGGCTTCTTCGACCTCGATCGGCACGTCGAACGCATCAACCGGCGCTGCGGCCGCGGGGGCGGCGGGCGCGGCCGGCGACGGCTCGGCGATCGGCGCGCCGGGCAGCGGCGTGGCGCCGGGCGTCGGGCGTTCGATGCCCAGCAATCCGCAAAGCAGCTTGGCGACCGCGACCAGGTTGAGCGGCTTGATGAGATACTCGTCCGCGCCGTACTTGGTCTTCGCTTCTTTTTGCAGATTGTACGTCTTATAAAGCGCGCTCATCAGCACGACCGGCGTCGGCCGCGGCCCCTTCTTGATGCGTTCGCAGACCTGAAACCCGTTGACCTTCGGCAGCAGCACATCGGCGAGCACGATATCGGGGCGGTCGCGCGCAAACGCGTCGAGCCCTTCCTGTCCGTCGCGAGCCGGGATGATGCGGAAGCCGTACGCTTCCAAGAACTGGTGGACGATTTCCAACAAGTCCCCGTTGTCTTCGATCAACAGGACTTTTACTTCGGCGGACAGCCCTGCGGCGCCTGTCCCGGGTGCAGCTTTCGTTTCCGCGTTCATGTTTCCTTGGATTTCGTCGCGACGCGATTCCGGCCGGCTTGCTTGGCGCAGTAAAGCGCCTCGTCGGCGAGGCGCAGCAATTCCTGGCCGTCGTCGATTGCGCCGGACATCGCCTGGCACACGCCGGCCGAGATGCGCACGTTTGCTCGCCGGCCCTCGAATTCGAAATCGGCTTTTTCGACATTCTGGCGGATGCGCTCGGCCAGCAGCGTGGCGCCGCTGGTGTCGGTGACCACAATCGCAAATTCCTCGCCGCCGTACCGGCCGACGACGTCGCCGGCCCGGACCGCGCGGCGAAAGATGTCCGCCAGGCCGCGCAGCACGAAGTCGCCGAAGAGGTGGCCGTGCGTATCATTGACTTCTTTGAAGTGATCGACGTCGAGCATGATGACCGCGAGCGGCCGGTGATAACGCTGCGCGCGGTTCACTTCGACCGCGAGCAGTTCGAGCAAATGGCGGTGATTGTACAACCCGGTCAAACCGTCGGTGACCGACATCTCCGCCAGGCGTTCGTTGGCCGCGCGCAATTCGTCCTGCAGCCCCTTGATGCGCAGCAGGCCGCGGACGCGCGCCGAGAGCTCTTCGATGTCGAACGGTTTGGTGATGTAATCGTCGGCCCCGGCGGCGAAGCCTTCGAGTTTCGATTGGGTGTCGTCGCGCACCGTGACCAGCACCACGGGCGTAAACGTCGTCGCGTCCGACGCCTTCAACCGGCGGCACACTTCAAAGCCGCTGATCCGCGGCATCATCACATCGAGCAGGACCAGGTCGATCTTCTCCCGCGCCGCCGCCGCCAACGCCTCGTCGCCGTCATACGCCGGCACGACCTCATAATTCAGACCCATGAGGTACTGCGTCAGCAAATCGACGTTGTCCGGATTGTCGTCGACCACGAGAATTCGGTGGGAATTGGCCGGGGTCACTCGTCCCCCAGATATTGGCGGACCACGCGGTCCAGTTCGTTGAAGTCGACCGGCTTCGATAGATAGGCATTGCAACCGGCCTGGAGCGCTTTCTCCTCGTCGCCGACCATCGCATGCGCGGAGATCGCCACGATCGGAATGTCGCTGGTCCGCGCGTCGGCCTTCAGCGTGGAGGTCGCCTGCCAGCCGTCGATCAGGGGCAACGACAAATCCATCAGAATCAAATCCGGCCGCAGCCGCTCGGCCATCGCGATGCCTTCCTGACCGTCGGCGGCCTCGAAGATCTCGTATTGATCCTGAAAGAACTGCACGAGCAATTCGCGGTTGTCTTCGACATCTTCGACGATCAGGATGCGTTTCTTCATCGCGATTGCGCTCCGTTGCCGTCGGCGGCGTCCGCCGCGGGCGCGATTTCGCGCGGCTCGACCGCCGGCCCCGGCGGCATTTCGTGCGTGGATTCGCCGCGCATTAGCGGTTGCGTGGAGGCGTGCCGCACCGGCAGCAAAACCGTGAATTTCGAGCCGACGCCGGGTTCACTTTCCACAAGAATATCACCTTCAAGCAGGTTTGCCAACTTCTTGGAAATCGCCAAACCGAGGCCGGTGCCGCCGTATTTGCGGCTCGGCGAACCGTCGACCTGCCGGAACTCCGTGAAGATGTCTTCCAGGTGCTCGGCCGGAATGCCGATGCCGCTGTCGGACACCCACAGGCCGACCCACGGCCCCTTGACGCCGGCCGCGCGCTCGCCGAGCCCGGAGTCGTCCAGCGGCCCAAAGCCGGCCTTGATGAAGCCGCGTTCGGTGAATTTGGCCGCATTGCCCAGCAGGTTGATGACGATTTGCTGCACTTTCGGCCGGTCCGTGACCATGACGATATCTTCGGCCGGCGCGTCCAGCGACGCGCGGATCGGCCGGCCTTCGAGCAAGGGGCCGATCGTTTGCAGGCATTGCTCCAGCAGGCGTTTGAGCGAGAATTTCTCGACGCCGACATCCATGCTGCCCGCCTCGATCTTCGATAGGTCGAGGATCGAATTGAGCAGCTTCAACAGGTTGAGCGCGTTTCGCCGCACGCGGTGCAGATTCTTGAGTTGCAGGTCCGGCAGCCGCTCGCCGGCGCGCTGAATGACCAGCGTCGTGAAGCCGATGATCGAGTTCATCGGCGTGCGCAACTCGTGACTGACGTTGGCCAGGAACTGACTCTTGAGCCGGTTCGCCTCTTCGAGCTGCTGATTCGCCCCGCGCAGTTCGTCGTCGCGCTGGCGCAGGGCGACCGACATTTGATTGAACGTCGTCGCCAGCACCCCGATCTCGTCGGCGCTGCGCACCGGCGTTTCCACGTTCAGTTGGCCCGCCGTGATGGCCTGCGCGCCGGCGGCGAGTTGCAGAATCGGCTCGGTGAAGCGCTGGGAAATGACGTAGACGAGCAGGATGATCAGCACCGTCGCCAGGCCGGAAAGCACGATGAACAGGAGGCGCAAGAACGCCGCCTGGCGGTAGATGACCTCGTCTGCGGCTTCGACGCACACGAGCCAGGGCGTTTCCAGTTCGCGGTCGCCGCGGACCAACGCGTAGCCGACCGTCTTGCGCTCGGGCCAGTCGACGCGAAAGATGCCGGTCGGTTTCTGCGCGACCAGCGCCTTGAGGTCGATGCGCAAGGGGTAGATCTGCCCTACCATCTCCTGCTCGCGGTGCGCGATCACACGGTTGACGCCGGGCTCGAGCAAGAACAACGAACCGGCGAGATCGCCCGCGTAGGCGGCCTGCGCCGTGTCGAGAATATCCTGGAAATAGCTCCAGTCGACGTAGGCCAGCAAGTAGCCGCGCACGCGGCCCGCGTCGTCGTAAATCGGCGCCGACATCGTCAGGCTGTCGCCCTTGCGCTCGAAGACCTGCGTCAGCAAGCTCGAAAGCCGAAAATCGGAAACGTAAAAGCCTTGCTTCATCGCGGCGGTGAACCAGGGGCCGTCGCTGAGTTGGTTGCCGAGCATCGCGTCCGTCGGCAAGCCGTTGCCCCGACGGTCCTGGTTGTTGATCGCCAGCAGCTTGCGATGCGGGTCGACCAGCAACAGCAAATCGTACATCGAATAGGCGGTGATCAACTTGTTGAACAGCGGACCGATCTTGCGCGGGTCGCCTTTTTCCTGCAGCGCCTCGAGAAACTGCGGCAACTGCGACCAAGCCTTGATTTCGGTGCGCCGCATCTGCACGGCGCGTTCGAGATTGTAGGCCGTCTCGACCGCGATCAGATTGATCAGCCGCAATGAATGATCGCGAATCGCGCTGCTGATCTGGTAGTACGCCAACGCGCCCAGAGCGATCGTCGGCAGCAAGCTGACCAGCGACACCGCGATAATCAGCTTGTAGTAGATGGAAAGGGTTTTCATCCGCTCGTCGCGCCCCTCGTCGCGACAGGCGATTGTACACGCTTTTCCGCGCCGCGCGCCAGTGCGCACCGTGCGTTCGGGTTGACAAGCCGGGGCGTTTTCCGAATAGTACGCCCAACTTTTTCCCGGGCTTGGTGTCCAAACCAAAATTCGGCAGCGGGGCGACGGGAAGCCGGTCGCGGGGGGCGATGTTCGAAACGCGCAAATTGAACCGGCGGCGACGGGACGTCGCGGAATGGCTGGCGGGCGCCCGCGTCGCGCTGGCGCAGCAACCCCCCGACCCCATCGAGGCCGCCGCGCGCGAAGCCTTGGAGCAACGGCTGCAACGGCTCGAAGCGCTGCTCCCGACCGCCCAGCTCGACGAGCTGGAGGCGGAGTTCGGCGAATGCCGGCGCCTGGTCGACGGCCCGCAGCCGACCCGCCGCCTGGCCATCGTGCGCGAGTACGTCGAGTTGATCGCCGTGGCGCTGGCGCTGGCCCTTTTTGTGCGGGCGTTTGTCGTGCAGGCGTTCAAGATCCCCTCTGGGAGCATGATTCCGACGTTGCTGGTCGGCGATCACATTCTGGTCAACAAGTTCATCTACGGCATCGCGGTGCCGTTCACCGATCGCAAGATTCCGCTGTCAAAGCCGCGGCGCGGCGACATCGTGGTTTTCAAGTTTCCCGACGACACGACGAAGGACTACATCAAGCGCGTCATCGGCCTGCCCGGCGACACGATCCAAGTGCGCAACACGGATCTGATCGTCAACGGCAAACTGCTCGGCAAGGTTGCCGACGGCGAGTTTCGCTTCGAAGACCCGAAAGGCTACGACCATCTCAGCGAGCTGTTCGACGAGACGATCGACGGCCGGCGCCACCTGGTGCTGTACGACAAGACGACCACGCGGATGGATTCGACGCGGACGGTCCCGCCGGGGCAGTACTTCTGCATGGGCGACAACCGAGATCACTCGAACGACAGCCGCTCGTGGGGCTTTGTGCCGGCCCGCTACCTGAAGGGCCAGGCGATGATCGTTTACTTTTCCTGGCCGCCCGGCCAACTGCGGCGGGTCGGGCGAATTTTGCACTGACCGCGCGCCCGGCCGCCGGGCCGCATCGAGGAACGCGATGTTTCGCCGACGCAACCTACGCAAGATCCGCAAGCTCGCGCAACGCTGGCTGACGCGCGCCCGGCGCGACGTCGCGCGGCATCCGCAGGGCTTTTCGGCGGCCGACCGCGCGGCGATCGATCGCGGGTTCGCCGCACTCGACCAGGCGCTGCTCGGCGACGATCCCGAGCGCATCGCGGCCGACCTCAATTTGTGCCGGCGCCGGGTGGACCAGGGGCTGCCGTTTTATCGCGTCAGTTGGGTTCGCGAAAACGTCGAAACCATCGCCATCGCGCTGGCGCTGGCCTTGTTCATTCGGGCGTACGTGATCCAGACCTTCAAGATCCCGTCGGGCAGCATGATCCCGACGCTGCTAGTCGGCGATCAGCTTGTGGTCAACAAGTTCACCTACGGCGTTCGCCTGCCGTTCAGCGGCAAGCGGATTTTCGAACGCCTGCCGCGGCGCGGCGATATCATCGTTTTCCGCGGGGTCGACGACCCCAATAAGGATCTGATCAAACGCGTGGTCGGCCTGCCCGGCGACGTCATCGAAGTCCACGGCGCCGACCTGCTGATCAATAGTCAACCGGTGGCGCACGTGCCGGAAGGCGCGTACAACTTCGCCGACCCCTATGGCGGCGCGCACCACGCCGAACTCGACGAAGAAGACCTCGAAGGCGTCAAGCACCCGGTGCTCTTCGACCACGCCGTGGCCCACAGCTTCGACATGGTCCGCCGCGTCCCCGAGGAGAGCTTCTTCTGCATGGGCGACAACCGCGACCACTCGAGCGACAGCCGCGTCTGGGGCTTTGTGCCCATGCGCAACGTCAAAGGCCGCGCCATGGTCATCCACTTCTCCTGGCCGCCAACGCAGTGGAAGCGAATCGGCACGGTCCTGAAATAGCCGGCCGAAGGACGCGAACCCCCAATTGGCTTTGTTTGGTAATTTGGCCTCGCCAGCCCGGATGGCAGACGGCGCAACGCGGCCCTATCTGCGCCAAAACGGTCATAAGACGGCGCGCCACGCCGTTTACCGCCGGCGGTGAAATCTCAATAAAACCGCCGCCAGTCGCAATAAGGCGCCGCCAGAGCAAGCCCGCCCCTGCCGCCGAAATCAACGCCGCCGCCCGTGGGCGACGCGTTTCGTGACACCTTAGAGAACAAGCGCGTCGAAGAGAAACGGGCGTTCGCCTGGCGAGGCCGACGACAGCACAATCTGCGGCGAGGCGCCGACCGAACCGGCAGACTCGCAGCGCCAGCCGGTGTGCGCCGGGAAACGCACGTGCGCCCGGACCGCCCGGGCCGCAAAGACCCAGGCCTCGACCGGCTGAAAATTGAGGCCGTGAAAGGCGTGGTCTACGAAACCGCCGCAGAGCAGCAAGCGGCCGGCCGGCAAGCCCTCCATTGACATCACGACGTTCTGGCCGTGTTGCAGGGGCACGGCGACGCCCCGTTTGAGCAATTGGCGAAACTTCCCCCAGGCGACCTTGACCGACCCCGGCGGCGCCACGGCAATCTCGTTCAGCCGATCGACCAGGCGAAACGAGATCTGCATCTCCGGCCGCACCCACAAACCGACGTAGACGTCGCCGACGAGCCACTCCGACTCGCGACGCCACCCCGCGGCCGTGAGTTTGCCCACGCGCAGCGCTCCGAAACACGAAAAGACCCACACCCGGGCGTGGGTTGGCGCGCCAGGCGCCAGCAATTCCCCCGCGGCCATCGATTCGAGGCCGTCGAAGCGGCGTTTGTCGCGCGCATACCCGTCGAGCCACGCCGGAAAAAACGCCGCGCCGTCGCCGTCGCGCTTCAGCGGCGCCACCAGGGCGTCGACCTTGCGCCAGCCGTCCGGCGACGGCCGGCGCAGGTAGCGGTTCATCGTGACGGTGATGAAGACGATGAACGCCGCCGTCGCCAACAGGCCCGCGCCGAAAATCAGTTTCGCGCGCATGTGCTCAGGCCCTCCAACTCGTGATCAGGGTCGCCAGAAAATGGATGCTCACCACGGCGCCGAACGCCGCCGTCGCCGCCTCGCGCTGCCGCGCCCCTTGGGCCCCCACCTGCCGCGCGAGCGCGACCGCCGCCATCGCAAACACTGCCGACGGCAAATAGAGATAGCGCAACACTTCGGTAATCGGCCGGAAGTTGGCGAAGCAGAACGGCAGCAGCGCCGCGATCAGCCACAGCAGCAGCGCCCGCAGCGGCGCCGAGCCGTACGCCGCGCCGGCGGCGAGCAGAATCACGGAGGCGTCCACCAGCAGCAATTTCGCCCACACGGGCATTTCCGTCGGCCACAACAGCAGCGTGAGCAGATCGAAGAACCGAAAAAGGATATTGATCGACGCGCTCGCCCCGCCCCAGGCGTGCGCGATTTCGCCGTAAGGATATTTCGCGACGAAAACGGCGATCGCGGCAAGCAGTACGAACGCAAACGGCCAGTATTTGTTGGCGAAGGCGGCGAGATTCGCCAGGGTCAAGCGTTTGCGCTCGGGCGGCAAATAAAGGCCGTAGTCGAGGATCGCCATCGCCAGGAGCATCGACCAAGCCATCTCCTTGCTCACGTGCGCCACGAGGAAAAACAGCAGCGCGGTCGCATACGCGAGCTTGCGGCCGTTTTGCAGAAAACGCACGAACGCCAGCAGCCCGGCGAGGTAGCAAACCAGGCCGATGCCGTGGGTGAACATCGCCGACACGTACGTCACCGTGAAGAAAGGCGGGACGAAACTGACGAACAGCACGCCGGCGGCGAAGCCCGCCCGGTCGGACGAGAAAATCTCGCGCGCCAACGCCGCCGTCAGCAGGGCGCAGGCCAAGTGAATCAGCCGCGCCAGCACGCCGTACGGCGCCTGCCGCTGGCCGAAGGCGCGGACCATCACGGCCCAGACCGCGGACTGCATCGGCGTATAGTAGGTGTTGGCGCCGCCCGAGGAGGTGATGAGGAACGGGTCCAGAATGTCGACGAGCGTGTGGCGGTCCACCGTGTCGCGGTAGTTTTCGTTGTTGTCGCCGACGGCGAACTGCACCGCCTTCACGCCCGGCGCGTACAACACCGCGCCCAGCGCCGCGATCGCCGCCAACATCGCCGGAAAGCCGAACTGTCTCACCGCCGGCCCCCTCGCCCGCGAACCGCCGTCTCCGCGATCACCGCCAACTGTTCGGAACGGGTCGAATTTAACATACGACCGTCGAAATACAACGGGTTTGTTTGCCGCGAACGCCCGCGCGACGGACGAAGGAAAACCGCGAAGGAAGGCGATTGAAGGGTTTCGTCGCAAAGGCCGGCCTGGAGACCGGCGCGCCCAGCGAGAAATAGGCGGGCCTGCGCCGACGCGAGTCTCGACAACCGCCGGGAACTGCGGCATGATTCCGTTCGCCGCCAAACACCAAATGGAGATTTCGCCATGCCGGCGCCGGAACTTGCCGGGAGCGCCGACGCCCCCGTCGGCGACGAAATAACAAACGCCGACGAGGGCGTCGGCGCTCCCAGCGAGACCCCCAGCAATGACCGCGGCTGGTTTTCTCGCGGCTATCTCCCGCACTTCGATTCGTCTTTTGTGATACAAGTAGTCACGTATCGGCTGGCCGATTCGCTGCCAAACGAGGTGGCGAGGCGAATGCTCGCGGATTATCCCGAGGGCTGGAAATCCCCGGCGTATCGAAAGCGCATCGAGGACTACCTCGACGCCGGGCACGGCGCGTGCTGGCTGCGGCGGCCGGAGATTGCGGCGCTTGTCCACGATTCATGGCGACATTTCGACGCGGCTCGTTACCGCCTTCACGCCTGGGTCATATCATGCCCAACCACGTGCACCTCGTGGCGCAAATGATGGAACCGAACGACCTTGCCGCGGTCGTCAACGGTTGGAAGTCGTTCAGCGCGAGAAGAATCAACGAACTCCTGCGTCGCCGCGGCGCGCTTTGGCAGCGTGAATATTGGGACCGCTTCATTCGCGACGAACAACATTATCAACGCGCCGTGGCATACGTGCACGAAAATCCCGTGAAGGCCGGTTTGGTCTCGCGAGCGGAAGATTGGCCTTGGAGCAGCGCCGGCGCGTGGAGCGCGTGAGCGGGCAACGCTCTTGGCGAAGAATGGGCCGCCTTGAGACCGGCGCTCCCGGCAAGTTCCGTGCGAATGGGAGAAAATCACGAACTTTGCATAACATTTGACTCAGCCATGTAGGGGGCGCGGGGCCTGCGGTTCCGGCGGTCGGGCTCCGCACCGGGCCATCAGGCGAGTGGTCTGCGAGATGTTGGCGTTTCGCACGCGAGGTGCGGACGGTCCTGAAGAGAGAAGGTGATTCGAACGAAGAAATTCGTCAATGCGATGCGGCTACGGTCAGCCGCGTCCGCGCCCCCGCTGCCACGGACGGCGGCAGCGGCCCGCGAGGCAGTGCATGCCGACGCGGAACGCCGCCCGGCGGCGGCCAAGCTGCGGGCCGCGGAGGAGGGGCCGGAGCGCTTCGTGGTCTTGAACAGGCAGGGTTTGCCTATCATCCGGCAATCATCCGGGCTGAATCAACTCCGGATTGTCCGGATGAATTCCGGTGACGCAATACGTGCTTGCCGCGATCGGAGGTTTTTGGCGGCGCCGTTCGGTCTGCGGGAAACTCGACCGGGCCGGAAAGGGTCGGCGATTACGTATTGCGTCCCCCGAATTCTCCCCGAACCCCGCCCCGCGCGCGTAATCTGTCGATTGCCCGGCCCCCGAACCCCGGACCCCGGAACCCTGCACGCTGCTCGCTGTCCGCTGCTCGCTGTTCAACGGCTCCGAGCCCCGGCGACCGGAAACATCTTGCGCTTTTCACAAGCCACATGATAATAACGCGCAATTGAAAAAAGGCAGGCGATGTATTTCTGCTACGTCGATGAATCCGGCAGCTTGGACTGCGGGACGACAGAACCACGAACGGACTGCATTCGCAAGAATCCGATATTTGTTCTCAGCGGCTTATGCGTTTACGCAGAGAACTGGCGCAAGTTTTCGGGCATTATCGATCAACGAAAGGACGATCTCCGTGACAAACTTTTCCGAACAAAAGGGCTGTCGCTCAAACTGACCGACTGCGAATTGAAATCGTCGTGGATTCGCATTCCTACGCTCCGGCAACAGCGGCCCTTTCTGGCCGGTCTTTCCGAAATCGAGCTTTCGGGGCTGGTCAACCTTTGTTACCAGCAAATCGAACGGGCGCGCATGACCATTGTCGCCATAGTCGTCGACAAGCGCCAACTGTCTGCGTACTTCGATTCGGACAAGCTTCATCGGAAAGCGTGGGAACTGCTTCTCGAACGAGTGGAGCACTTCATGCGGGAACGTCACGACCGCCACAGCGTGATCTTCATCCGCGATGACATCAGCGTCCAGGTCAATCGGAGTTTAGCGGAAAAACACGCGTATCTGCTGAAGACGCAAGCGACCTCCGGCTTGAAGTTGAGTCACGTAATCGAAATGCCGCTATTCACGCGCAGCGAACTCTCCAACGGCATTCAGCTCGCCGATTTGGTCGCCTACAACTTTTACCATGCGTTCGATCGCAAGAAGGCCGACTACCCGTACCTGCGGAAGATCTTGTCGTTTGTGTATAACTCCGCGAACACACCCCCCGACAAACTGGACGGGCTGAAGCTGTTCCCGCCAGACGGCGACCTGACCGGCATTGCCGCAGAAATAGAAAGGGCCTCGGTTCAACCGCCGACGCCCTAGGAAAATCCTTGAAGTCCGGCTGGGCAAACCATATCGAGCCGACTGGCGGCACCGGACGATGAAAGTGTATTGTTGCCGCGCATTCCTGTCAACTCCGAAAGCCGACGGCCCCGCCGAATAGGTGTGCGTAGTCGAGTTTGGTCGCTCCTTGACACGTCACTTCGACCCCCTCGACTACGTTCGCGGGCAGGCTTCGCGACCGGGCGGCGTAGGGGCGCCGCGTGCCGCGCCCCCGCAGCCCGCGGCGCGCTGTGGAGAAATCTATCTCGTGGGCTCCCTTCCGCAATCAAGACCGGCACCTGGCAACCGTTGGACCAGCGCGATACCAGAGGAGTTGGCTAATGCTATCGTAGTGCTACCTAACAACAGACTTGATGACTATTCCCCAGCCGTTTGGCAACCAGTGGCTGTGAACAAGGAGCAAAAGCAAAGGCGAAACAACTATTCCCAGAAATCTCTTTAGACTAACAAGATCTAACGGAATGAGCCGCATTTTATTCGTGGATTTCAGGTACTCCAGGAACGCCACCGCAGCGTCATCCGGCGTCCCTTCAAGGACCTTGCCGTCCGCGTATGCATTCGCGTTGGCCTCAATTCGCCGAATGATTTTCCGTGAGACAACATTCGACCACGCTTTGAACTCACGCATGGCCCGATACGAGTGCGGCGTAAAAAACAAAACGGGCAGAAAGAATGCTGTTGGCGAGAGAACCGCGTACGAGACAATGAAGAAAAGGTGATCGGGTCTAACGAGCGGAAGCCCGTACAACAGCGTATTGTTCATAATCGCGCCGACAATCCACACGCCCACGCTCATTATAAAAATTCCGAGCGTCACTTGCGGGAAATTGAGGTTCGAAAGGCCGCCGCAATTGTCAGGATGCATCATATCGACATTTATTTCATGAGTAGACAATCGGTGCATCATTACCATGTATAGGATGCCGCGGATGGCAAATGTGCCAATCGTGATTCCGTATGTTGCTGTCACCGTCATGGCAAAAAGAAATCCGAAGGTCGGTCTATGAAAAGAACCAATCTGAACCCAGCCGTGCCACGTCCGGGCATCGCCGGTCAGATCGTACCCAACGAAAACCAACGTCGAAATAAAGATCACGGCAATCAGGAAGCGATCGAAGATTTTGTTCTCAAGGAGACAGTTGATTTTTTTGATTTCCAGAGAAACAACAGCCCGATCCCCAATCACGTCTCCCTCGAATAGCCAGGAAGATAGTCGATCCAGTTCTTTTTGAAATAGAGAGGCCCAAATAAGCGCGAGAGGAAAACAAAGAAAACAAGTTATGTGGATCGCGAGATCAGTCAGCATGCTCACTTTCAAGTCATTGGGATCCCGGAAAAGCGACCCCTCGATCATCGCGGCAATAAAACAGGCCGCCCACAGCAGAAATGCAAACAACGATATTCGGCCAATGTTGGGCGACTCATCGGGCCGGTAGATCCCGGCCTTTTCAAGGACAGGATACAAGATTGAGCTTTTGAGAAAGTTAATTCTTTCTCGATTACTTTCATTCTCCATTTCGCGCTCCCGCCCGTCGCCGCCGAGTGACTCAGTGTATGAGGATGGCAAAAATCGACTCACCATGATTCCTGGTCTCTGCTCCTGTGGCTACTCTGGATTCGTCACACCAAGGACAAATCCAGCCCGCGTTACTGATGATGTTGTCCAGTCACGAGATTGTCTTTATTGCCCAATCGACGCCCCCGATCAAATCGGACACGTCGTCGCTTGTCGGTTCTTTGTCGCCCTTGTGTGCGCAACGGTTGCGGAGATCGCCGAAAAACTCAATGCGGCGCGCAGTCGGCAAGTCGATTACGTCGGCTTTTCGCAGTGCGTCTTTAATAGGGTTGAGCGTCTTGTCCTTTGTTTGCGGCCCGAGCCCGTGCGTCTCGGCCACCTTCCTTAGATGGCCTTCCAAAACGACGCCGGCAATCGTGCCGGCGGCCCGGAGATGTCCGTTTCTTTGAAGATGACGTGCCGCCTCCAGTTCGTTGTCAAATAAATCCGCTTGCAATACGCCGGTTATACCCGTCAAAATGCTTTCGATTCGAGAACGTGCGGAAGACAGAATCCCAATCTGATTCTTGATTAACATGCTTGCTCGGGCGTCCGCAACGACACCCTGACGCAATCCTCATACTACATCACTGATTCGAAAGTCATTGGCGTCAATCCAATCGCCTTGCCTTTCGTTCTCGTATAATGCCTCAAAGTCTTCTACACGGTCCGGTAAGAGATTTCTCACGACTGCCAATGCGTCAGAATGCCATAGTTGGTACATTTGGGGCAAGTCGTTGCTTCGTACGGCCTTTCGGACGTCGTCGCCCGACTTGATTAGCCTATCTAGCTCTGTCTTTATTTGCTCGCTTCGCGAATTCATCTTTTTACCCCACGTCGTTCGTTTGGCGACCCACCGGCATCCTCGGCGGTTTCGTCTTCCACATCAATTCAATTTCCTCCGCCGTCAGCCCATACGCCGCATTCACAAGATCGGTCAGCCGCCGCTCCAACGTCAGCGCCTCAACGCGGCGGGCTTGGGTCGGCGCGGCGTAGTTGGCGTATTCCTGGCGGAGGCGGGCGAGGCCGGCGGGCGACAGGGGTTTGCCCTTCGGCAGCCGCGCCTTCACCTCCGCCGCGAACTCGTCGGCCGTGAGCGACGCGAAATCGTCCAGCTTTTGCCCCGGCGTTGCCACGCCGAAGTCCATGCGCAACCAATCGAGAAGCTCGTGGCGTGCCGCCTGGTCGGTCCGCGTGATCTCGACGAGGCGCGAGACGGCTGGCTCCGCCTCGGCGCGTATAGCATCGGTCGGACGGGCGACCGGGAACTTCTCCATCAAGTCAGCTTTGGGACTCAGGGCCTCGTCTTTCATATGCGGCAAGTATCGCCAGTTGTGCCACCACAGCAACGGAGAATTCAGAACCGCGAGCAGGTACGGGTCGCTCGCGGGTAGGAAAAAACCTTGTTGTTGGCGTAGTAGCCATCAGCGTCCAGGGCGTAGCATGGGTGAAACTGGATTTCCTGGTAAATAACCTTCGGGCGCTCAAATCCTTCGTAGTTGGCGCACGAGCGCAGTTCCCACCAGTGGCGTCCCTTGTCCAAGCGTTTACGGAGGGCGGCCTCCATCGGCTTTAGCCAGCGGTAGACCGACGGATAGGTGGACGCGAAAGTTGATTCGGGGGCATCGCTCAATCCCCAAGGCCACGATGCGTCACCGCTCGATTTGATGAGGATAAGCCAAAGCCCGGCCCACTCAGGCGTCCACCGCTCGATGTCCTGCCCCCGCAGGTACGGTTTGATGATCTCGGCGCATTTCGGGTCCTCGCGAACGAGTCGGTCGCGAGTTGGTGTGTCAATCAAGAACGCGTCGTTGAGGCCGGTCTTGATCCCGTAAATCGGGGCCGCCCCGATGAATTCTTTGAGCGGCACGCCAGCCCGTCGAATCTTTTCCATGAGCGCGTCCACCGCGGGCGGTTCGAGGCTCCACGGCGCATTCGTGAATCGCCGCCACGGCGCCGAGTAGCACTCGCGGCTAACAAACTGCGTCAGGTTCAGGCCGGGCAATTTCTCGCCGGGGACGGGGCAGATTTTGACAGCGGAATCCGGCGCCGGTTGGGGTCGGTCGCCCGGCTGCCCCATGTCGTTGAGGTTCGGCGTCGCGGCGGGTTTGCGCACGACAACGATGCAGGGGAAGACGTCGGCCTCTTCGAATATCGGCGCGTGGCCGAAGTCGAGGATTTCCTCGAAAACATCCGACGCCGAGAAAAATCCGCGCAGTTCTTCGCCGTATCCGGCGCGCAGCCATTTGTTCGTGACGATGTACGACAAACGCCCGCCGGCGCGCAGCAGGCGCAGGCCGATTTCATAAAAATACACATACAGATCGGCCGAGCCGTTGAACGATGAATAACGGGTTTTCAGATGAGGCTTGAGCGCGGAGATCAAGCCGCTTTGCACGTAGGGCGGGTTGCCGAGCGCCACGTCGAAGCCGCCGTCGGCGAAAACCTCGGGGAACGCCGCCTTCCAATCGAACGCGCGGGTGTCGTAAGCCGGATCGGCGACAACGCTGTTGCCGCAACGGATGTTGTGATCCAGGTCGGTCAGCGCCTTGCCGCGTTCCGCCGTTTTGAGCCACAGGGACAAACGGGTGATTTCGACGGACTCCGGATTCAGGTCGACGCCGTAGAGGTTGTTGTTCAGGATCGTTTTGGTCAGGTCGAAGAGCGACGCCTGGCCGCCGCGCAAGGCCGCGAGTTCCGCGTTGACCAATTCGTACTCGTGCAGCAGGTAGTCGAACGCCGAGAGCAGAAACGCGCCGGAGCCGCACGCGGGGTCGAGGATGCGCGTGCCGGTCAACGCATCGCGGTACGCTTCCCAGGCGCCGATCAGCGCCACCGTGCGTTTGCCCTCGCCGCGCTGCCGGTCCGGAGCGAATTTCTGGAACGCCGCCGCCTTCTTCTCGGCGAGCGTCGTGCCCAGGGCGCGTTCCACGATATAGCGGGTAACGAACGACGGGGTGTAGAACACGCCCTCCCGTTTGCGTTTGGAGACGGCCCGCGGCGCGGTCGCCGGGGCCTCTGCGGCCTGGGCGCGCATTTCCTCCAGGTCGGAGATCGATTGCTCGAAGATGTGGCCGAGCACCAGCACGGACACATCCTCGGCGTAGTCGTAGTCGGCGAGCGCGCGGAAGCCGCGGACCAGGTCGTCCGGCAGATCCAGGTCTTCCAGCACGGGATCGGGCCGGAAGAGGCCGCCGTTGTACGCGGGGATCTGCATGTCGCCGTTGCCGCGGTCGATCCAGGCGAAGACCGCTTTGAAGTTTTCCCACCGCGGCCGCGAATGGTACGGGTCCGTGTGATCGAAGGCGTCGCGGATGGTGTTCGCCGGCAGCAGGCCGCGATCTTCCGCGAAGGCGATGAAGAGCACGCGGTCGAGAATCTTCTGCGTCTTTTCCAGGAGCAGCGACGGATCGCGGTCGGGGCGGGCGCGCGTGACGTGCGCGAAAATCTGCGAACGCAGTTGCTTGTACTGCCGGTACAGCTTGTCGGTGACCTCGACCTGGGCGCGGGCGGAATCGTCGAGCAGCTCGGCGACGACGCTGACGCCGTCCGGCTTCGCCGGCAGGAAATTGGCCCGGCAAAGCAGGTAGAAGAAGCGCCGGAAGACGGCTTCGTCGGCCATTTCCTCGAGGAGAAAGCGCTCGTACGCCTGCTGCGAATGATCCAAATGGTAGAGGCGCGTTTCGCGGTAGTTCGACACGAGCACCCAGCGGCAGCCGGGCGTTTCGATCAAGTACCGCCAGCCTTGGTCCACCGGCGTGTAACCGCGCGCCATTTCGCGGTCGAGGTCGGCATGGCCCCCTTTGAGTTCGATCGGCGCGTAGATTTTCCCCGGCGGCTCGGCGGTGAAGAAGCCGAGCGCCGCGTCGGCCTGCCCGCCGCCCGCGCTCATGTGCTTTTCGGCGTACAACTCCCAGCATTGCCCGCCCGTGTCGGCGGCGGAGCAATAACCAAGCACCTTGCGGAAGATGTCGCCCAGGAAATCGCCGTGCAGACTGACCTCGGTCATGCGATCCAACACGCCGGCGCGCTGCATCTCGATCCAGCGGCGCACGACGGCCTGGCGCTCCGGCAGGTCGCTCGGAAAACCGAACGACGCGACCCGCCGGGCCAGGAGGCGCGGATTGAACAGCGGTTGCGGCGGACGGCTGACCGGCACGATGGGACCTCAACAAATAGGCAATGCGGCGAGCGTACCGAACTGGCGGGGCGTTGCCAAGCGGCCGGCTAATTTTAAACACAGAGACCACGGAGAAAGCGCATAGAGAACACAGAGGCGGTCGTCTCTGCGCTCTCTGTGTCTTCCCTCGGCGGGCGCCCCGAGCGCAGTCGAAGGGGCCTCTGTGTTTAGCCGCCTGACGGTCGCAGATCCGACCGGCTCCCCGCCGGCCCCATGCCCAGGATCACCCGCAGGCCGGGCGTCCGGCCGGCGAGATGGCCGATGCCGAAGGCCAGGAGCACAGCCGCCGCCGCGACCAGCGCGAAGAGGACTCCCACGGGCAGATCGAGTTTCTCGGCGCCGGCCTGGAGCCCGACGACCACCGGGAGGTGGAGCATGTACGCCGCGTAGCTGTCCCGCGCCAGCCGGTCCAGCAGGCGGCGCGGCCCGCCAACGAGTTCGCGGAACAGCACGATCAGCCCGACCGAGAGGCCCACGGCGAGCAGCGCCTCCCACGCGCTGCGCGCCAGGGAAGGCAGGCTGGGCCCGCCGCCGGCCATCAGCGCGTCCCAACGTCCGAGCGCGGAGACGACGTAGGCGCCCGCCGCGGCGAGCAGACCCACGGCGAGCCAGGTCAGCCCGACGCTCGTCGGCATCCGGCGGAGCCAATCGCCCCGAGCGGCCAGGGCCCCCACGGCGAAAAAGCTCACGTACTGCGGCATGTGCGCCGGCTCGGCGGCGAGGACCCAGAAGAGCGGCGCCCACTGGTCCACGGGGTAGCGGAGCCGCACTACGAACGTGACCAGGGCGAGCGCGGCCACGAACCCGAGGATCAAGGCGTGCCCGGGGACCGGCAGGGGCCGCGCCGGACCCGGCCGGGGCGCGACCCGGCGCCAGGCCGCGTAGGCCGCCGAGTAGAGGAGCAGGTGGCCGAGAAACCAGAGGTGCCAGTAGACGGGCAGCCAGCCGCTCTGATAGAGCCCGCGGACGAACTCGCCGAGGGGCGGGCGCGACTGGGAGATGCAGACCAGGGGAAGCTGCACGCCGAGCGCGAAGACCGCCAACGGCAGGCCGATCCGCGCCAGGCGGTCCTTCAGGAAACGCCTCGCCCCCTTGCGCTCGTAAGCGCCGGGAACGAAGCAGCCGGCGAGGAGGAACAAGAGACCCAGGCCGAAGGAGGCGTTCACGGTGCAGAACGCCCGCAAGCCCTCGATCACCGTCCGGTGGTGGATGGCCCAATAGGAGCCGGCGGGGCCGTAGGCCTGGGCGGCGTGGTGGACGATCACGAAAACGATCACCGCGACGCGGAGTGCATCGGCGAACGCCAGCCGCTCTGCTTTCACGGCCATGGCCGGCACGATGGAACCTCAACGAATTGATAATGCGGCGAGCGTACCGAACTGGCGGGACGTTGCCAAGCCGCCGGATAACTTTAAACACCGAGAGCACGGAGCAAGTGCATAGAGAGCACAGGGGCGGTCGCAGCGCGCCGCGCGCGATCGCGCACGAAGCGTTGCGACCGCGCTCATCTCTGCGCGCTCTGTGTCTTCCCTCTGCGGCCTCTGTGTTCAGCCTTCCAACGCCGCGAATGCACGCGAAGAGGATGCGGTGCGATTCGGGCGTGAAACCGCGAATACACACGAATGCACGCGAATAAATCGATATTGTTCACCGCCGAGGACGGAGGGGTCGCCGAGGAACCGACCACGGGCCGCCGGCAACTGTTCACTGTTCGCTGTTCACTGTTCACTGTTCACTGGCCGCTGCTTGACAGCCGGCCGCGGGCCGCGTAGTCAATACGCCGACGACGCTTTCGCGGCGTGATTGGTTGGAGGGTGGAAACAGTTGAAACCACGATGTCTGATTTTGTTGGGCGCGCTGGTCGCGGCGTCCGCCGCGCTGCTTTTCGCCTGCGGTTCCACCAGCAGCCACGAGAGTTCGACGGCCGATGACGACGTCGCGGCCGAAACCGTATGGACCGATACGACCTCGGGGCTGGCGTGGCAAAGCGGCGCAGCGGTCGGGACCATCCCGTATTTGGGAGAGAACGCTCAGAGTTACTGCGCCGGCTTGACCTGGGCCGGCGAATCCGGCTGGCGGCTGCCGACGATCACCGAGCTGCGCAGCCTGGTCCGCGGCTGCCCCGCCACGGATGCCGGCGATTCGTGCGGCGTGACGAACAGTTGCGCGCAATCCAATTGTTGGAGCAACACGTGCTTCGGTTGCACCAATTACCTTGGCGGTCCCGGCCCGGGCGGCGCCTACTGGCCGGCGGAACTCACGGGCTTTGTCGGCGCATCCGGGTATTGGTCGTCCACCGCGGTCACGGATTCCCCGAATGCCCTGTGGGTCGTCAATTTTTTCTACGGCGGCGTGGGCAATCTCTCGGACATCATCAACGGCTGCGTGCGCTGCGTGCGTTGAGCCGACGACGCCGTCGGTCGCAATCGCCGCTGCGGCGCCCGGCGCCAGCCGAGGCGTTGTCGGGATTTTCCGTTGGATGGCAGAATGATTTTTCGCCGCACCAGACCTCGGGCCCGCCGGTTGCGGAAATGGTTCGCGCCGCGGTTCGCCGCGCTGCTCTGCGGCCTGGCCGTCGCGGCGGCGGTTTCCGTGCCGGTGTTGCGATGCACCTCGCCGGCGCCGCGTCCACGTGGCGACACCCTGCAATGCGAAGACGCCAACCCCGCCTCATCTGTCGAGCCGGATGAAAATCTGGGCTACCGCTGGCGGCCGAATTACGCCGGCGGCGTCAGTTGTTGTCATGCGGACGGCCGCGTGTTGTACGAAATGAATTTTGTCACCGACGATTTCGGCCGGCGCGTGACGCCCCAACAGCCGCCCGAGCCGACCGATTTTTTTGCGCTGTTTGTCGGTTGTTCGTACGCCTTCGGCGCGACGGTCAACGATGACGAAACGCTGCCCGCGCAATTCGCGCAACAAATTGCCGGGCGGCCGGTGCAGGTCTACAACTACGGCGTGACGAGTTGGGGTCCGCACAACATTCTGGCTTTGATGGGCGACCCCCGGCTGGCGTCGGGGGTCCGCGAACGGCGCGGCATATTGATTTATTTGTTCATCGATCATCACGTGGACCGGGCGATCGGGCGTTTTTCCTGGCTGTACGTGTCGGCCACGCGCTCTCCATACTACCAATTCGCGGCCGACGGATCGCTGGTGCGAAAAGGGCTGATGGATCGCCGCCACATTCCCGACGCCGGCGCCAACCTGCTCTATTTTTTATGGCGATCGTGGCCGCGACTGTGGATCGACTGGCCGCCGACCATCCGTCCCAAGGATCTGGCGCTGACCGCGGCCGTCATCGCGCAGACGGCAGCGGCCTTTGCGAATGCGTTTGACTCGCAAGGATTCTATGTTCTTTTTTATCCCGGCTCTCAGTATCAGTCGGCGATGACAAGGTTGCTGGAGGGCAAAAACATCCGTTTCTTGCCGTATGCGAGATTCGCCCCTTTCGCGCAGTATTCGGACGATCGTTTGGCGGTGGACCTCCACCCCACGCCGTTGGCGTATCATTTGCTCAGTGAACGAATGGCCGGCGACCTGGCGAAAGCGGGGGTTCTGCCCTGACGGGCGAGGGGTCGCGCCGGGGCGGAACGCGGTTGCGCCATCCCGATCCATGGCCCTCTTGACGGCTCGTTCGACAGTGAAAGAACACGGGCGACAAAAACTCTCCTGGGAGTCTTAGATGGCGCCCCCGCGGCCAGCGAGTCCGACGCGCGCGCCAGAATCAGCCAACTGGAGTTCGGCGCGGACCTTCGCTTCCAGACCGAGTTGCGCAAGCGGATCGACGACCATTCCCTGGTCCCCGGGCGACGCCGGCGCGACTGCTGGCAGATGTATTGGTTTTTTTCAGCCTGGCCGTCGTCATTCCGCTCCTCTTCCACACTTTCTCGACCGTGCTTTTCTACTACGCGGTGACGGCGATCGTGATCGGCGTGGCGATGGCGCTCATATTCGTCCTGCCGCATCTCGTCGGCGAGGCGAAATTCCCGCTGCCCGTGCCCGGAACGAACCGCATCGAGTCGCCGTGGGCAGTACACCACATCGAGACCACGCTGGATTTCGCCCGCGAAAGCCGTATCTGGACCTGGCTCCTGGGCGGCCTGAATTTTCATATGGGCGCGCCGCCGCGCGCCCTTTCGCGTTTGTCGGTTCGCCGTCGCCGCTTACATCACATATTCTTCGTGATGAACTTGGAATACTCGCCCAGCCAATACGCGACGAGGTAGTCCGCGCCCGGGTACGTGTGCTCGGGGTTGTTGTTGCCGCACGGGCCGAGGGAGTACGGATTGTCCTGCCAGAAGAAACCGCCCGTGCACTGCTGCGGCACCGGGAAAGCGTAAAGCGCCTGCACATTCACCGTACCCATGATTTGCCCGAGGAACGGGATGTCGGTCATCAGTGTGTTGAGCAGTTCCGAGATCGGATCGACCGTGTAGCCGGTCTGGGCCGCGAGCGCGTATTCGAAACTCGGCGCGGTCACGAAATCGGTCAGGTCGTCTACAAGCTGCGTTTGATACGGATCGGGCGGCCCGCTGGGCGTGTACGGCCCCTGGCTCATATAAATGCCGTCGAACCACGCGTTGTGCGACAGCCGCGTGTAGGTTTCGTGCTGGTCGTAGCATTTCAAAAACCACTGGTAGTCGGCGGCGCTGAAATACACTTTGCCGAGGCGCAGCAGCGAGTACCACGTCGTGTGGCTCAGGTTGTTGCCGTAGTACTGCGTGTAGCGATTCATGAAATCGATCATGGCCAACTCGTATTCGATCCGCGCCTTGTCGGTCAAAATCGCTTGCAACGGGGCCTTGAATTCGTCGGCGCCCGTCATGTGATAAGCGATGAGCAGCCACTCGGCTTTCATCGGCGCCATGATGTTCGGGCCGGCCGTCGTCGGCAGGTTGTCGGTGTCCATGATCCACCACCCCTGCTTGATCAACGCCTCCACCACCTCAGTCACGTCGGCGACGATCATCTGTTTCGTCGGCTCGTCGTCGATCAGGTCGTAGGCGGTCACCATGCCGAAGAACCAACCGGTGTACTGGTCGCGGCTGGTGTTGCCGTACCAGAAGTCGCCCGCGTACGGGCCGCTGGTGACCTTGCGGCAACTCGTGTCCGCGTCGCACGACGCGTCGCCCGGATATTCCAGGGAGTCGATCGGCGCCCGAAACCGGGCGATGAAACCCGGCTTGCCGGTCACATGCAGGTGGCCGTCGAGCGTTTTCACCGTGGCGATGGCGTGGGCTTTCGCCTGCGCGTCGTTGGTGACCCAATATTCGAACGCCTCGGCGCCGAGGTAGGTGCCCGTCCAAATCGTCGAATCGCCTTGGTCGCCGTAGCTCGCGGGCGTCGTGCGGTTGCTGTCGGTGAAGTAGGTTTCGACCGCCGCGCCGTAGTACGGCGATTGCCACTGCGTGTACCACGTGTCGTAGCCCATCGCCTTCGTGCGCAGCGGCCCGGCGGCGACGTTTTCGTTGTAGTCGCGCTTTTCGACGTTCGATTGCGGCCATGGCGCGACCCAATTGTCGGCCGGCGAGGCGTCGTCGTCCGCCGGCGAGGCGTCATCATCCGCCGGCGAGGCGTCGTCGTCATCGTCGGGCGACGTGTCGTTGTCGTCGTCATCGTCGTAGACGATCGGTTGATTGGCGCTGCTGCTCGAACCGCCGCAGGCCAGGCCGAAAAACGCCGTCGCCAAAATCAACAAACCTACGAATCCCGCAAAACGGAAGGACATGGCTTTCTCCTCAGAGCGAAATTTCTACCGCAATAATAACAGAGTCGGGGCCGCAGCGCACCCGCCGGCGACAGGGCCGGGTGCCGGCGGGGGCGCCGCACTAGGGCGGCTAAGACCGTCGGCGACGGCGGAATCATTTACTCGTGGCGCGATAAGAAACGATGCCTAGCCGCATGGATCTTATAGGACGTATAGGTCGTATAGGACGTATAGGTTCTATCGAGCGCGTCGATCTCCTGGGCAACCCCACGAATTCCGCGCGTCCCGCACGTGCATTTCGCTCATGTCGCGGCCGGCCATGACTGGTTATGACTGGTTTTCCGGAACTTTTTTATTTTCATTGCATACGGCAACCGACAAGTTCCCGCCGACCACTGTTCACTGTTCATTGTTCGCTGCTCACTGTTCCTGGCCCACGGCCAGGAAACCTGTCGCTGACAGTTAAACAAGTCCGCAGTAGTAGCAGCTAAAGATGTCCGCTTTGGTTTCGTTCGAAAGCGAGAAAAAATTAGTA
>Ga0181520_10002796_pt1 | contig 31773 bp, 25 predicted proteins | sample PEATcosm2014_Bin_29_FD_132451 | JGI IMG/M metagenome (GOLD analysis project Ga0181520, IMG submission 132451) | Peatland microbial communities from MTU Mesocosm Facility, Houghton, MI, USA - PEATcosm2014_Bin02_30_metaG | ecosystem: Environmental > Terrestrial > Soil > Wetlands > Peat | place...
CGGCGAACCCATCGCCGTACGTCGCTAGGGACAGACGAATCTGTCCCAAGGCGCCGCCCTTGCGCCGCGTGGACAGATCCGTCTGTCCCTGGTCGGGGTCGGCGTGGGGTCTGTACGTGTGGGATCCGTCGCTCGTCCCCGCCGCCCTTGCGCCGCGTGGACAGATCCGTCTGTCCCTGGTCGGGGTCGGCGTGGGATCTGTCGCGCGTCCTCGCTGTTCTTGCGCCGCGTGGACAGATCCGTCTGTCCCGATCTCTCTACACACGCCGCACCGAGTGCCCCGTTAAGCCTCACGGCTGTTGCTTTTCTCCACGCCTTTCGGAAATGTAAGTGCTTGAAAAGCTGGGCCTTTTGCCCCGGATGCTGGGCCATCCGCCGCTGTTCCCACGCCGGCCTTGCCGCAAGTCGCTGAAATCCCTGGACCCTCGGTCTGGAACGCTACCTGCTACCCTCAACGTTTCCATGCTGACTTACCTAGGCTCGCCACAACTGCCCTCGGACGACAAACGATGGAAAATCGTCGAGGCTACGGCGCGCCGCCATGGGCGCGAATCCCACGCGCTCATCGAGACGCTGCACACCGTACAGGAATGCTTCGGGTATCTGGACGATTCCGCGCTGAAGTTCGTCGCCATGACCCTGCGCGTTCCGCTCAGCCGCGTCTATGGCGCCGCCACCTTCTATCATTACTTCACCCTCAAGCCCAAAGGAAAACACACCTGCGTCGTGTGCACAGGCACCGCGTGTTACATCAAAGGCGCTCCGGCGCTACTCGGCGCCATCGAGAAGACCTACGGCGTCAAGCCCGGCGAGACCACTCCCGATAACCAGCTTTCCGTGCTCACTGCCCGCTGCCTGGGGTCCTGCGGTCTGGCGCCGGCGGTGGTGATGGATGGCGCGGTGCTGGGCAAGGTTGGCGCCGAACAGATGCTGGCGCGCATCGAGAAAGGCATCCACCATGACCATTGAGGAGCTTCGTAAGATCGCCGAAACCGAGCGCGAAGCCGAGAAGAAATACCAGCACCACGTGTGCGTCTGCACCGCCGCCGGCTGTCTCTCCTCGGGCGGCGACCACGTGCTCGACGCCATCCGCAAGGAAGTCGCCGAATCCGGCATGAAGAACGAAGTGCTGGTGAAAGGCGTGGGCTGCATGGGGCTTTGCAGCGCCGGCCCGCTGGTTTCGGTGGAGAGCGAAGGCAAGATGTTCGCCAACGTCACGCCGGAGGAGGCCGCGGACGTCGTGAGCAGCCTGGACACCGGCGCCGGCGGCCCGCAGGACTGTCCCACCAACGTGCCTTTCTTCGCGCGGCAGAAGAAAATCGTTCTGGAGAACAGCGGCAAGATCGATCCCGAGCGCATTGAAGACTATATCGCCCACGACGGCTACCTTGCCCTGGTGCAAACCATCGCCGAGCGAAGCCCGCAGGACGTGATTCAGGAGATTATCCGCAGCGGCCTGCGCGGGCGCGGCGGCGCGGGCTATCCCACCGGCCTCAAGTGGAGCACCGTCGCCAAGACCGGCGAGCAGGAAAAATTCGTCATCTGCAACGCCGACGAGGGCGACCCCGGCGCGTTTATGGACCGCGCGGTGCTCGAAAGCGACCCGCATCGCGTACTCGAAGGCATGGCTATCGCGGCCTACGCCGTCGGCGCCCAGAAGGGCTATCTTTACGTTCGCGCCGAATACCCGCTGGCGGTGAAGAACCTGAAAACCGCCATCCGGCAGGCCGATCGCCTGGGTCTGCTGGGCAACAGCATCTGCGGTTCGCGTTTCAGCTTCCACGTGGACATACGGCTCGGCGCCGGAGCGTTCGTTTGCGGCGAGGAAACCGCCCTGATCGCTTCCATTGAGGGCAAGCGCGGAACGCCGCGGCCGCGGCCTCCTTATCCCGCCGAATCGGGCCTGTGGGATAGCCCTACGCTGATCAATAACGTCGAAACCTTCGCCAACATCGCGCCCATCCTGCGCAACGGTGCGGCTTGGTTCGCGGGAATCGGCACGGAGAAGAGCAAGGGCACCAAGGTATTCGCTCTGGCCGGCCGCGTGACCAACACCGGGCTGATCGAAGTTCCCATGGGAATCACGCTGCGCGAAGTGGTCAATGAGATCGGCGGCGGCATTCCCGACGGCAAGAAGTGCAAGGCCGTGCAAACCGGAGGCCCGTCGGGCGGCTGCATTCCCGAGAAGCAGATGGATCTGCCGGTGGATTACGAATCCCTCAAGAGCATCGGCTCGATGATGGGGTCGGGCGGCATGATCGTCATGGACGAGACTTCGTGCATGGTGGATGTGGCCAAGTACTTCATGGAATTCTGCATGAGCGAATCCTGCGGCAAGTGCATTCCCTGCCGCGCCGGCACGCAGCAGATGCACGGCATCCTCGCCAGGATCACGGCGGGCGAAGGGAGCCCGGCGGATTTGGTGCTGCTCGAAGAGCTTTGCGACCTGGTCCGCAACACCAGCCTGTGCGGCCTGGGCCAGGGCGCGCCCACCCCGGTGATCACCACCATGCAATACTTCCGCGACGAGTACGATTCCCACGTCGCCGGCGCGGGATGTCCGGCTGGAGTGTGCGCCGGCGCCCGCCGCGAGGCTGAGGAGGTGGCCAAATGACCAAGGCCACCGTTCGTGTCAAGACTTTAACCATCGACGGCCGCGAGGTCGGCGCGCGTGAAGACCAGACCATCCTCGAAGTAGCGCGCGAGAACGATATCTTCATCCCGACGCTGTGCGATCTGCCGGGACTTACCACCGTGGGCGCGTGCCGCCTCTGCCTGATCGAGTTGAAAGGTTCGCCGCGCCTGCTCCCCGCCTGCGTCACGCGCGTGGCCGAAGGCATGGAAGTGTTCGCCAACTCCGAGCGTCTGGACCGCTACCGCCGCGGCATTATGGAATTGCTGTTCGCCGAGCGCAACCACGTTTGCTCGGTGTGCGTGGTGAACGGGCACTGCGACCTGCAATCGCTGGCGCTTAAGCTGGGCATGACGCACGTACACTTCCCCTATCAATATCCCAGCCTGCCGGTGGACGCTTCGCACGAACGCTTCGTGGTGGATCACAACCGCTGCATCCTGTGCACCCGCTGCGTGCGCGTGTGCGACGAAATTGAGGGGGCGCACACCTGGGACGTGATGGCGCGCGGCGTGGAATGCCGCGTGATCACGGACCTGGCGCAGCCCTGGGGCAAGTCGGAAAGCTGCACCGGGTGCGGCAAGTGCGTGCAGGTGTGCCCCACCGGCGCGCTCTCCGAGAAAGGGAAATCGGTCGCCGAAATGTCCAAACGCAGGCAGTTCCTGCCGTACCTGACGCTCATGCGGGAGGGCCGCAAATGAGCGCGCCCGTAACCCCAAAAGTCCGCCTCGCGACCGTCTGGCTCGACGGCTGCTCCGGCTGCCACATGTCGCTGCTCGACACCGACGAGCGCCTCATCGAGCTGGCCAAACGGGTGACCGTGGTTTGGGGCCCGCTGGTCGATCTGAAAGAGTTCCCCGCCGAGGTGGATGTGACGCTGGTGGAAGGCGCCATATCGAGCGAGGAAGACCTGCATCGCATCAAGATGGTCCGCGCGCGCACCAAGCTGCTGGTTTCGCTTGGCGATTGCGCGGTCACCGGCAACGTCCCCGCCATGCGCAACAAGTTCGGCGCCTCGGCCGTGCTGCGGCGCGCGTACCTTGAAAACGTCACGCTCGATCCGCAGATCCCCCGCGAGATCATCCCCGCGCTGCTGCCCTCCGTCCGTCCCGTGCATGAAGCCGTTCCGGTGGACCTGTTCATCCCCGGCTGCCCGCCCTCGGCCGATCTCATTTTTTCGGTGCTGAGCGGCCTGCTGGAAGGGAAAGTCTCCAACCCGGCCGCGAAATTCGGATAACCACAATGCCAAGGCAAAAAATCGTAATCGACCCGGTCACCCGCATCGAGGGCCATTCCAAGATCTCGCTCCACCTGGACGAACAGGGCCGCGTGGAAGAAGCCTATTTCCACGTGACGCAGTTGCGCGGGTTCGAAAAGTTCTGCGAGGGCCGTCCATTCTATGAGATGCCGTCGCTCATGGCGCGCATCTGCGGCATCTGTCCGGTGAGCCACCTGATCGCCTCGGCGAAGGCCTGCGACGCCATACTGGCCGTGCGCATCCCGGAAACCGCCGTCCGCCTGCGCACCGTTTTGAACCTGGCGCAGATCGTGCAATCGCACGCCCTCAGCTTCTTCTACCTGTCGTCGCCCGATCTGCTGCTAGGCATGGATAGCGACCCGGCGCTGCGCAATATCTTCGGCGTGGCGGAGGCCCATCCCGAGATCGCCAGGGATGGCGTCCGTCTGCGGCAGTTCGGCCAGCAGGCCATCGAATGGCTGGCCGGCAAGCGCATCCATCCGTCATGGGTGGTGCCCGGCGGCGTCAACGAACCGCTCTCCGCCGCCAACCGCGACCGGATTCTGGCCGGAATGCCGGAGGCGCTCGCCATCGCGCGGCGCACGCTCGACTGGTTCAAGACCGGGATGGAGCGCTTCCGCGAAGAGATCCGCACCTTCGCCAATTCTCCAACCTTATTCATGGGTTTGGTGAACGATAAGGGCGGCCTGGAGTTCTACGACGGCAAGCTGCGCTTCCTGGATGCCGGCGGCCACGTGGTGCAGGATGGCGTCGCCGCCGCCGATTACGGCGAATACATCGGCGAGTTGGCGCATCCCTGGACGTACCTCAAGACCAGCTATTTCAAGCCTCTGGGCTACCCCGAAGGCGTCTACCGTGTGGGGCCTTTGGCGCGGCTGAACATCATCGACGGCTGCGACACGCCGCTCGCCAGCCAGGAGTGGGCCGAGTTTCGCGAGTTGGACCGCGGCGCCGTGCTCAGCTCCTTCCATTACCACTATGCCCGCCTGGTGGAAATCCTCTACGCGCTGGAGAAGATCGAGCAACTGCTGCAAGCTCCGGACATTCTCGACCCCAACGTGCGGGCCCTCGCCAGCGCCAATCAATCCGAAGGCGTCGGCGTGGCCGAAGCTCCGCGCGGCACGCTGATGCATCACTACAAGGTGGATCGCGACGGCCTGATTACCTGGGCCAACCTGATCATCGCCACCGGCCATAACAATGCCGCCATGAACCGTGGCGTGCTGCAAGTGGCGCGCCATTTCGTGCAGGGCAACAAGCTCACCGAAGGCATGTTGAACCGCGTCGAAGCCGTGATCCGCGCCTTCGACCCGTGCCTGAGCTGTTCTACCCACGCCGACGGCCACCTGGCCCTGGAAATAGACCTCCGCGCCCACGACGGCAAATTGCTTGATACCCTGAGCAACTGATCCAAGTGCCGCCGCCGGTCTTTGCCGGCGGTCTCTTGGTTAGGGCGCCGACCTCCATGTCCCGCGTGCTCATCCTCTGTTACGGCAACCCGCTCCGCGGCGATGACGCCTTCGGCTGGCGCGTAGCCGAACGCCTGCTCGAATGCCCGCCCGACCCCTCCATCGAAATCCTCTGCCTGCACCAGCTCACGCCCGAGATCATGGACCCGCTCAGCCGCTCCGATTTCGCCATCTTCATCGATGCCGCCGCCACGGGCGACCCCGGCGCGATCCTCGAGCACCGCATCGACCCCGACCCCGCCGCCAGTGCCGCTTTCACGCACCACGCCACCCCCGAAGCCCTGCTGGCCGGCGCCCGCACCCTCTACGGCCGCGCCCCGGAAGCCGTCATGATCTCCGTCGCCGGCGCCGATTTCTCCCTCGGCGCGGAACTCTCTTCCCTGGTAAGCGCCCGGCTTGAAGAAGCGGTCGGGGCCGTCCTGCGCATGCTTCCCCGCTCCGCCCTTTAGCCGTTCGATGGGGGCTATACTGGCAGCTATGTATGCCCGCGTGATCTTCCGTGCCGCTCTGCCGATCGTTTTCGGCTTAGCCGCCGCCGCCCAGACCCCTCCCAAGCGTCCGCCCATCGTTGGCGTCGCGCATATTGCCGTGAAAACCAACGACCTTGCCGCCGCCCGCGACTTTTACGGGAAGTATCTGGGCTTCGCCGAGCCGTTTTCCGTCGAAAACCCCGCCGGCGGTCCCGCGGCGGTCTGCTTTAAGGTCAATGACCGGCAGTACATCCAGGTTTCCCCCACGCTTGCCAGCGACACCGAAGACCGCCTCTCCCACATCGCCTTCGAAACCACCAATGCCTCGCAGTTGCGCGACTACCTGGCGAGCCGCGGCGTGAGTGTCCCGGACAAGCTTCAGCCAGGCCCTGACGGGGACCTCACTCTCGCCGTCAAGGACCCCGAGGGCCACGACGTCCGCTTTGTCGAGTACCGCCCCGGTTCGCTCGCAACCCGCAACTTCGGCAAGGCCCTGTCGGAGACACGCATTTCCGAGCACATCAATCACGTCGGCTTCACCGTCCAGGACCGCGACGCCGAGGACCGTTTTTTCCACGACATCCTCGGCTTTGAGTTGCTCTGGCACGGCGGTTCCAACGACACGCGAACCGACTGGGTCATGATGCGCGTGCCGGACGGCAAGGACTGGATGGAGTACATGCTCAACCAGCCCCATCCGTCGCCCCGGTCGCTGGGCAGCTCGAATCACCTGTCCCTTGGCGTTCCGAGCATCGCGGCCGCGCACCAAACCCTGGCCGATCGCGGCCTGAAGATGGGCCAGCCTCAAATCGGCCGGGATGGCAAGTGGCAGCTCGGTCTTTTCGATCCGAACGGAACACGGGCGGAGTTGATGGAACCGGCGCCGGTCCAAACGCCGTGCTGCTCCCCAATCCTCGATAAGTAACCGCGGCGGCTATCCCAAATACCGCTGCAGGTCGTCCGTGCGGAAGCAGTGCGCGTAGGCGGTGTCTTGCGTGATGCGGCCGGCGCGCACCAGGTCGGCCAGGGATTGCTCCATCGTCATCATGCCTTCGGCGCGCCCCGTCGAAATCTGGGAGCGAAGCTGGTGGTCGTCGCCCTTCCGCACCAGCGCCCGCACCGCGTCGGTCGCAATCATGATCTCCACCGCGGGATAGCGCGTCCCGTCTATGCCCAGCGCAAGCTGCTGCGCGACCACCGCCAGCAGCGCCAGCGACAATTGTTGCCGGATCTGCGGCTGGTTCGCGGCGGGGAAGCAATCGAGAATCCGCGACACCGCCTGGATGGCGTCGTTGGTGTGCAGCGTCGAAAGCACCAGGTGACCGGTTTCCGCCGCCGTGAGAGCGGTGGCGATGGTTTCGGCGTCGCGCATCTCGCCTACCAGGATCACGTCCGGCGTCTGCCGCACGATGCTGCGCAGCGTGCCGGCGAAATCCGGCGTGTCGCGGCCCACTTCAATCTGCTCGATCACCGCGCTCCGGTTGGCGTGCTGGTATTCGATAGGATCCTCGATGGTCACCACGTGCGCCGCGCGCCGCGTGTTCACGATGTCGATGAACGCCGCCAGCGTGGACGATTTGCCGCACCCCGTGGGACCGGTCACCAGCACCAGCCCTTGCCGCCGCTCGGCCAACTTCGCCAGCGTGGCCGGCAGCCGCAGCGATTCGATGGTGGGAATGCGCGATGGCAGCAGGCGGATGCTCGCCGCCAGCGTGCCCCGCTGGTGGTGGATGTTCATGCGGAAACGCCCCAGCCCTTCGCGCGCGAAGCTCAGATCCACCGATTTCTTCTTTTGCAGCTCCTCCATTTGCCAAGGTTCAAGCAGCGGCGCCACCAGGCCGCGAACGTCCTCCGGATCGAGCGCTTCGCCTACTCCCGGCGCCAGGGTGCCGCCGATGCGCAGGATGGCCGGAGCGCCTGCTACCAGCACGATATCGGAAGCGCCGCGCCGCTCCGCCAGTTCCAGCAGCCGGTCGAGCGACGCCGTGGACTGCGCCGCCCGCTGCGCGCCCGCCTTCTGGCTTGGCGCCGCCCGGTTCAACTGCGCAACAAGCTGGGATAGCTCTTCGTTGTATTCGCTCATGGCGCTACCGCCTGCTACCAAGTATATCGGGAGAGTCGCGGGAGCCGCTGCCGGCAAAGCGCTGGATTTCATCCGCTGCCCGCATGTGCCCACCTGCCGCGCGCAGCGATGCTCCAATTCGGCCGGCCGCGGCCGCGTAGCACGCGCTCGACAAGATCTTCGCCACGCTGCCGCGAATGGCTCCTGCTTCCATCCGAAGCGGGTCCAACTCCAAGCCGGCGCCAAGCTCGCACGCTCGCGCGGATATCCAGAACTGATCGGCCGCCTGCGGCGCCAGAACCAGGGGAACGCCATGGTAAAGCGCTTCCTGTACGCTGTTCATCCCGCCGTGCGTGACAAAAGCCGCCGAACGCCGCAGAATCTCGATTTGTGGAACGCCCGAACAAACCGTGCAGTTGTCCGGCGCCGTCCCAAGGTCCTTCGTTGGAACACATCCTCCCGTCGACAAGACCACCTGCCATTGAGAGTCCCCCAGTTCCTCCAGGCACATGCGCAGAAATCGCGGTTGGTTCCCGTAAACCGTGCCTAGAGAGACCAGAACCAGCGGCCGGCCATCCAGGCGTTCAAACGGGAACGGCGGGGCTTCAGGACGGAACTCGAAGCACGGCCCCACAAACTGGAACCGGCCGTCGAACGCCTCAACCGAAGGCTGGAACAGGCGGGACGTATAGACCACGTTGAAGTCGCCATAGGTCTGCAATAACTGAGGCGGCGAGGGGATCTCGGAGAGGTTGTAACCGAGGAGGCCGGCGTGGCAGCGCGCCCGAAATTCGGCGTACCAGCGTACCGTCAGCCGCGGATCGCTCTGCGCCACACCCGGGCCGGACCCATACTTTGCGTCGATCTCCGGGTTTACCAGAATGCTGGGGATCGATGCGATCGTCGGGAGCTGTAAGATTTGCGCGACAAGGCGTCCCCACGGCGCGAAGCTGTCGAACATGACGTGCGTGGGGCGGAGCGTCCGCACCCGGTCCAGGAGGCCGTCGAGCGCCGCGCGGGTCCATTCGAGCAGGATTTCGAGCGTCGACGATACACGCGCAAAGGGTCCGGGCCCCGGGTCCGGCGGACGGATTTCCGCCGGGTAGGGGCGGAACCGCGCACCCGTCTCCGTCACGCCCAGCCGAAACCGCTCCGCGCCGAAATAGCTGACCTGCTCGCCCCGGCGGATTAACTCCCGCATGACCGGGAGCGTGGGGTTGACGTGCCCGTGCGCCGGGAAGCTGAAATAGACGAGCCGTGCCATTTACCTTTAACTGCCCTATCGGCGGAAACCGCCACTGCCGATACGCCTTGTGACGCATAATTGAAGCAGCGCCACTCATGACGAACCAGGATCGATCCCTTGACCCCGCCGATTGGCCGGCCTTTCGATCCCAGGCCCACCGGATGCTGGACGACATCCTCGATTACGTCGAGAACATCCGCCAACGTCCCGTTTGGCAACCCATTCCGGACGAGGTGCGCGCCCGCTTCCACCGCGAACTGCCCAGGGCGCCGTCCGATCTTGCGGCCGTGCATGAGGAGTTCATGCGCGATATCCTCCCCTTCGCCGCCGGCAACGTCCACCCCGGCTTCCTGGGCTGGGTGCATGGCGGCGGCACGCCCGTGGGGATCGTGGCGGAGATGCTCGCGGCGGGGTTGAACGGCAACCTCGGAGGACGCGACCACGCTCCCATCGAGGTGGAGCGCCAGATTGTCCGGTGGATGGCGCGCCTCTTCGGCTTTCCGGAAAGCGCCTCCGGCCTGTTCGTCACGGGAACCTCCATGGCCAACCTCATCGGCGTCGTAGTTGCCCGCGACGCCGAGCTTGGGTTCGAAGTGCGGTGCGCGGGCCTCTCCGGGAGTTCCCGGAAGCTGGCAGCCTACGCCTCCTCGGCGGCCCACAACTGCATCGGGAAAGCCATGGACATCGCCGGCATCGGCAGCGACGCGCTTCGCCTGATTCCGGTGGGCGCGCGCCATCGGATGGATACGGGCGCCCTCCAGCAAGCCATCGATGCGGACCGCCGCGCGGGCCTTACGCCGTTCCTGGTGGTGGGAACCGCCGGAACCGTCGACGCCGGGGCCATTGACGGCCTCGAAGCGCTGGCCGCCATCTGCCGCCGCGAGCGGCTATGGTTCCACGTCGATGGCGCCTATGGCGCGCTGGCGATTCTGGCGCCGGATCTGGCGCCGCGGCTCAAGGGCATCGAGTGCGCGGACTCGCTCGCCTTCGATTTTCATAAGTGGGGACAGGCGCCCTACGATGCCGGGTTCATTCTGGTCCGCGACGGCGTGCTGCATCGCAGGGCTTTCGACGCATCGGCGCCGTATTTGAGAAGGGAACTGCGGGGTTTGGCTGCGGGGTCGCCGTGGCCATGCGATTACGGGCCCGACCTCTCACGCGGCTTCCGTGCGCTGAAAACCTGGTTTACCCTCAAGACGTACGGCGCCGACGCTCTAGGCGCGTCCATATCCGGCGCCTGCGCCCTGGCCCGTTACCTGGAAAGCCGCATCGCCGAAACGGCGGATTTGGAGCTGCTCGCGCCGGTGGAGCTGAACGTGGTTTGCTTCGGGTATCGCGCGGAGGACGCCCAGCGCATCAACGCCAGGATTGTCATCGAACTGCAGGAGTCCGGGGTTGTGGCGCCGTCTACCACCATCGTGGGCGGGCGCATGGCAATCCGCGTGGCCATCGTCAACCACCGCACCGGCGAGCGCGAGATCGACCTGCTGGTGGAAAAGACGGTGGCCCTGGGACGCGCCATCGAAGCCAGCGCGAAGCAAAGCGGCGCGCCGCCGGACGCGGAGGAACCGCGGCGCCGGGCGCGCGAATCCGCCCTGCGCGATCTTGAAGCCCGCGCGGCAGCCGATCCCGAGGGCGCCGGTCCGCGCTTCGAATTGGCGTGTTTGCTGGACGAAATGGGCCGGAATCCCGAAGCCCGCAACGCATATCTCGCCGTGCTGGCGCGCGAGCCCTCGCACCGGCTCGCCCTGAACAACCTGGGAACGCTGCTGCACGCCACGGGGTATCGCACCGCGGCTCGTACGGCCTACGCGGAAGCCGCGGCGCGCCATCCCGGCGACGTCATGAGCCACGCCAATCTCGGCAACGTTCTCTATGAACAAGGCGAATTCCAGAGCGCCCGCGAGCACTATGAGACCGCCCTCCGCCTGGACCCCCGCCATCGCCCGTCGCACCTGGGTCTGGCGCTTGCCCTGGCCGAGTTGGGCGATGAAGACGGCGCCGGCCTGCACAGGCGCAAGGCGTATGAGGGGCGCGCCGTTCATAAGCTGCCCTACCGCGGAGAAGGGCCGCCGGTCGATTTGCTGTTGCTGGTTTCGTCGGTCGGCGGCAACATCCCGACCCGCAATTTCCTGGACGATCGCGTCTTCCGGACGGTCGTGGTGGCGCCCGAGTTCTACGATTTTCAAGCGCCTTTGCCGCCGCATCGAGTGGTGTTCAATTCCATCGGCGACGCCGATTTGTGCGCGGCCGCCTTGCTTGCGGCGCAGTCCATTGTGGCTGCCACCGGCGCGCGGGTGATCAATCCGCCTTCCGCGGTACTGGCCACGGGGCGCGCCGATCATGCGCGGCTTTCCCGGCTCCCGGGCGTGGTGACCCCCGCCACCGTCACTTTGCCCCGGGATCTGCTCTCGTCTCCCGAGGCCGCCGCCGTGGTGGCGCGCCACGGATTCCGCTTCCCGCTGCTGTTGCGTACGCCGGGCTTTCATACGGGACGCCATTTTCTGCGTGTGGAAAGCCCCGAGGCGCTGGCTGGCGCGGTGGCCGGGCTTCCGGGGAGGGAATTGACCGTCATCGAGTTCCTCAACGCCCGCGGCGCCGGCGGAAAGGTGCGCAAGTACCGCGTCATGATGATCGACGGATCTCTCTATCCGCTCCACGTGGCGATTTCGAGCCATTGGAAAATCCACTATTTCACCGCCGAAATGGCGGAAGATGCGAACCATCGGGCCGAGGACGCCGAGTTCCTGGAGAATATGCCGGGTGTGCTCGGCCCCGTCGCCATGGGGGCGCTCGCCCACATTCAAGCCACGCTCGGCCTGGACTACGCCGGCATCGATTTCGGCTTGAGCGCCACCGGGGATCTCTTGCTTTTCGAAGCCAATGCCACCATGGTGGTCAATCCGCCGGAGCCCGACGAACGGTGGGCATACCGCCGCCCGGCTGTGGAGCGAATCTTCGCCGCGGTCCGCAAAATGCTGGTAGGGCGGGCGCCTCCGCCAGCCGCTCCCGCCGCGATGCCATAATCGACTTAGAAGGATGCGCCCGCCAATCGAGACTCTTATCTCCCGCCGCGCCGTTCTCCAGACCGCCGCGGCTCTCTGCGGCGTCCGCCTTTCCCGCGCCCAGGACCAGCCGGTCTTTTCCACCGGCGTGAAAGTGGTCAACGTCCTCGCCACCGTGCGCAACAAGACTGGCGAACTGGTCGGCAGTCTGAACAAGGAGGATTTTTCCCTTTCCGAGGATGGCCGTCCGCAAACCATCAGCTATTTCGCGCGCGATACCGATTTGCCGCTGACGGTCGGCCTGATGGTGGACACCAGCGGCAGCCAGCAACGCGTGCTCGATGCGGAGCGCGGCGCCAGTATGCGCTTTCTCGACCACGTGGTCCGCGAAAACAAGGACCGCGTCTTCCTCATGCAGTTCGACAGCGCCGTGCGCGTTCGCCAGGACCTTACGTCTTCTGTCGGCAAATTGGAGGATGCGCTGGCCTACGTGGATACGGAGACGGAGAGCCAGTTGCGCATGCAGCATGGCGGCGGCACGCTGCTGTACGACGCCGTGGTGCGCGCCGCCGATGAAATCATGAAGAAGCAGACCGGCCGAAAAGCCCTGATCCTGCTCACCGACGGCGTCGACATCGGCAGCTACGGCGCTTTACAGGATGCCGTGGACGCCGCGCAGCGCGCCGATACCATGGTCTACTCCATTCTGTATGCCGACCCCGGCGCTTATGGCATCTTCGGCGGCGGCGGTGGCGGCGACCGCGTCCTGCGGCGCATTTCGGGCGAAACCGGCGGCGGCTTCTTCGAAGTTTCGAAAAAGCAGCCGGTGGACCGGATTTTCGACGTTATCGAGCAGGAACTGCGCAACCAGTACAGCCTGGGCTACGTGTCGGACAAGCCCGTGGGCATCTCCGAGTTTCGCGCCATCCAGTTGACCGCCTTGCAAAAGGGTCTGGCGGTGCAAGCGCGGCGCCAGTATTGGGCGCAGCGGTAGGCGGGCGCAACCGCGCGCGCAACCGCTCTCTTACGTTCGCGGCTCGGTTGGGCGGAGACGGAGCGCGAAGGGGCGGCGCCATCAGGGGTGAAGCGGAACGATTACTTTTCCGGCGGGACCCGTGTAGATCAGCTCAACCGAACTGATGCTGTTTTCCCTGCCGCGGTATTGGAAGAAGATCAATCCCGCCTCCGGGAGGGGGCGGTCTCCTTCCGGCAGCGAGGCCTTTTCCACGCGCACTTCCATCTTGTGCGTCACTTCGAATGGAACCGGATGCCACGGACCGTCGCGGTCCGCGGTAGTGCTTCCGAACTCGGGGCCGCTGCCCATTTTGTCCTTCGGTTTGTCCGCATCGGGCGGCACATACTCGGGGTCCTTGAGGGACTTGAACACCAGCAGATATTGCTGGGCGGGCAAGGGCTTCTTGCCGTTGATGCGAAGCGAGAAATTCTCGTAAGACATCGCGGCGCGGGCCCCTGGCGTCCCGAACAACGCCACTTCCACCGCCACGTAATCTTCCGTAGTGAAGGTGGCCAGCGGCGTGACCACGGAGTGCCCGGTGAACTCGCCCGCCACCGTAACCGCGCCGGCCGGACCTCGCCCCTGGTAGTCGGCGAGAGGCCGCGCCGGGATGGGCGGCGCTTCGATAACCGGCGCCGCGGTCTTGCCGGGCGTGCTGGGCGGGCTGGGTGCACTGGGCGGGCTTTGCGCGGAAGCGCCCAGGCAGAAGAGCGCAATCGTCGCGGCGTATGTCACGGATGAAAGGAAAATCCGCATTTCATCCATAATTTACCATGCCGCGCCGGTCAAGGCGTCCGGCAACCCCCCCGCCGGACCCCCGCGGTGCGTAACCGCTCTTGGGGATGCTGCCGCTAAAGGGCGTTGGCAGGCGAAAGCGCCTGCCCCACCTTGCCACGCGATCCCTGTGGACTATTTACGGCAACAGTGACATTTGCGCGCGCCAGAAGGCGAATTTCTGCGCGCTCGGATCGAGCACGCTGACCTGGCATGTATACTTGCCCGGCTCGATCTTGGAAAGCGGCACGACGAATCGCACCGGCACGGCCTTGGTATCGGGGTTCAGCCCATTCTCGATCTGAACCGGCGCCGATTCAAACGCCTTGACATTGCCTCGGTAGAACGCCAAAGTGGCGATCACGGGCTGCGTCTTGGCGGCTGTCGGTTCGTACGCTTCCAGGAACACGTACATTTCCTGGTCCTTGCGGAAAACCCGCGTCACGCTGGGGACCAGCTTCTGGCCGTTCTGCACCAGGGGATTGTAGTTGAACAGGCGCATGTTCATCCCGGCGCCGCCAATCGTGTCCGTCATCTTCTCCTGCTGGTTGCTGAGAACCACCGAGCTGATCGGGAGAGAACTCGCATTCGCGGTGACGCTCAGGTTGGGCACTACGAACTTGGCCTCGAACGTCCCCATCTTGCCGGTTTCGTTCTCCCTGGCCAGGAATTTGACCGAGTACGATCCCGGCGGAAGAACGAAGCCGGTGTCATAGGCGATGGTCCTCTTGGCCAACTGCGAAGCAGTCTCTTCCTTCAGCTTGACCGTGATGAAATCGCGCACGGACCCGACAACCTGATTCTTGGGGTCTCGAACTTCGCCGATGAAGTCCAGGCGCGTGCTTTCGGCGTTGCCGTGTTTGGCAAGCTCCAGATCGCTTCCCGGTAGCTTGACCGAAATCGGCACGTAGTAGCGGTCGCTCGCCTGGCGGAAGTAGTCGGTTTCGAGCGCGATGGAGAGGTCCGTCATCGGGTCGCCGAGCATGAGGGCTTCCTGAAGTTGGCGCTCGCGGTCGGAGGAATCGAACTTCTTGAATTCCTTGGAAGCGAAATACCCGGTGCGATAGTCCAGCTTGGAGATCTGGGTGTTGTTGACCTTGACGTTGATGCGGCGGAACTTGCCGTCCAAAGCGGCGTTGGTGGTGTAGTAGCCCAGGATGTAATAGCTGGAAATGTCCTTCTGGGCCTGGACAATGCCCACCGCCAAGTCGTTGCTATCGACAAACAGCTTGCCGCCCGTGTCATTCGCCAGGGCGTAGAGGGTGTCTTGCAAGCCTTGCGCGTCGCTGGCCCTGGCGGCTACGGCGCTGCCCGAGAAATTGCCGCCGCTGCCACGGCTGCCGCCGCCCACGCCGGCGCCATTGCCGCCGGCCGCGCCCACATTGGCATTGCCCACCGGCGAGCCGGCCACCAGCCCGGTAGCGTCCACCGGATAGAACGATACGTTGCTGCGAAGCGCGGCGTTGATGGTGGCGCGCAATTGCGCGTCGTTATCGATTCCATTCCGCGATACGCCGCTGCCGAAGTACACCAGCGCCTTCTTTTCAGGCAGCGTGGCCAGCATCTTGACGGCGGCTTCGAGCGAAGCCAACTGCCGGTCGGTATTGAAAATATTGAACTCGGTATCGTCGGCGACGTAGGCCGCGCCCGTGTCCTCGGAGCTGTCGTCGGCAACCACGTTGGCCATTTCGCTGGCCTCGCCGATCACCAGGTGGTTGATGATCTTGATGGCCGCGTCGCGGTCTTCGGTGAAGTCCTGCAACACCTTCAACTCGCCCGCATAGCTCATCAGGGCCACCAGATCCGAACCCGTCATCTGGGTCTTGAGGAACTTCAACGCATTTTGCTGGACGCGAACCTGATCGTCCGGCGGCATGCCCTGGAAGTCGAAGTAGAGCACCAGCAGGCGCTTATCCTTGTACTTGATCTCGCCGGGTCTGGCCGGCGTTATGGTGGTCTGCACGGCCGGCGCCACGGTGGGAGGCGGCGGGGCTACTTCAGGCGTTGGGGCTGCCGCAGGGGCGGCGGCCGCAGGCGCCGGCAGCACGTCTTCCTCCAGCTTCTGGAACTCGAAGACCTTCACCTGCTGTGGTTTACCGTCCTCGGTGACCGTGAAATCGTTGACCTTCAAGCCTTCCACGGGGTTGCCGCTCTTGTCTTTCGCGGAGACATTGAGCACCACCAACTGGGCTTCCGCCTCGAACTTGTACGCCTGTTTCTGCAGAGGCGCATTCGGCTGCTGAACCACCGGCGTCCGGGGGGTTTGCTGCGGAGCCTGCTGTGCATACGCAGCCAGCAGCCATACCAGAAATGTCGCGGCGACCACTCTTCTTGTTCTCATAGCGATAAGGACCTGAATCTCAGACTGAGCGTTACGGCACACACACCGTCATCTGCAATGGCGTGCGGCGCCACGGGGTGGTTACCCCCATTCGCGCGAGACCGTTTAAGTCCTTTGCTTTGTGCTGGATTCAGGGATGGGACTTCCCCGGCCACGTTGCCGGTACAGCGTGGGATCGACCGCCGCGGCCATGGCAGCTTCATCGAGGCCGCCGTCCAGAAAGCCGGAGACCTTGCGCGACCAGTCCGCCGGCTCGCGCACCACCCCGGCGTAGGGCGCCGCCAGCACCCGAACGCCCGGCCGCCGCGCCAGCCATTCCCGTGCGTTGCGCAGTTCCCCGGCTAAAGCCGGCAGGAGCCGGTCCTCGTGCTGGCCTGCGGCGGGGTCGCCTCTGGCGCGAAGCATGACGCGCTGGGATTCGAACACTTCTTCCAGATCGCGCTCCATGAACACGACACGGTAATCGAGCCGCTCAGGCAGATACGGCAGCAGCCGGTAGATTACCTTGACCGCCCGGCCGCGCGCCGCCTCCAACCACGATGAGTCCTCGGCCAGCCGCTTGACCGGATCGTATTCGAAGTATCCGCCCGGATTGTGCACGTCCGGGGGGCGATGGCCGTCGGTGAGGGCGGGAATTCCGCCGGCATCGAGCATCCGCATCATCAACGATGTTCCGGAACGGGGCGCCCCCGTGACCACCGTGACGTAGTCCCTCATCGCGCCAGCACCGCGCCGGCGCCGGAGGCCAGCAGGAACCAGACCTCCCAGGGCAGCGTCATTCCGGCGAATTGGACCCGGGCGGCGGGATAATCCACCTCCAGCGCGTCCACGGAGCCGCCCGGTAAGCGCGGCTCCTCAGGATGGAGGTAGGCCAGGGGCGAACGCCGGCGCGTCCTCGAAAGAAACAGCGTCCGGCAACCGGCGGCGATCGTTTTATCGAGCATCCTGCCGCGCAAGGTGAATCGCAGGCTGCCGCACACCGGCCGCAACGGACGCACCCGCCAACCGATCCGGCCATCCGCCGCGCTTCGCACCGGGGGCGTTTCGATGGCAATCCCCGCCGGCGCCTCGAGGGTGGCCGCGGCGTCTTCGGTTTCGACCGTGCTATCCATCCGCGCGCTGACCACCGCGCTCTGGCCGACCGGCAGCGGCTGCCAGCCGTAAATCGAATCGAGGCCGGCGAAAAGCCACACCGCCGGCAGCGCCAGAATCGCCGCCGGCCGCAGCATCAGGGCCAGCCAGCGCAGGTTGGCGGCTGCCAGTTCCTTCTGAGCGCGCCAGACGAGCCATGGCTCGTCGAAGAACAGCCGGAACTCCGTAAAGTGGGCCAGCATCCGCTTGCCTGCCACGCGCAAGGCCGCCAGGTCCGTGGAGCGGCGGAAAACCCACGCCATGATGGCGCCGCACACGCCGCCGAGGGCCATCAGGCTCCAGCCGTTCATTCCAGGTATCCAAGACCTTTCAGCCGGCGCTCGATTTCCTGCTGCGCTTCGCGGTCCTCCAGGCGCGACAACTCCTTCTCGATGGCGTGCTCGATGAACTCTTCGGGCGAGCTGTACCCCGCCTCCTTCGCACGCTGCTCGACCCGCTGCCACAAACCGGAATCGATCTTGATGGATTTCGACATCATGATTACGCCCGACTCAGGCCCTGTATCAGGGCATGGCTTCAGCCCCCGCCTTCTTTCATATTGCCAGGTACTCAAAACAGTACGGGAACGCCTCCGCCGAATCGACCAATCCCGCTTTCACGGGGTTCGCGGCAATGTATTCCCGATGCTGCAGGAAATTTCCCGGCCGCTACATACGAACGCAGCACTTCAATCATCAATGTTGCATTGCGTTCCGACTGTAACAAAGAGCGCCCTTGGCTGGTCCTGGTAGTGGCGAAAAACGTTCGCCCGGAACTCAGGATACCGTCCGGGTGTGCGTTGCGCGCCGGTCTAGCCATGGCCAGGGGCTAAAGCCCGACTTCCTTTCCGTACCGGAGCGGCACGTCTAAAGCCGTGCCCTGATACAAGGCTGATCATATCGTACATACTTCGCCGACCGCATTCAGTAAATCGCCCGGCCGGTCATGCCCGGTCCCGGCCCCACCCCGAACTCCCGCAGGATGGTCACCGTCAGGTCCTTCAGCCGCGGGTCCGCCACCCGCGGCCGCCGGTTGCCCAGCAGCACTCCCGGAACAGCGCCGGCCGCGATGCAATGGTCCGCAATCCAGGCGTCGTCGTTCCGCTGGACCGTGCCGGCCGGAGCCGCGCCCAGGGCGGTCTCCCACGATGCCCGGTAGCCCGGCGCGTACCCCACAATCAGGTCCGGCGCAAACCGGCTCGCCGATGGCCCCACGGCCGAGACGTCCGCCACCACCGGGCGGCTCGTATCCGCATCGCGGAACTCGCGCAACCGCCGGGTCAGGTCCGCCAGGAGCGCCGCGCGCTCGGAGGGCTGCACAATTCCGTTCTTTTCCCTCCCCGCCAGGTTGAGATACAGGGCATTCAAACCCATCGCGTAAGCCTTTGTGCGCTTCCAGTCCACGTGCGCGAACATTTCGCCGCCCGCCGCGGTCCGCGGATCGTCGAACGCCAGGAACCCCTCGCTCCGCAGCCAGGTATTCAGATTGACGGCGCGGTCGAACGCCGCGAAGCCGTGGTCGGACATCACGATTACGGTCTGATCGCGCGCCCGGTCGAGGACCCTGCCGATGGCGCGGTCCACCGCCCGATAGGTTTCGAGCAGCTCCGCCGGATGCCGTCCCCACAGCACGTGCGAATTCTGGTCGATCTCGGAGAAATAGAAGAACAGCAGACCATCCTTAAACCGGGTGAGGCAATCGCCGAGGGAATCCTCACTCTCCCGCATCGCGATGCGGCTCTGCGCCAGATATTCCGGCAGCGATAGCGCCCCCTGCCGCAAAGCCGACGTGTCTTCTTCGATGCCCTGCGTATAAAAGGGGCCAATGCGCCCGGCCAACTCCCCGCTGAAGCCCGGCGGCGCGGAAATGGGCAGCGCGGGGTCGGACGGATCGGCATTCAGGGGCGACCGGTAAATGCGGATTCCGGGCGCCAGTTCTTGCGCATAGAGGCGGAACATGCCCGCCACGCTCGCGACGTGCGGAATCAGCGGAAAGCGCACGCGAATCCATGGGGACCATTCCCCCTGCTTGAGAAGGAGTTGCCGCTCGCCCGCCTGAATGCGCGCCACAGCCGCTTGCGGATCGATATCCGCGATGACGTCCAACAGGACAGGCCGCCGGTCTCGCCGCAGCGTATTCGGGGGACCTTCAACCGGCAGGATGACTCGACGATTAGATGCCGCCACCGGCACGATCCTGCCGCCCGGCACGTCGCGCGCCTGCTCGAGAGGATCATCCGTGTAATACGTAAACGTGCCGAACGTTCCATTCAGGTCCGGCGTTCCCAACCCGGACAACGCGCGTCCCGCGCCCTGAGAAGGCGGATAGTTGACCGGCATGCGCATCACGGTCACCGGGATTCCACGCTCGGCCAGCATCTCCCAGAACGAACGGCCGGCGCGCAGCGTCCGGACTCGCGCTGCCGAAAGCGGCAGCGCCCACGGCCCGATCTCCAGTTGGTGGGCCGGGGGCAAAGTCTCAGCCATGGATGAGAACGGCAGCATGGTCGCCGGATCGCGCTCGACGAAATCGAAGACGCCATGCTGCGCCGGGTCCCAGCCCGTGATGAACGTGGACCAGGCCACGGGGCTCTGCGGAGGCGTGGTGGTGCCGAGGCGCGTCAGCCCGCCCAGGTCGCGCAGCCGTGCCAGGTTCGGCAACTGGCTCCAGTGCTCCTCGACGAAGGCGGGGTCCATGCCGTCCACGCCCAGAACGATCGCGCGCTTCCCGTGCGCGCCCGGCCCCGGTTGCCCGCACGAAGCCAGCGCCAGCAGCGCCGCGAGCAGTGGCGCGATCAGCCTCATACGTCGTGAAACACCGTTTTTCCATCCATCCAGGAAGGCGGCTCCACTCCGAACAGGTCGAGAGCCGTGGGGGCCATATCCTCGATCCCGGGATCTTCGCAATCGATCGGGCGGCTCGAGAACAGCACGCCGGGCACCAGGACGGGGTCCACGCAATGATCGCCGCTCCACGCTTTCGGGTTGTCCTCCATCACGCGCGCGGTAACCTGGCCCACAGCCGCTTCCCAGGACGTGCGGTAGCCTTCGTCGTAGCCGATAATCAGGTCGGGCGCGGCGTCGAGATACGGTCCGCTGTAGAGTTCGCGCGTTGCGTACACGCGCCCAATGGCAATCTTGCCGCCCGCGCCGTCGCGCAGTCCCTGGAGCTTTGCGATCAACTCGCGCTCCAACGCCTCCGCTTCCGCGCCGGCGCGGACGGTCCCGCACGCCTCGCGGCCCTTTCGGTTGATGTACAGGCCGCTCAGCCCGAGGCAGTAGGCGCGCGTGCGGCTCCAATCGACGCCCTGAAAGTAACGGCCGCTCTGGGCGCCTCCGTCCTCAAGCGCCAGATATCCGTTCTCCCGCAGCCAGGAATTCAGGTTGACGGCGCGGCGAAAACTGCAGAAGCCGTGATCGGAGAGCACCATCAGGACCGTGTCGCGGTCCACGTGCCGCAGCGTCTTTCCCACCAGGCCGTCCATGCGTACGTAGAGTTGCTCGATGGCATCTCGCCAGCGGCCGGCGCCATTGTCCAGATGCCGGTAGAACATGTGCTGCACGCGGTCGCTGGTGTCGAAGACGCACGCCACCACGCCCCGCCGCGTGTGCGAAAGCGCGTGCTCAAACTGCGCCTCGCGCTCGGCGAGGATGCTGTAGGCCTGGTCGAGGAAGGCCGCTTCGTCGATGACGCCCTCGTTCAGCGCCCACGTATCTTCGGCCATGCCGGCGGTGGCAAACGGCCCCAGCAGCCGCGCCAGGTATGCGGCGTAATAAGAAGGGTGGCTGATGGGCAGAGCGGGAGCCTCCGGGTCCATCTGTAGCGGCGTCACGTACATGGAGAACTCCGGCTCCGTCTCCGTGAGCAGAAAGCGCGCCATGCCATGGACGCAGACGCCCGGCGCCGCGCGAAACGGCAGCTTGATCCAGGGCGAATATTCTCCGCGCCGCAGCCGGTGGCGTTCGCCCGCAATCTCCAGCGTGGCCGCGCCGGCGCCCAGCGCCACAATCCGAAACGGCAGAACGAGCGCGCCGCCCGCCACCGCCAGATCGTTATCGGGACCTTCGAGCGACCCCACCAGACAATCCTCCGAACGGCGCAATGGGTAGCGGCTGCCGCCCTCGTAGCTTGGCCGTTCCAGACGGGTGGTGAACAGCGAGAAACTGCCTTGCGTCCCGCGCAGGTCGGGCGTGCTGGCCGCCGAGAGAAGCCGGCCGTCGAACTCCTCCGGAGGGAAGGTGACGGGGACGCGCAGGATGGTGCTGCCGATCGAACGCTCGCTCAGAATCGTCCAGAACGAGCGACTCTTGCGGCGCATCTCCACCTTCGGCCGCGCCAGGGGAATCCGCCAGCGTCCCAGACGCAGCGAGCGCGCCGCCGGCCGCACTTTCGAGGAGGATAGCTCGGGCGCATAGGACTCCAGGCTGCGGTTCAGAAAGTCGAAAATGTTGTGCTTCGCCGGGCTGACGCCGGTGGCGAATGTCGACCAGGCCACTGGAGACAGCGACGGGAACGTGGTGCGCAGCCGGTGAAACGACCCCAGTTCCTTGAGACGCGCCAGATTGGGCAGCTTGCCTTCGGCCAGGAACCGCTCGGTGAGCCGCGGGTCGAGGCCGTCGAGTCCCAGGAAGATCAGCCGCTGGATTTTGGCTTTCCGGAATCCCTGCCTGCGCCGCGCCAGCGCCCAAGCCATGCGAAACGGCCAGATCAGAAACGAGCAAGCGGTTAGGAAAAGCGAAACGACCAGACCGAAGAACGAACCGAGAAACGCAAACCCCGCCCCGGGCCCGATATATGCCAAGAACGTGGACGTCACACCCTATTGTCGCTGAAGTGTGGGTGGCGCCATGCCGAGACAAGACGTTGGCAGGCGGAAGCGCCTGCCCCACTTGGCCACCGCCCCCGCAGTGTACAATCGATTCGTAGCCGATGGCCTTCCGCGCATCCCTCTGTCTTGCCGCGTTTGTCTGCCTGGGTCTGTCGGCCGCGCCAACACCCGTCATCCTGATTTCCATCGACACGCTGCGCGCCGACCATTTAGGCGCCTACGGATACCGCAGGATTGCTACGCCCAACATCGATTCCTTCGCCGGCCATGGCACGCTCTTCACCTCCATCGATTCCCAAATCCCGCTCACTCTTCCCTCCCACACTTCGCTTTTCACTTCGGCCTACCCGTTCGAAGACCGAATCGAAGAAAATGCCGAGCCGGTCGGTCCGGGGGCGGTGACCCTGGCGTCCGTCCTGAAGCGGCAGGGCTACCAGACCGCCGCTTTCCTGGGCTGTGTTTTCCTGGAGCGCCAGATGGGGCTGGACCAGGGTTTCGACGTTTACGACAGCCCCTTTCAGTTCGAGGCGTTGTCTCCGCTCTCCGGCTCCATGTTCTTCGGCGCCAACCAAAACCCGTACGCCGTGAAGGACCGGCGGGACGGCGCCCTGGTGCTGCGGGCGGCCACGCAATGGCTCGCGCAGAACCCCAACCGGCCCGTCTTCGCTTTCGTTCACCTGTTCGACCTGCACCAGCCCTATAAGCTTGAGGCCGAGGCCCAGCGCCGAGGCATCTCAGGCTACGATGCCGAGATCGAATACGTCGACCGGCTTCTCGGCGCGTTCAAGAAAACCCTGGTCGAACAGGGATGGTGGGACCGGGCGTTGGTGGTTCTGCTCGCAGACCACGGAGAAGGCCTCGGGCAGCACGGCGAATCCGCGCACGGTTACTTCATTTATGAAAGCACGCTCTGGGTCCCGCTCGTCCTTCATTGGCCCTCCGGAGCGGCGAACTACCCGCCGCGCGCCAGCCAACCGGCCGCGTTGATCGACGTCGCGCCCACCATTCTCGACTTTCTTCGCGTGCCCGCGCCTCCTTCTTTTCGGGGCAAGAGCCTGGTTGGTTCACTCGCCGCCGGCGGCCAAGCCAGTTCGGAAGTCTACAGCGAAACTCTGCACACCTACGACTCCTTTGGCTGGTCGCCGCTGCGCGGTCTGCGCGCCGGGGCCTACAAATACATCGACGCGCCACGGCAGGAACTTTACAATCTCCAGGCCGATCCGCATGAGTTGATCAACCTGGCCGCCAAGGAACCGGCCAAAGCGCAGGCGCTCCGCGGGCAACTCATGCAATTGCTGGCGCGCTACGCCCCCCAGCATCCGTCCCCGCCCAGCCGGCCGCCGTCCGAAACGCGCGCGCTGCAATCGCTGGGATATCTGTCCGGCGGACCCCACACCCGTCTGGAGGGGCCGCGGCCCGATCCCAAAGACCGCCTGCCCGAGTTCCACCAGTATGAGAGCGCCCAGGCCGCGCTTGCCGGAGGGCGCCGCGCCACGGCCATTTCCATGCTGCGACAACTTCTGGCGCAAGACCCAGGCAACACTTTGGCCCGCCGCGACCTTGGCTCGGCCTATCTGGACCAGGGGGATTATGCCAACGCGCGCGTCTCCCTGCAACAGGTTCTGTCCGCCGCGCCCGACGACTATGTGACCCATTTTGAGCTGGGTCTCGCGGACGAGAATCTGAAACTCTTCCCGGAGGCACTGGAGCATCTGGAAACCGCCTGCCGCATCGCTCCCGATGCGCGGCAATGCCGCAACGCCCTCGATGCGCTCAAGCAGAAAATGAAGTAGCCGGTAGCGGCCGTTCGGTTGTAAAATCGATGACAACCGTCATTAGGGAGGGGTTTTCGTGCGTCTTTTGACTGCCGCGGTTCTCAGCCTGGCCGCCTCGGGTTGCGCATTCAGCCAGACTTACACCATCAATACCTTCGCCGGAAACGGAAGCTCGGGCTTCAGCGGCGATAGCGGCCCCGCCGCCAGCGCCCAGTTGGACTATCCATGGGCCGTCGCGGCGGATTCGGCCGGCAACCTGTACATCGCCGATACCTACAACCAGCGCATCCGTAAGATCGCAAACGGGGTGATCTCCACGGTGGCGGGAAACGGAACGCCGGGTTTCAGCGGCGACGGCGGTCCGGCCACCAGCGCCGAATTGAACTATCCGAGCGGCGTGGCGGTGGATTCGGCGGGCAACCTGTACATCGCCGACTATTTCAACCAGCGCATCCGCAAGGTTTCGAACGGAACGATTACCACCGTGGCGGGAATCGCGACATGGGGGTTCAGCGGGGATAACGGCCCAGCCACCAGCGCCCAATTGAACTACCCGAACGGCGTGGCGGTGGATTCGGCCGGCAATTTGTACATCGCCGATACCTATAACTACCGCATCCGCAAGGTCTCGAACGGAACGATCGTCACCGTGGCGGGCGGCGGCAGCGCGCTCGGTGACGGCGGCCCGGCCACCAGCGCGCTATTGAGCTTGCCCTACGGAGTGGCTGCGGATATTTTCGGCAACCTCTACATTGCCGACGCCGGCGCGAACCGCATCCGCAAGGTCACGGATGGAACCATCTCCACTGTGGCCGGGAACGGGACTCTCGGTTTCAGCGGCGATGGCGGCGCAGCCACCGGCGCCCAAATGTACAGTCCTTTCGGCGTGGCCGTGGATTCCGGCGGCGATCTGTTCATTGCCGACACGGGTAATGCGCGCGTCCGCGAAGTCCAGAATGGGGTGATCTCCACCATTGCGGGAAATGGAACGCCGGGCTACGGCGGCGATGGGGGCCCGGCCGTCAGCGCCATGCTGGACTATCCTTCCGGTGTAGCCGTGGGCGCCGGGGCGGTCTACGTCGCCGACGCCGATAACGGGCGCGTTCGCGCTTTGATTGCCCCACCGTCGCTTGGCGGCATCGTCAATTCCGCCAGTTATGCGGGAGGCGGGGTGGCGCCCGGTGAGATCGTTGCGATTTTCGGGTCCGGGATGGGTCCGGGAGGCGGAGTGGCGCCGGCCGTCGTTGACGCCACAACGTTGGCAGGGGTGCAAGTTCTCATCGGCGGCGTCGCGGCGCCGCTCCTTTACGTACAGGCAACCCAGGTGAACGCGGTGGTTCCCTACGAGGTCGCCGGCAAGACCTCTACCCAGGTGCAGGTGGTCTATGGGGGCCAGAACTCGAATACTCTGACCGTTCCCGTAGTCGCGGCGGCTCCCGGTATTTTCACGCTCAATGAGGCGGGGAGCGGCGCGGCGGTTGTTCTGAACCAGAATGGGACGCTTAACTCTTCGGGCAATCCGGCCGCCCCTGGTTCCGCGATCACGGTGTATGCCACCGGCGAGGGCCAAACCAACCCGGCCGGAATCGATGGCCAGTTGGACCCATCGCCCCCTCCGCAGCCCGTCCAATCCGTGACGGCAACCATAGGCGGAGCCAGCGCCGCGGTGGAATCCGCCAGCGGCATTGTGGGCGGCGTCGCGGGGATTCTACAAGTCAAGCTGCAGGTGCCGGCCGCGCTCGCGCAAAGCAATGCGGCGCCGCTGGTGGTGAGTATCGGGGGAATCGCCAGCCAGGGTGGAGTGACGGTATCGGTACAGTGATGGGCCAGGACCGCTCCCTTCGTTCGCGGTTCAGATGGATTGCCAAGAACCGCTCTCTGACGTTCGCGGCTCGGGTCGATTCGCGGTTCGGATCGATTGGCGCGCTCTGATTGCCGAGCCGCAAACGTCAGCCTAAGAGGCGGACGCCGGCATGGAACTGCCTTCAGCCTCAACGGCGCAGCCCTTGTGCCCGCAACCGCAGGAAATCTCCATCGTGCCGCCGGAATCCTGGCAGTACTGGCTACAGTATTTGCTGCCTTCGCGCGCAACGCAACTGCAAGCCGGATGAGCGCACTTCTTTCCTTTGTTTTCTTTCGCCATAACCCCTCCAGAAACCTGTCTGCGCCTATCATATCCCGTCGCACCCCTCAGTGCCAAGAGCGGACACCGCGTTCCGATAACGGACACCTGAGGTGTGCAAGCCGTTGACGGTTCTGGTGTTAGCCTGGAATCCAAATTGCCCTTGTGAGGCCCCGAATGAGATTCTCAGGCATCCTGACCGTCTTGCTGCTGGCGCGCGGCGTGCTGGCGCAGTCCTCCGAAGTGTCGATTCAGACGCCTCCTCCCACGCCCGTAATCGGACGGTTTCTCAAACCCTTTCATCTGGAGCGGCGCATCGTGCCTCCGCCCAAGCTCACCAACTCGCCGCGCCTACAGCAGTTGGTACGCGCCGGCAACCTCTATCTTTCGGTGCAAGATGTGATCGCGCTGGTGCTGGAGAACAACCTGGATATCGCCGTCCAGCGCTACAGCCCGTTTCTGTCGCGTGAAGTCCTGCGCCGCGCGGAGAGCGGCAACATCCTTCGCGGCGTGGACACTCCCATCGTGGCCGGCCCCACCAGCGTGAGCACCGCAGGCGTCAGCACCAACGCCAACGGCCTGGTGGGAGGCAGCGGATTCGGCTCGGGCGGCGGCATTGTCACGCAGGTCGGCCCCTCGCCGCCCAACCTGGACCCGGTTATCTCGCTCGGCGTCACGGACGGTCACTTCACCATCCCGGAGAGCAATACGGTCCTCAACCAGACCACCGCGCTGGTTGAGAATTACCGGGCGGCATACGCGCAGTACAGCCAGACATTCATCACCGGCGCGAACGCGGCTTTCACGTTTTATGAGAACCGCACGCGTCTCAACAGCTCCACTCCCCTGGAGAATCCCGCGCTGACTGGCTATCTCGATCTCACCGTCACGCAACCGCTTCTGCAAGGTCTGAGCATCGCCGTCAACAGCCGCGATATCAAAGTGGCCCGAAATAATATGAAGGCCAGCAGCCTGCAAGTCCAGTTGCAGGTGGCAACGACCGTGTCGGCGGTGTTGAACCTCTATTGGGATCTGGTCAGTTTCAACGACGCGGTGCGCATCAAGCAGCAGGCGCTCGACACCGCCCAACAGCTTTACGATGGCAACCGGAAACAGGCCGAGATTGGCGCCATGGCGGGCATTGAAGTGACGCGCGCGGCGGCCGGAGTTTCCGCGAGCAAGGAAGACCTCTTGATTGCGCAAACCAACGTGCAGCAGCAAGAGATTGTCCTCAAGAACGCGCTCAGCCGGAATGCCAACGAGAACGCCTGGCTGGACGAAGTACACATCGTGCCCTTGGACCATATCGAGATTCCCAAGACCGAGGAGATTCGCCCCGTCCAGGATCTGGTTCAGGAGGCCACGGCCAAGCGTTTGGAGATCCAGCAGAACAAGACCAACCTCGACAGCCAGAAAATCATGCTTGCGGGAACCAGGAATGCGCTGCTGCCCACTCTTTCGGCGTATGCCGAGTTCACCAACCACGGCTTGGCCGGCCCGGTCAATCCGCTCTACAACAATTGCTGCGGCGCGCCGGGGTCCTTTTTCGTGGGGGGCACGGGCACGGTGATGTCGCAGATCCTGGGGCGCGACTTTCCGGATTATTCGGCCGGCTTCTCGCTGAATATCCCCTTCCGCAACCGCACCGCACAGGCCGATTATGTGACCGACGAATTGCAGCTTCGCCAGGGGGAGTTGCAGTTGCAGCGGGCCACCAACCAGGTGAGGGTGGATGTGAAGACCGCCGTGATCGGCCTCGATCAAGCGCGCACGCGCTACCAGACCGCGGTCGATACGCGGGTGCTCGCGGAGCAAAGCCTGACCGCCGAACAGAAGCGCTTTCAATCCGGCATTTCCACGGTGGCCATGGTGATTCAGGCGCAAAAAGACCTGGCCAGCGATCAGGACGCCGAGGTTCAAGCCATGGCCAATTACACCCACGCCAGGATCTTCTTCGATTCGGCCATGGGGCGCACTCTGGAGGTCAACCACATCTCGATGCAGGAGGCGCTCGACGGGCGCGTGGAGCGCGAATCGGCCATTCCGGACAACCTTCCGCCGGCTAACCCCACGGAGGTGCGCCCATGAACCCCCGAACTTGGCGGAGGACAGTGGCCGTGTGCGCCTGCCTGGCTTCGGTGGGCTACGCGCAGGACCCTTTCGTAATCGAGAGGCCGCAGGCGATGCTCCCGGTGCGGTCGTACCTGGCGCCCACCATCCCGCCGGTGCGCCTGGCCAATTCGAACCGCCTCTACAGCCTGATCCGCGCCGGCAGCCTGTACTTGACGCTGCGGGACGCGCTGGCGTTGGCCATCGAGAATAATCTGAGCCTGGAAATCGACCGCTACGGGACGCCGCTGGCTCAATCGGCGTTGGAGCGCGCCAAGGCGGGAGGTCCGCTGCGCGGCGTGCCGAGCGCCAGCGCGCAGGTATCGAGCGTGGATAGCGGGTTGGGCGTGAACGGCAGCACGGTGAGCGCCGGTTTGGCGAACGGCGGCGGCAGCGGCGCGGGATCGGCCGGCGCCAATACCACCATCCAGCAGGTCGGGGTGATTGCTCCGAATTTCGACGCCAACCTGCAAAGCGCCATGACCTTTTCGCATTTGAGCCAGCCGCAGGCCAATACGCTGTTGAGCCAGACCGATGAACTGATCCAATCCGTTCACACCTACAACACCGTGGTGCAGGAGGGCCTGCTGACCGGCGGCCTGGTGCAATACCGCGATTACGAACAACACCTGAGCGAAAACTCGCCTACCGACGTGCTGAATCCGGCCATCGGGCCGCACATGGACTTCACGTACCGCCAACCCCTGCTGCAAGGCTTCGGCGTGGGCCTGAACAACCGCGGAATCCGCATCGCGGCCATCAATGCGATCGCCTCGCGCGAGACCTTTCGCTCCCAGTTGCTCAACCTGGTGGTGAGCGTGACGAATCTCTACTGGGACTATGCAGCCGCGCGCGATGAGCTGCGCCTGCGCCAAAGCGCTCTCGATATTGCCCAGAAGTTCGTCGACGATACCAAGTACGAAATCTCGGTAGAGGCGCTGGCGGGTGTGGAATTGCCCCGCGCGGAAGCCGAGCTTTCCGCCCGCCGGCAGGATTTGACCATCGCGCAGGCCACCATGCGCCAGCGCGCCGTCCAGTTGAAGGAGGCGCTCAGCCGCACCGAGGACGCGGCTCTCGATGCGGCCGATATCGTTCCGCTCGACCCCCTGGAGGCGCCTGCCGAGACGGAAGATCTGCCTCCGTTGCGCCAAATGCTGGCGGGGGCCCTCGATCGCCGGCCGGACGTGGCCCTTGCCAAGTACAAGGACCAGACCGACCAGATGAACCTGGCCGGCACCACGAATCCGCTGCTGCCCAGCCTGACGGCGCAATTCCAAACCTACGACCGCGGCGCGGCGGGCGCGCCTCAACCCTCGGGCGGCCAGGCCAACCCGTATTTCGTGGGAGGCTATGGCACGGCGTTGAAGCAGATTCTGGGACGCGATTTCCCGAATGAGAGCGTTCAGGCCGGTTTCTCGATCCCCATCAACAACCGCTTTGCGCAGGCGGATTATGGGATCGACCAACTGAAGTTCCGCCAGGGGGAGCTTCAAAGCCAGCGCGACCAGAACCAGATTCTGGTGGACGTTTCGAGCGCCGTAAGCGCATTGCGCCAGGCGCGGGCGCGCTACGACGCAGCCCGCGGTACGCGGCTGTTGCAGGAACAGCTGCTGGCCGCCGAGCGCCAGAAATCCGGAGCGGCTGCTTTCAACGCCATCATGGTGGACCAGCGGGCGCTGATGGCCGCGCGGATCTCCGAGATGGGCGCGGTTTCGAGCTACGTCCATGCACGTGTGTCGCTCGACCAGGTGCTTGGAGAAACTCTGGAGAAGAGCGGCATCTCGATCGAGGAAGCATCGAGCGGGCGCGTGGCGCGGGAATCGACGCTGCCCGATGCGTCGCAGCCTGCGAAGCCGTAGCGGCGTGATATCGTTGGACAAGACTATGAGCGATGGTCCCAAGCGCGTGCGGAAGTCCCTGAATCGACGGACCGGCCAGAAGGTGGATGAGTTGCCATATGGAAACCGGGTTAAGCTGATTCCGGCCCGTCCTATTGCGAAGATGCGCGGGTTCCTCAAGGGCATCGATACCGCGGTGGCGCGGGACGCAGACCGGGTATGAGCGTCGTCGACTCCTCTGGCTGGCTCGAGTACCTTGCGGACTCCGAATGCGGATTTCTTCGCCGGGGCCATCCAGGATACGGACCGCCTGATCGTCCCGGCTCTGTCGGTGTTCGAAGTCTTCAAGCGCGTTCTGCAGCAGCGTGGTGAGGAAGCGGCGTTGCAGGCGGCGGCCGCCATGCAGCAGGGCGAGGGCGCCGACTTGACCCTACGGGTCGCTCTGGAAGCCGCGAGGCTGGGCCATGAGCTGAAACTCGCCCTGGCGGACAGCGTGATGTTGGCGACCGCCCGTTTGAATCGCGCGGTCCTGTGGACGCAAGACGCGGACTTCAAAGGCCTCGAAGGCGTGAAGTTCCGGGCGAAGCGCGTCTGACCGGCCAATCCTTAGGCTGGGCAGCGGCGATTGGTGGGGCCGGTTCCGTGAAGCCCGCTTATCTGCCGCGGACGGTCTCAACGCGGCCTTCTTCCGGCGGGAGGTAGAGAATGCGCAGGTCCTCTGATGGGCTGAAATTCACCCGAGACGCCCTAAACTCAACTGCGCTAGTTCTTGCCAGTCCACCAAAACACGTCGAGACAAGTTGTTCCGGCGAAGACTTGCGCACCACCAGTTCAAACTCCTTGATCGGACCGGCCCATAGGGCTCCCGTTCGCAGAACGTACTCCGTGAAGAACTCGCGCGGGTACGGGTACCGGAGCATCTCCGGGTGGTCGGCATGGTTGTAGGCCTCCTCGTCGCGGTGAAGGTCGTCCTGATACTTCGCCCAGGCCGATCGTAATGAGGGTTCTCCGAGGCAGAATGCATCGAACGGAAACACGTCATTAGGGTGAAGATTCCAACTCGCCTTTACCTGGTAGTCATGGACAACGTGCGATTGGCGCTTTGGCGCAAACGTGTGCTCCCAAAGAAACGTCCTATTGACCGAGATTCTCTTGAAGGCCTCGCAATCCCCTTCCTTCATCTGTCCGCCGAGTTCGGTGCACATGCCCTTCGCCGCACGCAGAAACATCGGGTCCTCGCGATAGAAACTCTCGTCGGGATCGCGGATTAGGTTAATCAAAGCGGAGATCCCTCGTCCGATCCCGGCATCGGCCTGACTGCCCCCCACTGGCGCTCCATCACGAAGGAAAACGAAATCCCACCGGAGGACCAATGACGAGCCGTTCACGTTCAATTGAAACCTCGTAATTCTGGGCAAACATCAGGTTACCGGCGGACTCGTGGACGAAGGTATCGTTCGCAAGTGACGGTAAGGCCAGATAGGCCATAGCTAAGGAGGTGAGTACCGATCGTTGACGCATGCGGGGTCCCCCAGGAATCGGACCATACACGGTATCACAGCGCGAAAGGCACGAAAAACGTTAGGACTTATCGGAAGCGCCCCGGCGCAGGTAAGCCCGAGCAGGGAGTGAAAGTTGCGTCGCCGGGGCGCTTTCGATAAGCCCGTTTGAACGGAGCCGCTGGCGCTTGCGGCGGAC
>Ga0181520_10002797_pt1 | contig 31771 bp, 26 predicted proteins | sample PEATcosm2014_Bin_29_FD_132451 | JGI IMG/M metagenome (GOLD analysis project Ga0181520, IMG submission 132451) | Peatland microbial communities from MTU Mesocosm Facility, Houghton, MI, USA - PEATcosm2014_Bin02_30_metaG | ecosystem: Environmental > Terrestrial > Soil > Wetlands > Peat | place...
AACCTGGACACCTGTGTTGTCGATGTAGTTCTGCACATCGACCTTCTGGCCAGCCGCCCGGAGAAGCCGAACGAAGGTGTCGCCGAGGATGGCGTTGCGCAGGTGGCCGATGTGCGCGGCCTTGTTGGGGTTGATGGAGGTATGTTCAACCAGCGCGTGGATCCCGGTTGCCGCCAGCGGGCCGAATTCTGTGGCCGCAATGCCACGGACGGCCACCGCCCGATTGAAGCGCGCATTGATGTAGCCCGCCCCCGCGACCTCAAAGCCGGCAAATCCGGGAAGCGTTCCCAGCACGGAAACGATCTCGGCGGCGATAACTTTGGGCGCTTTGCGCAGCTTGCGGGCGAGTTCGAAGGCGATGGGGGTGGAGAGTTCGCCGAACTTCAGGTCGGGGGGGATCTCCATGGGGATCGCGGCGAGCTCGAGATCGTACTTGAGTTTGAGGACCAAGCGCAGATGCTCGCTGAGCCGCTTCTGGAGTTCGAGATACAAGGGAAATGCCTCAAAAACGCTTGATTTACAAGGACAATTCTAACAGGCACTCTCAGTTCTGCTGGTTTGACGCTCCTTACCCGGGCCCCTAAGATGAAGAGAGAGATTGCCTTAGCGACTCTCGCTTGATGACGGAGAACGAGGAGCATTTACGCGCACATGCCCGACTCCCCCAATCCGGCCCGCTACTACCTGACCACGCCGATCTACTACGTGAATGCGCGGCCACACCTGGGGCATGCCTATTCAACGATTGTGTGCGATGCGATTGCGCGCCGGAAGCGGGCGTTGGGGATCGACACATGGTTTCTGACGGGTACCGACGAACACGGCCAAAAGATTGAGCGCTCCGCGGAGAAGGCGGGAAAGACGCCGATGGAGTTTGCTACCGCGATCTCGAGCGAGTTTCGCGGCCTGTGGAGTCGCCTGCACATCACCAACGACGACTTCATCCGCACTACCGAAGAGCGGCATATCCGCGGCACGCAGAAGCTGTTCAAGACGCTGTGCGACAAGGGGTACATCTACAAGGGGTCGTACACCGGGCAATACTGCGTGAGCGACGAGGCGTATGTGGATGGGCCCCCTGGGACCGTGTGTCCGGACTGCGGCCGCATGACGGAGACAGTGAGCGAAGAGAACTACTTCTTCAAGCTGTCGGCATTTGAGCGGAAGCTGCTCGAGTTTTACGAGGCGAACCCTGATTTCATGGGGCCGGATTCGACGCGGCGCGAGGTGATTTCCTTTGTCCGCGGCGGACTGAAGGACCTGTCGGTGAGCAGGACGAGTGTTTCGTGGGGGATTCCTGTTTCGGGCGACGAGAAGCACGTGGTGTATGTGTGGATGGACGCGCTCGCCAACTACATTACGGCACTTGGTTACGGGTCGGATGATCCGGTCGACCGGGCCCGGTTCGAAAAGTTCTGGCCGGCGGACATGCACCTGATCGGCAAGGAGATCAGCAGATTCCATTGCGTCTATTGGCCGGCGTTCCTGATGGCGGCAGGGATTGCGCTGCCGCGGTCGGTCCGCGCCAACGGGTGGTTGCTGTTTGACCAGAACAAGATGTCGAAGACACGCGGCAACATTGTGCGGGCCGAGACGGTGGACACGGTGCTGGGAGCGGATGCGCTCCGCTATTTCCTGCTGCGGGAGATTCCCTTCGGCCAGGACGGGAACTTTTCTTTTGATGCCTTGGTGCAGCGGTACAACGGAGACCTGGCCAACGGTTATGGGAACCTGGCGAGCCGCGTGGTGAACATGGTACACAAGTACTTCGGCGGAATCGTGCCGGAGACGGGTCTGGAGACTCCCGCGGAGGTCGCGCTTTGCGTGAGTGCGGTCCGGGCGATTGCGGCATTTGGGCCGGCGTTTGACGAGTTCAGCTTTTCTGAAGCGTTAAAGAGCCTGTGGGTTCTGGTAGCAGAGACCGACGGGTATCTGACGGCGAATGCCCCGTGGAAGAAGCGGCCCGAGACTAGCGGCGAGGAGTTTGCTGCGCTGCAGGCGCGCGTGTTGGCGACCGCGTCGGAGGCGATTCGTGTGATTACGGCGCTGGCGTATCCAATCCTGCCGGAAGCGGCGGCCAAGGCGTGGCGGCAGCTGGGTCAGGGTGAGATTGACGATGCGGCGAAGAAGGCGTTTTTGACGGAGATTGCGTGGGGCGGGTTGAAGGCCGGAACAAAGTTTGGCGAGCCGGCGCCGCTGTTTCCGCGCGCGGAAAAGGATGCGGTAGAACGTATGCAGAGACTCGAAGACGAAAACAACCTGACTGTAGTGGAATCCGCTTCGGCGGCAGAGAATCCCGAACGTGCAGACAGTTCAGCACCTGAGCCGGCCCCTTCGGCCTTGTCAGTTGAGCCGGCGGCGGCGGCCCCTTCTGTGCTCTCCGTGCGACCCTCGGGAGACAAGAGTTCAACCCAGAGCCCGGGCGAGTCAGGGGAGCACAACCTGACGCAGGCAACGAATGCCCCTACCGACCAGAACACGCCGGTAAAGACAGTTCCGGTGAATCCCATCCATCCTGACCTGGCGAGCAGCCGGCTGAGTACCACGCCGACGACTGCGCCGACGGAGGGTCCGCCGGCAGATGCGGGTCAGAAGAAAGGGCCCCAGGCAACGAGTGCAACCGCTCCGGCCGAAGCGTCGTTGGCTGCCCAGCACATCTCGATTGACGATTTCGTCAAGGTGGACCTGCGCGTTGCGCAGATTCTGGTGGCCGAGCGTGTGCCTAAGGCGGACAAGCTGCTGCGGCTTGAAGTGGACCTGGGCTACGAGAAACGGCAAATATTAGCAGGGATCGCGCAGTACTACGAGCCGGAGAAGCTGATCGGCCGGAAGATTGTGATTGTGGCCAACTTGGCGCCGAGAAAGATGCGCGGGCTCGAGTCGAATGGAATGCTGCTGGCGGCATCGCTCGAGGATGGTGCGCCGGTGCTGACTGGTTTCCTTGAAGAGGTTCCGCTGGGGGCGAGGCTGAAGTAGCCACCTGTATTGAGGCGGGCCCGGCTTGGCCGCCAGGGAGAAGATCGAATTTGACCAGAGCTTACTGGGCGGCCCCATCGACCTCAGCCAAGAGTTCGGGCTTGGATAGAATCGAATCAGCGGTTCCAATTCAAAGCACTACCGTGCCCCGAGGACTTCCGTGCTGATTGATTCCCATGCCCATCTGGATAGCGAGCGCTACGCCGACGACCGCGAGGCAATGTTTAGGCGTGCATTCGATGCGGGCGTAGGGACAGTTCTCTCCATCGGGATCGGCGAGCAGGCCGCGGGAATGGGTCGGGCTCTCGAAATCTGTCGGCTGTTCAACGAACGAACCGCGGAAGGCGGAATCGAGGCCGGGGCGGGGCTGCCCAGGCTCTACGCGAGCGCGGGAGTCTACCCACATACGACGCCCGAGATCGACGACACGATCCTCGGCCAGCTTGACGGACTTCTAACAGAGCCGGAGGTGATTGCCTGCGGGGAGATTGGCCTCGACTACTACCACGAAGGCGCAGCGAAGGACGTGCAGCGTGTTGGCCTGATCAAACAATTGGAGGTCGCCGCGGCGCGTAAGCGGCCGATCCTGATCCACTGCCGTGGGACAGAGGAGGGAATGGACGCCTGGAACGATCTTTTTGCAGTTTTGGAGGAGCACTGGCGCGGGACCGGGCTGGGCGGCGTGATGCACTGTTTTGGGGGCGGTTGGGAGCAGGCGCGAAGGTCGCTGGAGATGGGTTTTCTGGTTTCGTTTGCCGGAAACCTGACCTACCCCAAGGCGGAGCCACTACGGGCAGTTGCAGCGAAGCTGCCGCTGGATGGGGTGCTGGTGGAGACCGACGCCCCCTGGCTTGCGCCGATGCCCGATCGCGGCAAGCGGAATGAGCCGGCTTGGGTTGCGCGAACGGCCGAGACACTGGCCCTCGCGCTCGGGGTCGAGCCTGAAGAATTGGCCCTTGCCACGACAAAAAACTTTGAGCGACTGTTTGGGCTGCAGCCCGGCATGGGAAACTACTAGAGGCATTGCATGCAGCAGCGTTTTTTGTCTTCGAGGTAGAAGAAGCATGGCACAAGACAATTCGTTTGACATTGTGAGCAAGGTGGAGATTCAGGAAGTCCGCAACGCGATCGACCAGGCGCTGAAGGAGATCCGGCAGCGCTTTGACCTGAAGGACTCCCACTCCGAGGTCAAACTGGCCGAGGGCGACAAGGAAATTCAGCTCGCATCAGACGGCGAGTACCACCTGGAAGCGGTGAAGGAGATTCTCGGCCAGAAGCTGGTCAAGCGCGGCGTATCGCTTAAGAACCTGACCTACGGCAAGCTGGAGCCGGCCATGGGCAAAAGCGTGCGGCAGAAGATTGCTCTGCAGCAGGGAATCCCCGTGGAAAAGGCCAAGGAGATCGTTCGGCTGGTGAAGGACTCGAAAAAGAAGGCACAGGCCAGCATTCAGGGCGATACCGTGAGAATATCGAGCAAGGATCGCGACGAGTTGCAGTCGATTATCGCCTTGCTGCGCGGCAAGGACCTGGGAGTCGAGCTTCAGTTCACGAACTACCGGACGAACTGAGCTTGTTTTTCGGGCTGCCTGCCGGTGAGGTCGGTTGAGAGCCACTCGATGGTCGATTTGCAGTCTCGAACGTCGCTGCAATCTTCATGGGAATTGACTAGCAAGAGAAGCGGAGAGTTTTGAGCACACTGGCAATATCGTCGGCGAGGGAGTTGTTCGATCTGCTGCGAGACGATCTCGTGGCGATCGAGCAGGAGCTTGGCCGCGACGCAGCGTCAGGCGTGAGCACAATTACTGAGATTGCGGAGTATCTCCGCGAAGGCGGCGGCAAGCGGATACGACCATCGCTGCTGCTGCTTTCGGCGCACATGCTGGGCTATTCCGGGAACGGCGCCATCCGGCTGGGCGCTGTGGTGGAGATGGTGCACACGGCAACGCTGGTGCACGACGACATCATCGACGGCGCAAACATGCGGCGAGGCCGGCCCTCGGCAAATACCACATGGGGCAACGAGAAGTGCGTGCTCGCGGGCGACTGGCTTTACATGCAGGCCTTCAAGGTGGCGCTCGAGGAGAAGAATCTTCGCGTGCTGGATCTGCTCATCGGGCTCACGCAGCAGATGGTTGAGGGAGAGCTGCTGCAGATTCAAAAGCTGGGCAAGGCGGTGAGCGAGGCCGAATACTACGACCTGATCTTCCGCAAAACGGCGTGCCTGTTCGCGGTTTCAATGCGGCTGGGCGCAGTGCTGGCGGGAGCGACAGAGGCGCAGGAGTCGGGTCTTGCGGCGTACGGGCGGACGGTGGGGCTGGCGTTTCAGAATGTGGATGACGTGTTGGACCTGACAGCGACCGAAGAAGAGCTGGGCAAGCCCGTGGCCAGCGACCTGCGCGAAGGCAAGGCGACCCTGGCGGTGATTCACTCGATCGACCACGGTACGGCGTCGGACCGGCAGACGATTCAGCGTGTGCTTGATGATCGAAGCTTTGAGAACGTGAGCCGGCAGCAGATCCAGGAGATCCTTGCTCGGCACGGATCGGTGGAGTACGCGATGGGCGTTGCCGAGCGCTATGCGAAGCAATCGGTGAAGGCGCTCTCGCCTTTGTCGGACTCGGAATTCAAGCGCGCTCTGCTGTGGCTCCCCGACTTTGTCGTGGCGCGCCACAAGTAGTTACGTCAGATGAAGACTCCTGGACAGACCGTTTGGACCAAGGTCGACCGATTCTTCGGCGAATTGCTCGCCCCGGTCGACGATGCGCTGGAGGCCGCGCTCAAGGCCAATGAGCAGGGTGGCCTGCCACAGATTGACGTAACTCCTCTGCAGGGAAAATTCCTCGAATTCCTGGTTCGAGCGACTGGAGCCCGGCGAGTGCTTGAGATCGGCACGCTAGGTGGATACAGCACGATCTGGATGGCGCGGGCGCTGCCAGAGGGCGGGCGCGTGGTGACGCTGGAGCTTGAGCAGCACCATGCGCTCGTGGCGCGGAAGAACCTTGAGAAGGCCGGCGTGGCCGAGCGGGTGCAGATTGTTGAGGGGCCGGCTCTGGACACGCTGCCAAAGCTGGAGAGCACTGACGCAGGACGGGGCGGACCGTTCGATCTGATCTTTATCGATGCAGACAAGCAGGGGTACCCCGAATACCTGACGTGGGCGCTAAAGCTGTCGCGACCAGGCACGGTGATTGTGGCGGACAACGTAGTCCGCCAGGGCAAGGTAATCGACGCGAAGAACAAAGACCCGCATATTCAAGGGGTGCGGCGGTTTGCGGAGATGGTGGCGGCGGAACCGCGGCTGAGTGCTACGGTGCTGCAGACGGTGGGAGCGAAGGGGTATGACGGTTTTGTGTTGGCGGTTGTGCTGCGCTGAGACCGAGGCATCCTCAATGATTGTCCGTCGATTGCAGATGATCTTCGAGCCATCCTCAATCTTCTGCCAGACGGTCGCACGGCGTGTGAGCCGGAGATTCTCCTGGAGCAGCATGCCGGTGAGCAGAGTGATTCGGGCACGCGGAACTGCACCGGCTCTAGTCCCCAACGCCCTCTGAATAAGCAATTGAACGCTCCTCAACTGCCCTGCCAAACCTGCGCGCTTCGAACTGCTCCATCATCCAGGAACGAATCGGCGCCTCGAAGAAACGGGAACTCACCAGACTCAATCCGACGCACACGGCGAAGAATACCGGGTAGAAGTGCGTGGCTACGAGACCAAAACGGACGAAGAGTTTGAGAATGGGGACGTGAATCAGATAGAGAGCGTAACTGGCGTTGCCCAGCGCGACCATCCATTTTCCGGCCAGCCATCGCGTCACGGCCGTTGGGGTCACCGTAAGGGACCAGATAATCGCCGTGAAGATTGGCGCCAGCAGACCGTGGGTGTAAGGAATTCGCCCTGGAGAAAGCGTTTCAAGCTGCACACAAACCAGGAGTGCCGCAATCGATATCCCTAACACCGAGTTTGCCTGCCATGCTCTCACGCCGCCTGGCTCCTTCCGCTCCTTTTGGAGCGACAGCCAGCGGGCCACGAGTACTCCCAAGAAAAAGGTTGAAACGTGAAAAGGTGGCCAGAAGCTCCACCAATTCAAATCAGCGTCCGCTCCAAATGCCCATACGAATGCCTGCCCTCCGAGGTACAAAGCCAATGCAGTCAACCACAGCCTTGCCCCGCTCAACTTCCACAGCCTGCTTCCGAGCAACGTGAAGCAGATGCAAAAGAAGATTTCCGCGGAGAGGGCCCAACTGGGATCGTTTATCAGCAACAGCTTTTCCGGGTACCAGGATTGCAGCAGCAGCCCATTTGCCGCGAGAATCTCCGCGCTCCCAATCATGCCCTTCCCGCGCAACAAGGGTCGCAAGTAGATCGCCCCCTCAATTAAGAACACAAGAAGGTAGAGCGGATACAGGCGTGCAAATCGCGCTACGGAGAATCTGCGTATATCAATAGCCCGGCCCTTTCGCAGGTACGCGCAGCTCAGGGTGTAACCGGAGAGCAGGAAGAAGAAACTGGCGGAAAAACTGAGTCTCACTGAGAATTCGGTGAAAAAGCTGTAATGTCCGGGTTGGGCGGCACTGGCGGCGATTGCAGGGATAAAGATTCGCGTGGAGTGGTGAAAGACAACGAGAAGAGAAATGAAGATACGCACCGAATTGAGGGGGAAGACCTTGTCAGCCATCTTTACCTCCAAACCGTCCCTTCCAGGTTTTGTTCACACCCAAGCGATCGAGCAATTTTCCAAGCAGGCGCTGGTTTGTCCAAGCCCGCGACCAACCAATCCAATTCGCCAATCTGTTCTACGATCTGGCCCGGTCGCCGCGCCGGGCTGCATGGCTGTGCGCGAACTAACGAATGACTAATGGGAATTTGGAAGCATGCCTAAGTAGAGATTAGTCTATATTATGGCGTTGCGCGGGGCTATGGGATTTTTGATGGTTGTTACTTCAGTTTCAATAGGATCCGGCGCTTCATAAACTCGCGCAACCAGGCGTTCCGAGCCAAGCGTCCCCTTGGGCAATCTAATCGATGGCTCCATGACGGTTGATCACCCGGCCGCTAAGGATGGAGCTACGCATCATACATGCAGGATGCTTCTTAGCCCTCCGCCATGAGGAAGCGAAGGGCCTCCAGGTGTTCCTGGGGCAAAGGCTTGCGGTTGAGCTGATCGTCGCAGACCACGTGGACGGTCTCACCGTCGGCAAGCAGCGAGGGTTCGGCGCCGTCGGGGGCTTTGCGCAGAATGCGATAGCCGAACTTAATCACCGAGCCGCGCAGGAGCGTGGGGCGCGTCTCGATGAGGATCTCATCGTCGTAGCGGGCGGGGGAGCGGTAACGGCAGGTGGCTTCGACCACGGGCAGGATACACTCGTGGTCGGTTTCGAGCTGACTGTAGGCGAGGCCGAGCGAGCGCAGAAGTTCGACGCGCCCAATCTCAAACCAGACCAGGTAGTTGGCATAGTAGACAATGCCCATCTGGTCGGTTTCAGCGTAGCGGACGCGGACTTGGGTGGTTACGGTCATGGAAGGACAGTGTCTCGTGGTTAGTGGTTTGGGAAACTGGGGCAACCAAATGTCATGCATCGAGCGTGATAAGAATTGCGTTGATCATCTTGCCAACTTCAACCGAAAGGCTCTCGGCCTGTTTGATCCGCATCGAGTCTCCGAATCCGAGTGCTCGGCGATTTCTAGTTGCGCTTGCAACTCACAGTTCGAGCCGCGCACCACCCCGAAAAACTTGCGGAATTTGTCGGTGGTCAGCCTTGACCTTCGGCAATGTTGCTCGGAATGGAAACCGCACTTCTCCTCCGTTGGCTGGTGAGCCCAAACAACTCTTCTCGATAAAATGGCTGCGTCAATTTGTAAATCGAAACGGTCAGCTCAATGGCCCGCTGCCAGACGATCAAATCTCGAAATGATTTTACACGTGAGTTCCCCGTGCTCGTTTCTTAACCGACAGCCATTTCCTACCGCCTTTCGGCCGCTAATCACTAACCCCCAATCACTGACCGCTAACAACTGCTTTTACGGCTTGAGGTGCGTGAAGATGGGCAGCTTGGTGACGTCGTTGAAGATGATGAAAGCGAAGAAGACCAGGATCAGGACGAAGGCGGCCTGGTAGATGCGCTCCTTGACGAGCATGTTGATGTCGTGACGGAGGACGCTTTCGATGAGCAGGAAGAGGATCATGCCGCCGTCGAGGATGGGAAACGGGAGCAGGTTGAGGATGCCGAGGTTGAGGCTGATGGCGGCGGCAAGGCCAAACTTCGGAAACCAGCCCTGCATCTCTGCGGCCTGACCGGCCATCCGGGCGATGCCGACGGGACCGGAGAGCTGCTTGACCGAAACCTTCTGCGCAAAGATCTTCGAAATGGTCTCAATGATCAGCGTGGAGTTGATCTTGCAGAAGTCAACTGAGTTGTCCATCGCAGCGACTAAGGACAGAGGCTTGTCGTGGACTGGTGGATCCTCAGGCAGTTCAGCTCCAAAGCCGATTTTGTATTCCGAATCCTGAATCGAAGGATGCACCACCATGGGCGGGATCAATGCGCCGTCGCGCTTGACGGTGAGGGTGACCGGATTGCCTTTGCCCGCCTGCAGATAGTCGAGCATTGCGTCGAGGGGGGGATGGAAGTTGTAACCATCGACAGCAACGACGATATCGCCGACGCGGAGACCGGCCTTTTCAGCAGGGGTGCCGGGAACAACCTGATCCACCTTGATGGGATCCTGAACGATCTGAAGATAGAGGCCGGCGGAACTGAGGTCGTATCCGCGTGAGGTGATGGCCGCGGGAAGGCTCATGGACAACGGTATGGACTGGCCGTTTCGGCTTACAACGATAGGCAGGGTCTGGTTCGGGCTTCGCTTGGCGAGATCGACAAAGGTCTCGAAGTCCGGGTTATCGATGTTGCCGAAGCGCGTGACCACATCGCCCGGCGCCAGTCCGGCGTGCCCGGCCTGCGACGACGGGGAGACCCACTCGATGGTCGTGGTCTTGACATAGGGAACTTCGTTGATGACGCCGAAGTAGAAGACCATTAGGACAAACGCGAGGATGAAGTTGGAGATCGGTCCTGCGACACCGATGAGCATGCGCTGCCATCGGGGGTGGGACGAGAAGGCCGCTGGATCGTCGACGGGCTCGCCTTCCCCGGGATTCTCGCCGGTCATCTTGACGAAGCCGCCCAGCGGAAGAAGGCAGACCTTGTAGTCGGTCTCACCGTACTTGAAGCCGAAGAGGCGCGGGCCAAAGCCGAAAGAGAACGCTTCGACGCGGACCTTCAATAGCTTGGCTACCACGAAGTGGCCGAGCTCGTGAACAACGACCATGAGCCCGACAAGGACGAAGAATGCTACGGTGGCAACGACTATCTCGTGAAGGTTCGACATAGATTGGTAATTCCTTGCAACGGCTCCTGCAACTCCGACCTCAGCCGCAGGGACTTAAGACTTGATGATGATGGGCCCTTGAGCTGGAAATCAGGTTAAGAGCACCTGGGGTTCAAGAGGACGGCAAAACCAAAGCTAACTCAAAAGCGCATGCGCTGTTTGACGCGCCTGGCGGTCTGCCGCGAGCACCTCCGCGATGGTCGCGGGATGGCCCTCAGGAGTGGAAGCCAGCACCTTTTCAATTGTACTTGGGATGCCGGGGAAAGGGATGCGTCTTTCGAGGAATGCCTCTACAGCCACTTCGTCAGCGGCGTTGAGGGCGATGGAGTGGTTGCCGCCCTTCTCTGCAGCTTCGTAGGCGAGTCGGAGGCACGGAAAACGCTCAAAGTCGGGCTGCTCGAATTCGAGGTGGCGGAGGGCGGCAAGGTCAAAGGTAAGGGCCGAGGCCGGGCGCTCCGGGTACGAAAGCGCGTAGAGAATGGGCAGCCGCATGTCGGTAACCGAAATCTGGGCAAGGATGGAGCCGTCGACGAATTCGACCAGGGAGTGAACGGTGGATTGCGGATGGACGATCACCCGGACCTGCGACGGGGAAACATTGAAGAGGCGGCAGGCTTCGATGATTTCGAGTCCCTTGTTGAGCATGGTGGCCGAGTCGATCGTGATGCGGCGGCCCATGACCCAGGTTGGATGCTTGAGGGCTTGCTCCGGCGTGATGGAGGCGAACTGGTCGAGGGGCAAGTGACGAAAGGGACCGCCGGAAGCGGTGAGCCAGATGGTCTTGACCTCGGCGTGTTGCCCTACGCGCATGCATTGGTGGACTGCGTTGTGTTCGCTGTCGATGGGGAGGATGGGGACGTTGCGGTCACGAGCGGCGGCAATGAGGATTTCTCCGGCGGCAACCATGCACTCCTTGTTGGCCAGACCGATGGGCTTGCCGGCGAGGATCGCGGCATGGGTCGCTTCAAGGCCGGCGACGCCGACGATGGCGGAGACAACGAAGTCAGCCTCTGGGTGTGTGGAGCAGGCGACCGTGCCAGCAGCACCGTGGACAATCTCGATGCCGGAAACGCCGGCAGATTTGAGGCGGGCGGTGAGCTGGACGGCGAGCTCTTCGGTGGCGAGCGAGACGATGCGCGGCCGCCAGCGGAGGGTTTGCGCAAGGGCTTCGTCAAGGTTGCGGCCTGCGGCCAGCGCGGCGACCGCGTAGCGGTCAGGGAACTGCTCAACGATGGAAAGGGTGCTTTGCCCGATGGAGCCGGTGGAACCGAGGATGGCGAGTCGTTTCACAGTCTAAACATTAGTTTATTTGAGCCGGGACCCAGTGCGAGGCCATAGAGAGCTAGAACCGCTGGTGAATCAACTGCGCGTACCAAAGCACCGGAGCGGCCAGTAGCAGCGCGTCGATGCGGTCGAGAACTCCGCCGTGCCCAGGCAAAAGGCTGCCGGAGTCCTTGACGCCAACCGAGCGCTTGAGAGCGGATTCAGCCAGATCGCCCACCTGAGCGGCAATGTTGACGAGGACCGCGAGGACCAGCCAATACCAGGTTTCATCCGGGAATGAGAGCCAGGCGGAGTTCCAGGTCTCAAGCCAGGCGGCCAGGCCGAGCAGAGCGCCGGCAACGGCGAGGCTGCCGGCGACGGAGCCGATGGTGCCTTCCCAGGTCTTGTTCGGGCTGAGGGTGGGGGCGAGCTTGTGCTTTCCCCATGCGCGGCCGACGTAGAGGGCGACAATGTCCCCGGCCCAGACCACGCACAGGAGAAAAGTAACGAGCGAGGGGCCATTGGTCTGTTCGCGGAGGGAGCAGAGAGCGACCAGGGTGAGGCCGCAATAGAAGAGGCAGAAGACGGAGGAAGTTGCGTCAGCCAGGACGCGATCAACAGGAGAGGCGAAGGTGCAGTAGACGAGCAGGATGAGGCTGAGTACGCCGAGGATAGCCGCAGTCTGCTCAGGGTATTCGAGGTTGCCCGCAAAAAGGGCGACGATGGCGAGCAGCGCCGGTATGCGGGGCGCCTTGGCGCCGGCGCGTTCGGCGAGGCCGAGAAACTCCCAGGCGGCGAGGGCCGCGACGGCGGAGGTCACCACGACAAACATCTCCTTGGGCCCTAGAAAGACCAGAACCAGGACAAGGGGGATGAGGACCAGGGCCGTCAGGACGCGCTTCATGCCAAGGGTGAGGATACACCGCCGGGGCGGGGTGAGGCGGTAGAACGGGAGGGATGGCGGACTCGCTTCCGACGAACGTCTCTAGCTGGCAGCGATGTGGATCTGCTCGGGGTTCTCTTCGACTTCGCCGCAACCTTCGCCGATGCCGCCGAAGCGACGCTCGCGGCGCTGGAAGTTGGCGATGGCTTCGAGGAGGTGGATGCCGCGGAAGTCGGGCCAGAGCCGCTCGGTGACGAAGATTTCGGTATAGGCGATCTGCCAGAGGAGATAGTTGGACAGGCGCATCTCACCCGAGGTACGGATGAGCAGATCGGGATCGGGCATGTGAGCCGTATAGAGGTGCCGATGAATGTCCTCTTCGGTGAGGCGATCGGGGCTCATCTGCTTGAGCTTCAACTCGGCGGCAAGCCCGCGGAAGGCATCCACCAGCTCGGTGCGGCCGCCATAGTTGAGGGCCAGGGTGAGCGTGGTGCCGGTGTTGCGGGAAGTGGCGTTGGCAGCCCAGGCCATCTTGTCCTGCACTTCGTCGGGCAGCTCGTGGGTGCGGCCGATGTACCGGATACGGACGTTGTTGTCCATCATGCGCTGGACATTGGTTTCGAGGTAGGTCTTGAGCAGGCGCATGAGGAAGTTAACTTCAGCGCGGGGACGGCGGAGGTTGTTCTCCAAAGAGAATGCATAGAGCGTGAGCCATGGAAGGCCGATGCGGGAGGCGGTTTCAGTAACGAGCTGGACGCTCTTGGCCCCCTGCTGATGACCGAGGAAGCGCTTCAGGGAACGATGGCCTGCCCAGCGGCCGTTGCCGTCCATGATGATGGCCACATGCTCAGGCAGGCTCTCGGGCTTGAGCGTCGCATAAACGGCGCGCTCTTCCGCGGTAAGTTCATCGATGCGCAGCGTGCCAGATGGATACAAAGGACTCGCCTCTACGTTGCTCGTGCGACCAGGAATCCGATTGCCGGGTTGGCCCAGATGCGGTTGGCCAGGAAAGGCGCAATGTCAAGGCTCGAAAAGGCCCATGGCAGCGACCGTCTTGCCAACGACGGGACTCTGCGGATGGAACAGACCCGCCCTGGCCGGAGCAATGGTGCAGCACCTTCGACCCTAGCACAAGCGGTCATGCGCCGCAATCGCCGCAACGAGGGTCCGCAGCGCGATACGCTGGGCCCTGCGGCTGTGGGAATCACGCCGCCGTCGCCGATTCAAAATGGGCTGAAAACGACTGCCCGGAGGTTCAGGCAGTGCGGCGACGGCCCATTGCTGCGTCGCGGACAGCACCATAAACCAGGGTGCGGTGAAGTGAATCAAGCTGCGGCAAAAGCACCGCAATCTCCGCCAGGAAGGGGTCGGCAAAGATTCCGGCTACTTCCTCGTCGCGGACGCTGCGCGAGTCGCGCACCAGTTGCGACATTCCGACACCGAGAGCAACAGCGAGGCGCTCGAGAGATCCCAGGGTGGGGATGGCTTTGCCATTTTCGATCTTCGAAATATAGGTGCGGGGCACCTGCATTCGACCGGCGAGCTGACGCTGACTCAGATGGCGAGCGCGGCGGATTTCGCGGACCTGCCCGGCCACATGCAGACCGGCTTCAGCCGAAGCCGGCGGGGCAAGGGGAGCGACGAGTTGTGGAGCCAGAATTACGGGCTCCTCAACGTCGAGGGGTCTGCGGCATTTTCTGCAAAGGGAGTTGGTCGTCCGGTATTGAACCAAGCTGCAGAAATCGCAGCGGACAACTTCGCGCGTTTCTGCGCTTGCCAAGGTTAGAACCATGGGCTGTGTGCGGAGTGCCAGAGCTGGGCCTCCGGGGTGCCGTTTCGCACCGCGATGTTTGTTACTTTCGGGGATGTGAACCATAATTGTCAAGTAGAAAACTAGGGTCAAACAGAAGATTCCCCGATCATACCCTGAAATACCCTAAGAATCACGAACCATATGCGGCAACAGGAGAAAAGCAGCGATGGATCAGCCAAAGGATTATGGACGCGCGCAAGCCTGGCATCTGCTTACCACGTGGACGGCGAGCGAGAGCCTGCGGAAGCACGCGCTGGCCGTGGAAGCATGCGTGACGGCCATGGGCGAGGCGGAAGCCGACCGGCTGGGGCTCGTTGGACCAGAGCGGGACGCGTTTGTCGAGCTCTACGCGACGACGGCGCTGTTGCACGACTTCGACTACGAGCGGCACCCGTCGCTGGAGGAGCATCCGTTTGTGGGGGTACGGGAGTTGGAGCGGCTGGGCTGGCCGACAGAGCTGAGAACGGCGATCCTGGGTCATGCGCAGTACTCGGGCGTGCCGCGCGTGACGCACCTCGACAAGTCTCTCTTTGCTTGCGACGAGCTGGCGGGGTTTCTGACGGCATGCGCGCTGGTGAAGCCGAGCAAGTCGATCGCTGATGTTGAAGTGGCCGGGGTGCACAAGAAGATGAAGGACAAGGCCTTTGCGCGGGGCGTGCACCGAGAGGATGTGATTCAGGGAGCTGCGGAATTGGGCGTGGAGCTGGATACACACATCGCGTTTTGCATTGCGGCAATGAAGAAGCGGGCGGAGGAGCTGGGGTTTTAACGCTACTTGGAATCCGTCCGCAGATAGAAATAGCCTGCGATAACCGCAACCGTCAAAGCTATGAGAGTCCCGGCAGTCGCCTTCACGGCCGTATGAACCTGGGTCCGAAGCAGCTCGCGGAAGTAATACCGATCTGGCCTTGCAGGGTCATAACGGATAGTCACGGTTTCCCCGCCAACAAGCTGGTACAGGGGGGAGTCATCGGGGACCTTGAAGCCCGCAGAGTGCTTCTCCCCAGCCGCATCCGTCCATGTGAGCGTGTCTCCTGACGAGTACACGTAGTCCCGGACAGCGCCATGCGAATTCTTAATCGCCTCCGCCTCAACCTTCGAGGATTCGATCTTCGCTTCGGTCTCAATCCACTTGTCGAAGCCGCGCAGGCGCTCCCAAATCTCGATTAACATTGTCCCCTCAAGTCTGCCAGAAGCAGGAAAACGCTCACGCGAACGGATTGTTCGCCCTCAGCTCCGCCACGATCTCCACCGCGGCGGTCCGGGCTTCCTCGCCACGGTCGGGCGGGAAACTGATGGCGCCGACGCGGGCGTGTCCGCCGCCGCCGTAGCGCTCGCAGACAGCGGCAAGATTCACCATCTTTGCCAGGTCGGCCTTGGTCCATGGGTTGGAGCCGACGGCCACCTTGGTGCGGAAGCTGGAGCGCGAGAGACCGATGGAGTAAGTGGCGTTCGGGTAGAGATAGTACGGGATGAACTTGTTGAACCCTTCGAGCTGGTGGTCGGTGATGTCGAAGAAAATCGTGCCATCGCGCTCTTCGGCGCGGCTGCGAATGAGATCGACAGCCTCGCGGTGGCGCTCGAGCAGCGGGGGCAGCAGCTCAGCCACAAAGGGCTGAGCGAGAATCTCGGCAAGCGGCATCTCGGTGAGTAGCGGAATAAGGCGCGGGATAAAGGCCGGATCCTGCGTGGCTTCGATGATGAGCGTGAGCTTCATGGCGGGGGCAGCCATTTCCACTGCGGATTCTGGGCTCTCGTAGAGAGCGCCATCCACGATGTCTGCCCAGTGGATGAGGTCGGCGACGGGGGAAGTATCGAAGCCGAACTGGGTGGAGGCGATGTGGACGATGAAGCTGGCGCACGATGTGTACTTGGGATTGAAGAACTTGCGGGCGGCGCAGGATGGATCCTGCTTGCAGGCAAGGAAGTTTTGCTGATCCTGGGGCGTGAGGAAAGCGGAGAGGTGGTGATCGAACCACCAGGTGATGTGCGGCGAAGCCGAGTACTTGAAGTCGACGATGGCGTTCTGGTCGCCTGTGAATTCGCTTTCGTCGAAGAGTGCCCCGGCGCGGTGGACGAGGCCGTGGTAGGTGTAGGACGCGTTGGGCTCGATGCACTCGCGGTGAAAGCGGGTGAACAGCGAAGCAGAGCAGGCTCCATCGAAGCACTTGTCGTGGTAAAAGACGCGAACTTGCATGACGTGCACTCCCCTGCGCCGAATAAAGGAATAAGCGGAACTGTTTAGCATCAAGGGCTTGGCTGTTTGTGTCAAGGCGGCGGCATGAATTCCTTGAGCGTGACACGCGTAACTGTCCGATTGCGAACATGGGAATACGATTCTGGACAAGGCAGGTGCGGGCCGGAACCCGCAGATTGGAGCTAAAACCTTTGCCATGAGACCCGTACGCTGCAGGGAAGTTTGGCCGCGTACGTGCGGTTCAGTATTTGTTCTTTTTCCGTTAAATGGCGGTCTGGCTGGAGGGCTTGATGCAGACGTTTATTCAGGATTTGCGCTATGCGGTGCGGCAATTGTGGAAGTCGCCCGGCTTCGCCATCACGGCAATCCTTACCCTGGCAATCGGCATCGGCTTGAATACCGCTGGTTTCAGCATGATGGATGCGGTAATCTTCCGCCCGCTCGCGGTTCCGGATCTAAAACACGTGGTGGTTATCTACGAGCAGAAGAATCATGGCGACGATCGATCGGTAGCGCTGGCCGACCTCGCCGATTGGCAGCGGCAGAGCCGCTCGTTTGAAGAACTGGCAGTGCACCGCACCGCTCACATGAGCATGACCGGGGCCGGGGATGCCGCGCAGGTGTTTACCGAGTATGCGTCGCCCTCGTTTTTCAGCGTGTTGCGGACCAGCGCGCTCCTGGGCCGCGTCTTCGATCATAGCAATACGCAGCCCGGCAGCGACAGCGTGGCTGTTTTGGGTTACGCATTCTGGAAATCGCAGTTTGCGGCCGATCCGAGCGTCGTCGGGCGCTCGATTGAACTGGACCAGCACTCCTACACCATCATCGGTGTGATGCCGAAGACCATGCAATATCCGTCCCAGGCCGATCTGTACCTGCCCCTGGCGCCGACACCAGCTCAGCTTGCCAACCGGGCAGATCACGGTTATCTCGTCGTAGGCCGGCTTCGTAAGGGCATAACGACGGGCGAAGCACAAGCCGACTTGAGCACCATTGCCGAACATCTGTCCCAGGCTTTTCCAGATACAAACCTGGGTTGGCAAGCCAGGGTGACACCTCTGCTGGCCGACATCAACGGCGAGTACACACCTCTCTACTTCAACCTGATGCAGGGCGCCACGCTGTTTGTGCTGCTGGTGGTGTGCGCCAATGTAGCCAATCTGCAGTTCGCGCGTGGCATTGCGCGGCGGCCGGAGATTGCGATGCGGACTGCGCTCGGAGCGGGGCGCGGCCGCCTGATGAGGCAGTTACTGACCGAGAACATTCTTTTGGGGCTCATAGGCGGAGCGGGCGGAGTCTTGTTTGCCCTGGCCGACATGCGCATCAACCAGATCGCCATGCCGCCCCTTGTTGCCCGTTACATGGCCGGCTGGTCCAACATCACGATGAACTGGCGTGGGCTGGCCTTCTCGTTGCTGCTGGCCGTCCTGGCAGGGGTCATTTCGGGGTTTGCGCCCGCTCTGCAAGCCCTGCGCGTCAATCTCGTGGATCAGCTCAAGGCCGGCTCACGCGGCGTGGTTGGCGCAGGCCGCAGCCAGAAGCTAAGAAATCTGATGGCGGTATCGCAAATTGCTCTGGCGGTGGCGCTGGTGGTCGGTGCAGCACTTATGTGCAAGGGCATGTTGGGAATGCTGCATCACACTGACCCATACAACCCCAATCACGTGCTCACCTTCAACGTTCACTTGCCCTTGACCCGCTATGACACGCCACAAAAGCAGGCCGCCTGGTACGACCAGAGCCTGGACCGGCTCCGCGCGCTGCCTGGAGTGGAACATGCTGAAGTGACGGGGGCCCTGCCCTACAGCGATGACGCCTGGGACGACGATGCACAGATTGAGAATCGCCCGCTGGCCCCAGGGCAATCGCGGATTGCGCTGCGGCTGCCGGTGAGCGCCGGTTACTTTGGCGCATTTCACATTCCGCTTATCTCAGGGCGGCTTTTGAGCGCATCAGACGACCTTCGTTCGCAGCCAGTCGCGGTAGTGAGCCGCTCCTTTGCCGAACGTTACTTCCCCGGCGAGAACGCACTCGGCAAGCACATCCGTATGGGCTCAACGAGCGCCGAACAGTCTCCGTGGATGACGATCGTCGGTGTAGTGGGCGAGACGACCTACTCTCTGTGGCTGAAGGAACGCCCCGCTGCCGTCTATATGAGCGTCGCGCAACAGCCGCCTGACGGGATCACGTATGCGGTCCGGACCAGCGGCGATCCGATGGCAATGGCATCGGCTGCTCGCAAGGCTCTTGCGGGGCTCGACCCAGCGCTGCCGATAAACAGGGTGGAGAGCTATGCACAGTACACGCATGAAAAGCTGACCGGCATGTTCTTTGTCGCTGCGCTGCTTGGTTTCGACGCACTGGTTGCGCTGCTGCTGGCCGCAGTGGGCATCTTTGGCGTGATGGCCAACCTGGTAGGGGAGCGGACACGCGAGATCGGCGTCCGGCTGGCCATGGGTGCTCGACGGGAAGATGTTCTGCAGATGATTCTGAGGCGCGCCGGATGGCTGACTGGCGCTGGCGTATGCGTCGGCCTGGTGCTGGCCTTCGCTCTGGCGCATGGGGTTGCCAATCTGCTCTACGAGGTCAGCCCCAACGATCCAGCCGTGTTCTCGGCCATTACCGGAGCTGTGATTGCGGTGGCCCTGCTGGCGAGTTGGCTTCCCGCACGGCGGGCGTCGCGGATCGATCCCATTGTGGCCTTGCGCGACGAGTAGACGCAAAAACCCGACTGATTTCATGAGTGCCCGACCGACCCCACGCCGGGCGCATCTTCCGGATGATCTCAGTCGGGGAATGCCTCCAGTACAATTCAGCCACAGGATTCTTTCGTCGCTTTGGAGGAGGCTCGATGGAGCCGGAGATTCCGCCACGCTCGACCAGCGAAGATCAACGCGCGCCCTTCCCTGCGCCCGGAGCCGGCAAGAGCGGAGGGCCGAATTCACGCGGAATGGAGTGGGTCTTCTTCGGGGAGGAAGGCCTGCGGGTCGGATGGCGGGTTGCGATGTTTGCGGTGCTCATGAAGATGCTCTTCCGTGTGGCCGGTTTCGTGTTGGGGATGCTGCATGGGCCAGGCGGAAGCGGCGAGATCTCGGCCTGGGATGCACTCCTGAGCGAGCTGGCTGGTTTTGTGACTGTAGTGGTCTCGGTGGCAGTGATGGCCAGGATCGAGGAGCGCCGCATTCTGGACTACAACCTGAGGGGAACGCACCGGCTCTCGCACTTTGGCGGAGGACTTGTTGCGGGGTTTCTTTCGCTGTCGGCACTGGTGGGCGTGCTCGATTGGGGCCACTGGCTGAGCTTTGGCGCTGTGAGTCTTACGGGAGCGGCAATCGTCCAATTCAGCGCGGTGTGGGGATGCGTTTTTCTTTTGGTGGCGCTCGTGGAGGAAGGAACAATGCGATGCTACGCGCAGTACACGCTGACGCGCGGCATCAATTTCTGGTGGGCGCTGGCGGTGGTTGGAGGAATCTGCCTGTATCTCATGGTGCGCACACGAGGGAACGGCGTGCGGGGTGTGTATGCATGCGCGCTGCTGGGGCTGATTCCCTGCCTGGTGCTGCATCTGAAAGAGGCGGAGAGTGCCGGCTTTTGGCAGGCAGCATGGGCGACCTCGACGTTCTTTGGATTTGGGCACACCAGCAATGGCGGCGAAAACTGGATTGGGATTCTTGCAGCGGCGCTGATCGGGTTTGTCTTCTGCGTGAGCGTGAAGGTGACGGGGTCGGCTTGGTGGGCGATTGGCTGCCACGCTTCGTGGGACTGGGGCGAGACGTTTTTCTACGGGACCGCAAACAGCGGGTTCACGGCACAGGGGCATTACCTGACATCAACGCCGGCGGGAGCATCGCTGTGGAGCGGGGGCACGGACGGACCGGAAGGCAGTGTGCTGGTGATCCCCGTGGTGCTGTTGATGATGGCGGCGATTGTGCTGCTCTATGGGCGCGGAAAATCAACCGTGGTGAATGCGCCGGCGGCATCACAAGCGGGGTAAATGCGGGAAAAACCCGCTGTCTGAAAAGCACCGGGACTCGAGTGGGCGGGCGTTATCCTAGAGTCCGATGCAGAAAGCAAGACGAAGCACTCGGGCAAATTGGACCGCGGGAGGATCTGCGCCGAAGCAGCGTCGACGGCGCTGGCCGCGAATTGCTGCCTGGTCCGTCGGCGGGCTGCTTGTGCTCGTGGTTGTTGCGGCCGTGTGCTTTGTGCTGTGGCTGCGCGGGGCAGAGAAGGCGGCGCTGCCGGTGCTCGATGGAGATGTGCATCTCGCGGGGCTCAAGGCGCCTGTAACAGTGCGAAGGGACGGGCATGGTGTTCCCCATATCGAGGCTGCGAGCGAAGAGGACCTGTGGATGGCGCAGGGGTATGTAACGGCGCAGGACCGGCTGTGGCAGATGGACGCCTTCCGGCGAAACGCCGACGGCGAACTGGCCGAGGTGATGGGCTCGTCGCTGGTGCCGCATGACACGTTGCAGCGCGTGCTGGGGATTCGCCGGACCGCCGAGAGGATATGGTCGAATTCCCCGGCGGACCAGAAGACAAGGTTTGAGACCTATGCGCGCGGTGTGAATCTCTACATCTCTCAGCACGAAGATGCGCTGCCGGCGGAGTTTCGGCTGCTCGCCTACAAGCCACGGCCGTGGACGGGCGTGGACTCGATCAGTGTTGGACTGATGATGGTCCAGACGCTCGATACGCACTGGCAAGACAAGCTGGCGCGCGAGGCGATTGCAGCGAAGCTACGCGACCCAAAGCTCGAGGGGGATCTCTACCCGGTGGGCTCGTGGCGGGATCATCCGCCGACCGGCGGGAAGCACGATCTGAGCCAGCCGCATCCGGTGCCCGCCAAGCACACGGACGATGACGACGATGACGATGACAGCTCGCAGGCGGAGAACAGCGGTCAGGGTTCAGGGGTCAGGGGTCAAAAGACAGGGTTCAGGTGTCAGGGGCCGGGGGTCAGCGCCAGCGAACTGGCGCTGCAAGCGGAGGACCTGCGCGGGCTGCGCGAGGCGGGGCTGGGTGGCTGCGCGCAGTGCGCCTATGGGTCAAACAACTGGGTGGTCGCAGGCAGCCACACTGCAAGCGGGAAGCCGCTGCTCGCGAGCGATATGCACCTGGGGCTGAGCGAGCCGAACATCTGGTACATGGCCGACCTAAAGGCGCCTGGGTTTCACGCGGCAGGCGTGACGCTACCGGGAGTGCCGTTTGTGATTGCCGGGCACAACGAGCATGTGGCATGGGGATTCACGGCGCTCTATGCCGATGTGCAGGGTCTGTACATCGAAGACGTGACGGACGGGACCTATGAGGGCATTGATCGCCAGACGCATCCGTTGGCTGTGAGACAAGAGTCGATCAAAGTTCGCGGCGGAGCCGATGTGAAGCTCGACGTGCAGGAAACCGATCACGGGCCGCTGCTGAACCCGATCTTGCCGAAAGAAAAACGCTCGATTGCGCTGAAGTGGACTCTTTACGACCAGAACCTGAACACCCTGCCGATCTACGAGATGAACAGGGCGGCGAACTGGGGCGAGTTCGAGGAAGCGCTCAAGCTCTGGTCATGGCCAACGCAGAATGTGGTCTACGCGGACGACCTTGGACACATTGCGTATCACGCGATCGGCAAGGTGCCGATACATTTGGGAGGTCGAGACATCTATCCAATCACATTCAATAGTTGGATGAAGTTTGATCTAGATTCTGTCCCCGGGAAAGGAAACGAAAGGATCGTCTATCTTCCCTTCGACGTTATGCCCCACGCTTTCGACCCGCCATCTGGCTTTCTGGCGACGGCGAACTCGAATGTGACGCGCGACGTTCCTGACGATCACCACAAGCGCTACCCAATCGGTAACGACCTGTCGGCAATTCCCCTTACATCCGAGTGGGCCGACCCCTATCGCGCCGAGCGCATCTACAAGCTGCTCGACGGGCGCAATGGATTGACGCGCGCCGACATGCTGGCCGTGCAGACGGATATCTACAGCGAGGTTGATCAGGAGATTGGGCATCGTCTCGCCTATGCGATCGACCACACCGAGGGTGCCGACGAGCGGCTGAAAAAGGCGGCAGACCTGATGCGAAGCTGGGATGGGCGGCTGACGACGGACTCGGCTGCGGCGTCGGTGGTGACCCAAGCGCGTGCGGCGTTCTGGCCGCTGATCCTGGAGCCGAAGCTGGGCAAGGATCTAGCTGCGGAGTATCGCTGGGCGGAGTCGGACTTTGCCGAGGAAGAGATCATCATGCACGGTGGCTCGGATTCCCACTCTTCATGGCTTCCTTTGGGATACAAGAACTGGGACGCGCTGCTTACCGACGCGGTGCGCAAGGGGATGAAAGCGGGCCACGCGCCGGGCGATGTGACGGAATGGAGTTATGGAAGTTGGCACGTGGTCGACATCGAGCATCCGCTGGAGAGGTTTCTGCCCGGGATTGGCCGCATGGCCGGGACGGGCGAACAGCCGCTGAGCGGCGACAAGGTGACCGTGAAGCAGGTGGGCAGGGACTTCGGGCCGTCGCAGCGTTTCACCATGGACTGGAGCGACGTGGATGGCTCGACCGAGAACATTGTGCTGGGCGAAAGCGGCGATCCCTACAGCCCGTACTTCCGCGACCAGTGGAACGACTACTACGGCGGGACGACGTTTGCGCTTCCCTTCTCTGAGACGGCAGTGGCTGCACAGACACGTCACACGCTGCGGCTGACGCCATGAGGGACGAGAGTTCCAGGATCAGGGGTCAGGAGTCAGGCCTGCTGGGGCGATGGGCTGGGCCGGCGGTGGTTCTGCTGGCAGCGGCGTTTGCCGTGATGCCGCAACTTCTCCACGGCAACTCCTGCGGACATGACTTCGACTTCCACCTTGTGTCGTGGTTGGAGGCGAGAACAAGCTGGCACAACCTGGTTTTCTATCCCCACTGGGCCCCGAGCGCGGACTACGGCGCGGGCGAGCCCCGGTTTGTCTTTTATCCGCCGCTGACGTGGATGCTCGGCGCGGCTCTAAGCTTTGTGATGCCGTGGACGCTGGTCCCGATTGCGTTGACGTTTCTGCTGCTGGCCGGGACGGGTCTGGCGACACGGGCTCTGGCGCGCGAAATGCTTGATGACGGCGCGGCAACGCTTGCCGGGTGCGCGGCCATCTTCTCAGGCTACGCGCTGTTTACGGCCTACGAGAGAAGCGCCTTCGGCGAGCTCGCGGGAGGGATGTGGATTCCGCTGCTGCTGCTTTTTCTGTTGCGTGAGCGGGCATCGGGTGATACACGGTCAGGTCGGGATTCGGCCGGGCGGCGTGGTTTCGATGGTTCGACGGTGATCGCCTTGTTGATCGCGGGAGCGTGGCTCTCGAATGCGCCAGTGGGCGTAATGGCGAGCTACCTGCTGGCCGTGGTTGCGGCTGCGCTGGCGATTCGGAGGCGATCGTGGGCTCCGGTGGTGCGTGCGGCTGTTGGAGTGGTGCTGGGGCTTGGAATGGCGGCGATCTACATTGTTCCCGCAGCATGGGAACAGAAGTGGGTCGACATTCGCGAGGCAACCGACGACCCGGGATTGCGCGTGGAGAACAGCTGGCTGTTTGCGCACCATGCCGACCCTGCGCTCGCCAGCCACGACTCGGAGCTGCAGAAAGTATCGATTATTGCGGCCATCATGATTGCCATGGCGCTGGCCGGAATCGTTATCGCGGGCCTGCGCGGCCGAACCCAGAAAAGCGACAATCGCACGCGAGAATGGTGGCTTGTTCCGGCTGCGATCCCGATTGTGGTGCTGCTGCTCCAGTTGCCGGTCTCGTGGCCGGTTTGGAATTTTCTGCCGAAGATGCGATTCCTGCAATTCCCATGGCGATGGCTCGTAGTGGCTGAAGCCCCGATGGGCATCTTCATCGCGGCGGCCGTTTGGCAAGAGAAGCGATGGCGGCAGATTGCGGTTGGGGCAGTGTTTGCGGTTGCTTTCGCCTGGATGGTTCACGTTGCCGGGCACACCTGGTTTCAAGTCTGCGACGACGAGGACGCCGTAGCGCCGATGCTGGCCGTGGCAAAGTCGAATGCGGGATTTGTCGGCACGGACGAGTATCAGCCGGCGGGCGCGGACGATACGCAGATTGCGGAAGGGTTGCCGGGGGCGTGCCTGGTGACGGACGCGAATGCGACTTTGGGCAAAGTGCCTGTCGGGGACGATGCGAACGGCGATACGACCCCTGTATGGGACGAGAAGCAAGGCAGCTGCAACCAAACGTTTCCCGCTTCGCCAGTGCGGGTGCGGCAGCGGGCGGAGCATTTCGGGTTGCTGGGCGTGACCGACCATGCGGGCTACCTGGTCTTGCGGCTCACTCGGTATCCGGCGTGGGAAGTGCGGGTGAATGGGCGACAGGTGACAAATCTTCCAAAGCGCGACGACGGGCTGCTGGCTGTGCCCGTGCTCGCGGGACCAGTGGTACTTTCAGTGGACTGGACGACCACACCTGACGTGGTGGCGGGGCGATGGATAACCGCGTTGAGCGCGCTGGTGCTCACGGTTCTGGGATTGCTCAAGCGAAGGTCGGAGCGAAGGCGGAAAACGCGCAGTTAAAATGAGACAGATGGCTGTTGACGTAAAATCGCTGATTCAAGAAGGCGCTGAGCTGACCGATCGAGCGCTGGAGGAGCTGATTCCCTGCGCTGAAACAGTTCCTGCGTCGATTCACGGGGCGATGCGTCACTCGACGTTTGCCGGGGGCAAACGGCTGAGACCTGTGCTGGCGATGCAGGCCGCGGCAACGATTGCGGGCAGGCTTCCAGCGGGGATTGCGCGGCTGGGAGCGGCACTGGAGATGCTGCACACCTATTCGCTGATCCACGACGACTTGCCTGCGCTGGACAACGACGATTTGCGCCGCGGCAAGCCAACCTGCCATGTTGCGTTTGGCGAGGCGATTGCGATCCTGGCCGGCGACGCGCTGCAGACGCGGGCTTTCGAAGTGTTGGCGGGGTTGGATACGCCGCATGCGGCGACGGTGCAGATTATCGGGTTGATCGCAAACGCAGTGGGCACCGTGGATGGCATGATCGGCGGCCAGGTGCTGGACCTTGAGAGTGAGCACCTGAAGCCGACTCCCGAGCTTGTGGAGGCGATCCATCGCGCCAAGACCGGGGCGCTGATCCGCGTAAGCGTGGTGGCAGGGGGCATCTACGGCGGGGCAAATGCCGAGGATGTCGCTCGGCTTGATCTCTTCGGGCGCAAGGCGGGCCTGGCCTTCCAGATTGTGGATGACGTGCTGGACATGACGGTGGACTCCGCGCATCTGGGCAAGACGGCAGGCAAGGATGCGGCGACCGAGAAGGCGACCTGGCCGGCAGTATACGGGATTGAGCAGAGCCAAAGGGACGCTGCGCAGCTAATCGAGGAGGCGTTTGCGGCGCTCGAGCCCTATGGCAGCCGCGCGGACGGTCTGAAGTCCGTGGCGCGCTACCTGGTCGAGCGGAAGAACTAGCCTATGCTCTCGGAGAAGGATATCCTGACGGCGCTGCGGGATTGCTTTGACCCGGAAGTCAGGCTGAACCTGGTGGACCTGGGGCTGATCTACGGCCTTGAAACGGGGCCGGACCCGGACTCTACCCCCGCATGGCCTCGGCAATGGGTGAAGGTGACCATGACCCTGACCACCCCGCAGTGTCCGGCGAGCGGGCTCATCTTTGAACAGGTCCACAACCGGCTGGCGGGAATCCAGCAGATCAGCAAGGTGCAGGTGGACCTGGTGTGGGAGCCGAAGTGGACGCCGCACCGGATCAGCGAAGCCGGGCGGAGACAGTTGGGGATTTAGCGCAAATGCGGTGCGCTGGACCCGGCGGGTGAAGATTTCCAGTTGGCCCCTACCGATTAAAGACCCTGTGCAGCCTGTCGCGCTGGGCGCCGACTTCGCTCATCGATGCCTGGACCTCGCCGAGAACCTTCTGCACGCTTTCAATCTGGCCAGGGATCGCGTTCCACCAGGTGCGAAAGAGATCCTGCTGGTCGAGCAGCAGCAGAGTGGTGCCCGAGGCAGCGGCAACGGTGCCAGCCTTGCGGTTTCCAGTGAGCAGCAGAATACCCCCGGCGACCAGGCTGCTGGCAGCAAAAACCGTGGCCCAGTTCAATCCTCCGCTCGAACGGACCGGGCCTGCGGCCTTCAATTCGTATTCGGGTTGCGACAGCGGAACGACTACCATGGACTCTCCTTCTCGATCCGGCTTCGGTTCAACAGAGGATGGAACTCAAAAAGAAGCCAGTATCAGTATGCCTTGAAACGGAGGCCTCGGTTTCCCCGCGCCAAAACATGCTTCCAACGATTGAGACGCTCTCTCGGGTTAGGAGGTTGCGGCGAGACAACTGCAAGCGTCAGCTCAAAAGCGCCAGGCAACGGAGGTCAGGCCACAACGGTCAGGCAACCCACGTTAGTCCAGGTCGAATTCGCGCAAGGGCTTGCCTTCCGGCGCATCCTTGGCCTTGCGCAGGGCTTCGGCGAACTTCTTCTCGAACAGGTCTTCCTTATTCTTCTCTGCCTCGACCGACTGGCGGAAGATGGACTCCTTGCGCTCGTCCTGGGCTCGCATGGCCTGGGCCGCGGTTTCGAGGTCTTCGAACATGCGCTTGCGCGGGGCCGAGGTGTGGCTCACAACGAGCCCGGTGGAGGCGTCGACTACGATCATCGCGCTGCAGTCGGGACAGGGAACTTCAAACGTCTTGTCTTTTGCTTTCGCCATGCTGAAGAGAATTGTAGGCGCAATGAAAGCGGTTTGACCAGATAGCTCTCCGGCGGGACGGAATTGTTCGCTCCCGGATTCAAGCCGTGTCAACCTTTCGCCTGTAGAATGGCAGGCGGGAGTTTCATGCAGCAAAGGAGACCGATGATTCGCCGAATTGCTTTGAAATGGATGTGGATGGCTGTCGCTGTTTTGACTCTTGTGCCGCTTGCGAGTGCGCAGGCGCAGATTGTGGGCGACTGGCAAGGTGTCGCGAGCATTCAGGGAACCGACTATCACGTGATCGTTCACATTACGGCGGCCAAGGATGGCACGCTGGCGGCGACGCTGGACAGCCCCGAATTGGGGGTAACAGGCGTGGCGATGAGCGGGGTGACGTTCAAGGACTCGAAGTTCAGCATGGACGTGGAAGCATATCACGGTGTCTACACGGGTACGCTCAGCAGCGACGGCACGAAGATCTCGGGCGTGTTCGCGGGAGACCAGGAGACGCCGATCGAATTCACGCGGGTGGCCGCGGCGCCCACTCCGGCGGCAGCGGCTCCGGCGGCCTCAGCTCCTGCAGGAGCCGCTTCGATTGCCGGGGACTGGAGTGGCTCGCTGAACGCGGGCGGGGCGACACTGCGGCTTGTGCTTCACATTGCCGCAGCCAAGGACGGCACGCTTACGGGCTCTCTCGACAGCCTCGATCAGAGCGTGATGGGCATTCCGGTCACCATCGTAACGTTGAAGGATTCCAAGCTCGCGCTGACCGTGGATACCGTGCATGGAACCTATGAGGGTACGGTGAAAGCGGACGGATCGGGGATTGACGGGACCTGGACGCAGGGGCAGCCCTTGACGCTGAACTTCAAGCGCGGGGCCGCGACGGCTGTTGCGGCACCCAAACCGGCACCGGCCTCGGACATCGATGGAACCTGGGCCGGCTCTCTCGACGTGAACGGAAACACGCTGCATATCCTGCTGAAGGTCACGAACACGGCGGATGGCCTGACCGGGAAACTCCAGAGCCCGGACCAGAGCCCTGCGTGGCTGACGGCAAGCGCCGTGAAACGTGAGAACGGAACACTGACTGCCAGCTTTGCTGCACTGCAGGCGGAGTTTTCCGGCAAGATTGCCGCGGATCTCGCATCGATTGACGGAACGTTTTCGCAGGGTGGGGGGAGCCTGCCGCTGGTGTTGAAGCGAAGTCAGTAGAGAGCTGTCTGGGGGAGGCGCGACGAGAAGCCTACACAACCGGTGACGAATCAGGTTGCAGCGCGTCCCCTGTGCCATGGGGTGAGGTAAAAACGGCCCAGGCACAGAATGCAGCGAGGCAGATCGGCAATACCAACAGGATCAAGACACTCATCGAGGAAGTAAGAACACGCATAAAAGGAAGTATTTGCATGATGGCGGGCGGCAATATGCCCAAGGCGATCAATGCCAGCCAGCGATAGGCTCCTGCCTTGCTCTTCAACGCCAGTTGAAGGACGCCCCGATCGAGAAGGATCAATAGAAGTGGCAGAACCTCGACCACAGCGGTGTAAAAGAAGCGCTCCGGTGCGCATAATTCGAATACCAGCGGCAATAGCACCATGAGCGCAATCAAAACGTTTTGGCTGACCATGCGGCGCCGCGCTGTCCAGGCAACCACCAGCCCTCCAGCCAGGATGAGCGCCATCAAAGCATTGTTCGCCCTGGTAATCCATTTCAGTGAGAACAACCCGCACGCGAAGGAGAAATGCTGCCCGGCATGCACGAATCCAAGCGAAACTAGCCCTAAGAAGGTTCCATTGATCGCGTGTGGCGGCAGCATCTTGCCGAAGTCGATCTGTTCGATCACGTTGGGCACGGGGATATCCGGCGGGGCATGCGGGTCGCAACAACGGGTCTTGTTCTTCTCCATGAGCGCCGCTTGGCGTGCGTGGACTTGCCTGGGAAACTCGATCCATCTCGCGATCCCGTCATAGTGCAATGTCATCGAAAACATCACAACGGTAACAACAAGCACACGAATGACCCACTTGCTCATGGCTGGGCATGCCAGTGCGGCAACAAGAATGAGTGCATAAGTAGGACGCACAAGCAGCAAGAGCGCCACCGGCATACACGATATCCAGCCCGTCCAATGGTTCTTGACCGCCGAGGCGAGATAACACGTGAGCAGCAACAAGAGCATATAGAACTGCCCGCGTTCGAGATGAAAGCGAAACGAGTAGCTGCACACGATGAAAACGGCGAAGACGATCCAGCCAAGATAAGCCGATGCGCGGCCCTTGCAGAAGGACCGTTTCAGCAGATAGAACGACCCTGCCGCAAACATCCAATCCATCCAGAAGTAGATCGTTCGCTGGGTTTGGAAGGGCAAGCTGCTTAAGGGAAGATAAACCGCCAAAAGGGCCGGCGTGGCGGTCACCGCGGTTCCCGCCTTGAAATACTCCCCATGCACGGCGAGGCCGTCCATGGCGTAGGGGTCAAGCCCAGCGGCGAGCGCGCGCGCGCCAACGACCTTTGCCCGGAGGTCGACGCCGGGATAGGCGCCCAGGTCGGCGAGAGCGGTCGCCAAAGACAGAAGACAGAATGGGATGGTGGCTAGCGCGATCCATGGAAGAAAGCGTCGCGCGATTTGAAAGGTTCGCGAGAGGCTGGAATCAACCGATGGCGTATTTACGGAATCAATTCCTGGGCACGGCTTTGGATCGATCGTCAAAAAGCCTCCCAATCCGGACCGGGATGCTGGGTTAACGCTAGCTCTGTTTCTCCGCGGCGGTGGCCAGCTTGGCTTCGGCTTCGGCGATGACGTGAAGCGCCTCAGTGTATGCTTCTTCGCTGTCGCCGGCCTTCTCCCACTCCTTGTGGCCGCGATCAAGCTGCTGCTGAGCGCGCGGAACATCGATCTCTTCGGGCTTCAGAGCATCGGAAGCAAGAATCGTGACGCGATCGGGAAGAACTTCAGCGAAACCCCAGCTGACGTTGTAGCGCGAAATGGAGTCCGGCCCATCGGGGCCGCCGTGCAGCGTGACTTCGCCGGCGCCCAACTCGGTGAGCAGCGGCGCGTGGCCGAAGAGCACTTCCATGTAGCCGGATTTGGCAGGCAACTCCACTGCCGAGGCGCCATGCTCGAAGAGCGTTCGCTCGGGAGTGACCAGCCGTACGCGGAGTTGATTGGTTTCGTCAGCCATAAAAACCCTAGCCTCTAGCTTCTAGCTCTTAGCCGCTAGCTAAAGGCTAGAAGCTAACAGCTAGAAGCTGTTCTTACGCCGTTGCCTTAAGCTTCTCCGCGGCTGCGAGCACGTCTTCGATGCCACCCTGCATGTAGAAAGCCTGCTCAGGGATATCGTCGTGCTTACCTTCGATGATCTCCTTGAAGGCGCGGACCGTGTCGGCAATCTTGACGTACTTGCCGGGGATGCCCGTGAACTGCTCTGCCACGTGGAAAGGCTGCGACAGAAACTTCTGCACCTTGCGGGCGCGGGCGACAGTCAGCTTGTCTTCTTCAGAAAGTTCGTCGATGCCGAGAATGGCGATGATGTCCTGGAGATCCTTGTAGCGCTGCAGGATCTTCTTCACGCCCTGGGCCACGTCGTAGTGATCGTCGCCCACAATGCGCGCGGAAAGAATGCGCGAAGTGGAAGCCAGCGGATCTACGGCCGGGTAGATGCCGAGCTCCGAAAGCGGACGCGAGAGCACGGTGGTGGCGTCGAGGTGAGCGAAGGTTGTGGCCGGGGCCGGGTCGGTCAAGTCGTCGGCGGGCACGTAGACGGCTTGGACGGACGTTACAGAGCCTTTGCTGGTGGAGGTGATCCTCTCCTGCAATTCGCCCATCTCCGTAGCAAGGTTGGGCTGGTAGCCGACGGCAGAAGGCATACGACCGAGCAGCGTGGAGACCTCGGAGCCTGCCTGCGTAAAGCGGAAGATATTGTCGATGAAGAGCAGCGTGTCGGAGCCCTCGACGTCGCGGAAGTACTCGGCGACGGTGAGGGCGCTGAGGGCCACGCGGAGACGCGCCCCTGGCGGCTCGGTCATCTGGCCGTAGACGAGGGCGCACTTGGATTCGGCCCAGTCGCCGGGCTTGATGACGCCGGACTCGCTCATTTCGAGCCACAGGTCGTTGCCCTCGCGAGTGCGCTCACCCACACCGGCAAAGACCGAGAAGCCGCCGTGGTTCTTGGCGACGTTGTTGATGAGCTCCATGATAACAACCGTCTTGCCGACGCCGGCACCGCCGAAGAGGCCGATCTTGCCGCCCTTCAGGAAGGGCTGGATCAGATCAATGACCTTGATGCCGGTCTCGAACATCTCCTCGTGGGTGGTTTGCTCGTCGAAGAGCGGCGCGGGGCGGTGAATGGGCATGCGGGACTTTTCACCAATGGGGCCTAGCTCGTCGACGGGCTCGCCGATCACGTTGATGATGCGTCCCAGCGTCTCCTTGCCTACGGGAACGCGGATGGGGCCGCCGAGGTCGATGACCTTCATGCCGCGGACCATGCCGTCGGTGCCTTCCATGGCCACGGTGCGCACGCGGCCCTCGCCCAGGTGCTGCTCCACCTCGAGGAT
>Ga0181520_10002798_pt1 | contig 31771 bp, 25 predicted proteins | sample PEATcosm2014_Bin_29_FD_132451 | JGI IMG/M metagenome (GOLD analysis project Ga0181520, IMG submission 132451) | Peatland microbial communities from MTU Mesocosm Facility, Houghton, MI, USA - PEATcosm2014_Bin02_30_metaG | ecosystem: Environmental > Terrestrial > Soil > Wetlands > Peat | place...
CGCCCGCCGCAACGCCGAAGTCACCGACGCTGTCCTCGACGGCCCGCAGTCCATCGCCTTCGATCAGGCCGAAAATCGCCTCCACGCGCAGAAGGCCCTGTTGCTCCTGCTCCTCGGCGGCCTTGCAAACACTGCAAGCTTCCAATAACGAAGTTTGTGGAATTCGTATAGCGTCAGGGCGCGACTTTAGTCGTGCCGCAAAAGTTGAGAAAAAACGTGGGGCTTTAGCCCCTGAGGTATTGCACGCATGTCCGTAATTCTCGAATCCCTGCCCGTCGGCCAAAAAGTCGGCATTGCCTTCTCCGGCGGGCTCGACACCTCCGCCGCCCTGCATTGGATGAAGCAGAAGGGCGCCATCCCCTACGCCTACACGGCCAACCTCGGCCAGCCTGACGAAACCGACTACGACGCAATCCCGCGCGCGGCCCTCGAATACGGCGCTGAAAAGGCCCGCCTCATTGACTGCCGTGGCCCCTTGGTCCGCGAAGGCATCGCCGCGCTCCAGTCCGGCGCATTCCACATCACAACGGCTGGAGTTCCTTACTTCAACACCACCCCCATCGGCCGCGCCGTCACCGGCACCATGCTGGTCGCCTCCATGAAGGAGGACGACGTCCACATCTGGGGCGACGGCTCAACCTTCAAAGGCAATGACATCGAGCGCTTCTACCGCTACGGCCTGCTCGTCAATCCCGACCTCAAGGTCTACAAACCATGGCTCGACGCCGCATTCATCGATGAACTCGGCGGCCGCGCCGAAATGTCCGCCTACATGCAGCGCCACGGCTTCGCCTACAAGATGTCCGCCGAGAAGGCCTATTCAACCGACTCCAACATCCTCGGCGCAACCCATGAAGCAAAGGATTTGGAGCATCTTTCCACCTCCATCAAGATCGTCGTTCCCATCATGGGCGCGGCCTTCTGGCGTGACGATGTCGAAATCAAGCCGGAACAGGTCGCCGTCCGTTTTGAAGAGGGCTTCCCCGTCGCACTCAACGGCCGCCAATTCAGCGACCCTGTAGAACTTCTTCTCGAAGCCAATCAAATCGGTGGCCGCCACGGCCTAGGCATGTCCGATCAGATCGAGAATCGCATCATCGAGGCCAAATCCCGCGGCATCTATGAAGCCCCCGGCCTCGCCCTGCTCTTCATCGCCTACGAACGCCTCATCACCGGCATTCACAATGAAGACACCATCGAGCAGTACCGCGACAATGGCCGTAAATTAGGCCGCCTCCTCTATCAGGGCCGCTGGTTCGATTCTCAGTCCATCATGCTTCGCGAATCCGCCCAGCGCTGGGTCGCCAAGCCCATCACCGGCGAAGTCACACTCGAATTGCGCCGCGGCAACGACTACTCCATCCTCAACACGGAGTCGCCCAATCTAACCTTCCATCCCGAGCGTCTCAGCATGGAGAAGACCGAGTCCACCTTCTCCCCGCGCGACCGCATCGGCCAGCTCACCATGCGCAATCTCGACATCACCGACTCTCGGGCTAAGCTCCTTACCTACGCCCGGGCCGGCCTCATCACTCTAAGCAAAGGCAGCGAAATGCCCAAGTTGAACAGCGTCAATGAAAAGGAATAGCGTGAGGTACGCCTGAACAGCTGATGTCTGCAGAAACGCGCCGGAGGCGCAGGGTTTGTTGGCCCCGCGCTTCAGCGTGGGGAAGAGGGGCCCATCAGTTCGTGGTGAAGTCCCGTAGGGACGGCGCAAAAGCACCGCGAACTTCAAGCGCATGAAGCCCAGCGGCAACAAGTTGCTCGTAAGTAAGAAAGAACAAGAGGAATCGAATTAACGTAATGTCGAACGAACAAAATCCCGTAAAGATGTGGTCCGGCCGCTTTCGCGAACCGCTAGATCCCGACTTCGAACGCTGGCAGCGTTCCATCGTCTTTGATTGGCGCCTGCTCCCGCAGGAGATCGCCGCCAGCAAAGCCCACGCGTCCGCCCTGATCGCCGCCAAAATCCTGACAAAGGATGAAGGAGCGAAGCTCCGCGCAGCCCTAGACACAATCGCCGCTGACCACGCCTCTGAAGCTGGCCAGGCCCAGGTGCGCGACCACGCAACCGCCGAAGACATTCATCACTTCGTCGAACTAAAGCTGGTGGAACAAATCGGCTCGCTAGGTTTAAAACTCCACACCGGGCGCAGCCGCAACGAGCAAATTGCCACCGACCTGCGCCTCTACGTCCGCACTCAAATTGGCCTAGTCGTAGAATCTCTAGCCGCCTGGGCCAACGCCCTCGTTGCGCAAACCCGCGCCGCCGAAGATTCCGTGATGCCCAGCTATACACATCTCCAGCGCGCCGAGCCCGTCCTCGTAGCCCACTGGCTGTTGGCCTACGTTGAAATGATTCTTCGCGACGCCGACCGCCTGAATGACTGCGCTACAAGGCTAAACTTCTGCCCGCTTGGCTCAGGCGCAGTAGCCGGTGCAACGCTAGCTCTCGACCGCACAATCGCAGCCCGCGAGCTGGGTTTCACCGCTCCCACCGCCAACTCCATCGATGCCACCAGCGATCGCGACTTCATTCTCGAATACTTGCAGGCGCTCACAATCGTCGGCCTGCACCTCAGCCGTTTTGCCGAAGAGATCACCCTCTTCGCAACTGCAGAGTTCAATTTTGTCACTTTGCCTGAAGCTTTCTCCACGGGTTCCAGCGCTATGCCGCAGAAGAAGAATCCCGATCTCACTGAGCTGGTCCGCGCCAAAGTCGGCCGCATCCACGGCGCAGCCCAGGCCGTCACGCTGCAGCTTAAAGGCCTGCCCTTGGCCTACAATAAGGATATGCAGGAGACCCAGGAGCCGGCCTTTGCCGTTGAATTTGTTCCGCAAATGCTCGCTCTCGTAGCACGCTTCACCGCCGCGCTTCAGTTCAATCGCCAGCGCATGAACGAAGCGGCGCAGTCCGGCTATCTCAACGCCATGGCCGCGGCAACTTACCTCGTCCATAAGGGCGTTCCCTTCCGCACCGCGCACGAAAAAATAGGCAACGCCGTGCGCTTCGCCATTGAAAAGGGTGTTGAACTCAACGCGCTCACACTCGACGAACTGCACCGCTTCGGAGAAGAGTTTGAAGAAGACTTCTTTGCTGCCATTACGCTCGAAGCAACGCTCGACTGCCACGACGTAATCGGCGGAACCGCACGCGAGCGCGTCCATGCAGCTCTCGCCGCCGCGCATGAAAAAATCGCCCGCCTCAAAATCCTCGAGCAGGAGGCCGCCCATGCTGGTGCGTAAGGCCCTCCTTCCCGATGCCACCAAAGTCTACGACCTGGTCAACTCACTCTCCGGCGACGGCACTCTGCTCAAGCGCGCCTTCGCCGAGATCTGCGAGAACATCCGCGACTTCACCGTCGCCGAATCCGATGGCGGAGTTTTTCTAGGTTGCGGCGCTCTCCATCTCTACGGCCCTCATCTCGCCGAAGTACGCTCCATCGTCGTTAAGCCCGCAGCCAAGGGCCAGGGCGCCGGCGGCCACATCCTCAAGGCCCTCATCGAAGAAGCCGAGGAGCACGGCATCCAATCTGTCTGCCTCTTCACCCGCATCCCCGACTTCTTTTTCAAATACGGCTTCCGCACCGTAGAAGACAAAGCCGAGCTGCCCGACAAAATTTTCAAAGACTGCCAGAACTGCCCGCGCCTTCACCGCTGCGACGAAGTAGCCATGGTCCGCGGCCGCATTCCCCGCATCAGCATCCTCGGCCCCCGAGAGCAAGCCCAGGAGTTAGTTAGAATCTCAGGCTAACTCGCTGGCACGGGCGAAGACATGCCGCCCAGCAGTTTCCAGCCCTTCTCTGTCTTGATCCACGTATGAGTAATTCTCATCGTTGACGGCTCCCCATGCCCGGCCTTGTCCGTCCACGTTGTCGTGACCCAATAATGTGCAATGGCAACATTCCCGACAACCTGGATTTCGGCTGGCTTCAGCTCAACCCCTCGCAGCCGGCCCCCTTTGTCCGTATGAGCTGCGATCCAGTCGGTAACGTGATTCTTGCGCACAGGCTGAGAATTGGCGTAGGGCCAGCCCACAAACTCCGGGTACATAAGGTCCTTGAAACCATCCAAATCCAGCGCCTTCACATCTTCCCAGAAGGCAGTCTCGAGCTTCCAAACCGCCTTTTCATCCTCACTTTGCTGAGCACAAACCGGTATGGCCGTACACGCCACAACAAACAACATCATCAGCAGATTCCTACAAAGAACGATCTTTTTCGCTGAAAAGCACTCTTCACATTTTGTGAACATGATTGACCCTCCTTTGATCCTCTGTTTCCCAAACCTCGACCCATTCAGCCAAAACTTCTAAAACAGCAATCAGCTCTTCCTAACTAACATCGCAGGTGCCCCATCCATCGCGCAGTTTCATCGCGCGATGGGTGGGAACCCGCTAACCCCGTTTCGCCAGTATCGCCGCACCAACCACAGCTTGCCCATAACTCAACCCACCATCTCCAGGGCTAACCCGTACGTGCTGAAAAACCTCATACCCCTCTTCTTCGAGCCCTTCCCGCAGCAACCGCGCCAGCCGCCGATTATGCATGCACCCACCGCTGAGCACAATCTGCCTGATTCCAGTTGCGTTGCACGCATTCCCCGCAGCCGCAATAAAACCTTCCGCAACCCCAGAGTGAAACCGAGCCGCAATCCGTGACTTCCTCACTCCGTGCCGAAGATCGTCCACCAGCGCACGCCACATATTTCCGGTCTTCAACACCGGGGTCGCATCGGCTCCCACGCTTTTCCCATCGCATAACTCCAGCGCATACCCCGTCCCGCTTTCCTCGTCCGGCTCATCAGCAGCCAGCCCTTCCAGTTCAATCGCTGCCTGTGCTTCGTAGTCCACCGTCCGCCGTCCCAAAATCAAAGCCGCAGCCGCATCAAAGACTCTGCCCAGACTTGAAGTCAACGGCGTATTCACTCCGCGTTCCATCATCTGGTCCAGCACCCGCGCCTCCTGTTCACTGGCTACCACCAACCCAGCCGTTTCCTCCAAATCAAATCCCGCAGTACGCAGCGCCGCAAACGCCATTCTCCAAGGCTCCTTGATCGCCGCTTCGCCACCAGGCATGGGCACATAGTCGAGATGCGCAAATCGCTCGAACCCATCCAGCCGGCTCACCAAAACCTCCCCGCCCCAAATCCGCCCATCCGTCCCATACCCAGTCCCATCGAGAGCCAGCCCAATCACCGGCCCCTCCAGCCCATGCTCCGCCATGCATCCGGCCACATGCGCATGATGATGCTGCACCGCAATCGTATTCAGACCACGCTCGCTCGCCCACTCCTTCGCCCACCCGGTCGACAAATACCCCGGATGCAAATCGTGCACCACCGTCTCCGGCGCAATCTCAAAGGTGCGCATCATGTGGTCCAGCGACTCCTTGAAAAACTCCAGCCCCGTCAGATTTTCCAGATCGCCCAGATGCTGGCTCTGGTAAACGTGCCGCCCCCGCGCCAGCGCGAATACGTTTTTCAAGTGCCCGCCCACAGCCAGGAGCGGCGGAGCGTCCAAATTCAGCCCGTGCGCCAACTCCACCCCCAGCGGAACAAATCCCCTCGCTCTTCGGATCAACTGCGGAGCCCCATCCACTTGAGCCATCACCGAATCGTCGCACCGCTGCAATATCTCGCGGTCGTGCATCAGGAACGCATCGGCAATCCCTCCCAGCCTTTCCCGCGCTTCATCGTTATCGATAGCAATCGGCTCCTCGCTAAGATTCGCCGAAGTCATCACCAGCGCCCGCACCCGTTCGTCGGCAAACAGCAAATGTTGCAGCGGCGCATAAGGCAAAAACACGCCCAGCCACGGAATCCCCGGCGCGACTCCGTCCGCAATCCCGCTGCCCTCACGCTTCCGCGCCAACACAATGGGCCGCGCAACAGTCACCAGCAGCGCCTCTTCCCCAGCCGTCAACTCACAAATTTCTCGCGCCGCCTCCAAATCCTTCACCATCACAGCCAGCGGCTTCCCATACCTGCGTTTGCGCTCCCTGAGCCTCATCACCGCCGTCTCATTCGTCGCATCCACGCTCAAATGAAATCCGCCCACCCCCTTGATAGCCACGATCTTCCCCGCCAGCAGCAACTCAATCGTTTCGTCGATCGCCATCGAGTCAATCGTCTTGTCGACCGCCGTCGAGTCCGCACTCACCAAGCGACCTGTCTCTGCTTTGAAAGGGCGCGGCTTTAGCCGCGACATATGACGAGCCGCAGAATCGAGGGCTTTAGCCCCTGAGGTATTCTTCTCTAAACCTTCCTTGAAGAGCGACTCCCCATCCGCCCCCACCAGCCAAACCCGAGGCCCGCAATCCCAGCAGGCATTCGGCTGCGCATGAAACCGTCGATTCAGCGGATCGTCATACTCCGCCTGGCAAGCTGCGCACATCTTGAACCGTGCCATCGAAGTCTGCGGCCGGTCATATGGAATCCTCCGGGTAATCGTGAACCGAGGCCCACAGTTGGTGCAGTTCAGAAACGGATACCGGTACCTCCGGTCCGCCGGGTCCATCAACTCCCGCAGGCAATCCGTGCAAGTCGCAGCATCCGCCGGGATCCCAGTACTCACACGCCCTGTTACCTCACTGGCAATAATCCGAAACTCCGCCCGCCCGGCAAGGGCTTCCCCAAGCGCCTCCAACTCCCGCACCGTCACCGAATCGATCCGCGCCAAAGCCGGGGCCTCCGCTCTCAGCCTGGCCAGAAACACCTCCACTCGCTCCGCCGCCCCTTCAACCTCAATCGTCACTCCATCCGTATCGTTCCCGATAAACCCCGCCAGACCCTCCTCCATCGCCAACCGGTAAACAAACGGACGAAACCCCACCCCCTGCACCACTCCGCGCACCCGCACTTCCCGTCGCACTCGTTTTGGATGAGTTTCCTCAGTCACAACCGCGCCTCATACCGGAGACCAGCATAGCGCATGCGGTCCCCCAAATCCTTTTCCACCTCAGCATCCATGCCCAATGTTACGTTTTCAATTGAACATCACAGGTCAGCACCGAAGAAGCATAATCTTGAAGAGAGCGCGAGCGGAGGTCAGCATGAATACATTCAGACGTTCAGGCGCGGTGGGTTTGCTTCTGGCCGTATTGAGCCTGGCCGTGCTCGCAACCGGCCCGCTCCCGGCTCAGCAGCTCGACGAAGCCTCCATCATCCGTCGCATCGACGCAGCGGCCCAGGCCCGCTATGACAATGTTCTGGGATTTTCTCTCACTGAATCCTATGCCGTCTACCGGGGCAAAGACGAAACTCATCCCGTCGCTGAAAGGAAGGTGAAAACAACCTATAAGAAGGGTTCCGGCAAGAGTTACGTCATCCTCTCGCAGAGCGGCTCTGAGTTTATACAAAGGATTGGCTTGAATCCCCTGCTCGACAATGAAAAAAACATCAACATCCCCGGCAACGTGGAAAAGTCCTGGTTCACCTCCGCAAACTTCACAATGAAGCTAAAGCCCGGCGTCATACAGAAGATCGACGGGCGCGATTGCATTGCCGTGGCCGTAGTCCCGAAGGTCAAGGCCACCAACATGATCGACGGAACCGTTTGGGTCGACGCGCACGACAACTCGATCGTCGAGATCGACGGCATTGCCTCCAAGAGCCCCTCCGTCTTCGCCGGTACAACCCACATGTTGCGCCTATACAGGAACATCGACGGCTACGCCATGGCCACCCACGCCCGCGCTGAATCGAGCAGCGCGCTCTTTGGCCGCACCGTAGTAACCATCGACTACACCGATTACCAGATCCAGCTCGCCCCCTCCAAATAGAAAAAGCGCCTGTGACCGCCGCCACTCAGCCCGCACCGCGTATGCGCTATACTGAATTTCGTGATACCGCTCTTGGGCGACTGGAAACTCGATGCCGCGCTGGGCTCCTGCCTGCTGCTGGGCCTGCGTCACGGCTTCGACTACGATCACCTGGCCGCCATCTCCGATATCACCGCCGTGCAGCGCAATTGGCGCAGCGGATTGCGCCTCGGCATGACCTACGCCCTCGGTCACGCCTTCACCGTAGCCGTCCTCGGCATCGCCGTTCTTCAACTCAACCTCGGCCTGCCCCAGGGACTGGACCACTGGAGCGAGCGCCTCATCGGCCTCACTCTCATCCTGCTTGGCATCGGCGTAATCGCCGGAATCCTCCGCAAAGACGCGCACGGCCACTCCCACAGCCGCATTGAGAGCCGCCTCGCCATTGCCATCAACGCTCTACTCTGGCTAGCCTGGAAAATTCGCCGCTGTTTCAACCCTCAAGCGCCCCAACCCCGCCATTTTCAGTGGATATACAACGGCAAATCGGTTTTCGTCATCGGAATTCTCCACGGCGTCGGCGCTGAAACCCCCAGCCAGTTGGCCCTCTTCTTCCTCACCGCCAACCTGGGAGGCACCTCGCGTGGAATGCTGGGGTTGGCAGCCTTTTGCCTTGGACTGATCGCCATGAATGCCGTCATGACCGCCTCCATGGGCGGAGCCTTCAGTGCCTCCGGCCACCATCCCCGCTTCTACCACGCCATCGCCTGGGCAGGCGCAGCTTACAGCTGCATCATCGGCCTGATCTTCCTCTTCGGAATCTCCGATCACCTACCGGCCCTTGGTTGAATGCAGGGATTCGCCCTTCCGTATTCCGTATTCCGTATTCCCTACTCCCTAGTCCCTATTCCCTAGTCCCTAGTCCCTGCCCTTAACCCCGTTCCACAGAGTGGAATAGCCTCCCACCACAGTGACAGGTGTCACGAAGCGAACCACCCCCCGCCGGATACAAATAAAATAGATAAAGGGCGGAGCGTCGCGACCCTACCGCTCTCTATCGGGAGGAATCGTGCCAGTACCATTCACACCCCCGCCGCTGCCAAGCGACGACAAACGATGGAAGATCGTCAACGGCACCATGCGCAAGAATGGTTTTGCCCGTTACGCACTTATCGAAACACTCCATACTGTGCAGTCTTCGTTCGGCTACCTTGACGACGACTCGATCCGCTTTGTAGCCAATTCCCTGCGCGTCCCCTTGAGCCAGGCCTACGGCGTGGTCACTTTCTACCACTACTTCAGCCTCAAGCCGCCCGGTAAGCACACCCTCACCATCTGCTCCGGCACAGCCTGCTATATCAAGGGCTCCGACAAGCTCGTAGACGCGGCGGCAAAGCGCCTTGGCATTGTCGCGGGGCAAACCACCGGAGACGGCAAAATCAGCCTGATGACGGCCCGCTGCGTAGGCGCATGCAGCCGCGCTCCCGTGGCGCTGGCCGACGGTGAAGTGGCCGGCGAGATGTCCGGCGAACAGATGCTCGAGCAACTCGAAAGGTGGGCCGTAGAATGACAATCGAAGAGCTCGATCAAATTGCGTTAAGCGTCCGCCAGGAAAACGCAAAATACGACTATGAAGTGAACGTCTGCATGGATCTGGCCTGCGCCAGCCAGGGCGCGGGACTGTTGCGCGATGAGCTGGTCAAGGCAGCCGAGGCTTCCGGCAAAAAAGTCCTCGTTCGCCGCACCGGCTGCATGGGCCCCTGTTCCTCCGGGCCGCTGGTCCGGGTCGACCCTGAAGAACAACACTACCATCATGTGACCGCCAACTATGCCGAAGCCATCGTAGCCGGTCTGGGCGGCAAACCTGTTCCTGAACTGCAATGCGACCTGAACGACCACTTCGACGGCCAGGTCCGCGTCGTGCTTGAAAACGCCGGCCATATCGATCCCGAAAAGATCGACGACTATATCTCCCGCGACGGCTATAAAGCGCTGCTCACCGTGCTCACTGAGATGACGCCCAACGGAGTGATTCACCGCATCACCGAGAGCGGCCTGCGCGGTCGTGGCGGCGGCGGCTATCCCACCGGCCTTAAGTGGAGCACCGTGGCCAAGGCCACTGGCGACGTGAAATACGTAGTGTGCAACGGCGACGAGGGCGATCCCGGCGCATTCATGGATCGCAGCGTCATGGAAGGCGATCCGCATCGCGTCATTGAAGGCATGGCCATCGCCGCCTATGCCATCGGCGCCAGCAAGGGCTACATTTATGTCCGTGCCGAGTATCCGGTAGCCGTCGCTCGGCTCACCACCGCGCTGCGCGAAGCCCGTCGCCGCGGCCTGCTCGGCAGCAATCTCTGCGGCACTCCCTTCAGCTTCGACGTGGAAATCCGCCTCGGCGCAGGGGCCTTTGTCTGCGGCGAAGAAACTGCCTTGATCGCCTCTATCGAAGGCCGTCGCGGCACCCCCAAGCCTCGTCCACCGTATCCGGCGGTCAGCGGTCTGTGGGGTAAGCCCACCCTGCTCAACAACGTCGAAACCTATGCCAATATCGCTCCCATCGTCCGCAACGGTGGCAAGTGGTTTGCCAACATGGGTTCCGAACGCAGCAAAGGCACCAAGGTCTTCGCCCTCACCGGAAAAATCACCAACACCGGCCTGGTTGAAGTTCCCATGGGCATCAAGCTGCGCGAGATCATCGAGACCATCGGCGGCGGCGTACCCGGCGGCCACAAGTTCAAGGCGGTGCAAACCGGCGGCCCGTCAGGCGGCTGCATTCCGGCCGATATGCTCGACCTCGGCGTCAGCTACGACGCCCTCATGAAAGTCGGCTCCATCATGGGGTCCGGCGGCATGATCGTCATGGACGATACCTCCTGCATGGTCAACGTCGCCCGCTTCTTCATCGAGTTCTGCATGACCGAGTCCTGCGGCAAGTGCATTCCCTGCCGCGCTGGTACGGCCCAGATGTTCACCTTGCTCACCCGCATCTGTAACGGCGTGGGCACCATGGATGACCTGGCCCTGCTTGAAGATCTCTGCGTCACCGTCAAGGAAACCAGCCTCTGCGGCCTCGGACAGACGGCACCCAACCCGGTTCTGAGCACGCTCAAGTATTTCAGGGACGAGTACCTCGAGCACATAAATCACAAGCGCTGTCCGGCCGGCGTCTGCAACATTCAAGCTCCCGTGGAGGTGCTGGCATGAGCCCCGAAATAGACGTCAAAACTCTAATCATCGACGAGCAGGAAGTCAGTGGCCTGCGCGGCCAGACCATCCTTGAAGTGGCGCGTGAGAACGATATCGACATTCCCACCCTCTGCCACATGGACGGCCTCAGCGATGTGGGCGCATGCCGCCTCTGCCTGGTTGAAATCAAGGGCAGCAACAAGCTCCTTCCCGCCTGCGTGGCCACCATCTACGAAGGCATGGAGGTCAGCACCAACACTGGGCGCCTCCAGCAACACCGCCGCACCATCCTCGAGCTGCTCTTCGCCGAGCGCAACCACGTCTGCGCGGTCTGCGTCGCCAACGGCCATTGCGAACTGCAATCCCTGGCCCAGCAGCAAGGCGTCACCCACGTACGCCTGCCTTATCGCAACCCCGAGTTGGGCGTCGACGCCTCGCACGAGCGCTTCACCGTCGATCACAACCGCTGCATCCTCTGCACCCGCTGCGTGAGGGTCTGCGCGGAGGTCGAGGGAGCACACATCTGGGACGTGATGGGACGCGGCATCAACTCCGTCGTTATTACAGACCTGCACCAGGACTGGGGAAGCTCGGCTTGCACCCGCTGCGGCAAGTGCGTCCAGGTCTGCCCCACCGGAGCCCTCTTCGATAAAAGCAAAGTCGGCTCCGATCATCCCAAGTATCCTGACTTTCTCACCCTGCTGAATCAAATGAGGGAAGCCCAATGAGCAAACTAAAAGTGGCAACGGTCTGGCTGGACGGATGTTCGGGCTGTCACATGTCGTTCCTCGACATGGATGAACGGCTCATCGAGTTGGCGGAGCTTGTCGATGTGGTTTACAGCCCTCTCGTCGACGCCAAGGCCTTCCCCGACGAGGTGGATATCGCGCTGGTCGAGGGAGCCGTAGCCTCGGTCGACGATGAAAAGAAGATCCAGAAGGTTCGCGCCCACTCCAAAACCCTGGTCGCCATGGGCGACTGCGCAGTCACCGGCAATGTGCCATCCATGCGCAATCCTATCGGGCCCGAGGCGATTCTCGATCGCGCCTATATTGAGAACGTCAGCCTGCAACCGCAGATACCCTGCGTCGTGGTTCCCAAGCTGCTGCGCATCGTCCGCCCCGTTCACGAGTTCGTGAAGGTTGACGTTTTTCTGCCCGGCTGCCCGCCCTCTGCCGATACATTTCACGCAGCGCTAGTCGCGCTGGCAACCGGTGCGCCGCTGGATATTCCAGCCCTCACGCGTTTTGGAGCTTAACGTAGCGCCGGCCTCCTGGCCGGCTGTAGCGTGGGCGTCCGCGCCCACGCTTATTTGAGAAGAATCGGAGCTTTCTATGAGCCAGACCATCACCATCGATCCCGTAACCCGCCTGGAAGGACACGGCAAGATCACCATCCAACTCAACGGCCAGGGCGAAGTCGAGGACGCGCATTTTCACGTCACCCAGGTGCGCGGATTCGAGCGCTTCTCTCAAGGGCGCCCGTTCTATGAGATGCCCAGCCTCATGGCCCGCATCTGCGGCATCTGCCCGGTCTCGCACCTCATCGCCTCGGCCAAGGCCTGCGAGGCCATCATGTCGGTGCGCATTCCGCATACCGCCTCACAGCTGCGCCGCATGCTCAACCTCGCCCAAATGGTGCAATCCCATGCGCTGAGCTTCTTCCATCTCTCCTCGCCCGACCTGCTTCTAGGCATGGAGTCCGATCCCAAGCTGCGCAACATCTTTGGCGTCCTTGCCGCAAAGCCCGAACTGGGCCGCGCCGGCATCGGTTTGCGCCGCTTCGGCCAGCACATCATCGAGTTGCTCGGCAGCAAGCGCATCCACACCGGTTGGGTAGTCCCCGGCGGCGTCACCGAGCCGCTCTCTTCCGATCACCGCGACGAGATTCTGGCCATGCTTCCCGAGGCCTACACCAACATCGCCCTCGCCCTCGGCGCCTACAAGCAGATCGCCTCCAGCTTCAAGCAGGAGATTGAAGTCTTCGCCAACTTCCCTTCCAACTACCTCGGCCTCATCAACGAAGATGAATCCTTCGAGATCACCGACGGCGATCTCCGCCTCGTCGACCCCAAGGGCGCAATCATCGAGGACGGCATCACCGCCAATCGCTTCACTCAGGTCATAGGCGAAGCAGTCGAGAACTATAGCTACACAAAATTCGTCTACTACAAGCCGCTCGGCTATCCCGCGGGCAGCTATCGCGTCGGGCCCTTGGCGCGCCTTAACATCGTCAAATCCATGGGTACTCCCAGGGCCGAGAAGGAGCTGGCCGAATTCAAGCAACTGGCGAACGGTCCCGTCGAGAGTTCGTTCTACTATCACCACGCCCGCCTCGTTGAAGCTCTCCACGGCATTGAGAAGATCGAGCACATTCTCGCCGATCCGCGCATCCTCTCGAAGCACGTCCGCGCCACCGCCGGCGTCAACCGCCTTGAAGGCGCGGGCCAGATCGAAGCCCCGCGCGGCTCGCTCAATCACCACTACAAAGTGGACGAGAATGGCAAGATGGTCTGGGCCAACCTGGTCGTCGCCACCGGCCACAACAACCACGCCATGAACCAGGGCGTTCTTCAGTCAGCCAAAGCCTACGTGAAGAATGGCAAGTTCACCGAGGGCGCACTCAACCGCGTAGAAGCCGTGATCCGCACCTTCGATCCCTGTCTGAGTTGTTCCACCCACGCCTTCGGCCAAATGCCGCTAGCCATGACGCTACTAAACGCCGACGGCGAAGTAGTCGACCGCATCATTCGGTAGCGTTCGTACATCTCTGGGAGCCCCACCCTCGCCGCGTCTTTGTTTTTGCGGCTAGGGTGGGATACATTACAGAAGCCAGAGTGAATCCATGACCCAACCCAAGCCCCGCTGCCTAATCCTCGCCTGCGGCAACACCCTCCGCAGCGACGACGGCGTAGGGCCCTGGCTAGCCGAATGGGCTCAAAAAAGATTCCGCGCCGAATCCCAGGTCCGAGTAATAACCCGCCAACAATGGACCCCCGAACTGGCCGAAGAGATCGCCCGCGCCCAATCAGTCCTTTTTATCGATTGCTCCGTAGATTCCGCCCCCGGATCGATCAATCTCACGCCCGTAGAACCCACCACCGCGCTGCAAGGAATAGCAACCCACCACCAGGGCGCAGCCGAATTGCTGGCCCTAACCCGCGATCTCTACTCCACCCAACCCACGACCGCAAAACTCCTGACAATAGGCGCCGGCTCAACCGAGTTAGGTGAACAATTCAGCGAAGCCGTAACCGCCGCGCTCCCCGAAGCCTGCCGCATGATCGAAGAAACAGTACTCCTGGCCCTAAGAAATCACTGACTCTGGGGCCCTTATTGAGGACTGCACAAGGAATTTCTGCACAATCGCGCCGTAGGCGCAGAGTTTGTTAGCCCCGCGCTTCAGCGTGGGGAAAAACTCACAAGTTCGTCACGGAGTCCCGTAGGGACGGCGCAGGGAAATTATTCTGGCGGGAAGCGATAGCCCCGAGGCTTTGCTGTCCAAGATCCCTCCCCATAAACCAAATCCCTAAACTTCCAAACCACCCCTCACCGCAAATAATTGTGTATCTCCAAAACATACGCATACTTGCCCGGCAACTTTTCCGGCAGCGCAACCTGCAGCTTATCGCCCACCGCCTTGATCTTCAGCCCTTTCAAATGTCCCCGCGCGCCAATCAGATAAACTTTGATATTCGGAGTCCACGCGAACTCCGTAAACGTCATCGTCCGCGCCTCGGGAGTTCCCAGCACAATCGCATTGATGTGCCCCTGATAGGTAAAGCGCAGATCGTCGCCCTCCACCGTCTTCCCTTCCGCGTGATCCCACGGCTCCGTATCGTAAATCGCGGCTCCATTCTGCTTGAGCCAATCCCCCAGCGCCTTCAGCCGCTCCATCTGCACCGGCGGAATCGTCCCATCCGCCTCCGGCCCCACGTCCAGCAACAGGTTTCCGTTCTTGCTCACCACGTCCACCAGCAGCGCAATCAAATCTCCCGGCGCAATCGTCTCCGCCTCGCCCTCGGCCCGGTTGTACCCGAACGACCGCCCCAGCCCGCGGCACTCTTCCCACTTCTTCTTGCTGATCTTGTCCAGCTTGCTGTACTCCGGTGTAGTAAAGTCCGAGTGCTTGATGCCAAATCGATCGTCGATAGCCCCGTCCGGCACAGCATTGTAGTAGTCGGCCTCCACCTCCAGCGCATTTCCCGTCTTCGGCCAGTTGATATCGTTCCACAAAATCGACGGATGGTACCTCTCAATCAACTCATGAACCTGCGCGTTGGCATACTTGCCGTACTCCTCGCTCTGCGGCTCGACTTTCCTGTAATCCGCATTCGTCCGGATAGGCCCATGCACAAAAGTCCAGTCGTACCCGCCGGAGTAGTAGAGCCCCATGTGCATTCCCTGCTTCCGCACCGCATCCGTCAACTCACCCACAATGTCACGCTCGGCATGTTGCCGGTCCTTGGGCAGCGTGGGATTGGCAATCGCACTCGGCCACAGCGTAAACCCTTCATGATGTTTGCTGGTCAGCACCACGTACCGCGCCCCGGCCTGCCGGAAAACCTTTGCCCACTCCTCCGGCTTCCACTTCCTGCTCTCGCGATTGAAGATCGGCGCAAAATTGTAGTAGTCGTAATCCGCCCCATAGTGCTCACGATGGTAAGCCTGCGTGGGCGACCCGTCGATCCGCATGGTGTTCAGGTACCACTCCGCATAAGGATCGTACTTGATGTAGTCGTTCGAGCTGAAGTCGTGATCAGGATGCGTAATCGGCGCCCACCCAGGCACCGAATAAAGTCCCCAGTGGATGAAGATGCCCAGCTTGGCATGTGCATACCACGCAGGAACCTCATGCCGGTCGAGCGACTCGATCGTAGCCTCATACCTCACCGGCGCCTGCGCCGCGCAAACTCCGTAAACCGTCAAGAGAGCACCCGCAACCAATCCAAAAATCCCGGACCTACGCACCATTTTCTTTCCCCTCGCCGTTGCTATTGTATTCCCGGGACTGCCAGGCCCGGACTTGAAGATCGGAGATCGTAGTCCCGGAATCGCAGGCCGGGGATTTATCCCCGGCAATTTGCGCCCCAAAATAAAATCGGGGCTTTAGCCCCTGAGGTTTTGCTTTTACGAAAGCACACCTCTGAGCCAAAGCCCCGAACTAACTCACCAATCGAACCTCTTAGAACGCGCCCACCGTCTGCCGCAAGCTATAGGAGCTGAGCGTTTTGATGTAGTTGCCGCGATCGAACGGAGAAATATCGGGCACCGATTTCCTGCTCAAACAACCGCGCGTCTCCTTCAGCGAACTATACTCCCGCTTCTCCAGCCAATACTGCATATCGGCCAGAACCCTCTTGATATGCTCTATCCCGTGAATGTGCAGCGCCGAAGCCATCATCGCCACGGTAGCTCCTGCCATGATGCTCTTGAGAACATCCTCAGCCGAGTGCACTCCGCCAGTGATGCCCAGGTCGAGTTTCGTGTGACCGTAGAGAATCGCCACACTATGCAGCCGCGGCAGCAACTCCGAGGGCTTTGAGAAGTGCAGCGTGGGTCGCACCTCCAGCGTCTCGATATCGAAGTCCGGCTGGTAGAGGCGGTTGAAGAGCACCACGCCGCGCGCCCCCACGTCTTCCAGCCGCGCCACCAAATGAGGCAGGCTGGTAAACGACTGCGACAGCTTCACTGAAACCGGAATCTTCACCGCTGCGGTAACCGCGGCCACCAGGTCAAGCAGTTGCAATTCCAGCTCCGCTGAAGTCTGGCTGCGGTCCGTAGCCAGCGCGTAGGTATTCAGTTCGATTGCGTCCGCCCCAGCCCGTTCCATGTCCTTGGCATAGCGCACCCATCCGCCGGTCGTGGCCCCGTTCAGGCTGGCAAGAATCGGAATCTTCACCGCCTGCTTGGCCCGTCGCAGATGTTCAAGATACGCATCGTGCGTCATATGGTAGTCGCACAGGTCAGGAAGATAACCGAGCGACTCTGCAAAAGACTCAGTGCCCCGCGAGAGATCCTCGTCCAGTGTGCGCGATTCCAGTTCCAGTTGCTCTTCAAACAGCGAGATAAGCACTACAGCCGAGGCGCCCGCATCTTCCATCCGGCGAATGTTATCCAGCGATTCAGAAAGCGGTGTGGATGAAACCACAATCGGTCCGCCCAGCTTCAAGCCAAGATACTCTGTTGAAAAATCGATCATTTTTCACCTCCGGCAGCTACCGCCGCTACTTTCTCCTCAGGCTTTTCTTCAGGAGCGATGTTCGGCGTCTCGCTGCGGCCTGGCATAGTTGCCCGTGCCGAGTATACGCGCCACTGCCGCTCCACGTCGTCCTGTGCTTCCTTCAACAACTCTGCAGCCAGCTCCGGGTTACTGCGCGCCAGCATCGTGTAACGCGCCTCGCGATAGGTGTAATCCTTCAACCGGATCGAAGGTGCCCGCGAATCCAGCTGGAAGGGATTCTTCCCTTCCTCGCGCAGCCCGGGGTTATAGCGCATCAGCGGCCAGTATCCTGACTGAACGGCCAGCTTCTGCTGCTCCAGACCATGCACCAGGTCGTATCCGTGAGCAATGCAGCTCGAGTAGGCAATGATCAACGATGGCCCTTCGTGCGCTTCAGCCTCCTGGAAGGCCTTCACCACGTGGCTGTCGTTGCCGCCCAGCGCCACCTGCGCCACATAAACCGATCCATAGCTCACCGCTTCCATGGCCAGGTCTTTTCTGCTGTTAGGCTTGCCCGCGGCAGCAAACTTCGCAACCGCTCCGCGCGGAGTAGCCTTGGACATTTGCCCGCCGGTATTCGAGTAAACCTCGGTATCCAGCACCAGCACGTTTACGTTTTTCCCTGACCCAAGCACGTGGTCCAGTCCGCCGAATCCGATGTCAAACGCCCATCCATCGCCGCCCAGAATCCAAACGCTCTTGCGCACCAGCGTGTCGGCAATAGCCATCAAATTGCGCGCATCGGAACTATCGATCCCCAACAGCTTCTTGCGCAGTCCAACCACGCGCTCCCGCTGCTCATTGATCTCACTCTCCGTCTTCTGCGATGCCGCTAGCAATTCCGCCGCCAGCCCAACCCCAATCTCTGCCGCCATTCGCGTCACCAGCGTCTCCGCAAAAACCTTCTGCTGGTCGAGCGCGATTCTCATCCCAAAACCGAACTCCGCGTTATCTTCAAACAACGAGTTGGCCCACGTCGGCCCGCGTCCCTGCGGGTTGCTGGTATAAGGCGTAGTCGGCAGGTTGCCGCCATAAATTGACGAGCAGCCCGTCGCATTAGCGATATAAAGCCGGTCGCCAAACAGTTGCGTCAGCAGCTTCACATAAGCCGTCTCGCCGCATCCCGCGCACGCGCCTGAGAACTCAAACAGCGGCTGCAGCAGTTGAATATCCTTCACCTGCGTATGCGACAGTTTCGTCCGCTCCACCTCGGGCAGTCCCAGGAAGAAGTCCCAGTTGTCGCGCTCGCTCTCGCGCAGCGCAGCCTGCGGCGCCATATTGATAGCCTTGTGGCTGGCGTCGCTCTTGCTCTTCACCGGGCAAACCTCCACGCAAACTGCGCAGCCAGTGCAATCTTCCGGAGCCACCTGCAGCGTATAGTGGTCCTGCTCCATGCCCTTCCATTTCGGCTTGGCCCACTGGAAAGTCGCAGGCGCCTTGTCGCCCAGTTCCGCACCGTAAACCTTGGCACGAATCACAGCATGCGGGCAAACCATCACGCACTTGCCGCATTGAATGCAAAGATCCTTGTCCCACACCGGAATGAACTGCGCAATATTCCGCTTCTCCCATTGCGCCGTCCCCGTCGGAAATGCCCCGCCCGCCGGAATCGCACTCACCGGCAACAGGTCTCCATGCCCGCCTGCAATCTGACCCAGCACGTTGCGCACAAATTCCGGCGCCTTGCTTGAGATCGAAGGAATCAAATCGAACGTCGATGAAGCGGCGGACGGCAGCTCAACCTTTTCCAGATGAGCCAGAGCATGATCCACGGCTGCAAAATTCTTCTGCACCACGGCCTCGCCCCGCTTGCCATAGGTCTTCTGAATCGACTTCTTGATCTGCGCAATCGCTTCTTCGCGCGGCAGCACGCCGCTGATTGCAAAGAAGCAGGTCTGCATGATGGTGTTGATGCGCGTTCCCATTCCCGCATCGCGCGCCACCTTGTATCCGTCGATCACATAAAACTCAATCTTCTTCCGCAGCATCTCTTCCTGCGTCGATTTAGGAAGATAATCCCAAACCTCTGCCGCCGAGTAAGGCGAATTCAAAAGAAAGACCGCCCCCGGCATCGCCGCCTCCAGCACATCCATCTTCTCCAGGAAGCTGAAGTTGTGGCAGGCCACAAAACTGGCCTGCGTAATCAGGTAGCTCGACCGGATTGGATGCGGCCCGAAACGTAAATGTGAAGTAGTCATCGACCCGGACTTCTTCGAGTCGTAAACAAAGTAACCCTGCGCGTAGTTCGGCGTTTCGCTGCCGATGATCTTGATCGAATTCTTGTTGGCGCCCACGGTGCCGTCGGAACCCAACCCATAAAACAGCGCCCGCACCGTCTTCGCATCCTCGGTCGAAAACGTCGCATCGTAGCTCAGACTGGTGTGGCTGACATCGTCGTCAATGCCGATCGTGAAGTGGTTCTTCGGTTCAAACTTCGTCAGCTCCTCGAAGATGCCCTTCACCATCGCCGGCGTAAACTCCTTCGACGAGAGCCCGTAGCGCCCGCCAATCACACTCGGCTTCACGGCAAACGGCAGCATCTCCGCGTTCTCCGCCAGCACGGTCACAATATCTTTGTAAAGCGGCTCGCCATTCGAGCCCGGCTCCTTGCAGCGGTCCAGAACGGCAATCGACTTCACTGTCGCCGGCAGCGCCGCCAGGAAAGCGCTCGCGTCGAATGGCCGATACAGGCGAACCTTGAGCAATCCGAGCTTCTCGCCCTTCTTGTTCAGTGCGTCCACAGCCTCTTCGGCAGCCTCTGCGCCCGAGCCCATCAGCACAATCACCCGCTCCGCATCTTCCGCGCCGTAGTAATCGAATAAGTGATAAGCGCGGCCTGTTAATGCGGCAAACCGATCCATCACGGCCTGCACAATCCCCGGAACCGCCTCGTGGAATGGATTGCAGGCCTCCCGAGCCTGGAAGAATACGTCCGGGTTCTGCGCCGTTCCGCGAATCACCGGACGATCGGGGCTCAACGCATTCATACGGAATTCAATCAGATATTTATCGTCCACCATCGCGCGAATCAGCTCGTCGTCAATCGGCAGAATCTTGCCCACTTCGTGCGAAGTCCTGAAGCCGTCAAAGAAATGAATGAATGGAATCCGCGATTCCAGCGTCGCAACCTGCGCCACCAGGGCCAGGTCGTGAACTTCCTGCACCGAGTTCGAGCAGAGCATCGCCCAGCCCGTCGCCCGGCAAGCCATCACGTCCGAGTGATCGCCAAAAATCGAAAGCGCATGGGTCGCCAGGGTGCGGGCGGTCACATGCATGGTCGCCGGGGTCAGCTCGCCGGCAATCTTGAACATATTGGGAATCATCAGCAGCAGGCCCTGCGAAGCCGTAAAAGTAGTCCCGAAGGCCCCCGCCTGCAACGCTCCATGCAGCGCGCCAGCCGCGCCGCCCTCACTCTGAAGCTCTTCCACGATGGGCAACGCGCCCCAAATATTCTTCTTTCCCTCTGAGCGCCACTGATCCGCCCACTCGGCCATCGGCGACGAGGGGGTAATCGGGTAGATCGCAACCACTTCAGAGAGACGATAGGCTACCGAGGCAGCCGCCTCGTTCCCATCCAAAATCACCATTTTGCTGCCAGACTTCTGTTCACTCATTCCCATTGCCTCATAGAGCGGCCTGCGGAAAAAATGCCGCTGGAATGAGTCTCTTCTCTGGGGGTCCGTGTAGCTGTGATGCAAGGCACACGGCGGGTACGCAATCCCACATAGTGGACCGTCGTTTCGAGACTGCGCTCCTCACTACACATACATCCACGACGAAGGTGAATGAGAATGTTTCTCAAGGAGTTTCAATCTTCTCAGCCCAGAGCGCTCAATGTCGCCGATTCGGATCTTTGACGGGTTTTCGCTCCTCATCGGAGAAAATCCCGGAGAGAAGGGTAACGGGTGAGCCATCTGCTTTTGAATTGGAACTCTTTCACTCAGGGACCTGGAGGAAATCAAGAAGATGGTAGGTCCATTGTGTTATCGTCCCGCTATACTCCACCATGTGGCAAAGACTTCTTCAATGGTTTGCGTCCCGGTTGCCCCCCGTCGCAAGTTTGACCCAATGTGCTGACGCGCCTGACTCGTCACGCCCTTTGGAGAAGATGTCCTATGTCGCGGAATTGGACGCACTTCGTGGGCTGTCGGTGCTTACAGTCATCGCGTCGCACACGATGTCCGCTTACGTGAAAAACGGCGTCGGGGTATTCATCTTTTTCGTCCTGAGCGGCTTTTTAATAACACGCATCCTCGTGAACGAATTCGACCGCACAGGAAAGCTCGACTTCAGGAACTTCTATGCTCGTCGATTCCTTCGCTTGATGCCGGCGCTGTGGGTTTTATTGGCCATCTACATAACCGCCAGCATCGTTAGGGGAGGCCCCCATGAGAGGGCGTGTCTGCTGAGCGCAGCTTCCGCATTTGCCTACTTCATGAATTGGACTCGGGCTTTTAAACTAGGGCCCGAAGGCGCACTGGGGCACACATGGTCGCTCAGCGTTGAAGAACAGTTCTATATCATAATGCCGTTCCTGCTGTTGATACTCCTAAGGCTATTCCGACGGGGCTCAGTGTGGAAAATCCTTGCTCTGATGGCCTTGACATCAGCCTCGTGGCGTCTTTCGTTAGCGCTGAGCGGGGCCAGCCTTGCTCGGATATATAACGGTTTGGATACGGAGGCGGAATCGCTACTCATCGGTGGCGCGATTGCGATCGCCCCTGCAGGCCACATGGTTCCTTTCCTCAACAAGTTCAGGCTGATCCCAGTACTTTGCTTGACCGCGGTGGCGATATTCGCTTCATGGGATCAATTGGTTCAGACACTATGTTGGAGCGTAATCAGCCTCTGCACCGCTTGGCTCATAATCGTAATAATGGAGACTGGCGCTAAAAAGCCATTTCCGATGATGAGTTGGCTTCCACTTGTCTACTTGGGGCGCATATCATACGGTGTTTATCTTTGGCATGCCCCAATCGGTATCTGGGTGGGGAGGCACCTTTCTTCTTCTTCTTGTGTGGTGGATTTTGCTGTGACGTTAGGTTTAGCTTTTGGGATTGCTGCGATATCCTTTCACACAATTGAATCTCCCATGCTTAAGTTGAAGGTACATCTTTCAGCGGATCGACCAAGAGCGAGGGCCACCTATCAGAATCTCGATTCCGGGCGGGTCGTCACCAATCCTGCAGTAATTGGTCGATAAACAACCCCGTGCCCATCCTCGCCGCGTTTTTGTAACTGGTCAAATCCCGCGGGAAAATCCTACTCTCGCCGCACCAGTCCCTCCACCAGCGCCTCCCACTCCCCTTCCAGTGCCTCCCGATAAAACCCCCGACCGGCCCGGCCATACCAGTAGTCGGCGTTCTCAGCCTGGCCACCTTTCCGATGCAGATAAGCGTGAACCGCCATTCCCTCCGGAGTCTCAAGCTCATCCACAAGCTTGTGTGCCTGCACCCAATCCCCTTTTGCATCCCACCACAACGCCGCCAACGTCAATGGCAGCCCCTCAGGTGGCATTTCACCCGTTAAAGTCGCTTCAAACTCCGCAGCCTTCATTCCACCGTTCTATCAACCCCCTCCCATTCCCCGCAATCGATAAAATCCACCAACCAATGTGACGCAAATCACATTCTTCAGCCCAGACCACTGATAAAAACAACTCATCGTTCCGATAAATAAGCAACGAGGCCCACCCAGGGGGGCTTGAGAAGAGGTTAGCAAGGTCAGCCAACCCCCCCCGCCTCACGGAGGTCGAACTGTGCGCCTGCTTCGAACGAGAAATCTTAAATGCGATGTTTGCAACCCAGACTCAGATGGTCGTATACTCAAATACGACCATTCCGGTCGTATTTTACGGGTTGGGCTCCGCTTCAGGCTTCTTCGCCATCGGCAGCCCCAGGGAGCAAGGCAGTTGAGCGTCTTGAGCGAATTGAAAGTCGGCGAAACCGGGGTCTTGGTGGCCCTCGACCTGCCAGACTCCGTCCAGAACCACCTCATGCATATGGGCTTTATCCCCGGCGCATTGGTCACAGCCCTGCGCCGCGCCCCTGCCGGCGATCCCACTGTCTATGGCGTTGACGGCATGGAGATTGCCCTCCGCCACGAGACTGCCGAATCCATCCGTGTCCGCACTCCCGAGGAGGAAGCCGAAAACCCTCCCCAATCTCCCAATCTTGAAATCCCCCGATTAATCGAGGCCGCCCGATGAACGCTTGTTGTGAGACCCCGGTTTTCGTACCACCCCCAGCTCCGCCCAACGCAGGAGTCCTCAAAACCGTAGTCCTCATCGGCCCGCCCAACTCCGGCAAATCCACGCTCTTCAATCGCCTCACCGGCCTCCGCCAGAAAGTAGCCAACTTCCCCGGTGTCACCGTCGAGCAGCGCATGGGCCTCATGGCCGGCGTCGGCCGCGAAGACCTCACACTCATCGATCTCCCCGGCGTCTATTCCCTCGACCCCTACTCCGAGGATGCCCGCGTCTCCATCAACGTCCTGCGCGGAAAAATGCCCGGCACCCCCAAGCCCGACGCGGTGCTTATCGTCCTCGATTCCCAGCACCTCACCCGCCAGCTAATGCTTGCCGCCCCTGTTCTCTCCCTCGGCCTGCCCACCCTGGTTCTGCTCAACATGAGCGACCTGATGGAATCTCGCGGCGGCAAGGTGGATACGCTCAAACTCGCCCGCGAACTCGGCGCGCCCGTAGCCCAAATCAGTGCCGTCAACGGCGCCGGAATCGAAGCCGTCCCGCTCTTTCTCCACCAGCAAACCGAGCGCAAAGCCGCCAGCCCCCTCCAACTCCCCGTAGTAGGCAACGCGGCCAGCGCCCACACCTGGGCAGCCCAGATCAGCAGCCGCACCGGCTACCGCGCGCCACTATCCGTCGAAGGCACGCGCAAAATCGACAATATTCTTCTCCACCGAATCTGGGGTCCGCTGCTCTTTCTAGTCGTAGTAGTTGGCGTATTCGAAGTAGTCTTCTCCATCGGCCAGCCGCTCTCTGACGGTTTCGGCGATATCCTCGCACGCATGGGTGGCCTTGTCCGTCCTTTGCTTCCCGCCGGTTGGATTCAATCCCTCCTGCTCGACGGCGCATGGAAGGGCATCTCGTCCGTTCTCGTCTTCCTTCCGCAAATCCTCTTACTCTTCCTCTTCATCGGCATCCTTGAAGACTCCGGCTATCTGGCCCGCGCCGCCCTCATCGCTGACCGCGTCATGCGCACCACCGGCCTCAACGGCAAAGCCTTCATCCCTCTGCTCTCCGCCTACGCCTGCGCCGTCCCCGCCATCATGGCCACGCGCACCATCGAGAACCGCCGCGACCGTCTCGCCACCATTCTCGTCACGCCTTTCATGACATGCTCCGCCCGCCTGCCGGTTTACATGCTCCTTATAGCCGCCTTCATTCCCAACATCGTCTATCTCCACGGCGTTCTCGGCCTGCGCACCATCGTCATGCTCGGCCTCTACGTGGCTGGCTTCGTCGGCGCTATGACCACCGCCTGGCTCCTCAAGAGCTCCATCCTCAAATCCAGCGAAACCCCCTTCATCCTCGAACTGCCGCAATACCGCATGCCCACCGTCTGGTCGCTAACCCTCCGCGTAGTCGATCGCGCCCGCATCTTCCTCCGCCAGGCCGGAACCATCATCCTCTGTGTAACTCTCGCCCTCTGGGTTCTCGCGCATCTCCCCGTCATCCAAACCACCAGCGGCACCCTAACCGCCCCTGAATTAGCTGACAGCGTAATCGGCCGCCTCGGCCACTTCATCGAGCCGGTAATCGCCCCGCTAGGCTTCAACTGGAAGATCGGCATCGGCCTGCTTTCCTCGGTCCTCGCCCGCGAAGTCATGGTAAGCACCATGGGCACCCTCTACGGCGCCGACCCCGCAACCCAGTCCATGCACCTGCAAACCGCCCTCCACCACGACATGACCCTCGGCGGCGCATTAGCCCTCATGATCTTCTTCGCCTTCGCCATGCAGTGCACCTCCACCATGGCCGTAGTCCGCCGAGAAACCAACAGTTGGAAGTGGCCCGCCGTTCAATTCCTCTACATGCTTACCCTGGCCTACGGCGCAGCCTTCGTAGTCAACCACATCGCCATGGCTTTCCTGTAAGAAGTAGATAGTCTCTACAAAACCTCTGCCGTGACACTCTCCCATAGCAGGAAACGAAAATAGCCTCTACGATGATTCCGCCAAGCATTCTCCCGTAGGGAGAAACGAGAATAGCCCAGGGTGAAACCCTGGGTCAGCGTTCCCTCTTAATTTTCCCGTCCCGTAGGGAAGGTGCGAAATCGAATACACAACCGTATACCGGCGACCAACACCCCCAACCCGCCTATATGAGAAACTAATAGAGCAGCAGTTCTCGGCGCTGCCCACGTGCGCGCGCCCCAACAACAACCAAGCCCCATCCGGCCCGCCGCAGCCGATACCAAACTGCGGCCAGCAAATAGGAAGCAAGAACCACCATGATCAGCGTCAGCAACGTCACCATGCGCTACGGCTCCAAGCTCCTCTTTGAAGACGTAAGCGTCAGTTTCATCCCCGGCCGCCGCTACGGCCTCACCGGCCCCAACGGCTCCGGCAAAACCACCTTCATGAAGATCCTCAGCGGCGAGCTCGACGCCCAAAAAGGCACCGTAGTCCGCCCCCGCAAATTCGGCGTTCTCCGCCAGGACCAATTCGCCTTCGACGCCTTTCGCGTCATCGACACCGTCATCATGGGCAACAAGCCCCTCTGGGCCGCCATGGAAGAGCGCGACCGCATCTACGAGAAGCCTGAACTCTCCGATGCCGACGGCATGCGTCTCGGGGAACTCGAAGGCACCATCGGCGACGAAGACGGCTACACCGCCGAATCCGACGCCGCCATCCTCCTCGACGGCCTCGACATTCCCGAATCCCTCCACAACCGTCTCATGGGCGAGCTCCAGGGCGGCCAAAAAGTCCGCGTCCTCCTCGCCCAAGCCCTCTTCGGTAAACCCCAGGCCCTGCTCCTCGACGAGCCCACCAACTACCTCGATCTCGACTCCGTACACTGGCTCCAGGACTTCCTCGCCACCTACGACGGCACCCTCATCGCCATCTCTCACGACCGTCACTTCCTCAACACCGTCACCACCCACACCGCCGACATCGATTACGAAACCATCATCACTTACACCGGCGGCTACGACGAGATGGTCATGGCCAAAACCCAGATCCGTTCCACCCTCGAAGCCCAGAACGCCCAGCGCGAAAAGAAGATCGACCAGCTCAACGACTTCATCGCCCGCTTCTCCGCCGGAACCCGCTCCTCCCAGGTCACCAGCCGCCGCAAAGAAGTCGAGCGCCTTCAGACCAACGATCTCGCCCGCTCCAACATCGCCCGCCCCTACATCAAATTCGATCAGCTCCGTCCCAGCGGCAAGCACGCCCTCGAGTTCAAGCACATCACCAAGATCTACAACGACCACAAAGTCCTCGACGGCTTCACCGCCAACGTCCTCCGCGGCGAAAGAATCTGTCTCATGGGCCGCAACGGCGCCGGCAAAACCACCCTGCTCAAGAGCCTTCTCAATAATTACCCAGGCCTCGCCGACAAGGACTTCACCCTCGACAACGGCAACGTCTTCTGGGGCCACGAAGCCCAGATCGGTTACTTCCCCCAGGACGTAGGCTCAACCATCGAGCATGGCCTCTCGGTAGCCGAGTGGCTCCATCGCTGGAAGCCCGACGCCCACTCCGAAGACATCCGCGGCATCTTAGGTCAAATGTTATTCTCGGGCGAAGAAGGCGACAAACAAACCCGAGCCCTGAGCGGCGGCGAGCAAGCCAGACTAGCCTTCTGCAAACTAATCCTCACCAAGCCCAACATCCTGATCTTCGACGAGCCCACCAACCACCTGGACTTAGAAGCCATCAACGCCCTGAACATAGCTCTCCAGCGCTACGAAGGCACCGTGTTACTCGTCACCCACGACCACGACCTGATCGACGAAGTAGCCACGCGCCTATGGGTCTTCCACGAAAACTCCATAGAAGACTTCCAGGGCCCCTACGCCGAGTGGAAAGGCAAGCACAACTAATCGAATTTCTCTCGTTGAGATTTACGAGGACCGGGAGCGGTAGGCGTAAATGGACCCTCGCCGGAATCGGGAGCGGTAGGCCGGGGATTCATCCCCGGCAATTCAACATCCCAACAGAGACAGGGGTTTTAACCCCTGAGGTATGCTTTTCGTTCCCACTGGGTTTCAAAAACAACCAAACCGAGCCGGCATCGGATCCATCCGATCTAAAAACCGCGTATGCACGAAAGCCCAATCAACCAGCCCCCGCTTCCCCGGATTCGCCGCTATATATCCAAGTTGTCTCCGAAAATCCTCTCCATCCCGAATCCGATGCTCATGGAACCCCGGTTGCCAAACTTCCCCGGCAAACTGCTTTCGAACTTCATGGGAAAATCCGCCCTTGATGCATTGCGCGCAACGCTCAATCGTCTGATTCTCAGCCGGGCTCAGCAACACGTGCAAATGTTCCGGCATCACAACGAACCCATGCAAGGCGTAACGCCCTTGATCTCGATAATGAAAGAGCGTCTTCACCATTAACTCCGCATTTACCGTTCGAACGAAGAGCGCACGCCTTTGGTAAGTTGTGGTAGTGAGCGCATAGGTTTCCATGATTAGGTTGAGAAAAGCATACCTCAGGGGTTAAAACCCCGTCGAGTTTGCCTGCGTATCTGTCGGGGTTAAATCCCCGGCCTACCAATTTATTTTGTCCCTAAAAAGCGAGGGGGCCGCGCAAGGCGGCCCACTCTAACCCTATTATGCCCCAGGCTGGGGTTTAGCAGACTCATGTCCGCGAACAACTATAGATATCCTGCGCCAATTGTGTACCGATTACAAGCAAAGCTCGCCGCTCAATGAAACGGCAGCGGTAGGCCAGGAATTTATTCCCGGCAATACAGCGTGTCGGCAGCGGTAGGCCGGGGATTCATCCCCGGCAACTCAACCTCCCCACAGAGACAGGGGTTTTAACCCCTGAGGTATGGGTCTTCCACGAAGACGCCATAGAAGACTTCCAAGGCCCCTACGCCGAATGGAAAGGCAAACACAACTAATCAGCGTCGCTTTTGAGCTTTCGACCATCAGAGAATAGCGGGAGCGGTAGGCCGGGGATTCATCCCCGGCAACACATAGTCCCCACAGAGACAGGGGTTTTAACCCCTGAGGTATGCGTCTTCTACGAAGACACCATAGAAGACTTCCAAGGCCCCTACGCCGAATGGAAAGGCAAACACAACTAATCAGCGTCGCTTTTGAGCTTTCGACCATCAGAGAATAGCGGCAGCGGTAGGCCGGGGATTCATCCCCGGCAATTAAGCATCCCCACAAAGACAGGGGTTTTAACCCCTGAGGCTATGGGTCTTCCACGAAAACACCATAGAAGACTTCCAGGGCCCCTACGCCGAGTGGAAAGGCAAACACAGTTAACCCTCTGTGTGCAGATTTTCACAAAACCGATGACGAACGCCCTTCGATGAAACCTCGTGAAGCTGTCTGTACACAGGTAAGGAACAGCCAGAACAACTGCCCATGTAATTCAATGGATTCAGCGCCCCACAATTCTTGCAGGCATTGAATCCCCCACTGGGACCAAGATAGCTGTCACTCTTGCCAGATGAATGCAAGCTCCTACCGAGTTCCCCCACCCAATCAAACCATCCATGCCAACAAACACTTCCGCACTCGTTGCAATGACCTCGATGACGAAACAACTTAGCCCCACATCGCCGATGCATATGCGTCCTGTAACCGACAACCACGTCGAATCTCATCGCCGAGTCCTTCGCTTTCATCCGGCCGCCGCAGATCATGCATTGAACGCCCTTGGGGTTATAAGACCTGCATTTTGGGCATTGACTGGCAGATTCACTAATGTAGTGTCCGCAATCCCAACAACTAATTAGAGCCATGTCTCACGATCCCTCGCCAAACTGTCTAACAATCAATCCTCGGACCGATCGCCAAAATGTCAGATTCGGATTTCCGAAAGTATGCGGCGGGTGACCATGGTCCGACTATCCTAGAACGAATGGGCGACCCCGGTCTGGATTTTCAGAGCTGGGATTCGAGATGTCGGGTGAACTGGGAACGGTAGGCCGGGGATTTATCTCCGGCAGTACAACGTCCCCACAGATACAGGGGTTTTAACCCCTGAGGTGTACTTTCCCTTGACCCTCCACCACTTCCTCCCTTTTTTGCAGCCCACACCCATCATGCGCAGGCACGAGCGAGAAAGCTTGCCGAGCGTACAATGAGGCCCAGGCGGTCTGCGGTTTTCGACCATGAGCAAAATTGGCAGAAACGATCCTTGCACCTGTGGAAGCGGCAAGAAATACAAGAAGTGCCATGGAAACCCAACGACTGTCCCGGCACCACCCCTGCCTCAGAACAAGCCACGTTTCAAGGTCAGAAAATTAGGGCCAAACGAAATCCCGCCAGAAGCATTGCAACTGCTCACGGAAGAGCGTCGTAAAGACCAGAGCTTCACGGCGCAATTCGGTCACATCCGTCCCCCAATCTCCGCCGAATATCAAGGCCACAGGTTCGTGGCCGTGGGCAATCAACTCGTCTACCAGCCGATTGAAAAGGCCCAATTCTTCACTGACATCCTTATGACCCTCATTCAGAACACATTTGGACGTGTGTGGTTTGAAACTGAGATAGCAAAGTCGCCTTATGAACGGCATCCGGTCATGCAATCGCGAATCAAGGCCTTAACCTACATGAACAAGCAGCCGAGGACTGCTGGAGGCGTTTATACAGTTCAAATGACGGGGCCGATGCTTGGATACTTCACCTTTGCATATGATCTATTCGTGGTCAAAGACAATGGACGGCTCGATGCGCGTCTGCTTGAAAGATTGAAGAATTGCGACCAGTTCCAAGGGGCAAGGCACGAGTTGTTTGCAGAGGCAACCTGTCTCCGCGCAGGCTTCGAAATCGAACATGAAGACGAAACGGACGGTTCGACACGCCATGCAGAGTTCACAGCCACTCACCGATTCACCGGACAGAAAGTGTCTGTAGAAGCAAAGAGTAGGCATCGTCCGGGCGTCCTGGGGCAGCCGGGGACGAGGCAAAACGAGGGTGAACATAATCTGCGGGTTGGAACGCTTTTGAACGATGCCATTTCAAAGAACGCCCCTTATCCGCTGGCCGTCTTCCTAGACCTTAATCTTCCGTGGAAAACGGCCAACCAGTTGTTGTCGATGAATCCACCGCACCCGCTCATCCACAGTACCTTGAACCGAATGCGGAAAAAGTATTCGGGAATGGACCCCATCAATCTCTTAGTGATCACGAACCACCCCGAGCATTACTCCGCAGATGAAGAAGCAGCGCCAACGCCCCAAGTTTTGAGCATTCAAACGCAGCTTCCGGCTAAACCAGTTGCGCGGCCAGACGCCTTGCTATCGATCCACCAAGCCGCGAATCTGTACGGAAAAATTCCGCAGTTTTTTGATGGGCGTCCTCCCGCCAATCTTCCGACCCCCGCCACTCGTTTGGCCGAAACTTAAGGCGACGGGCGGGCGGCCCAGGCGGTTGCCCCCAGGTCTCGCTTCTGAGATGATCTGCCTGCAAAATGAGCAATTCTGAACATCCGCAACGCCGAGAAATGTCATAGATTCTCCTTTGGGTTTCTCGCAGCAGCCGCTGAAATCGTTATCCGCATCATCGTCAGCCTCCGGCGAAGATAGAAACCGTAACCATGCCTGAGCTTTAAGAACTGGAGCAAAGATGAAGATCGCCGGAATATTACTGATCATTCTCGGGATTGCAGCGCTTATCTACGGGGGATTCTCTTATACGAGCCAAAAGAAAGTTGTCGATATTGGCGCAATGCAAATCAACACAACAGAAAACCATACGCTTCCAGTTCCTCCTATTCTAGGTATCGTTGCCATAGCAGGCGGCGCCGGCTTGCTCTATTTTGGGGCCAAAAAGGACCGTTGAACCCCAGTGACTTTTTCGGTAATGGCGGGTGGCGGGTGGCCCAGGTCTCGCCTTTGAGACCTGGGATTCTTGTCAATGAAACTCAATATCCTCAAGCCGCCGTAGGGATCTTAGCGGTCAGCTCGACTCCCAAAGCCTTCATCACCGCCAGCGTAGTCTTCAGCGTAGGATTCCCCTTCGCACTAAAAGACCGATAGAACTGCTCGCGGGAAAGCCCGGTCTGCCCGGCAATCTGCGCCACTCCCGAATTGGTGTAGCCGCAACTGCGTGTCAAGCCCCATTCCTCCTATCTTCAAAGCATCTCCCATACCATCAATGCCTTACGCTCACAACCCATTTGCATGTAATTTCTCTCAACACGCTACCCTGTCTTTAAGAGTTGTGTACCGTGCTGAGGCCCGCGGCGTCGCGCCCGGCTCAATGGCGCGTACGAGTCTGCGCAAGTTCTCCGTTTTCAGGAATTTGCCTTCCAGGTTACTCAAAACAAACAGTTTACGGTAGAACCCTCCTCCCAGCGTATTGAAAATAGACAATTTGTCCCAAACACACCGGGTGGGGATGCCCCCCCTGTCACCCGCAAGAAAGGACTTCAAGGTC